>Ga0209382_10000187_pt1 | contig 99168 bp, 110 predicted proteins | sample SoiMetdeltSBSDD5_FD_187599 | JGI IMG/M metagenome (GOLD analysis project Ga0209382, IMG submission 187599) | Bulk soil microbial communities from a Populus tree surrounding site in Tennessee, USA - Soil MetaG P. deltoides SBSDD5 (SPAdes) (version 2) | ecosystem: Environmental > Terrestrial >...
GTCGGATCCGCGCCCATCACCCGTAACCGCACGCCAGCCACACGCAGGTGGGCGCCGGGACGGCAGCGCCGGCCGGGCCGCACGAGCGCGCGCCACGCATTGTCGTTCAGCGGCTCGACGAACAGAAGCTCGACCGGGCGCCCGGCCTGATCCTCGGCGAGCAGGCGGGCAGGAATGACGCGCGAGTCGTTCACCACCAGGCAGTCGCCGGCGCGCAGCAGGCCGGGAAGGTCTGTGAACACGCGGTCTTCGATCTCGCCTGTGGCCCGCCGGAGAACGAGCAAGCGTGAGCCATCGCGTGACTCCGCCGGCGCCTGGGCGATCAGCTCGAGCGGCAGGTCGTAATCGAACTCGTCAATGTTCACGGCCCGTTAGTGTACATGCTCAGCGGTGTTGACTGCGCGCCGCGCGGCCCCCTAGAGTCGATTCAGAGGCCGCGCATGCTCGCCTGGCTCCTGGATCTCATCGCCGCAGGCCTCACCCGCCTCTACGGGCGCCCACTCGGTCATGACGTCGCCATCGTCTTCATCGTCGCCCTGGCGCTCACGGTGGTCGTCGCAGCGCGCTGGAGCCGGGCCGGGTCGTCGGGCGTTACGGCCACCCTCGGCGTGCCGCTGATGAGCCCATGGGGAACGATGCGGTTGCTCACCACGACCTCCGCGATGTGGCGCCGGGCGCGCGGCACGCAGGCCATCGCGTGGGCAGTGACCGCTTCGTTCGTCGCGGTGGCGCTCAGCGTGTTTCCGCTCGCCGTCGGCGCGAGTCTCGTGACCCAGGGCGAGATCGCGCGCGGCGTGATCTATACGGCGCTCGGCTACCTATGGATCTGGATGTTCGTCGGCCTGTTGCCGCTCTGGCTCTTCGCGGGATGGTACGCGTACGGCTTCTGGCCGAGCGTGCTCGGTAACGGGCTGCTGTTCGTCGTCCTCAGATCTCCGGAGTGGCTGATGGCGCGCGCACACCGCGCGGCGCCCGCGGCCGGCAACGTCGCCGCCCACGCGGCGGCCAATGAGGGAGCGCCATGAGGGGATGGATTCCGACGTTCACGCTCGGGCTGGTGATGCTGCTGAGCGGCAGCGCCGCGGCGACGAATCTCGCCGATTTCCAGCCGGTCGCTGGACCGACGACCGTCGACCTGGGCCGCGACCTCGCCTCGCTCAACGTCGGCGCCGACTACTACTTCGTCGACGCGGCGAACACGAAGAAGCTGATGCAGGCGCTCGGCAATCCGCCGTCCGGCGGCGAGCTCGGGACGATCATCCCGAAGGGCAGTGCCGACTGGTTCGTCGTCGTGGAATACGAGGAGACGGGTTACGTGAAGGACGAGCAAGGCACGTCGCTCGACGCCGGCGCGTTGCTCGACTCGATCCGCAAAGGCACCGAGCGATCCAACGCGCAGCGCAAGGCGACGGGACATCCTGCCATGCACGTCGTGGGCTGGGTCGAGCCGCCGCACTACGATTCGGTGAACAAGCGGCTCGTGTGGGCCCTGTCGGGCAAAGCCGACGGCGCCGACCACGAAGTCGTCAACTTCAACACGCGCGTCCTCGGGCGCCACGGGCTCATCTCGGTCGTGCTCGTGACCGACCGCGAGAGCTTCGAGCGTGATCGTGCCGTCGTTCCTGGTCTCATCGGTGGTATCAGCTTCAAGCCGGGCAAGCGCTACGAGGAGTTCGTCAAGGGCACCGACAAGGTCGCGGAGTACGGACTGGCCGCGCTCGTGGCCGGGGGCGCCGGCGTCGCCGTCGTGAAGGCGGCGCAGATGGGCCTCCTCGCGCGCTTCTGGAAGGTGTTCGTCATCGGAGGCGTCGCCGCGATCGGCGGCTTCTGGAGATGGCTCACCGGTCGGGGCAAGACGGCGACGGCCTAGCTGGGCGTCCCCGGTGACAGCAATGGATCGCCGGCACGTCGCCGCGCTGGCCGCGGAGCAGACGACCGGCGATCTCCTCGATACGTGGGCGTTCTTCCGCGATGAATTCGAGGTCGATGCTCAGCATGTGCTCGCCGCCGAGCTCACACGCCGCGGAGTCGCGGTCGACGAGGAGGCGCTCACGACCTATCGCGCGCGGCGGCGCGGCGAGGTGCTCTCCACGCGCGAATCTGAAGTCGCGCGCTGCCGCTACTGCGCGAAGCTCGCGCCGAACGGGCTCACCGTGCGCTTCTATCTGCTGCTGCTGATCCCGATCTGGTCGACGACGATCCATTTCTGCGACGCGCACGAGGCCGAGGTGTCGCGACTCACGTCACGGATCGCGCGCTGGCTGTCGAATCTCCTGTGGGGCGTGCGCTACGCGCGCGTGCGAGCGGCCGTCGCCGGGGCGTGCTAACCGATTCTGCTGCCCGGCTCGACCGGCTGATCCACGTTGAGGAGTATGACGTCGCCGCGCGCGTCGTAGGCTCCCATGACGAGCACCTCGGAGACGAACGGACCGATCTGCTTGGGCGGGAAGTTCACGACGGCGACCACGCGGCGGCCGACGAGGTCGGCGGCCGCGTAGTGCGCGGTGATCTGCGCGCTCGAGCGCCTGGTTCCGAGCTCCGGGCCGAAGTCGATCCAGAGCTTGAAGGCGGGACGGCGGGCCTCGGGAAACGGCTGCGCGTCGGTCACGACGCCGACGCGCATGTCGACCTTCTCGAAATCTGCTCGTTGTAGCGGGGTCCGCGAGCTCGGGTCTGAACGTGGGTGGCCTGCGCTGGATGCCTCGTGGCTCCGGTCCGCGGTCATCGCGTGGTGTTCGTGCTGAGTGAGCCGAGCGTGGTGCCGGGGTAGAAGAACTCGAGGATCTGACGCGCGCCGTAGCCCTGCTCGGCCATCCCCTTGGCGCCCCACTGGCACATTCCGGCGCCGTGCCCATAGCCCCGGCCCGAGAACCGCGCCCACTCGCCGTCCACGGCCACCGCAAACAGTGTGGACTTGAGCGTGTCGTACCCGATCATCCGGCGGAAGTCGTTGCCACGCAGGCGCGCGGTGTTGCGGTCACCGTGCACGGTGACGACCGCGGCCCGAAGCGACGGCGTGCGCTCGGTGACGTCGACCGCCGTGACGGCACCGACGTCGACGGCACTCCTACGAAGGGCGTCGCTCAGGTCCGCGAGTCGCAGATCGAGGCTCCAGTAGAAATGCGGAGAGCCCGCGGAGAACTCACAGCGGACGGGCTTGAGCGCCGGCATGTTGCGCGCAGCGAAGATCATCCTCGGGTCCTCGGTGTAGCCGCCGCTCTCCGTGTGGTAGAAGGCCGGGAACACCTCGCCTTCCCACAGCAACACCTGGCCCGCGGTATCCCGCACCGCGCCCCAGATCGGCGACGTTGCCGGCACGTGGCCCGCATACTGCTGATGGACCGTAGACGCGACGATGTGGTACGGCTTGCCAGCAGCGATGTTGCGGTGATGGGCAGCGTACGTGCGGGCGACGACGGCTTGCGCGCGCAGCATTTCCAGCGGCCACTTGTCGCTCGCCTCGGCGCGGAGCACGCCCACGACGTAGTCTTCGAGCGGCAGCTCGTTGACGACGGCCAGGCCGTCGGCGCCGCGCACGATCTCGAGCGCGCCCGAATAATCGCGGCCGTTGAGGCGGATCGGACGCTCGCTCCGCAGCCGGAAGGCGGCCGCCCGGCGCCCGCCGATGTCGATGCCGCCGACGACCGGGATGGCGCGCACAGCCTCGGCGCGCCACGCGGGCCCACCGGAGCCGATCTCGACGATTTCGATGTCGGCGCCGCGCAGCTCGGCAACACGCGCCTGATCGAGCACGGCCACGCGGATCGTCTCCTGGGCAGCGACGGTCTGGGCGGCGGCGCTCGCCACCATCGACGTCAGGGCCGCGGCCACGGTCAGCAGCGCGGCGAGCCGAGCCCTCACCGACGGCCGAAGAGCCAGAACAGCAGGGTGAGCAGCAGCGAGAGCACGATCGAGGTCGCGATCGGGAAGTAGAAGGACCAGTTGCCGCGCTGGATGTGGATGTCGCCCGGCAGCCGGCCGATCCACGGCACGCGCCCGACGAACAGGAGCAAGACACCGGTGAGGGTGATGAGGAGGCCGAGGATGACGAGCGTCTTGCCGATGTCGTTCACTCCGGTGGCCTCGCTCAAAAGAGCGTGCTCTGTCCCGACGCCGCGACCGCCGGCGGCTGCTTGCCGAGGTGGGCGTAGGCCTCGCGGGTCACGCGACGCCCGCGTGGTTCGCGGGCGATGAACCCGATCTTCAACAGATACGGCTCCACGATCTCGGACAGCGTCTCGGCGTCGTCGTTGATGGTCGCGGCCACCGCCTCGAGCCCCACGGGCCCGCCGCCGTAGACGTCGACGATCGCCTCCAGGAATCGGCGGTCGAGCTTGTCGAGCCCCCGCGCATCGACACCTTCGCGCTCGAGCGCGTCGCGGGCCACGGCCTCCGTGATGGCTCCCTCGGCCTTCACCTGCGCGTAGTCCCGCACGCGACGCAGCAGGCGGTTGGCGATGCGCGGCGTGCCGCGCGAGCGTCGCGAGATCTCGCGCGCGCCCGCGGGCTCGACCCGCGCCTCGAGGATCGTCGCGGAGCGCGTGACAATCCGCGCGAGCTCGTCGTCGGAGTAGAAGTCGAGATGGTGGAAGATGCCGAAGCGCTCACGCAGCGGCGCGGACAGCATTCCCGGCCGCGTGGTGGCCCCGACCAGCGTGAACGGCGCCAGCCGGTGCTTGATGGACCGGGCGTGCATGCCCTTCTCCATCACGAAGTTGACAGCGAAGTCTTCCATCGCCGGATAGAGCAGCTCCTCGACGACGCGTGGCAGGCGATGGATCTCGTCGATGAAGAAGACGTCCTTCTCCGCGAGATTGCTGATGAGACCGACGAGATCGCCGCCGCGCTCGATGGCCGGCCCGGCGGTCGTCACCATATTGGTGCCCATCTCGTTGGCGATGATCCCCGCCAGCGTCGTCTTGCCGAGCCCCGGCGGGCCATAGAGCAGGACGTGGTCGACGCACTCGCTCCGCTGGCGGGCGGCTTCGACCGACACACGCAGGCTGCCCACCGCCTGGTGCTGGCCGACGTACTCGTCGAAGGTGCGGGGGCGGAGCGCGCGCTCGAATGGCGCGTCCTCCGGCGCGGCGGCGCGGCTCAGCATCCGGCTGTCCCCGGCCGCCACGCTCACGTCCTCTTGGCCGCCGCCTGGCTGCGATAGATCTCGTCGAACAGCTCTTCCGGCGTCGCGATCGCGGGCCGGCGCCGCAGCGCATCGGTGATGAGCTGAGAAGCCTCGGAGGGCCGATGGCCGAGCTGCTTGGTGAGGACCTCCCACACCAGCTCGCGCAGGCCCTCGGCGTCGGGGGCCACCGGGCCCGGCGCGGGCGCCTCCGCCGGCGCGTCCTCGCGCGCGAGCGCGAACTTCGCCACCTTCGCCGAGAGCTGCGCCACGATGTTCTTGGCCTTCTGCGGGCCGATGCCCGGCAGCGCGCGGAGATATTTCTCGTCCTGCCGCGCGATCGCCGCCGCCAGCTCGGCGACGGGCGCCGCCAGCGCCCGCGCGGCGACCATCGGCCCGATGTCCTTCACCGTAATCAGGCGCTCGAAGAATTCCTTGTCGAGATCGGACGTGAAGCCGATCAACACGGGCCGGGGCTGATCGCGCGTCGCGTGATAGTAGATGACCAGTCCGAGCTCGCTGGCCTTGTCACCGCTCTCCGCGTGGGCGCCCTCGAGCGCGCGCAGCGCGATCGGCGGCAGAAACACCTCATAGCCGACACCGCCTACCTCGAGGATGATCCGGTCTTCGAGCCGGCGCCGCAGCCGTCCGCTCAGGGTGGCGATCACGCCAGGCGACCTCCCGCGCGCGAGAAGCCGGTGAGCGCAAGCGCCAGCGCATCGGCCACGTGGCTCGGGCGTGGCGGCGCCGGCAGACGCAGCAGCCGCCGCACGCTCTCCTGGATCTGCGCCTTGGACGCCGTGCCGTGCGCGGCGATCGCGCGCTTGACCTCGGCGGGCGCCAACGCCAGCACCGGGATCTTGTGCTGTTCCGCCGCGAGGCAGATGACGCCGCGCGCGTGCGCCATGAGCAGCGCGGTGCGCGGAAACGTGTATTCCGCGTACAGGTCCTCGATCACGACGGTCGAGGGCGTGTGCTCGGCGAGCAGGCGGTCGACGCCGTCGTAGATCTGTTGCAGGCGCGACGCCAGGGCACTCTCGCCGTCGGTCGCGATGACACCGCTGATGACGACGGCGGCGGCCGTCGGGCCGGGCTCGATGAGCCCATACCCGGTGGCCACGAGGCCGGGGTCGATGCCGAGGACCCGCTGGCTAGGCAGCCGAGATGGCCTCGAGGACCTCGTCCGGAATGTCGTAGTTGGCGTAGACGGACTGTACGTCGTCCAGCTCCTCCAGCGCCTCGATCAGCTTGACCACGGAGGTGGCCTCCTTCGTCTCGACCCGCACGGTCGACTGCGGGACGTAGGTGACCTGCCCTTCGATGATCGGCACGCCCGCCCGCGCCAGCGCGTCGCGCACGGCGTCCATTTGAGCAGGCGCCGTCGTGATCTCAAAAGCTTTTTCCGCACGACGCACGTCGGCGGCGCCGGCGTCGAGAGCCTTCTCGAGCAGATCGTCCTCGGAAATCTTGTCGGCGTCCACGGAGATGATCCCTTTGCGCTCGAACATCCACGCGACGGCGCCGGAGGCGCCCATGTTGCCGCCGAACTTCTCGAACGTATGTCGGATCTCGGGCCCCGTGCGGTTTCGGTTGTCCGTCAAGACGCTCACCATGACGGCGACGCCGCCGGTGGCGTAGCCCTCGTAGGTGATCTCCTCGTACGACTCGCCCGGGAGCTCGCCGGTGCCCTTCTGGACGGCGCGCTTGATGTTGTCCTGCGGCATGTTGACTTCCTTGGCGGACTCGATCGCCGCCTTCAGCCGCATGTTGCCCTTCGGATCACCGCCGCCGTTCTTAGCGGCGACGGTGATTTCACGAAGGATCTTGGAGAACAGTTTGCCGCGCTGAACGTCCGCCTTGCCCTTCTTGCGCTTGATCTGTGACCACCGAGAGTGTCCTGACATCGCCCTTAACCTCTTTCGTTCGAGAGTGCGGCCTTGAGCCGCTTCACACGCTCCAGCCGGCGCTCGTGGCGAGCCACCGCCGCCTGCCACCGCCGTCGCTCACCCTCGGTCCGCGGCGTGAACGGCCGACACGGCTGCGGCCGGAGATCACCACCAAGGTGCACGTACGTGAGATACGCCGTGCACGCGTGACGGATTTCGCCGCTCCACGGCTGCTCGGCCAGCACCTTGACACCCACCTCCAGCGACGACGTGCCGACGTGATTCAGACCCGCCTTGAACGTCAGGACCTCGTGCGTATAGATCGGCGCGTAGAAATCCATCGCGTCCAGGCACGCCGTCATCACCAGACCCTTGCAATAGCGCATCGAGACGATACCGCCAGCCTCGTCGAGCTCCATCAGCATCTTGCCCGGGAACATCATGTTGCCGAAGAGCGCGTCCTCGGGCAACACCGACCGCGCCGATTCGAACCGCCACTGGAACTCTTCGTTGGCCGCGGTATCCACGTCCTTGATCCGCGCGGCCTTTTCCGCGAAGCGCGCGAGCCGCTGTTCGCGCCGCGCCCGCGCGGCCTCCGCCAGCGCGCTCTCCGCGGCGTCACGCGGCTCGATCCTCACGCCGACGGGGCGTGGGCGCTCGTGCGCGTCGACGCTGACGAAAACGAGGTGCGAGTTCAGGGTGACGGCGCGCTCACCGCTTCGGACGTTCTCCGCCCATACCCGCACGCCGACCTCGAGGGACGACGTGCCGATGTACTCGATGCGCGCACGGAGAATAGCGATCTCCCCCACCTTGACGGGGTGCAGGAAGTCGATGTCATCCATCGCGCCGAGGAGGACGGTGCCACGGGCCACGCGCGCGGCCGCCATGGTGCCGGCCTGGGTGATCCATTGCATCATGCGGCCGCCGTGGATCTGCCCCGGCGCGCCCGCGTGCTCCGGGAACACCGACTGGATCGTCTCGGTGACGGTATCGGCAATCGACGGCATGAACACGAGCGCCCCCGGGAGCGTTCGTCGGGGGCGCCGGCTTGTTTCTAGCACGGGCGCGTGCCGGCGCGCAAACGCGCCGGCACCGTCACCGCGGGGAAATCTTCAGGAGCCCGAGGGGGTGAGAGCTGTCGTGGGCTCGGCGGAGCCGGGGCGGTTGATGCGCTCACCGACGACGCGGACGCGGGCGTGACCGGCGCTGTCGCCGTTGCGCGTCGCCACGTTTTCGGCGAGGCGCAGCGCCAGCTGCGCGGCGTCGCGGTCACCGAGGCGCGCGAAAGCCTCGGCGACGTGGAGCGCGCCGTCCGTCGCGCGCTCGGCGCGGGCGCGGAAGAGGGCCACGAGGAGCAGCTCACGGGCGGTGGGCTTGGACTCCCGGACGCGATCCGTCGCGGCGGCCAACCGCAGCTCGGCCTCCGCCGCCTGCACCGGCGCCCGCCATCCACGCGAGCGGAGCGCCAGCTGGCGGGCCTCGCGCCACGCCTGTGCGGCAGCCGCGAAATCGTGCCGGGCCAGCGCGTCGTCCATGGCCGTCAGCGCCGCCAGCCGCTCCGGGTCGCGGGCGTCGGCCGAGCGCACACGGGCGCCTGCGACGGTCTCAAGCGTGGCGAGCCCCGCAATCACCACCGCGAGGACCACGACCGCTCTCGCTGACTTACGCATGACAACCTCCCTACGAATGGATCAGTCCACCCGTGCGCGTTGGCAACGCGGATGCCAAACCCGAAAACCTCGTAGACGCGCGCATTCACAGGGGGGTTTCGTGCGACACCAACCGCCGTAACCGGGTCCTTTGCCCGACCCGCGCGCGCGGGCCGGGCGTCACGCCGCGGAATCAGGCACGCAACCGTGGATCGAGCAGGTCTCGCAGCCCATCGCCGAGGAGGTTGACGCCGAGCACGGCCAGAAGGAGGGCGGCGCCGGGGAAGACCGCCACCCACGGTGCGGTGGCGAGAAACGTCTGCCCGTCGGCTAGCATCGCGCCCCAGGAGATCGTCGGCGACTGAGTCCCGAGACCGAGGAACGAGAGTCCGGCCTCGGCCACCATGTTGCCACCCACGCCGATGGTGGCCGCCACGAGCAGCGGCGCGAGCGCATTCGGCAGGAGGTGGCGCAGCATGATCGCGCGATGCCCTCCCCCGAGCGCCTTGGCCGCCTGAACGAAGTCACGCGCCTTCAGCGACAGCACCTCGCCGCGCACGACGCGCGCGATCGTCGTCCAGCCGAGCGCCACGAGCACCAGGAAGACTTTGTCGAGACCGGGCCGCTCGAACACTGCGATCAAACCGATCGCGAGCACAAGCGACGGAAAGGCCATGACGACGTCGGTCACGCGCATGAGCGCCGCATCGACGGCGCCTCCGAAATATCCGGCGAGCAGTCCGATCCCACACCCGAGGACGACGACGAGGGCCTCGACGCCGACGCCCACGGCGAGCGACACCCGTCCACCCCAGAGGACACGAGAGAGGACGTCGCGGCCGAGCGCGTCGGTACCGAGCGGATGGCTTGCGGTCGGCCGCTCCAGGGTGGCGCCACCGCCGCCGGCGACCGCGTGCGGATCCTCTGGCGCCAGCACCGGGGCGAGCAGCGACGCCGCGGCGAACAGCGCGACGAGCACGGCGCCCGCGACGAATCCGCCGTGGCGCAGCGGCCTACGCGCGGACGGCATCGCGCATGCGAGGATCGATCACGAGGTACGCAAGATCCACCAGAAGGTTGCCGAGGACGTACACGAGGGCGAAGACGAGGACCGCGCCCATCACGACAGGCAGATCCCGTTGCCCCACGGCGGCGACGAGCAGTCGGCCCACACCGGGCCAGGCGAACACCGTTTCGGTGAGTGGCGCGCCGACGAGCAGGTCCGCGAGACCGATGCCGATCACGGTGACGACGGGAACGAGCGCGTTCCGCAGCGCGTGCTTGCCGAGCACCGTCCACTCGGACAGTCCCTTGGCGCGCGCCGTGGCCATGAAGTCTTGCCGCACGACCTCGAGCAAGCTCGATCGCGTCATGCGCGCGACGGTGCCGGTGTGCAGGGCACCCAGCGTGAAGGCCGGCAGGATCAGGTGACTGACGGCGCCGTCGCCATAGCCTGAGACGGGCAGCCAACCGAGCGTCACGGCGAAGACGAGCGCCAGCATCAGGCCCAGCCAGAAGACCGGAGTGGAGATGCCGAGCACGGCGACACCCATCAACACATGGTCGAGCGCGGATCCCGCACGAACCGCGGCGAGCACCCCGATGGCGACGCCGAGCACCACAGAAATGAGCGTGGCGGCGAGCGCCAGACGCACTGTCGCGGGCAGCCGCTCGATGATCACCTCACGCACCGGACGCTGCTCGCGGAAGGAATCGCCGAGGTCGCCGCGGGCCAAGCGCCCGAGCCACGCCGCGTATTGCACGGGCAGCGGCCGGTCGAGCGCGTAGTCGCGTCTCAATCGCTCGAGCGTTTCCGGGTCCGCGCGCTGGCCCATCGCCGCGCGGGCAGGATCGCCGAGCGCCACAGCGTTGAGGGCGAAGACGAGCACCGTGATGCCGACAACGACGGGTAAGAGCGCGAGGAGCCGCACCGCGACCGAGCGAAGCAGTCCCATTGACGCGCTGAGTGTAGCAAGCGACGCTGAGCGCGATGCGGCACCACTTCAGGCTGTGGAACGATCCGGGGCTGGGTTGGGGAGACTTCGATGCGTTATCTGATGCTGAAGGCGCCTTCGCCGGCCTCACGCCTCAGGAGGCCGCGGCGCCGGGTCCCGGCAACGCGCTCGCGCCCGTAGGGCAGTGCTGGCACCTCGCCGATCTCGAGCGCGAGGGCTACGCCGTCCGCATTCGCCGACTCCAGGACGAGTGGGCTCCGCGGCTGCCGGACTTCGACGGCGCGCGGCTTGCGCGCGAGCGCGATTATGCATCGCGCTCGCTCGCGGCCGGCCTGGCCGCGTTCGCTGCGGCGCGCGCCACGAATGTCGCGGCGTTGCGCGCGCTGGACCCGAGCGCGTGGACACGCGCCGGCACGCAGGATGGTGTCGGGGTCATCATGCTCTGCGACGTGCCGGCGATGATGGCCGAGCACGACGCCGCGCATCGCGACGAGATCCGCGCGTGGCAGGCGTCGAGAGACGCCGGCCGCGCGGGCTCGGATTAGCGCTCCAACCAGACCTTGCGCAGCGGCGCGAGGAATTCCGGCGCTGTGGACTGCGGACTGCGCTCCAGGCCCTTGACGTATGGCTTGATGAGCGCGCGGCTGGCGTAGAAGTACAGGGAGACCCAGACGGCATCGTTGAGAATGATCTGCTCCGCCTCCTGGTAGCGCTTCATCCGCGCCGCACCGGGTGCCATCGCATCGGCCTCGTCGAGGAGTCGATCGACGGCGGGATTGCGATAGCGAGACGTGTTGCCCGGAGCCCCGACATTGCGGCTGTGGAAGAGCACGGTCAGGAAATTCTCGGGATCGGGATAGTCGGCGATCCACCCCTGACGGAAAAAGCCCGCGCCGCCATCGTCCACCACCTTGATGTGCGCGGCCCAGTCCAGTCGCCGCAGTTCGAGCGTGACGCCGATCTCCTTGAGCTGCGCCTGCAGCACCTCGGCGATGCGCTGATTGGCGTCGCTCGCGTTGAAGTTGTAGGCGATCGGGCCCAGTCCGCGCCCGCCGGGAAAGCCGGCCTCCGCCAGCAGCGCCCTGGCGCGCTCGCGATCCAGGGGCAGCCGGCGGGCGGTCGCCGTCCAGCCCGCGAGCACTGGGGGCACGATGCCCTGGGCGGGCTTGACGCATCCCTCGAGCAGGCGCTCGACGATGATCGACGGATCGATCGCATGCGCGATGGCGCGGCGCACGCGCGCGTCGGTGAACGGCGCGCGCTCGACGTTGAAGCGCAGCGCGCTGGTGCCGAGCGTCGGCCAGACCGCTGCGTCGACTTTGAGCTTCGGATCGGCCTGGACCGCCTGACAGCGTCCGGTTGGGATGTCGCTCACGTCGAGCTGCCCCGCGACGTACTCGTTGAAACGGGTCGCCTCCGCCGGAATGACGCGGAACACGACACGCTCGAGTGACGCCGGCCCGCGGAAATGCTCGGGGAATCGCTCGAGCACGACCTGGTCGTCGCGACGCCACGAGGTGAAGCGGAAAGCGCCCGTGCCGACCGGGTGGCTCGCGAAACCCGCGCCTCGCTTGTCCACCTCCTCACGCGGCACGATCGAGGCGGCGTCGTAGGCGATGAGGTGCAGGAACGGCGCGAATGGGCGCTCGAGGCGTAGCTCGACGGTGCTGCCGTCCACGATCCGCGCGCCCGCGATGTCGGGGGCGGCGCCCTTGATGTACTCCCTGGCGCCGATCAGCTTCTCGAACACCCACGGGCGCTTGCCGCGCGCGGCGCGCTCGAACGAATACTTCACGTCCGCCGCTCGCAGCTCCCGTCCGTTGTGAAACTTCACGGCCCGGCGCAGAAAGAACGTGTACGTGCGCTGGTCCGCGGAGACCGTCCACCGCTCCGCGAGCGCCGGCGTTGGGACGAGCTTGTCGTCCAGCTCGAGCAGGGCGTCGAACACCTGACGGATGACGGACGACGATGTCAGGTCGGTGGCGTGCGCGGGATCGAGCGTCGGCGGATCGGAACCGAAGACCAGACGGAGCGTGGCACCGGACTTCGCGGCGCCCGCGTCGTCGGCCGGCGTGGCCGCGGCGAGCGCGACGAGGAGGGCGGCGGCCACCGCCGCGCGGATCACGACCCGTGCTCGAGCGTGACCGTGCTGAGCCGGTGCAGCCCTGTGGGATGCAGACGCAGATTACGGACCTCGGGCCGCGTCACGCCCCACACGAGCCGCACATAGACTGGAATCCACGGCATGTCTTCGGCGAGCAGCGCCTGCGCGCGTTGATAGAGACGGGCCCGCTCGACGCGCGAGGAAAGCTGACTGGCACGGATCAGCACGTCGTCGAGCCGCGGGTTGCGATAGAAGGAGAAATTTCGCGCCTGCGCACCGGGGCGAGCGCCCTCGCTCGTGGACAGCGGGAACAGCAGGAGATGCGGATCACCACCGGTGACCGCCGCCTCGGTCAGCGCGATCTCATGGGCGCCCGCCTGGTGGGCCGCGCGCACGGCTGCCGCGTGCTGTAGCTGCACGCGCACCGGAATGTCGGCGGCTCCGAGCATGGTCCCGATCGCGTCGGCCAGCTTTGGCACGTTCACGCCTTCCGACGCCTCTGACGACGCGAGCAACGCGGCGGTCGCGTCTTTGGGCCACGCACCCTGCGCCAGGAGCGCGCGCACCTGCACGCGCGTGCCGCCGAGCACCGGCCCACCTTCGCGACGTGCCCAGACGCCGGGAGGCAGGAACGACTGCAGCGGCACCGCCGCGCGATCGAGCACCGCGGCGAGCCCGGCCGGGTCGAGCGCGGCCGCGACCGCCTGCCGCAGGGGCTTGCGCGAGAACGGCTCCCTTTCCGTCTGGAACGCGAGGTAGCCGACACGTAGACCCGGCACGGACAGCGCACGCTCCGCGCGGCGAGGGGCCCCCACCGGGAACCAGATGTCGAGCGCGCGCGCGTCCATCTCGGCTTCCGCGTGGTCGTCACTGCCCACCTCGAGAAAGACGATCCGCTCGGCGCGGGGTGGTCCACCCCAGGCGCCCGGGACGGCTTCGAGCGCCATACGTCCTGGTGAGGCGTCGACCACACGGTATGGTCCCGTTCCGACGAGACGGACGCTGCCCTCCGTCGAGCTCGCGGCGCGTGAGACGGCCAGCGCCGGATGCGCGAGCACCGTCAGGAGCGGCGCGTACGGCTGCACGAGCACGATGTGCACCGTGCGCGCGTCCGGCGCCCGCACTTCCTTGATGACGCCGGGAACGCCGCGCAGCAACGCCGCCCAGCCCGCGGCGGGGCTCGCCGGATCGGCTCTGAGGCCGCGTCCGAAGCTGGCGACGACGTCAGCCGCGGTGAATGGTGCGCCGTCGGCGAACCTGACGCCCTCGCGCAGCCAGAACGTCCACGTCAACCCGTCCTTGGAGACGGCCCACCGGATTGCGAGCGACGGCTCGACGTCGGTGGAACCCTCGCGATACGCCACGAGCGTGTCGAATACCTGGCGCGAGATGAGCGGCACGGCGCCGTCAGCGGCGGTGGAGGGCTCGAGCGCGGCCGGCACTCCGGCCACTCCGACACGTAATTCCTTCCGTGCCTGCGCCGAAACGGGAATTATCCACAGTCGCGAGAAAATCGGGCACGCGAGCAGAATCGTGATGAAGAAACAGGCGCGCAGCACCTTCGACAACGACATCGCCCTCTTCTTATACGTGGAACCGCTGGTGGACGCCATCCGTTTCGAGGCAAACGCTATGCTGCCAGTGCGGTATGGAACTTGCTCAGAGGAGGGGCAGCGCGCGAAGGCGCGGTATGGCGGAGACGCGTCGTCGCGGATGGGCGAAACGCGTGTAAGTCCGCACGCGGAAACGCCGCCGAAGGACCTGACAACCTTGACTTTCTTTTTTGCAGCCGCCTATACTCGGTCAGCGTTGGAAGCGCTCGAGCGAGAGAGGCGCACGAGGGGTCAAGAGAGAGGGATGGGCTATGAAGGAGTTCGACAAAAAGAGTAGCCCGGGCCGAGAGGGCTTCTCGAAGTTCCTTCCCGCCTCTATGTCCGACTCGAGCACGCGCCGACGGTTGACCGAGTACGAGATCCAGGTGCAGGACCTGCAGGCCTACGTGCGCTCGCTCGAAGCGGAAACCGTGCATCTTCGCAAGAAGCTTGAGGACACACCGAAAGATTTCATGGTCATCGAGAACAAGCTGCGCGAGGCGAACCGTCAGCTCGTGCAAGCCTTCAATCAGAATGAAAAGCTGGTCAACGCCCTCTACGAGGCGCGCGAGCAGATCACCGCGCTCAAGGAGGAAGTCGACAAGCTGTGCGCGCCGCCCTCGACGTACGGTGTGTATCTCTCCGTGAACGATGACGGAACCGTCAACATCCTGGCGCAGGGCCGAAAGGTGAAGGTCAACCTGCATCCCTCGATCAAGGCCGAGTCGATCAAGCCCGGTCAGGAGCTCGTCCTCAACGAGGGACTGAACGTCGTCGAGACGGCGGGCTACGAGGTGCAGGGCGACGTCGTCATCCTCAAGGAGCAGCTCGATCCCGAGCGCGCGGTGGTGACGCTGCGCGCTGACGAGGAAAAGGTCGGGATCATCGCCGATCCGCTGCGCGCGCTACGTCTGAAGACGGGCGACCATTTGTTGATGGACGCGAAGTCGGGGTATCTCCTCGAGAAGCTTCCGAAGAGCGAGGTCGAGGATCTCTCGCTCGAAGAGGTGCCGGACATCGGCTACGAGCAGATCGGCGGACTCGGCACGCAGATCGAGGCGATCAAGGACGCCGTCGAGCTGCCGTACCTCTACGCCGATTACTACAAAGAGCACAAGCTCACGCCGCCCAAGGGCGTGCTGCTCTACGGCCCTCCCGGCTGTGGCAAGACCATGATCGCCAAAGCCGTGGCCAACAACCTCGCCGAGAAGATCTCGGAGAAGCGCGGCGAGAAGATCAAGGGCTTCTTCCTCAACATCAAGGGCCCCGAGCTGCTGAACAAGTACGTCGGCGAGACGGAGCGCAAGATCCGCGAGATCTTCGTGAAGGCCAAGGAGAAGGCCAACGAGGATGTGCCGGTGGTCGTCTTCTTCGACGAGATGGATGCGTTGTTCCGCACGCGGGGAACCGGCATCAGCTCCGACGTGGAGACCACGATCGTGCCGCAGCTGCTCGCGGAGATCGACGGCGTCGAGGGGTTGAAGAACGTGATCGTCATCGGCGCCTCCAACCGGCAGGATCTGATCGATCCGGCCATCCTCCGGCCGGGCCGGCTGGACGTGAAGATCAAGATCGAGCGGCCGGACCAGGCGGCGGCCTCCGACATCTTCCACAAGTACCTGACGACGGAGATTCCGATCGCCGAGTCCGAAACGAAGCCGCGCGGCGGCGACGTGCAGGACACGATCGACCAGATGCTGCGCACGACGATCGAGTCGATGTACAGCCTCAGCGAGGAGAACCGCTTCCTCGAGGTCACGTACGCCAACGGCGACAAGGAAGTTCTCTACTTCAAGGACTTCTCCTCCGGCGCCATGATCGAGTCGGTCGTGCGGCGCGCCAAGAAGCTGGCCCTGAAGCGGTATATCGTCGGGGGCGAGAAGGGCATCACGACCGATGACCTGCTCACGGCGGTCCGAGAGGAGTTCAAGGAGAACGAGGACCTGCCGAATACGACGAACCCGGACGACTGGGCGAAGATCGCCGGGAAGAAGGGCGAGCGCATCGTCTACGTCAAGCCGCTGATGGGCGAGACGCAGAAGGAGAAGCGTAACGTCGAGCGGGTCGTGAACACCGGGCAATACCTCTAAGAGAAGGGGGCGCCCGACGCCCCGGATCGCTGTTATAAACAAGGGGGCGTCGGACGCCCCCTTGTTTGCCCCCCGCCTGCGACAAAGGCCGGGGGGTTCGTTTTTCACAGTATCGTTTTCAGCGAGCTTCATGGGCTTCGTAGAGGGGACCGCATGGCCATCCCGAAAGTCATGGGCATCGAGACCGAGTACGGGATCACGGTCAAGAACCAGCCGGACTTCAACCCGATCCTGTCCTCCCTGCTGCTGATCAATTCCTACGAGACCTACCGCAGCTCACGCGTGCGGTGGGACTACGAGGCGGAGAGCCCGCTGCGGGACGCCCGTGGCTTCGAGTACATGGAAGAAAAGGAAGGCACCTCGAAGGAGGAGTCGCGCCTCATCAACCTCATCCTGTCCAACGGCGCGCGCTTCTACGTGGACCACGCCCATCCGGAGTACTCCAGCCCGGAGACCACGAACCCGCGCGATACGGTCATCTGGGATCGCGCAGGCGAGCGCATCCTCAACCTGTCGCGGCAGCGCGCGGAGGCGGTGTCGCCGCCCGAGCAGCGCATCCTGATCTACAAGAACAACACGGACAACAAGGGTAATTCCTACGGTACCCACGAGAATTACCTGATGGACCGCAAGGTGCCGTTCGCGCGCATCGTGCAGCACATGATGCCGTTCTTCGTGACGCGTCAGATCTACACGGGCGCCGGCAAGGTCGGCTACGAGAACAACGCCGAGCCCTGCGAATACCAGATCTCGCAGCGGGCGGACTTCCTCGAGACCGAGGTGGGGCTCGAGACGATGCACTCGCGCCCGATCGTCAACACCCGCGACGAGCCGCACGCCGATCCGGAAAAGTACCGGCGGCTGCACGTGATCGTGGGCGACGCGAACATGAGCGAGGTGTCCACCTACCTCAAGGTCGGCACCATGGCCATCGTGCTCAGCATGGTCGAGGACGACTTCATCGAGAAGGATTTGTCGATCGACGGTCCGGTGGCGGCGTTCCGCAAGGTCTCACGCGATCTGGTGTGCCGCGACACGATCCGCCTCAAGGACGGGCGGACGATCTCGGCCGTCGATCACCAACGCGAGTTTCTCGCCCTGGCCCAGCGGTATTTCAAGGAGCGCCAGCAGCCTGAGCCGTGGGTGGCCGAGGTGATGGCCAAGTGGGAGTCCACGCTCAACCGCCTCGCCGAGGACCCGGCGCAGCTCGGCCGCGAGCTCGACTGGGTCATCAAACGACAGCTGATCGAAAACTATGTCGCGAAGCACGAGCTGGAATGGAACGATCATCGCGTCCTGATGATCGATCTGCAGTATCACGACATCCGGCCGGGCAAGGGCCTCTACTACAAGCTCGAGGAATCCGAGGCCGTGGAGCGCATCGTCACCGACGACGAGATCTCCAAGGCCATCTATGATCCCCCCAAGGACACGCGCGCCTACTTCCGCGGCATGTGCCTGCAGCGCTACAGCGACGAGATCGTCTCGGCCTCCTGGGACTCGGTGATCTTCGATCTCAAGGAAGGTCCGCTCAAGAAGATCTTCATGCTCGAGCCGCTGCGTGGGACGGAAGCGCACGTCCGACAGCTGCTCACCGAGTCGCCGACGGCCGCCGACCTGCTGCGCAACATCTCGCGGCCCAGCTTCGGTATGTGACGCGTCGCAGACAAGGACCGCCATGAACGATGAGCGCTGGCAGCATCTGTTCCGCGACCACGCCAACTCCAGCTTCAGCGAGCTGTTGCGTCGCGACTCCCCGCACCTGTTTCCAGGACCCGCGGCGCGCCCGCCCGCGGAGGCGGCGACGTCCGATCCCGTTCCGCACGGCACGACGGTGCTCGCGCTGCGCTATCGCGATGGCGTGATCATGGCCGGCGACCGCCAGGCCACCACGGGCTATCAGGTGGCGAGCCGGCGTATCGAGAAGATCTTCAAGGCCGACGATCTCTCGGGCGTCGGCATCGCGGGCGCGGCCGGCCCCGCCATGGAGATGGCCAAGCTTTTCCAGACGGAGCTCGAGCACTACGAAAAGGTCGAGGGCGACAACCTCTCGCTCGACGGCAAAGCCAACAAGCTCGGCCAGATGATCCGCATGAATCTGCAGGCGGCGATGATGGGCCTGGCCGTGGTGCCGATCTTCGCCGGCTTCGATGAGAAGGCCGGCGTGGGGCGGCTGTTCAAGTACGACATCACGGGCGGCCGTTACGAAGAAACGAACTACGACTCGCAGGGCTCCGGCTCCAAGGACGCGCGCGACTCGCTGAAGAAGCTGTGGAAGCGTGACATGGCGCGCGACGAGGCGCTGCGCGTCGCGCTGGAGGCGCTGATCGACGCCGCCGACGAGGACGTCGGCACCGGCGGGCCCGACCTCGTGCGCGGCATCTATCCCACCGTGAAGACGATCACCCGCAGCGGATTCGGCGAGGTCACCGAGGAAGAGGTCAAGCGCGTGTGCGAAGCGATCCTCGCCGAGCGCACGAAGACGGGGAACGGGGGCTAACGAATGCCGCTGCCCTACTACGTCAGTCCCGAGCAGATGATGAAGGACAAGGCGGAATATGCCCGCAAGGGCATCTCGCGCGGCCGGTCCATCGTCACGCTCGAGATCCGCGACGGCATCCTCCTGGTCGCCGAGAATCCGTCGACGCTGCTGCACAAGATCTCGGAGATCTACGACCGCATCGCCTTCGCCGGCGTCGGCAAGTACAACGAGTTCGAAAACCTGCGCATCGCGGGCATTCGCCACGCCGACATCAAAGGCTATTCCTACAGCCGCGGCGACGTGACGGCCAAGGCGCTCGCCAACGCCTACTCGCAGGCCCTCGGCAACATCTTCACGCAGGACATCAAACCGTTCGAGGTCGAGGTGCTGGTGGCCGAAGTCGCGGAAGGCAACGGCAGCCGCAACGAGATCTATCACATCCTCTACGACGGCACCATCGAAGACGAGCGCAATTACGCGGCCATGGGCGGGCAGGCCGACGAGATCCGCCGCTTCCTGAAAGATCACTTCCGCGAGGCGCTTCCACTGGACGAGGCGCTGCAGGTCGGAGTCCGCGCGCTCACCGTCACGCAGAACAAGACGCTGAACGAGCGCGATCTCGAAGTGGCCGTGCTCGACCGCACGAAGGAGCGGCGCAAGTTCCGGCGCATCCCGCCCGAGGCGCTGAGCCAACTCTTGGGCACACAGAGGTAGGACGTGCTAGGCTGAGACCGGAATGAAGCGCCGCATCTTCGGTCTCGAGAACGAATACGGCCTGACCTGCACCCTCAACGGTCAGCGCCGGCTCTCGCCGGACAACGTCGCGCGGTACCTGTTCGAAAAGGTCATCCCGGGGGCCCGCAACGCCAACGTCTTCCTCGAAAACGGCGCGCGGCTCTATCTCGACACCGGCTTCCATCCCGAGTACGCCACGCCGGAATGTGACGACGTCGCCGAGCTGGTGATCCACGACAAGGCCGGCGAGCGGATCGTGGAAGACCTCCTGCACCAGGCGGAGAAGCGCCTGCGCGAGGACGGCATCTCCGGCAACATCCTGCTCTTCAAGAACAACACGGACTCCGCCGGCAACTCGTACGGTTGCCACGAGAACTATCTCGTCAGCCGTGACGTGTCGTTCCAGCGGCTCGCCGAAGCGCTGATCCCGTTCTTCGTCACGCGGCAGATCTTCGCGGGCGCGGGGAAGGTCTTGCAGACGCCGCGCGGATTCCACTACTGCTTGAGCCAGCGAGCGCAGCATATTTGTCAGGAGATCTCCGGCGCCACGACGTCGTCGCGCTCGATCATCAACACGCGCGACGAGCCGCACGCCGACGCCGAGCGCTACCGCCGCCTGCACGTCATCGTCGGCGACTCCAACATGTCGGAGGTCGCCACCTATCTGAAGATCGGCACCACGGCGCTCGTGCTCGACATGATCGAGGACGGCTTCTTCGACCGCGACTACTCGCTGCAGTCGCCGGTGCAGGCCATCCGCGACATCTCGCACGATCCGACGCTGAAGGAGACGATCAAGCTCAAGGACGGGCGCTCGATCTCCGCGCTTCAGATGCAGCTCGAGTACCTCGAGTACACCACCCGCTACGTCAACTCCATCAACGCCGACGCCGCGTCCAAGGACGTCCTCGCGCGCTGGACCGACGTCATGGAGAAGCTCGAGACTGACCCGATGCAGCTCGATCGCGAGCTCGATTGGGTCGTCAAGCGGCAGTGGATCGAGAGCTACATGACGCGCAATCGCCTGTCGTGGCGCGATCCCAAGATCTCGCTGATGGACCTGCAGTACCACGACATCCGTCCCGACCGTGGTCTCTACTACAAGCTCGTCGGCCGTGACATGGTCGATCGCATCACCGACGACGAAACGATCGAGCGCGCCAAGCACGAGCCGCCGCAGACGACGCGGGCGCGCCTACGCGGCGAGTTCATCCGGCAGGCCAACCTGAAGGGCAAGGACTACCGGGTGGACTGGGTGTACCTGAAGCTCAACGATCCCGAGCGAGAGACCATCCTCTGCAAGGACCCGTTCCAGTCGCACGACGAACGGGTCGAGCGCCTCATCCGCTCCTTCTGAACGGCCTGGATCCCTACCAGGCATTCCGCGCGGCTCGCCTCGTCCTCCTTCTCGTGCTCGCCGGCGTCTACTTTTGGCTCGCCGCGGGCCACGCGCCGTCCCGGCGGCTGCGCGCGCTGGCCGCCTGCCTTGCCGTCGCCGCCGCCGTGGCCTATCCGAACCTGGGCTTCTTCCACGTGCGAGACGGCAGCCCCATCCACTGGCACGAGACGTTCCACTACTTCGTGGGCGCGAAGTATCTGCCCGAGCTCGGCTACACCCGCCTCTACGACGCCACGTGGGTGGCCGGGCGCGAGCTCGGCGCCTTCGCGCAGATCCGCCAGGTGCGCGATCTGACCACCTACGCGCTGCGCGACGTCACGAGCATCGAGGCGGAGGCTGTCCGCGCGCGGTTCACGCCTGCGCGCTGGCAGGCGTTCAAGCGCGACCTGCTGGTGTTCGGGCCGCGCATCAAACACTGGGACCAGCTCGTGATCGACCACGGCTACAACGATCCCCCGCCTCGCGCGCTGGCGCTGCACGCGCTGGTGCGCTGGGTACCGGCGTCACCCATCGCGTTGGGCGTGCTGACCTCGCTCGATTACGCGATCGTCCTCGTCGCGTTCTGGGCCGTTCGTCGCGCATTCGGCGCACTGGCGGCCAGCCTCACGTTCGCGTTCCTCGCGCTCAGCTTCTTCGCCCGCTTCGACTTCATCGGCGGCTCACCGCTGCGGTGGGACTGGGTCGCCGCGCTGCTGCTCGGCGTCGCGGCCCTCGCGCGAGGCGCCGGCGCCGCCGCCGGGCTCGGCTTCGGCTACGCGGTGCTCGCGCGGCTCTTCCCCGTGCTCTTCCTCGTGCCCCTGGTGGTCACCTGGGCGCACACGCGGCTCGTCGGGGCGCGCGACATCGCGCTCACGCGCTGTCTGACCGCGGCCGCCACACTCGGCCTCGCCGTCGTGCTCGCGCTCTCCGCCGTTCCGGCCACGCGCGAGCTGTCCAGGGAGTTCGTGACCAAGATCGAGCGGCACAACCGAGGCGTGTACACGAATCACGTCGGGCTCGGATCGCTGATCGTCTTCCACAACACGCCGTGGGTCGAGCGCCCCGACGGTACCGTTTTCGCGCCCCACGACGCCGCGCTCGCCGCGCGCCCGGCGCCGTGGGTGCTGCCCGCGGCCGCCGCTCTGTACTTCCTGGCGGCGCTGCCGCTCATGCTCAGAGCGCGGCCGCTCGCGTCGATGATGTACGCGGTGCCATTGGTCTTCTTCGCGCTCAGCCCGGCAGGGTACTACTACTCGTTCCTGGTGCTCCTCGTGCTGCTTCCGTGGCACGAGGACGCCGCCGACCCGTTGCGGCTCTTCGCCATGGGGTTGCTCGCGTTGCTGGGCGCCGCGGGCTATGCGCTGGAGATCGTCTCGGCCGATCTGCTGCCGCTCTTCTACAACGCGTCGATCCAGCTGGGCGTGTTCCTGCTCTGCTGGCTCGGCCTCGAGTACCTCCGCCTCGCTCGCCGCCCGCGGCTGGCCACGGAGCACGTACGGGCGTAGCGCCAGAAAATTGACCCGGTCCCCGCCGGGGTGCTAAATCTGAAATGGTGTTCGGTAAGAAAAACGGCAGCAAGAACGGCAAGGTCGCGCCTCCCCGCAGCGACGCTCTGAGCGCATTCATCGACGAAGCCTCCGAGATCGAGGGCAAGTACTCCTTCCGCGGGACGGTGATGCTGAACGGCAAGTTCAAAGGCGAGATCTCCTCGAAGGATACGCTCATCATCGGGGAGAAGGCCGTCATCCACGCCTCGATCCAGGCGGGCATCGTGCTCATCAGCGGCGAGGTCGTGGGCAACGTGCTCGCCAGCGAGCGTGTCGAGCTGCGCGGCACCGCGCGCGTCTTCGGCGACGTCGAGGCTCCGGTGATCGTGGTCGAGGAGGGCGTGCTGTTCGAAGGTCACTGCCGCATGCCGAAGCAACCCGCCGGCGACGCGGCGTCCGTCGCCTCCTGACGGCTCGCGCTCGGGCGCGGCGCCAGGCGCCCCAGCAGGCCGGCGACTAACGCGCCGGCAGCGGGATGTCGCCGGCGCGCGGCGCTCCAACCCTGCCGATGTCGGCAATGCGGCCGTCGCCGACGCTCACGGCGACGTCACGACGCCAGCCGTCGGGCGTCAGCACGAGCTCGGGCAGGAGTCTCAGCGGCGGCCGTCGAGTATACTGCCGACCTGTGACGAGGAGCCTCATCGCGCCTCGCGTCCGCACGATCTGATGCGTCTCGGCTTCGTGCTCGCCGGCGCCGCCGCGCTGCCGACCGCGGAGTTCGCAAGCGTCGTGCGCGAGACCGAAGCGCGTGGCTATCACACGGCGTGGACGGGCGAGACGGGTGGCTACGACGCGATCGCCATCATGGCCACCATCCTCGCGCACAGCTCGACACTGCACGTCGGGTCGGCGGTCATGCCTGTACAGACGCGCACGCCCACGCTGCTCGGGATGAGCGCGGCCACGCTCGGCCACCTGGCGCCGGGACGGGTCGCGTTCGGCCTCGGGCTCTCGAGCCGCATCATCGTCGAGCAGTGGCACGGTCGTCCCTTCTCGGCCGCGCTGGCGCAGATTCGCGAGGCGGTCCAGATCATCCGGCTCGTCACTGCCGGCGAGCGCGTGAACTTCGAGGGCGCGTTCTATCGCGTGAAGAACTTCCGCCTCGCCGCCCCGGCCGCCCCCGTACGGATCGTCCTGGCCGCGCTGGGTCCCGAGATGCTCGAGCTCGCGGGCGAGATCGCCGACGGCGTCGTCCTCAACTGGATTCCGCCGGAGGCGGTGCCGGCGTCGATTGCCCACCTGCAGGCCGGCGCACGCGGCGCGGGGCGCACGCTCGACGATTTCGAGATCGCCTGCTTCATCCGCACGTGCGTGACCGACGACGTGAAGGCCGCACGGGCGGCGCTCGCCCGCGACATCACGGGCTACGCGATCGTCGACGTCTACGCCGCCTTCTTCCGCACCGCGGGCTTCGCCGCCGAGGTGGACGCCGTAAACGCTCGCTGGGCGGCCGGTGACCGCGCCGGCGCCGTGGGGGAGATCTCGTCGCGCGTGCTCGACGGCCTCGGGGTCATCGGGGACGAGGCGTTCTGCCGCGAGCGCATCGGCGCGTTCGCGCGCGCCGGCCTGACCATGCCTGTGGTGCTGCCGTTCAATCCGGCGGCGGTCGCCGCCGGCGATCCGCGTCCGACGCTCTTGCGCACGCTGCGCGCGTTCGGCGGATGACGCTGCGGGTCCTCGGCGTGATTCCCGCGCGCCTGGCCAGCACGCGCCTGCCGCGCAAGCTGCTGCGCGAGATCGCGGGCCGCCCATTGATCTGCTGGACGTGGGAGGCGGCGCGCCGCGCGCCGGAGCTCCGCGACGTCCTCGTGGCGACCGACGCCCAGGAGGTCGTGGACGTGTGCGCCGCGCACGGCATCCCCGCCATCCTCACGTCGCCGACGCACCCTTCGGGAACCGACCGCGTCTGGGAGGTGGCGCAGGGTCGCGCCGCCGACGTCTACGTCAACGTGCAGGGCGACGAGCCGCTCGTCACGCCCGGTCACATCGCGCGGCTCGTCTCACCGTTCGTCACCCATCCGGACACGCAGGTCAGCACGCTGAAGATCCGCGCGACCGACGCCGAAAAGCCGCTGCCGAGCGTGAACAAGGTCGTCGTCGACGCCGACGGACACGCGCTGTATTTTTCCAAGTTCCCGATTCCGTACGATCGCGACGCCATCGGCACCCCGGTCTACAAGCACATCGGGCTCTACGCCTATCGGCGCGCCGCCCTCGAGGCTTTTCACCGGCTGCCACATGGGGAGCTCGAGCAAACGGAGCGGCTCGAGCAGCTGCGCTTCCTCGAGAACGGCATTCCGATTACGGTGGTGGAGACGACGGAGCCGACGATCGGCGTGGACACCGAGGACGACCTGCGCGCCGTCGAGCCGCTGCTCGCGGCGCGGCGGCGGTGACCGAGGGCGGACGCCGCCGCCGGGGTGACGTGTCACACGCGCCGCATCACCGGCGGCATCGGAATGGCGATGCCCTCGGCGCGCAGACGCTTGAGAATCCGCTTGCGCAGCTCGTGCTGGACGATGAACTGGTCCACGAACCGGCGCGTCTGGCACGTGAGCGTGAAGTCGAGCGAATAGTCGCCGAAGCCGGGGATCAGCCGCACGATGGGAGGCGGGTCGCCGAGCAGGCCCGGCACCTGACCGACGGCGGCCTTGGCCTCCTCGACCAGCGCGCGCTCGACGTGGTCGGGATCCGCGTCGTAGCCGACGGCGACGCGAATGGCCACGCCGGTGCGCGTCTCGTCCAGATCGAAGTTCGTGATCACCGATTCGGCGACCCGCTTGTTCGGCACGACCACGACGTTGTTCTGCAGCATGCGGATGCGAGTGGAGCGCCAGCCCACGTCGAGCACGTGCCCCTCGACATTCTCCGCTGACAGGCGCACGTAGTCCCCCACACGGATCGGTCGATCGGCGAGCAGGTGGATGCCGGCGAACAGATTCGCGAGCGTGTCTTGCAGGGCCAGCGCGATCGCCAGGCCGCCCACACCGAGCGCGGTGAGGAGCGGCGTGATCGCGATGCCCAGCGAGCTCAGCAGCACGAGGCCGCCGATGAGGAGAACGGTCAGCCGCACCGCCGTGCGGAACAGCCCGGTGACGGCGACGGCGAGAGCGCGCCGCTCGCTGGCCGCCGCCACCACCGAGCCCAACACGCCGGCCACGGTGATGGTGACCGAGAGGATGATCGCGGCCTCGAGCACGATCTGGATCTGCGCGGCGAGCCGCGGCGGCACGTCGGCCATCTCGAGAGCGACGAACAGCCCGAGGACGATGCACCACAACATCGATGGCACGCGCACGGCCTGCAGGAACAGACTGTCCTCGTTGCGATGCCCGGTCCAGCGCCGGAACGCCGCGACCAGCGCGTGACGAAACAGCAGCGCGGCGATCGAGACCATGACGAGCGCGACGGCGGGCCAGAACAGCCGAGACCACATGGCGCGCATGCTATCGTAGGTTTCATCCATGCGCCGCGTCTTCTATGGCTGGATCGTCGTCGCTGTCTCCGCGGCGATCGTCTGCATCGGCATGGGCTGCCTCTTCGCGCTCGGCGTGTTCCTGGTTCCGATCGAGCGCGCGATGGGCTGGAGTCGCGGCGCGATCTCGACGGTCGCGCTGCTCAACTGGATCGCGATGGGCCTCGGCTCGTTTTTCTGGGGCGCGCTCTCGGATCGCATCGGCGCCCGCGGCGTCGCCGTCGGCGGCGGCTTCCTACTCGGCCTCGGCCTCGTGCTGTCGAGTCAGACGCAGGCGCTGTGGCAACTCTACGTCACGTTCGGCTTCCTCGTCGGCTTCGCGGTCGGCGCCTTCTACGCGCCGCTCACGGCGACCACGACGAAGTGGTTCACCGCGCGCCGCGGGCTCGCCGTCGCCCTCGTCTCGGCGGGAATCGGCTTCGGCATCCTCGTCATCGCGCCGCTCGCGCGCGCCCTCACGAGCGCGTGGGACTGGCGCGTGGCGATGCTCGTGCTCGGCGATCTCGCATGGCTCGTCGTCATCCCCGTCGGGCTGCTGCTGCGCGAGCCCGAGACGGGCGCGGTGTCGGGCGCCGACGCGACGGACGCGAGTCGTGCCGGGACGGGCCATGAGTTCACGACGCGCGAGGTGCTCTCCGCGCGACAGTTCTGGGCGATCGCCCTCACACACTTCGCCTGCTGCGCGGCGCACTCGGGGCCGATCTTTCACATGGTCACGCACGCCACCGATCAAGGCGTCACCGCGATGGCCGCCGCAACCGTGTTCGGCGTCTCGGGCTTGGCCTCGATCGCCGGCCGCGTCGGCGGCGGCCTCCTGGCCGACCGCTTCGGCGCCAAGCCCACGCTCATCGCGGGGCTCGCGCTGCAGGCCGTGATGATCGTCGGCTATCTCTTCGCGCGCGACCTCGGCGCGTTCATGGCGCTCGCGCTGGTCTTCGGCGCGGCGTACGGCGGCGTCATGCCGCTCTACGCTCTCGTGACGCGCGAGTACTTCGGCGAGAAAGTCATGGGCAGCGCCTACGGCGCCGTCTTCCTGATCTCGACGCTCGGGATGGGGCTCGGCTCGTTCGCCGGCGGGGCGATTTATGACCGCATCGGCTCCTACACCTGGCTCTTCCTCGGCTCGGTCGCCATCGGGGGCATGGCGGTCGTGCTGGCCTTCACGTTCCGCCGGCCGCGCGTCGGCGTCCTAGAGCTCGCTGCCTCATAAGCTCCCACCGGACGGCGCCCGCCGCCCATTGACGAGGTCCCCCCCGGGGTGGTATCACTTCGTCACTTTTCTGTCACGTTTCCCGGAGGTTTAGCCCTCGCGCGTACCCACGGAAACCAGCGCACGGTGTGCGCTTGTTACAGGAGTCAAGGAGGACTCTCGCATGGACGTGAAGTCGATCGATCGGCGCCACTTCATCAAGATCACCGGCATCGCCGGCATCCTTGCCGCACGCCAGGCGCCGGCGTTCGCGCAAGGCAGCACGCTGCACTGGGTGCGCTGGGTGGACTTCATCCCGGAATCCGATGTCGAGCTCAAGCGCCAGATGCCCGAAGCCGAGAAGGCGCTGGGCGCGAAGATCCAGTTCGAGACCATCAACGCCAACGACCTGCAGCCACGCATCACCGCCGCCGTCCAGTCGGGCTCAGGCGCGGACATCTTCAACTTCCAGTACAACTGGGCGCACCTCTACCAGAACGCCGTCGTCGACGTCAGCGACGTCGCCAGCGCGCTGTCGAAGGCCGAGGGCGGTTTCTACGAGGTGTGGGCGCCGTCCTGCCAGGTCAACGGCAAATGGCTCTCGGTGCCGCACTCGATCGTCGGCAACGCCGTCGCCTACCGGAAATCGTGGCTGAAGGAAGCCGGCGCGACCGCGTATCCCAAGACGTGGGACGAGACGCGCAAGCTCTTCGCCGGCCTCAAGAAGAAGGGCAAGCCGTACGGCCAGACCCTCGGTCACACGTTCGGCGACGCGCCCACCTTCACCTATCCGATGACCTGGGCCTTCGGCGCGGCCGAGACCGACAAGTCGGGCAAGAAGGTCGTGATCAACAGCAAGGGCGCCGTCGAAGCCGTGAAGTTCATGCAGGCGTTCTGGAAGGAGTGCTGCGACGAGGGCGGGCTGGCGTGGGACGACACCAACAACAACCGCGCCTTCCACGCCGGCGAGATCTCGGCCACGCTCAACGGCGCCTCGATCTACATCGTCGCCAAGCGCCAGAAGGACAAGATCAAGGACGACAAGGGCGAGCCGCTCTTCCAGGACATCGATCACGCGCCGCTGCCGGCCGGGCCCGCGGGCGCGTATCTGCTGTTCCTGAACCAGTCGCACGCCGTCATGAAGTACAGCAAGAACCCGAAGCTCGCGAAGGACTTCCTCACCTGGCTGCACAAGCCGGAGAACTACGGCAAGTGGTTCGCCTCACAAGAGGGATATTCCGTCGGCTCCACCCACAAGTGGGAAAACGACCCGATGTGGGGCAAGCTCGACGAGCCGCTCAAGATGTTCCGCACGGCGGCACGCAACACGCGTCTGTTCGGCTACGCCGGGCCGTCGACGGCCAAAGCCACCGAAGGCTTCACGAAGTACATCATCACCGACATGTACGCCAAGGGCGTCCAGGGGATGTCCGCCGAGGACGCCGTGAAGTGGGCCGAAGGGGAGCTGAAGAAGATCTACGAAGGTTAACCCGTCGCTCGTGACTGGAGGGGGCTCGATGGAGCGCCGAACGTTTCTGAGGCTCAGTGGCATCGCCGGCATCCTCGCCGCCCATCGGGCCCCCGCGTTCGCGCAGGGGACCAAGCTGCACATCGTGCGCTGGGTCGACTTCATCCCCGAGGCCGACGTCGAGCTCAAGCGTCAGGCGCCGGAGGCCAGCCGAGCGCTCGGCGCCGAGGTGCAGCTCGAGTTCATCAACGCCAACGACCTGCAGCCGCGCATCACCGCCGCCATCCAGTCGGGCAGCGGCGCCGACATCATCCAGATGCTGTGGAACTGGCCACAGCTCTACGCCAACGGGCTCCTGGACGTCTCCGATGTCGCGGAGCCGATCGGTAAGGGGCAGGGCGGCTTCTACGAGGTCTTCGAGTCGAGCGCCAGAGTCAACGGCCGCTGGCTGGCCGTGCCTCACGCCGTCATCGGCAACGCCGTCGCCTATCGCCGCTCGTGGTTGAACGAGATCGGCGTCAAGGAGTTTCCCAAGACGTGGGACGAGTACCGCGAGGTCGGCAAGAAGCTCAAGGCCAAGGGCAAGCCCATCGGGCAGGCCCTCGGGCACAGCTTCGGCGATCCGCCGACGTTCGCCTATCCGCTGCTGTGGGACTTCGGCGGCGCCGAGGTGGACAAGTCCGGCAAGAAGGTGGCGATCAACAGCAAGGGCACGATCGAGTCCGTCAAGTTCATGCAGGCGTTCTGGAAGGATGCCTGCGACGAGGGCGGGCTCGCGTGGGACGACACCAACAACAACCGCGCGTTCCACGCCGGCGAGATCTCGGCCACGCTCAACGGCGCCTCGATCTACATCGTCGCCAAGCGCCAGAAGGACAAGATCAAGGACGACAAGGGCGAGCCGATGGTCCAGGACATCGAGCACGCGGCGCTGATGCCGGCGGGGCCGGCCGGGCAGTTCGCGCTCTACGGCGGCCAGCAGCACTCGATCATGAAGTACAGCAAGAACGTCAAGCTCGCGAAGGACTTCCTCCGCTGGCTGCACCAGAAGGAGAACTACGAGAAGTGGTTCACGGTGAACGAGGGTTACTCGGTCGGCGCGACGAAGGTCTGGGAAGAGCACCCGATGTGGGGAAAGATCGACAAGCCGCTGCAGGTCTTCCGGCAGGCCGTGCGCAAGACGTTCGCCTTCGGCCATCCCGGGCCGGCGTCGGCCAAGGCGACCGAGGCGTACACGAAGTACATCATCGTCGACATGTACGCCAAGGCCGTGCAGGGTTTGAAGGCCGAGGAGGCGGTGAGGTGGGCCGAGGGCGAGCTCAAGAAGATCTACGAGGGGTGAGCATGGAACGTCGAGCGTTCATCAAGCTGACCGGCATCGCGGGTATCCTGGCCGCCCGTCGCGCCCCCGCCTTTGCGCAGGGGACCAAGCTGCACATCGTGCGCTGGGTCGACTTCATCCCCGAGGCCGACGTGGAGCTCAAGCGCCAGGCGCCCGAGGCCAGCCGAGCGCTCGGCGCCGAGGTGACGTTCGAGTTCATCAACGCCAATGACCTGCAGCCGCGCATCACCGCCGCCATCCAGTCGGGCAGCGGCGCCGACATCATCCAGATGCTCTGGAACTGGCCGCACCTCTACGCCAACGCGCTCGTCGACGTCTCGGACGTGGCGGAGCCGATCGGCAAGAGCCAGGGCGGCTTCTACGACATCTTCAGCGCCAGCGCGAAGGTCGGCGGCAAGTGGCTGTCCATGCCGCATGGCGTGGGCGCCAATGCCGTCGCCTATCGGCGCTCCTTGTTCAACGAGATCGGCGTGAAGGAGTTCCCGAAGACGTGGGACGAGTACCGCGACGTCGGCAAGAAGCTCAAGGCCAAGGGCAAGCCGATCGGCCAGGCGCTCGGGCACAGCTTCGGCGATCCGCCCACCTTCAGCTACCCGTTCCTCTGGGACTTCGGCGGCGCCGAGGTCGACAAGACCGGCAAGAAAGTCGTCCTCAACAGCAAGGGCTCGGTCGAGGCCGTGAAGTTCCTCCAGGCGTTCTGGAAGGACGCCTGCGACGAGGGCGGCCTGGCGTGGGACGACACCAACAACAACCGCGCCTTCCACGCCGGCGAGATCTCCGCCACGCTCAACGGGGCGTCGATCTACATCGTCGCCAAGCGCCAGAAGGACAAGATCAAGGACGACAAGGGCGAGCCGCTCTGGCAGGACATCGAGCACGCCGCGCTCATGCCGAAGGGGCCGGCCGGCCAGTTCGCGCTCTACGTGCCTTTCCAGCACTCGATCATGAAGTACAGCCCGAACCAGAAGCTCGCCAAGGACTTCCTGAAGTGGCTCCACGCCGACGCGAACTACGGGAAGTGGTTCGAGGTCAACGAGGGCTATAGCGTCGGCTCGACCAAGAAGTGGGAAGACAATCCGATGTGGGGAAAGATCGACAAGCCGCTGCAGGTCTTCCGTCAAGCGGCGCGTGCCTCGCTGATGCTCGGGCATCCCGGTCCCGCGAGCGCGAAGGCCACCGAGGCGTACACGAAATACATCATCGTGGACATGTTCGCCAAGGGCGTGCAGGGCATGAAGGCCGAGGATGCCGTCAAATGGGCCGAGAGCGAGCTCAAGAAGATCTACGAGGGCTGAGGCGTATGAAGACGCTCGGTCATAACTCGCGTACGATGGGACTCGTCGAGGGGGCGGCCGCCGAGCCGCCGATGATTGACGGGTAGGTAGCAGTGAAGAAACCGATCGCGGGCGGAACGAACGGCACGGTGGCGGTTGCGCTGCCTCGGCCCCACGCGCGCCCGTCGCGCGGCCTGCGGTTTCTCGAGAGCGAGCGGCTCCTGGCCGTCGTACTGCTCGCGCCCACGGTCGTGCTGCTCGGAACGTTCATCGCCTACCCGTTCGTGTCCGGCGTCTGGCTCTCGCTCTCCAATACCAGCGTCGGCAACATCGGGCATTTCGTGGGCCTGCACAATTTCAGCAAGGCCTGGGACGACTCGATCTTCCAGCAGGCGTTCCGGAACACGTTCTTCTACACGTTCTGGGCGACCATCTTCAAGCTGGCGCTCGGTATGTGGCTGGCCCTGCTGCTCAACCGATCGTTCCGCGGCAAGCGCCTGGTGCGCGCCTCGATGCTGCTGCCCTTCATCATCCCGACCGTGCTCTCGACGTTCGCCTGGCGCTGGATGTTCGATCCGACGTTCAGCGTGCTCAACTGGCTCCTCTACCGCACGGGCTTCATCGTCAACAAGATTCCGTTTCTCTCCGACGGCGTGTACGGCATGTGGTGCGCCATCGTCGTCAATACGTGGCGCGGCATGCCGTTCTTCGCGATCACGCTGCTGGCCGGGCTGCAAACGATCAACCCCGATCTGCACGAGGCCGCGTCGCTCGATGGCGCCAACGGCTGGCAGCGTTTCTGGCGCGTCACGTGGCCGCTGCTCAAGCCCGTCACGCTGGTGGTCGTGGTGTTCTCGATCATCCAGACGTTCTCGGATTTCCAGCTCATCTACGTGCTGACCGGCGGCGGGCCCGCCAACTCCACGCACCTGCTCGCCACCTACGCGTATCAGGTGGGCGTGGCCACGGGCCTGCTCGGCGAGGGCGCGGCCATCTCGCTCTTCATGCTGCCGGTGCTCTTCATCGTCGTCTGGGTGCAGCTGCGGTATCTGCGAAGGCTCGAAGCCTGATGGTCATCGAGCGCCCCTGGAAGCGCTGGGTCTACTTCTACATCCCGCTCACCGTCTTCGTCATCGGCACGCTGTTTCCGTTCTACTGGATGCTGATCACGGCCATCCGTCCCGACGCCGAGCTCTACCGCTCGTGGCGCGCCGTCAACAACACGCCCTTCTGGACCCTCAACCCCACGCTCGAGCACTTCAAGGATCTGTTCGCAAAGACCACGTTCCCCCATTGGCTCTGGAACACGTTTTTCATCGCGGTCATCTCCACCGGAATCTCGCTGTTCTGCGGCCTGCTGGCGGGCTATGCGCTGGCACGACTGAAGTTCCCCATGGCCGGCGCGCTCGGCACCTCGATCTTCGTCACGTATCTCGTGCCGCCGACGCTGTTGTTCATCCCGCTCGCCGACATCATTCGCAACTTCCAGCTGGGCAACACTCCTTGGGCGCTGATTCTCACCTACCCGACGTTTCTCATTCCGTTCTGCACCTGGCTGCTCATGGGCTACTTCAAGACCATCCCCAAGGAGCTCGAGGAGTGCGCGCGCATCGACGGCGCCACACGCTTCGGGGCCATGCTGCGCATCATCTTTCCGATCGCGGTGCCGGGCATCCTGTCCGCCGGCATCTTCGCCTTCACGCTCTCGTGGAACGAGTTCATCTACGCACTCGTGTTCCTGTCGTCGCCGGAGCGCAAGACGGTGCCTGTCGGCGTCGTCTCCGAGATGATCCGCGGCGACATCTACTTCTGGGGACAGCTGATGGCGGGCGCGCTGCTGGGCAGCATTCCGGTCGCGCTCGTCTACTCCTTCTTCGTCGAATACTACGTCACGGGCCTCACCGGCTCGGTCAAGGGGTGAGCCCAAGAGCCCGGAGCACCCGACTCCGGGGAACCTATTGAGGGGAGACATCGAATGGCTCAGGTGCTGATGAAGGACCTCAACAAGAAATACGACGAGGTGCACGCCGTCAAGGACGTGAACCTCCACATCCGCGACAAGGAGTTCATCGTCCTCGTCGGCCCGTCCGGCTGCGGCAAGTCCACGACGCTGCGCATGGTGGCCGGGCTGGAGGAGATCACGGCCGGCGAGATCGCCATCGGTGATCGTGTCGTCAACGACCTGCCGCCGAAGGACCGGGACATCGCCATGGTGTTTCAGAACTACGCGCTGTACCCGCACATGACGGTGTACGACAACATGGCCTTCGGCCTGAAGATGCGCAAATTCGCGAAGCCGGAAATCCAGAAGCGCGTGCAGGAGGCCGCCGAGATCCTCGGCATCCAGGATCTCTTGAAGCGCAAGCCGCGGCAGCTGTCGGGCGGCCAGCGCCAGCGCGTCGCCGTCGGGCGCGCGATCGTACGCCATCCGCAGGTGTTCCTTTTCGACGAGCCGCTGTCGAACCTCGACGCCAAGCTGCGCGTGCAGATGCGCGTCGAGCTCAAGCGTCTGCACGAGCGCCTTGAGACGACCGCGATCTACGTCACCCACGACCAGGTCGAGGCCATGACGCTCGGCGATCGCGTCGTCGTTATGAAGGACGGCTGGATCCAGCAGGTCGGCGAGCCGCTCGAGCTCTACACCAAGCCCACGAATCGGTTCGTGGCCGGCTTCATCGGCTCGCCGGCGATGAATTTCGTGGACGTCGGTATCCAGGGCTCGGACGGCAGCCTGACCGCGCAGGGCACGGGCATCCGCCTGGCGATCCCCCCCGCAAACGCGGCCCGGCTCGGACCGTACAAGGGCCAGCGCGTGACGCTCGGCATCCGTCCCGAGGACCTGCACATCGCGGCCGGCGCCGACCAGGCGCCGTACGTGTTCGACGCCGTGGTGGACGTGGTCGAGCCGCTGGGCTCGGAGATCCTCCTGGACGTCAAGGCGGGACCGAACAGCCTGGTGGCGCGCGTGGATCCGACGGTGCGCCTCAAGGTCCACGACGGCGTGCGGCTGGCCGTGAACCCGGAGCGCCTGCACTTCTTCGACACGACCAGCGAGAAAGCGATCTGAGCGTCGGAGGGCAGCGCCGGCGCGAGGTGGTGACCGCCTACCTCCTCCTCGCGCCGGCGACCCTCCTTCTCGTCACCGTCCTCGCGTATCCGGTGGGCTGGGAAGCCTGGATCAGCCTAACCGATCTGTCGCCGCTCAACGACCGCGGCGCCGTCTTCGTCGGCTTCCGAAACTACGTCCGCCTCCTCACCGACGCCGCGTTCTGGCAGGCCGCCGTCATCACCGTCGGGTTCGCGACGCTGACGACGTTGGCCAAGCTCGTCCTCGGTGTCGCGTTCGCGCTGCTGCTGGCGCGGCCGTTCCGCGGTCGGGCTCTCGTCTTCCTCGCCGTGTTCCTCCCGTGGGCCTATCCCGCCAGCGTGAGCGTGATGGGGTGGTACTGGACGCTGAGTCCTCCGATCCCGACAGCCTACGCCGCGTTCATGGGGCACCTGAAAGGGACCGTCGACCACGCCATCGGCACCGGGGCGTGGTCGTTCCTCGCCGTCACGCTGTTCAATATCTGGCGCGGCAGCTCGTTCATCGGCGTGCTGCTGCTCGCCGGCATCAATGCCGTGCCGCCGGAGCTGTTCGAGTGCGCGTTGCTCGAATGCCGCAGCGCGTGGCGGCGGTTCTGGCTGGTGACGGTGCCGCTGCTGCGGCCCTTCTTGGCCCTCGCCGTGTTCCTCTCGCTCACCACGGCGTTCGCCGATCTCGCCAACGTGTGGCTGCTGACGGCCGGCCGCGTCGTGTTCCCGGTGATCGGCACGCAGGCGTACTGGCTGGCGATCAAGGCCGGACAGTTCGGCGCGGCCTCGGCACTGTCGCTCATGCTCGTGCCGTTCCTGCTCGCCGTGCTGCTGCTGCTGTTCAAGGCCTTCGATCCACCCGACGAGGCCCGGGCGTGAATCCGCGGCCGTGGTGGCGCCGGCTCGGTCACGCGGGCCTGCTTCTGGCGACCGCCGTCTATTGCGTCTTCCCGATCTACTTCATGCTGGTGCAGTCGCTGAAGTCGGCGGAGGAGGACGTCTTCGGCAACCCGCTCATCGTGACGAGGCCGACGCTGGAGAACTTCGAGGAGCTGTTCGAGCGCACCGGCCAACCCCGGAATTTCGTCGGACGCGCGCTGAAGCGCGATTATCCGTTCTTCGTGTGGCTCGAGAACACGCTGGTGATCTTCGGCGGGTCGGTGGCCATCACGCTCGCGGCCGGCCTGGCCGCCGCCTACGCGCTCGGCCGCCTGCGACCCCCGGGCTATCGCTGGTGGCGCCGTGTGATCTTCGCCACCTACATCGTGCCGCACACGATCCTGTTCGTGCCGCTCTACCAGGTCGTGATCCGGTTGAACCTCGACGACAATCCACTCGTCCTGCTGCTCGTCTACCCGACGATGGCGCTGCCGTTCTGCATCTGGATCCTGTCGGCCTATTTCCAGAATCTGCCCCGGGAAATCGAGGAATCGGCCCTCGTCGAAGGCGCCTCACGCGCCGGCGCGTTCTATCGCATCGTGCTGCCGATGAGCCGGCCCGTACTCATCGCGGCCGGTATCTTCGCGCTCGGCACGATCGCCAGCGACTTCACGATCGCGTCGATGTTCCTGTTGTCGGAGCACAACCAGACGATCCCGGCGGGACTCGGGACGATGGAGGTCGCGCTCGACGAGCTGCTGGCCGTGGCCGGGATCAATCTCATGGCCATTCCGGTCGTGCTCATCTGCGCCCTGTTCGCGCGCGGCTACGTGCGCGGGCTGACCGCGGCGATGGTCGAAGGAGCCTGACTCGCTGCTAGCGGGCGGGAACGAGACGGATGACGCGATGGAGCGCCGTCTCGGCGACGTAGATCCGCCCCTCGGTGTCGACGACGACCCCGCCGGGATCGCCCAGCTCCGACGCGATCGTCGCCACCGCGCCCTCCGGCGTCACGCGGAACAGCCGGCGTACGTGGAACCCCGTCGAGACGAAGAGCGTGCCCGCCGGCGTGACCGCGACGCTCGTGCGCTGATAGTGCCCCGAGGGCAGACGCGTGAGGCGCGTGAGACCCTCGGCGTTGCCCAGACGGAAGACCTCGCCGAGCGAATCGAGCAACATCAGCGTCCCGTCCTGCCGCGCGGCCACCGCGATGAGGCGCGTGAGCGGCTCACCCGGTGGCGAGACCCAGCCGCGCGGAAACAGCGGCGGTACGAGATCGAGGCGCCGCGGCAGGGCGGCGCCGTCACCGAGCGCGACGCGAAAGATGAGCGGGCCCTGATAGCCGGTGCCCAGCACCTCCAACCCACGCGGGGGCGGAGTCTCGGCGCGGCCCTCCGTCTCGGGACTCGCGAAGTCGAGCGCGATCAATCGCCCGTCGCTGTCGACCGCGATGCTGCTGCCGCCGACGAGGTGCCGCAGCCCGACGGCCACCGCCGCCAGCCGGCTTTCCGTGGCGAGTCGATAGACGCGATTGCCGTTCTCCTCGCCGAGGTAGAGATCGCCCGTGCGCGCATCGACGGCGAGACTGCCGAGGGTGGGCTTGCGCGCCTCGGAGAACGGGATGAGCACGCGCGGCGCATGCTCGGCGTCGATCGGGAGCGCGCGCGTGACGTCGAACCGATGGATCTCGCCGGCGGCGTCGCCGCGCCGGCCGTGGCCGAGCACGAGCAGACGTCCGGCGGGGTCGAACGCGAGCTGGATGGGACGGCCGATGTCGGTGACCACGAGCTCGGCGGTGATTCCAGCCGCGGTGACGATGCCGGGCACCGCTTCGGGGCGCGCGGCACGGGGCGTCGCCAGCGCGACGAGGGCGGCGCCGAGGATGGCGGCGACGGGCCCCAACCTTGACAGCCGAAAACGCCGGGTGCTAGCTTTGCGCCGCACTGGCCGTCCCAAATCTCGACAGCTCACACCGCCTCAGGGGGTTGAACTCATGATCCAGAAGATCTCGCTCGCTCTCGTGGTGACGTTGGCCGCGGCGCTCGCGGTGCCGGCCTCCGCTCAACAGCCGGCGGCGGACACGAAGGCGCCCAAAGGGGTCAAGGCGCGCAGCCTCGTCACGTCGCTCGGTAACTTCACCGCCACCGTGAACGAGCCGCTGCTCGTCACCGGTCAGACGGTCGAGCTCGAGCCGGGTGGTCACACCGGGCGGCAGCAGTATCGCGTACCGACGTTCGTGTACGTCATCGATGGGATCCTGACGACCGAGTACGAGAGCGGGCCCCCCGCTGGCATCGCGGGCGCGCAGTATCACGCGGCCGGCCAGTCGTACATGGACAACGGCGGCTGGTGGCACAACGCATTCAACCGCTCGGACAAGCCGGTGAAGTACCTCATCCTCCATATCGGCTACCCGGGCCGGCCCGATCCGATCGTTCGTCCCGAAGCGGATTAAAGCTCGGAGGGGGCTTTGCCCCCCTCCGAATTATTTCCCGATGCCGCCCGTGATCCCCTGGATGAAGCGATCGAGGAAGAAGTTGTAGAGGATCGCCACCGGGAGGCCCACGAGAAGCGCGGCGCCCATCAGCGAGCCCCAGTAGTACACGTCGCCGCGGATCAGCTCGGTCGGCACACCGACGGGCACCGGCTTCTGATCTCCCGGCGAGACGAAGGCCAGTCCGTAGAGGAAGTCCTGCATCGACAGCGTGAAGGCGAAGATGACGCTGGTGAGCACGCCGGGCAGGCTGATCGGCAGGATCACCCTCAGGAAGGCACCAGCCTGGCCACAGCCATCCACGCGCGCCGCCTCCTCGATCTCCATCGGCACGGTCTTGAAGAAGCCCATGAGCAGCCACGTGCAGAACGGGATCGTGAACGTCGGGTAGACGACGACGAGCGCCCACCACGAATCCTGCAGCCCGAGCTCGGCGACGATCCGCGAGAGCGGAAGGAAGAGAATGATCGGCGGCACGAGATAGGTGAGGAAGATCGCGATCCCGGTGTTTTCCGAGCCCGGCAGCTTGAGACGGGCGAGCGCGTACCCCGCCGGCACCCCCGTCACGAGCGTGATCCCCGCCACCCAGGCCGAGATCGTGAACGTGTTCCAGAGCCAGGCGCCATAGTTCGTCTGGTGGAAGAGGATGTCGAAATTGCGCAGCGTCGGCTTCATGTTGAAGAAGAACGGGATGTTATCCATCCGGTACAGATCGGGATCCTGCTTGAACGCCGTGATCGCCATCCAGTAGATGGGAAATACCGCGATCACGATGAACGGTATGAGCGCGGCATAGATCAGCACGTGCCGACGAATTTCCTTGCGCCGTTGCGTCATCGGCGGCGCCATCGCGCGCTGGGTGGCCATGACCGCCATCGCTAATACTCCCGCCGTTTGATGTTGCGCAGCACGATGATGAGCGCCGGCAGCAGCAACGGCACCAGGAAGAGCGCGATGGCGGCGCCGCGGCCGAGGTTGCCCGCCTGGATGCCGATCTGATAGGCGAGGACGGGCAGGATCTTCGTGGCGTTCGCCGGACCGCCCTGGGTCAGCAAGTACACGACACTGAGGTCCGAGAGCGTGAAGACCGTGTCGAACAGGAACCCGATCATGAGGATCGGGAAGATCATCGGCGCCACCACGTGGCGAAAGCGCTGGAAGAACGAGCACCCGTCCACCTTCGCGGCGTCGAGGACCTCGACGGGCACCGACGTGAAGCCGGCGAGCAGCACGATGGCGGAGAACGGGAACGTGCGCCAGACGTTCACGAGGATGCAGGCGATCAACGCCAGCCTGGGATCGCCCAGCCAGATCGGCCAGCCCTCGGTTCCGAACTGTCCGATCAGCCCGAGCCGGCTCAGCACCCAGTTGATGACGCTGAACTGCGAGTCGTACATCCACTTCCACGACAGCACGCTGATCGCGATCGGCAGCGTGAACGGGATCACCACCAGGCCACGGACGAGCTTCTTTCCCTTGAAGTTCTGCAGGAGCAGGAACGCCAGCGAGGTGCCGAGCAGGCTCTTGAGGACGGCCGCCACCACGAGGAACACCACGCTGTTGCGGAGGGCCAGCCAGAAGAGGTCCATCTCCCAGGCGGCGCGGAAGTTCTCGAGGCCGATGAAGTGGGCGACCGGATCGCCCACACTGGCGTCGCTGACGGCCAGGTAGAGCGAGAACAGGAACGGAGCGGCGACGAGGAGCATCACATAGAGCGCCGCCGGCGCCAGGAGCGTGTAGCCGAACATCAGCCGGCGTGCGCTGTGGCTCAGCCACGGGCGCGCGACACTGCGGGCGGGTACAGACACAACGGCGGCCCGGGCCACAGGGTCCGGGCCGCCGCGGAGCGAGCTTCCCCTCATGCGCGCTTGTGCTTGGCGAAGATCCGGCGGTACTCCCCCGTTCCCCACTTCATGACGTCTTCGATGGCCTGGCCGCGCGCAACACGGGTGAACATGTCGGGCAGCACGAACAGGTTAACGACCTCCTGGATCGGCGTCGTGAACGGCCCGGGATAACCGTAGAAGGCGACGATCTTCGGGAAGTCCTGCAGGATCTGCATCTTGGGATCGGCGCCGATGATCGGCATCGGCTTCTTGGCCTGGCCGAGCAGATACGGCATGTTGTAGCCACGGCTCTGCTTCATACCCTCCGGGCCTTCGTCCACGAAATGCGTGAGGAACTCCTTCGCCGCCTGCTGGTTCTTCGAGAACTTCCAGACCATGTAGACGTTGGCGGCTGAGACGCTCACGCGCTTTCCGTCGGGGCCCGCCGGCTCCATCCCGATGTGCGTGTTCTTGAACACGTCGGGATTCGTATCCTCGGTCGTGCGGTAGGCCGAGATCGCGTCGTGGATCCAGCACGCGACGCCGGACGCCAGGTAACGGTTGTCCGAGGCGTCGTCCCACGAGAACACTTCGGGGGTCATGCCCTCATCGAAGAGCGCCTTGGCGAACTTCAGCGCCTCGCGCGTCTCCTTCGAATCGACGAGGATGTTGTCGCCCTCGTCGGCCTCCTTGCCGCCGAAGCTGAAGAGCAGCGAGCGCCAGTTCAGGTTGGCGTCGGCGCACTGTGAGAACTGGATGCCGGTCGGATGGCCCTTGGCCTTCATCGTGCGCGCCGCCACGCGCGCCAGCTCCCACGTGTCGGGTGCCTTGAGATTGTTGGCGTCGAAGAGGTCCTTGCGCCAGAGCATCGGCAGCAAGATGTAGAACATCGGCATGCCGTACGTGCGGCCTTCGACCTGCACGAGGGGCCCGGCGCTGGGAATCCAGCCGCCGTGCTTTTTGCCCGCGGCGTCGTAGACATCGCTGATATCGGCAAGGCTCTTGTAGTAGAGCCGCGTGAGGATCGAGGAGCCGTTCATGATGATGTCGTGGCCGGCGCCCGCGGCGAACTCCGCCGCCATCCGGGCCGGCAGCTCGAGGTGCGGGATGTGGTCGACGCGCGTCTTCACGCCGTTCTTGTCGCCCCATTCCTTGACGAAGACTTCATCGAACCACTTGTCGTACGCGGGGATGAAATGGCTCCATTGCAGGATCCGGAGTGTCGTGCCTTTGATCTGGGCCGGCGCCTGGCGGGCGTCGAGCATCGCCGCGAGGCTCCCGCCAGCGACACCCACGCCCGTGGTCTTGAGAAACCCGCGGCGGGTGACACCGGTCGGGTTGATTTCTATAGTACGTCCGTCACTCATCGGGGGAACCTCCTTCGCGAGACGGTACGGTGGACGGTTCCGAAAAGGTTAATCTCTTTATCCGTTTGCGCCGCCCCTTGTCAAGCGGTATTTCCTGTCATTCCCGTAGAATAGCGCCATGCGCCGCGGCGTGCTCGTGTTGGTAGCGGCCGTCGCCGCGGTGGGAGCGTTCACCGGCGGCCTGGCGTGGCTCCTTACCGACCCGCGTCCGCCGGCCGGCGCTTCACGTGCGCAGCGTCTTTATTACGCGTACTGCGTAGAATGCCACGGCGTGGACGGCCGTGCCTCCTGGCGGGCGTCCTTGTTCTTGCTCCGGCCCGGCGACCTCACCGACCGCCGGCGCATCGCCGCGGAGTCCGACCAGTACCTGTTCGACCTGATCAAGAACGGGGGCGCGACGATCGGACGCTCCGGCATGCCCGCCTTCGGCGCTCAGCTCTCGGACGAGGACATCGCCCTGCTGGTGGCGTACATGCGCACGCTCGCGGCAAACGCCGGCGGCTAGCGCTCTCGCTTGATCCAGACGAGCTGGATCTCGTCACCGTGCGGACGGACGGCCAGCCGCACACGATCGCCCCGCGACAGCAACGCGGCGTCGAGTATCGCCGGCGCGCCGCGGACGGCCATCATCTCCATGGAGCCCATGCCCAGCGCGGTGACGGCTTGATGGCGGATGAGCAGGAGATCCGGCCCGGCGCGCGCGACGACTTCACCGCGGACTTCGTAGGCTGGGGGACGAACGACGGTACCCCAGAGACCGGCGGCGAAGAGGACGACGAGAACGACGAAGAGGAGCAGCAGGAGCCGGCGCGCACGGGGCGCGCCGGCTCGCGGAAAGCTTACCGTACGGGGTCGCTGGCGTACGAGGTCGAAGGTATGTCCGGCCTCAGATCGTCGCCCTTCACGATCCACTTGCCGCCGCAGCCCTCATGGAACATATACGAGGCGGGCCGATAACCAGTGCCAAACGAGACCGCCAAAATCGTGACGCCGACGATCCCGCCCGCGACGCACGTGATGACGCGGCCGGGGACGAGGAACACGTTCACGAGAACCGCCTCGGCGTTGTAGAAGCCCTGCGACCGGTCCGACGCGCGCTCTGCCTTGAGCTTTTCCTGAAAGAGATCCGGCTGGGCGGGTGGCGGCGGGACCGCGGGCTGCGGCGGCGCCGCGGGCTGCACCTGGACCGTTTCGACCGGCGCGGGGGCCTGCGCCTGCGCGGTGTCCATCTGCACCGGCGCCGTCTCCGCTTGCGCCGTGTCGGCCGCCGGGGTGGGCTGCTGCGCGTTGGCCAGCGGCGCGAGCGGCCCTGCCATCACGAACGCGGCGATGATGACTGACGTCAGGAACCTCACGACCGATGTCCTGCGCATACACCGACCTCCTGTGTGGTTCCACCAAACCCCGCGAAAAGTGCGGGGGACTCCATTATCCGCGGCCCGTCCCCAGAACGCAGCGAATTCTTCGCGAGGCCAGGCCCTTGCCCGAAAAGGCTATAATCCCCCGGTACATTTCCGTCGGGAGGCGCTCATCCATGAAGCTCGTGCGGTTCTCCACCAATGGCCAACCTCCGCGCCTCGGCGCGCTGGAGGGCGATCGCATCGTCGACCTCACCGCCAGCGTGGCGGCCACCCTGGCGGCCCGCGGCGTCGTGCGGGCGCGGGAGATCGCGGCTGCGGTCGTCCCGGCCTCCGCGCGCGGCTTCTTGGAGGGCGGCGCCGCCAGCGCGGAGGCGGTGGCCTCGATCAAGGAGTCGGTGAGCGTGCCGGCCACGTCGGCCCGGCTGCACGCGCCGATCGACGATCCCGGAAAGTTCATCTGCATCGGCCTCAACTACCGCGATCACGCGCTTGAGGCCGGCCAGCCGATCCCGAAGGAGCCGCCGATCTTCGGCAAGTGGAGCCCCTCGATCGTCGGCCCCGGTGATCCGATCCTTCGGCCGCGCGGCAGCAGCCAGCTCGACTGGGAGGTCGAGCTGGGTGTGGTCATCGGTCGCACAGCGCGCTTCGTCTCGAGGGAGGCGGCGCTCGACTACGTCTGGGGCTACACGATCGTCAATGACGCGAGTGCGCGCGACTTCCAGTTCATCACGAGCCAGTGGATGGCCGGCAAGGTGTTCGAGACGGCGGCACCGGTCGGCCCGTACATCGCCGATCGTCACGAGGTTCCCGATCCGCACTCCCTCGGGCTCCGGACGCTCGTGAACGGCAAGCAGATGCAGAACGGCAACACGAAGACGTTCATCTTCGACGTGCGCTATCTCGTGTCGTACCTCTCCGGACTGATGACGCTGTCCCCCGGCGACCTCATCGCCACCGGCACCCCGCCGGGCGTGGGCTTCGCCATGAAGCCCACACCGGTCTTCCTGCAGCCGGGCGACGTATGCCGCGTGGAGATCGACAGGCTGGGCTCGATGGACAATCCGGTCAAGGAGGCGTAGGCCTCCGGTACACTGAGGGCAATGCTCGAACTCATCCGCCCACTCGTGGTGAGCAATACGACCAAAATCGTGCTGCTCTCCCTCGATGGGCTCGGCGGGCTGCCCCGCCCCGAGACGGGACGCTCGGAGCTCGAGACCGCGCGCATTCCCAACCTTGGCGCTCTGGCCTCGGAGGCCGCGTGCGGCCTGCTACGGCACGTCGCGCCCGGCATCACGCCGGGCAGCGGGCCTGGACACCTCGGACTGTTCGGCTACGACCCCGTGCGCTTCCAGGTCGGCCGGGGCGTGCTGGAGTCGCTCGGCATCGAGTTCGATCTGCGCGCGGGCGACGTCGCTGCGCGCGGCAACTTCTGCACCGTCGACACGCAGGGTCGCATCAGCGACCGGCGCGCGGGGCGGATCGGGACCGATGAGTGCGTGCGGCTCTGCGAGCTGCTGCGCGCGATCCGTCTGCCCGGTGTGGAGCTGTTCGTCGAGCCGGTCAAGGAGCACCGCTTCGTGCTCGTGCTGCGTGGCCCACGGCTCAGCGGACGCTTGTCGGAAACGGATCCGCAGGTGCTCGGCAAGCCGCCGCTGCCTGTGCACGCGCTCGAGCCCGCCGCCGGCGCCACCGCCGAGCTCGTCAATCGGTTCGTGACGGACGCGGGCCGACTGCTGCACGACGCGACACCGGCCAACATGGTGCTGCTGCGAGGCTTCGACCAATTGCCAGAGCTGCCGCGCTTTCCCGACGTTTATGGCCTCCGCGCCGCGGCCATCGCCGCGTATCCGATGTACCGCGGGCTGGCCAAGCTCGTCGGCATGGACGTGCTCAAGACGGGTGGCACGTTCGAGAGCGAGATCGCGACGCTCGGCGAGCACTGGGAGGCCTACGACTTCTTCTTCGTGCACTACAAGGACACGGACAAGGCGGGCGAGGACGGCGACTTCGATGCGAAGGTGGCCGCGCTCGAGCGCTTCGACACCCACGTCCCCAAGGTGCGCGCGCTCGGCCCCGACGTGCTCGTCGTCTCGGGCGACCATGCGACGCCATCGGTGCTCGCCGGCCACGGCTGGCAGCCGGTGCCCGCGCTGCTGTGGAGCCGTTACTGCGGCGCTGATCCCGTCACCGCGTTCACCGAGCGGGCGTGCGCGACGGGCACGCTCGGCACGATTCCCGCGCATCATCTGATGCCCCTCGTGATGGCCAACGCGCAGAGGCTGACGAAGTTCGGGGCGTAGGGGCATGCGTTTCCTCGTCCGCCTTCTCGGCGGCATCTGGCTCGCGACGCTCATCGTCTCCGCAGGGTTCGCGTATCTGGAGGTGCGCGAAGAGCGCGAGCGGCAGGTCGACAGCCTCAAGCGGCGCGGCTCGCTCGTCGGCGCCGCCGTGGCCGAGGCCTCCGAGCGCTTGGTGACGCGCGGCGCGCGGGGTGGCTACGAGCGCGTGCTCGCGCGTTTCGGCACGCCCGAACGAGGTCTTGCCATCTACGACGCGTTCGGCGGCGTGCTGAGCGCCACCGTTGACGTGCGCCCGTTTCTCGGCCCGCTCTCGCCGCTCGTGAGCGAGGCGATCCGACGCAACGAGAGCGTGGCGGGATTCCACAACGTGGGCGGCCGCCTGACCTGGGTGCACGTGGTTCCCGTGCAGCAGGACGACCGTGCGGTGGGCGCCGCTGCCGTGCTGCTGGACGCGCAGTATCTCGAGGCCGGCGAGTGGGACTTGTGGCGACGCACGGCCGTCCGCATGGGCGTGCTGATGCTGCTGGTGACGGGCATCACCTGGGCGCTGGTCCGCTGGTCGGTGACGCGTCCGATGGCGCGCATCGCGGAGTGGACCAAGCAGATGAAAGCCGGCCGCCCGGTGCTGCCGCCGCCAGACGCGGATGCAAGCCTGTTCGGACCGCTGGCGAGCGAGGTCACGGGACTCGCGCGGACACTCGCCCGCGCGCGGAACGCCGCCGAGCAGGAGGCGCGGCTGCGCCTGGCCGGCGAGAGCGTGTGGACGGAGGAGCGTCTCAAGCAGTTCGTCGAGATGCGCTTCGGCGGCCGCCCCATGTTCGTCGTCTCGAATCGCGAACCGGTCAGCCACGTGCGGGACGGGCGTGTCGTGCGTGAGCAGGAGCCGGCCAGCGGTCTGGTGACCGCGCTCGGCCCGATCATGCAGGCGTGCGGCGGCGTGTGGGTCGCGCACGGCAGCGGCAACGCCGACCGCGAGGTCGGCGAGCGCATCGGGCTGCCCTCGTCGGATCCCACGTACACGTTGCGGCGCGTCTGGCTCAGCGACGAGGAGGAGGCCGGCTACTACTACGGCTTCGCCAACGAGGGTCTGTGGCCGCTCTGCCACATCGTGCACGAGCGCCCGCGGTTCCGCGCCGCCGACTGGGAGCACTATCAGACCGTCAACGAGCGGTTTGCGCGCACGCTCCTGTCTGAGATGGAGTCGATCGAAAACCCGATCGTGCTCGTGCAGGATTACCATTTCGCCCTGCTGCCCCGGCTGGTGAAGGACGCGCGGCCCGACGCGCGCGTGGCGCTCTTCTGGCACATTCCGTGGCCGAACTTCGAGGCCGTCGGCATCTGTCCCTGGCAGCAGGAGATCCTGCTCGGCATGCTCGGCGCCGATCTCGTCGGCTTCCACACGCAGTTCTACTGCAACAACTTTCTCGAGACGGTCGAGCGCTCCATCGAGGGGCGCATCGAGTGGGACCGGTTCACCGTCGTGCGCGGTCAGCACACGACGCACGTCCGGCCGTTTCCGATCAGCGTCGCGCCCGACCTCGGCGTGCGGGAAAAGCCGATCGATCGAGACGGGATGCTGGCAGGGCTGGGCGTCGGTGCGGAGTTCATCGGCGTCGGCGTCGAGCGCGTGGATTACACCAAAGGCCTGCCCGAGCGCATCCGCGCCCTGCGCCGCTTCTTCGAGCGCTGGCCCGAGTATCGGGGGCGCCTCACGTTCATCCAGATCGCCTCGCCGAGCCGCAGCCGCATCGCGCGCTACCAGGCGGTCCAGGAGGAGACGCGTGAAATGGTGCGCGCGCTCAACGACGATCTCAGCGAGCGCGGCTGGCAGCCGATCGTCTACCGGGAGCGCCATCACGACCATCGCGAGATCGATGCGTTCTACCGGCTCGCCGACTTCTGCATGGTGACGTCCCTTCACGACGGCATGAACCTCGTGGCCAAGGAGTTCGTGGCCGCTCGTGACGACGACGACGGCGTGCTGATCCTGAGCCGCTTCGCCGGCGCCTCGCACGACCTTCGTGATGCGCTCCTCGTGAACCCGTACGACGTCGAGGACATGGCCGCGGCCATCCATCGCGCCGTCACGCTGCCCGCCGAGGAGCGACGTGATCGCATGGACCGCATGCGCCGCCAGGTCCGCGAGCACAACATCTACGGGTGGGCCGGGTTGCTCCTGGACGAGCTGGCCCGCATCCCGAGGGTCACCGACCGGCGCGTCGCCTGACCCGATCGGGGCCCTTCGGCGTTCTTTTCGTAAAGGTTACGCACCCGGGTCACAGTAGCTCGCAACGCTGCGCTGCCGCCGCCCGCAATCCCTTGAAAATGCGTGATTGTCGTGTGGCATCGCGATTGCCTGAACTAAGGCCGATCGCTCGCCGCCCCCGCGGTCGGGCGAGATCTCACAGCGGAGCGGAGTCATGGAAGACGAAAAACTGTCCGACATCTCGATGAAGGGCGTGCCGCCATGCGGCCGTTGCCATATGCTCGTCGCCCGGTATGCGCCGCAGGTCGTTGCGACCACCGGGACCTATCATCGTGAGTGCTATGAGGCTTGGTACTTCGGCCGCCACGGCCGCCGGCCCACGCTGCTGGCGGGCACCAACGGCGATCGCCATCGGTTCCAGGTCCGCGAGGTCCGGGAGAAAGCCGCCTAAATTCCGCTTGTTCACCCGCCGCGGAGGATCATACTTCCCGGTGGATCATGCGCTGCGTCCTCGTCTGTCCTGACGACTTCCTCTGGCGCCTGGTGGCCGATTCGGGTGAGCCGCGGCTTGCTCCTCTCTACCTGGTCGAGAGCACCCGGGCCCGCACACGGATCGCTCAGCGTGGCGGAGACGTCCTGGCCGGTGACCTGGAGCGCGACGGGCTCTATCGGCGGGCATTCCGCACCGGCCACGAGCCCGTGCTGCTCGCCGTCGCACGTCCCCGTCAGGGCCGTATCGTGGCCGCCATTCGCCGCGCAGCCCCCGAGGCGCCGATTCTGGCGCTCGCCGAGGATCGCGTGCCGGGCGGCGAGCCGGACGGCGTGATCTCGCTGGACATGGCAGCGGTGGCGGAGCGCTTCCTCGCGCCCGCGCTCGAGCGCGCGGTCACCCGCGCCCGCGTGGACCGCATCCGCGCCCACTTTGTGCCGGCCGAGCGCGTGCTGATCATGATGCAGGACGATCCCGACCCCGACGCCATCGCCTCCGGGCTCGCGCTGCGCGCCGTGCTCGGCCGCAACAAGACGGCCGCGCCGATCGCGACCTTCGGCACCATTACACGGCCCGAGAACCGCGCCATGACGCGCATCCTCGAGATCGACGTCGAACAGATCAAGCCGCGCGCGCTGGAGGAGTACGACATGGTCGCCATGGTCGACGCGCAGCCCTCGTTTTTCGAGGAAACGTTCGAGCGCGTGGACCTCGTCATCGACCATCACCCCGAAGAGACGCCGGTGCGCGCGGTCGTCAAGGACGTTCGTCCTGGCTACGGGGCCACCGCCACCATCCTCACCGAGTATTTGCGCGCGATCGAGGCGCGCGTCACCCAGCGTCTGGCCACCGCACTGCTCTACGGCATCAAGGCCGACACGCAGCACCTGGAGCGCGGCGCCACGCGCGCCGACCTGGAGGCGTTCGCCTTCGTGCACGCGCTCGCCAATCACAGCGCGTTGCGCCGCATCGAGCGGCCCGATCTGCCCAACGAGGCCCTCGACGTGCTGGCGCGCGGCATCGCCGGTCGTCACGTGCAGCACGGCGTCGTGTTCTCGCACCTCGGCGTCGTCGCCTATCCCGAGCTCGTCGCGCAGTTCGCCGACTTCTTCCTGCAGGTCGAGGGCGCGGAGTGGTCGGTCGTCTCCGGCACGGTGCACGGCGAGCTGCACATCTCCGTCCGCAACGTCGGCCGGGTGCGCGCCGCCGGCGACGTCGTGCGCCACGCGTTCGCCGACCTCGGCTCCGCGGGCGGTCACCGATCGATGGCGAAAGCGGTCATTCGGCTGCGCGACTGGCGCGCTCGCGAGGGTGACGCCGCGCCGGAGGCGCTCGCTCGCGTGATCGTCGCGCGGTTCACTCGGGCGTTGCGAGCAAGTGGCTGACGGCCTGTCGATTGCACCGTACGCTCCGCTTGGCAATGGCAGATCGAGCGGTTAGAATGCGCTGGAAAATCGGAGGGCTCGCCACCCTCCGCGCGGCCGGCCTCGAATGAACAACGCCGGGAGGGCTCGCGTGGACGTAGCGTTGGAAAAGAGGCAGGTCCAGCGGGCGTATGAGCTGTACGCGCCCGTGTACGATTTCATCTTCGACTGGATCTTCGCACCAGGACGATCGGCGGCCATCAAGCAGTGCGCGCTAGCGCCGGGGGACACCGTCCTCGAAGTCGGCATCGGCACCGGGCTCAATCTGCCGCTCTATCCGCCGGACTGCCGTCTGACGGGCATCGATCTGTCCGGCGAGATGCTCGACAAGGCCGTCGAGCGCGTGCAGAGCCTGGCCATGCCCAACGTCACGCTGAAAGTCATGGATGCGACGTCCATGGACTTCGGCGACAACGAGTTCGACAAAGCGCTGGCGACGTACACGATCTCCGCCGTGCCCGATCCCGTCGCCGTCCTCCGCGAGATGCGTCGCGTGGTGAAGCCGGGCGGCACGCTGGTGATCCTGAATCATTTCCGCAGTGAGCGGCGCCTCACCGGCTGGCTCGAGGACATGGTGGCGCCGGTGTGCACGCGGCTCGGATGGAAGTCCAACCTCGCGCTGAAGCCGCTGCTCGAGCAGGTCGGGCTCACGCCCGAGGTCATACATCAGGTCAACATGTTCAACGGGTGGCGCCTCGTGAAGTGCGTCAACCGGAAGTAGCCGGCCGACTCGCCGCTCTCGCCTTCGCCCTCGTCCTCGCCGCTCCGGTTGCTCCGGGCGCTGTCTCGCTCGTCCTCTCCGCGGCCTTTCTGACCGAATTCCTGACCGACGGCGCGCTGCCCGCGCTGGACGCGGTGACGCCGACGCCCCGCCGCGTGTCGCTGGGTCCGTCGGTCGATCGCTTCACCGGCGCCGCCCTCGGCGTGGCGCCGCCGTTGGTGCTGGTGCACGGCTACGCGCCCGAGGGCAAGGACGACCCGCGCCTGGCGCGCGCAGCACGGCTGCTCGCGCGCGCGGGCTTCGACGTCGTCGTGCCCACGCTGCCCGGTCTCACGCGCGGGCGCCTGCGACCCGACGACGCGGCGCCGGTCGTGCAGGCGCTCGCGACGCGGCCGGTCCCGTGGGCGATCGTGAGCGTGAGCATCGGCGCTGCGCCGGCGTTCGCGGCGGCGGCCGATGCGTCGGTGCGCGACCGTGTCCGGGTGCTGCTGGCGCTGGGGCCACACGCGTCGGCCGCGGAGACGCTGCGCTTCTGGCTCACCGGAGCGTTCGACTTCGGCGGCATCTCCGGGCGGGTGCCTCACGATCCCGCACTCGTTCGCGCGTTCGTCGAGGCCAACGCCGACCTCGTCGATGCGCCGACACGCGCGGCGCTCGCCGCCGGCGATATCGCGGGCGTCGAACGTGCGCTGTCGGACCTGCCGCCCTCGACGCGCGGCCTGCTCGAGCGGCTCTCCCCGGCACGTGCGATGCCCGAGGTGCGCGCGCGGGTGATCCTCGTGCACGGCTATGCGGACCGCGCCGTCCCCTACACGGAGAGCCTGCGGCTCGCGGCGGCGCGGCCGGCGAAAACCGACGTCGTGCTGCTGCACACGGTGAGTCACGTCGAGGCGACGCCCGGCTCGCTGTGGCGCGCCGCCAGAGAGAGCCTGCGCCTATTGCTCGCGTTTCATGCGCTGCGCTGGGCCGCCTGAAGGCTGCGTGACTGTCGAGCGCGGCTAGATCGAGGCGCTGCGGCCCTCGGCGCCGCCGCTCGGCCGCTGCACGCCCCACGCCGTGAGCTTCGCGAGCACCGTGTTGCGGTGCACGCCGAGCAGGCGCGCGGCGCGGCTGACGTTCCATTGCACGCGCTCGAGCACGCGCAACACGTACTGTCGCTCGAATCGATCGCACGCCTCGCGCAGCGGCAGCCCGTCGTCCTCCGTGAGTCGCGCGCCGGTCTCCGGGATGGCGACGTCGAGCGGGATGTCTTGCAGGTGCAGCACCGGGCTCGTGGCGAGCACGACCGCGCGGTGGATGACGTTCTCGAGCTCGCGAACATTCCCCGGCCAGTCGTAGCGCGCGAGCACCTCCAGCGCGCCGGCCGACACGCCGCGCACGTCACGACGGCACTCGCGCGCAGCCTTGCGGACGAAGTGCTCCACGAGATACGGGATGTCCTGGTAGCGCTCGCGCAGGGGCGGCAGGTGCAGCGGGACGACGTTGAGCCGATAGAAGAGATCGTCGCGGAACGTCCGCTCGCGCATGGCCGCGCGGAGGTTGGCGTTCGTGGCGGCGAGCACGCGCACGTCCACGGGAACCGGCCGCTGGCCGCCGACACGCTCGATCTCCCGCTCCTGCAGCACTCGGAGCAGCTTGGACTGCAGATCGAGACGCAACGAGCCGATCTCGTCCAGGAAGACCGTGCCGCCGTGCGCGAGCTCGAACCGCCCGATGCGGCGCGCGTGAGCGCCGGTGAACGCGCCGCGCTCGTGACCGAACAGCTCGGACTCCACGAGCGTCTCGGGGATGGCGGCGACGTTGACCGCGACGAACGGCGCATTGCGTCGGTCGCTGCGGCGATGGATGGCGCGGGCGACGAGCTCCTTGCCCGTGCCGCTCTCGCCGGTGATCAGCACGGTGGTCGGCGTCGGCGCGATCTGGGTGATCAGTTGATACAGGCGCGCCATCTCGGGATGACGCCCGACCAATCCCTCGAAGCCGACGGCCTCCACGCTGCCGCCCGCGAGCGCCGAGCGCAGCGAGAGGACCTCGCGCTCGAGGTCGCGCTTTTCGATGACCCGGTCGGCGAGACCGATGATCTCGTCCACCTCGAACGGCTTGATGAGGTAGTCATAGGCGCCGCGCTTGAGCGCTTCCACCGCGGTGCGCACGTCGCGCACGGCGGTGGCGATCACCACGACGACTTGAGGATCGAGCGCCTTGACGCGGGGCAGGACGTCGACGCCGGACTCGCCGGGCATGCGCTGATCCAGCATGACCAGATCCACCTCGCGCTGGGCGAGGATGTCGAGCGCCGCCGCACCGTGCTCCGCCTCCAGCACCTCGCACGTCTGCTCCAGGATGGCGCGGATGGCGGCGCGCACGCCCTCCTCGTCGTCGACGACCAGCACGGTGCCACGCCGCCGCGTCGTGAGCGGGGGATCGCCGAGCAACGCGTTCACGGCCGCGCCCCGCGGTCGAGGACGACGTACTGATTGCCGCCGTCAGCCGAACGGTGCACGTAGATCAGCGCCGTCTCGCCCGGCGCGAGCGCGGCGAGCGCCTGTCCGAAGCTCTGCGCATCGCTGACCGGCTGCCGTCCGAGTTCGAGGATCACGTCACCGCGGCGCAGCCCGGCGCGGTCCGCCGGGCCGCCGCCCGCGACCTCCACGACGAGCACGCCCTGCGAGACGGACAGATTGAGGCGCTCCGCGGCGCCGGGCGAGAGCGGCTCGACCTGCATTCCGAATCCTTCTGCTCCCGCCAGCGCCGCAAGCGGCTCCTCGGTCGGCATCTCGGCGATCGTCACCGTGACCGGCTGCCGCGCGCCGTCACGCAGCACCACGACGCGCACGCGCTCACCGGGCGCCACGCCAGCGACGCGTCGCTGCAAATCGGGCACCTCGCGGATACGCATGCCGTTGAGCTCGACGACGATGTCGCCGGCACGCAGGCCCGCCGTTTCCGCGGGGCCGCCCTTCATCACGTCGGCGACAAGGACCCCGTCTCGCTCGCGGACGCCGAAGGCCGACGCCAGTTCATCGGTGACGTCCTGGATGACGACGCCGAGCCAGCCGCGCACCACCCGGCCTCTCGCGATGAGCTGGGCCATCACGGCCTTGGCCTCGTTGATCGGGATCGAGAAGCCGATGCCCTGCCCGGTGGCGACGATGGCCGTGTTGATGCCGATGACCTTGCCGTCGAGATTCAGCAGCGGACCGCCCGAGTTGCCCGGATTGATCGAGGCGTCGGTCTGGATGAAGTTCTCGTACGTGGCCACGCCGACGCGATTGCGTGCGGTGGCGGAGATGATGCCGACGGTGACGGTTCTGTCCAGCCCGAACGGATTGCCGATCGCGATCGCCCACTGCCCGACGCGCAGCCGGTCGGAATCCGCGAGCTCGGCCGCCGGCAGCGGGGTCGGGGCGTCCACCTTGAGGACGGCGAGGTCGGTCTTGGGGTCGCGGCCCACGAGCGTCGCCGAAAACTTCCGCGAGTCGGATAGTCGCACGGTGATCTCACGAGCGTTCTCGATGACGTGGTTGTTCGTCAAGATGTATCCGTTCCGATCCACGATGACACCCGAGCCGGTGGCGCGGCCGTCCTCACGAGGCCGGCGGCGGAAGTAGCGATCGTAGAGCTCGTCGCCGAAGAAGTCGCGGAAGCGGTCGTCGTCGCTGTTCGTCGAGGCTCTCGGCCCGACCGTGCTGACATTCACCACGGCGGGAGTGACACGATCGGCAACAGCGCTGAAGGCGTCCTCGAGGGCGCGCAGCACCGCGTGCGCTTCGGGACGCACGGGCGACGACGATTCCGGCTTGGGGGCCGCGGGTCGCGACGGACGCGCGGGCGACGGCGATGTCTGCGCCGACGCGGGGACCGCGGCCAGGCACCCGAGGCCGAGGACGACGGCGACGATCAGCTTCATCCGAGGGGCGCATTCTACCGCCCCCGCCCGAAGTCACGCCAGCGGCACGAGCCTCAGCTCGACCACCGAGCTGGTGCGAGGCGTGACGGGAGCGGCGGCCCCGCGCCGCAAACCGGCGACCCAAACGATGTCGTGCCCCGCATCGACGAGCGGCAGCCGGTCGCGCTCCCAGCGCGCCACCTTCGCATCGATGAGAAAAGACTTCAATCGACGATCACCGCCGCCGAACGGCCGGAACCGGTCGCCGCGCCGGCGCGGACGGACGACCAGGCGTGTCGGCAGGCCGGCGGCATCGAACGCCACGCGATCGCGCTCGCGCGGCACCGCGTAGTCCGTCGCGGCGACGACGATGGCCTCGAGCGCGCGGCCGATCTCCGGCAGCTCCACACGTCCGGGCACGGTGAGATCGCGCGGCACCAGCGCCGGCGCGGGCGTGCCGCCGACGCGCACGCGATCGCCGCTCACCTCGACGAGGACGCCGCCCAGCCGGAACGGCCGTCGCGGCGGCGTGTCCGCGAGGACGCGACGCAGTCCGCGATGTCCCCACGCCCGCAGCGGCGCCCGACTGCCGAGCCGAGCCGCCGCGCTCCGAAGGACCTCGGCCGCAATCGGACGCGGCAGCGCCGAGAGCGCCGAGCGCGAGAGCACGAGCGCGCCGTCGGCGGCGCGGACGAGCCGCTCGAGCTCCGCGGCGGCCACGCGGTCGAGGGCGTCGATCGCTTCGCGCGCGCGACGGGCCAGACGCCCGAGATGCGCAACGACGTCGCCGCCGGCCGCCTCGCTGAGGCGCGGCATGATCGAGTGGCGCACGCGATTCCGGAAGAAGCGGACCTCGCGGTTCGACGGGTCCTCGAGCCACGGCAGGCCCGCCGCGGTCAACGTCTCGATCGCGTCGCAATGACGACTCTCGAGGAGCGGACGGATCAGCCGACCGCGCACGGCCGGAATCCCAGCCAGACCGCGGACGCCGGTCCCCTCGAGCACCCGCATGATGAGCGTCTCGGCCTGGTCGTCGGCCGTGTGGCCCAACGCGATCCGCGCCGCCCCGACCCGATCCGCCTCCGCCTCGAGCACGCCGTGGCGCGCGGTCCGTGCAGCGGCCTCGACCGAGCCGCCCGTGACGCGGACGCGCACGACGTCGACCGGCATGCCGAATCGGGCGCCGAGTTTCTGAACGAATTCGCCGTCACGCGCGGAGTCGGGACGCAGGCCGTGGTCGACGTGCACCACATGGAGCCGCAGCGTCAGAGCAGGCGCCAGCCGCAGGAGCACGTGGAGGAGCGCGACCGAATCGGCGCCGCCGGAGACGCCGACCACAACGGTCTCGCCGCCCGCGAGCATCGCGTGGCGGCGGATGGTGCGCGCGGCAGCGTGGACCAGGTCCACGGCTCAGCCGCCCTGCAGGCCCACCCACACCTCGCCGTCCTCGAAGTGCTCTTTCTTCCACACGGGGACGGTTCGCTTCAGCGTGTCGATCGCGTACCGGCAGGCCTCGAACGCATCGCCGCGGTGGGCGGCGGAGACGGCGATGAGGACGGACGCCTCGCCGATCTCGAGCCGGCCGACGCGGTGGAGCATCGCCACGCGGCGCACACCGGACCACCGCGCACGGATGGCGAGGCCGATCTCGCGCATCTTCGCCTCGGCCATCGGGCCGTGCGCCTCGTATTCGAGGAACTTCACGGGTCGGCCGTCGGTCTGGTTGCGAACGACGCCGGAGAAGATGACGACGCCGCCGGCGCCGGCATCGTCTACCTGCGCGGCGATCTCATCGGGCGAGAGCGGCCGGTCGACCACCGAGAAGATGTCCGCTCGCCTCGCCGGAGGCACCGGCTCAGCTCGCACCGCCACTCACCGGCGGGAACAAGCACAGCTCGTCGTCGGGGCCGAGACAATGGTCGGGCTCGACGTAATCGTGACCGACGGCGAACAACGTGTAGGCCCGGTACCGAGCGAGATCGGGATGCCGGGCGATGATCGCCTTCCACGCGGATTCGACCGTGCCGCCCTCGGGGACGTCCACGTCCAGCCGCTCCTGCCCGGTAGCCTCTCGGTAGCGGGCGAAGAGACGGACGCGGATCCGCACGTGATGCGACTTAGAAGCGGTGGGACTGACCGCAGCCGCAGGACGACTTGACGTTGGGATTCTTGATGGCGAACCCGGCACCCATCATGTCGTTCTGCACGAAATCGATCTCGCTGCCGGTCAGGTAGGGCGCGCTGTGCTTGTCGATGTACACCTTGATACCCTGCGCCGCTTCGACGACGCTGTCGTCGGTCTGCTGCTGGTCTTCCCAGCCGAGCTCGTAGGACATCCCGGAGCAGCCGCCTCCAACGATGCGGATGCGCAGGCCCCACTCGGGCTTGCCCTCCTCGAGCCGGAGCTCGGAAACCTTCTTGGCGGCTGTCTCGGTCATGGTGATCATTCGATCCTCCAGTAAAACAAGGCGCTTTTGCCCTCCGTCGTCGTTGTCATCGTATCACAGGATGCCACCCGCCGGCAGCAGCGTGAGCTCTTCGAGGACCGCGTGCGGCGGCAGCGCGGCCATCAGCACGGCAGCGCGCGCGACGTCCTCGGGGCGCAGCATTTTCTCGCGCGGCGGCGAGCCCCCGAGCGCATCCCACAACGGTGTGTCAACGGCTCCCGGCATCAGCACGCCGACGCGCACCCCCGTATTGCGCAGCTCCTCGGCGAGCACGCGGCTGAAGCCGAAGAGTCCCGCTTTCGTCGCCGTGTACACGGCCGAGCCGGGCAGCGCGCGCTTGGCGGCGATCGACGCGACGTTGATGATCGTGCCTGAGGCCTGGCGCAGCATCGGCGGGATCACCGCACGGCAACAGACCATGGCCGCGCGCAGGTTGACGGAGAGCATCGTGTCCCAATCCGCGGGCTTGGTGTCGGCCAGCGCGGCGAACGCCGCGGTGCCGGCCGCGGTAACGAGAATGTCCACACGCCCCAGGTCGGCCGCCGTCTGCTCGACGAGCGCTTCGACGGCGCCGTCGTTGGTGACATCGGTCGGAATCGCGAGCGCCCGGCCCCCGCCCGCGGCGCGGATCGCGCCCGCGACGTCAGCCAGGTCCGCGCGAGATCGCGAGGCCAGCACGACGGCCGCGCCTTCGGCCGCGAAGGCGACCGCGATGGCGCGGCCGATGCCGCGGCCAGCGCCCGTGACGATCGCTGTCTTTCCCTCGAGTGCGTTCATATCTGCAATCCTCGGCCCGACTTGATCAGCTCCATGAACTCCGCGCGCGTCTCCGGCCGGTCACGGAACGCGCCAAGCATCGCGGACGTCACCGCTTTCGAGTTCTGCTTTTCGACGCCGCGCACGAGCATACACGTGTGGATGGCTTCCATCACCACCGCGACACCACGCGGCTCGAGCGCGTCATTGAGCGCGCTCGCGATCTGCGTGGTGAGCCGCTCCTGGACTTGCAGCCGCTTGGCGAACATGTCGACCAGCCGTGGGATCTTCGAGAGGCCAACGATCTTCTTCTTTGGCATGTACGCCACGTGGCACTTGCCGATGAAGACGAGGAGGTGATGCTCGCACAAACTGGCGAAGTCGATATCTTTGACGACGACCATCTCGTCGTAATTCTCGACGAAGAGGGCGCCGTTGAGCACGTCTTCGACCTTCTTCTCGTAGCCGGACGTGAGATAACGCAGAGCCGCTTCGACGCGCTCGGGCGTCTTGACGAGGCCCTCACGATGCACGTCCTCGCCCAGCTCCTTCAGGATTTGTTCGATGTGGTTGCCGATCATCCGTCTTCACCCCGGTATTCGAATCGATTCTTCGCCGTCTCGACCACCGTGATGCACGACAGCCGGCCCGTCGGCAGCCCGCCCGCCAGCGTGCGCCAGAAGGCGCGAGCGAGGCTCTCGCCGGTGGTGATCACGCCGGTCAGCGCCGGCGCATCCTCGAGCCTCGCGTGATCAACCTGGTCGAGCACCGCGCGCCGCACGTGATCGTCGAGCGCCTCGAGATCCACCGCCATGCCGGTGCGCGCATCCGGCGCTCCGGCGACGGTGACCTCGAGATAATAATTGTGGCCGTGTGGACGGTGGCAGGCGCCGTAGAGTGCCGCGTTGTCCGCCGGCGACAGCGCGGCGCTCGCCAGCTGGTGCGCGGCGCTGAAATGATAGACGCGCGTGATCTCGACGCTACGAGCCATAGTAGTCCACGAAGAGCGTCGCATCCTCCCAGACCCGTACGGCAGCCAGCCGGTCGGGGCCGAGCTTGGGCGCGAGCAGGTCCCACACGGCGAGTGCGATATTCTCGGTCGTCGGCACACGATCGCGAAACAGCGCGTCGGCGTTCAGGTCGGCGTGATCGAAGCGGTCCACAACGGTCTCGGTGACGATACGCTTGAGCTCGCCGAGATCGATCACCATACCGGTGCGCTCGTCGATCGGCCCCTGAACCGTGACGTCGAGCGTGTAGTTGTGGCCGTGCGGCACGGTGAGCCGTCCGAACTTCCGCTCGTTCTCCGCCGGCGACCAGGCGTCCACCCAGTAGCGATGGCCGGCGGCGAAGGAAAACCGCCGCGTCGATCGCGCGCGGCCGCTCACGCGCCTGCCCCTGACGCCGGAGGCAGCTCATCCACAAGGCGCGCCGCCACGCGGTCGAGGTCGAACTCTTCGACGCGGTGGCGCCCGGCGGCGCTCAGCTCAGCGCGCAATGCAGTACTCGTCAACAGTGTCTCCATGGCCTTCGCCAGCTCTTCCGGGTCCCGCTGACTCACCAGCAGCCCGGTGCGGCCATCCAGCACGACTTCAGGGACGGCCCCCGCGCGGCAGGCGACGATCGGCAGCCCTGCCGCCATCGCTTCCGCGAACACGAGCCCAAAACCTTCTTGGACGGTCGGCAGGCAGAAGCAATCCGCTCCCACATATTCTACGGCCAGGGCCGAGCGGCTGATCTCGCCGAGGAACGTCACGACGTCCGTCAGCTCCAGGCTGGTGGTGAGCGTCCTCAGCCGGACGGACTCCGGCCCGGCTCCTACGATGCGCACGCGCACGTCCGGGATTCGCGATCGGAGCCTCCCCGTGGCGACCAGGAGGTCCTCCAGGCGCTTTCGAGGGTACATCCGTGCGACCGACAGCACCGTCGGCGGGCCGCCGCGGCGGCGGGGGGCGCCGGCAAAACGGCGGCGCCATTCGGCGAGGTCGATCGGCTCCGGCACGACGCCGATCCGCTCGAGCGGGATGTCATAGACGTCGTGCGCGACGCCCGCCGAGTAGCGGCTCGGCACGATCACGCGTTGGGCGCGGTGGACGTTGGTGCGCTCCCAGCGCGCCTGCAGCGTCAGGAGCGCGCGCACGAGCCCGCGCTCGTTGCGCAGCTCGTCGGCGATGATTCCTTTCAGCATCACGGCGTACCGGACCCCACGCGGCCGCCGGAGGGCCCAGCGATAGCCGTCCAGATCGACACCGATCACGACGTCGGCGTTCGGCGGCTCGCGAACGACCTCGCGGTTGTAGCGCCACCGGTCGAGGGTGTGGAAGCCGCTCCGCGAGGTGATCGGCCGAAGCGCGGCGATGTGACCGAGGCGCCGGAGCCCGCCCACCACGCCGTCGATGGCGACCCAGGTGCCGCTGCCTTCGGTCGGGCTGGGCGGCGTCGAGCTGAGGAACTCGAACCGCACCGGGCTCAGCGGCCCTGGAACTTCGGCGGACGCTTCTCGAGAAACGCCCGCGTGCCCTCCTTGTAGTCTTCGCTCGCCGCCGCCTCGCGCGACAGCTCGCGCAGCCGCGAGCGGCGCTCCTCGGTATAGCCGGCGAGATAGAACTGGATCGACTGCTTGCTACCGCGCACCGACAGAGGCGCGTTCTCGGTCACCAGCCTCAGATAGTCGTACGTCGTCCGCTCCAGCTCCGCCTCCGGCACCAGGCGCTGGATGAGGCCGATGGCGAGCGCTTCGCGGTCGCCCACGGTCCGCGCAGAGAACAAGATGTCCTTGGCGTAGGCCGGTCCCACGAGATCCACGAGCTGTCCGATCGCCTCCGGCGGATAGACGATGCTGAGCTTCGCGGCCGGAATACCGTACTTGCTTCCCTCGGCGGCGAAGCGCAGATCACAGCCCATGGCGATGCCCATCGCGCCGCCCATGCAGAAACCGTAGATCATCGCGACGGTCGGCTTCGGGCATTCGCGGATCGCCGCGTAGGCGGCCGCCGTGGCGTCGCCATAGCGTTGAGAGGACTCGGCGTCTTTTCGCTGCTCCTGGAACTCTGAGATGTCCGCGCCCGAGGCGAACGCCACGGTGCCGGCGCCGCGAAAGACGATCGCGCGCACGGAGTCGTCCTTGACGAGCCCCTCGGTGACGCGCGCGATCTCGATCCACATCGCGTAGCTGATGGCGTTGCGCGTCCGGGGACGATTGAACACGACCGTGGCGATGGCGCCGTCGTGCTGCACGAGGATGTCGGCGGAGCTCACGGCCGTGGAGTGTAGCAGAACGATGTCAGCGCTTTTGCTCGCCGATGAAGTGGACGCGCTCTTTGCCCTTGAGGGTGTCGGGCGTGATCAACCACGTGCCGCCGCACGCCGCGGTGGCGACTTTCCCAGCGGTGTCCGTCCCGCCAAAGGGGAGCGTGAACACGCTCGTCACCCCGCCCAGGACGCAGAACGTGGTCTTGAACGGCGCGTAGAGCAGCGTCGAGAACACACTGCCCGCGCCGTACGCGGCTTCCTGCGCCGCGGACTCCGCGTGCGCAGGCTCGGTGAGGAACGTCGTCGACGCGACGAGCAGTACGGCCACCAACAGTCTCAGGCCCTTTCGCATGGTCGCCCCTCCTCCACGCTCTAGGGTACGACGTAACGTCGGGCTGATCTGAAAGTTTTCCAATCGGCGGCCGGAGCGCGGTGAGGCGCGGCCGAGAGGACGGTCGCAACCGTAATGCCAGGTGCCTCCACGTGACACCTGCGCGCGCGCGTTGTAGAGTGCTGGGTCGTGTGCGCCTCAACGACGCGAAAGGACAGCATGAACGAACTGCAATTGCGCGCTCGAATCCGACGGCTCAACGAAACCGGGGAAGTCCCGTGCGATGGAGTCGACGGAAAATTGTGGGCCGGCTCCGGCAGCGGCAGCCGGTGCGCGATCTGCACGGATTGCATCGGGCCGACCGAAACGGAGTTCGAGGTCGACCTCTCGTCCGGGGCGAGGCTTCGTGTTCATCGGCGCTGCTACTACGTGTGGATCGAGGAGTGCGGTAGCGTGTCCGCGTAGCAGCCTGCGCGAATTACGCCTGGCGCCCGCTGGTCCGCTTGAGGATCGCGGCGATCGTGCTGACGAACTCATCGATGTTGAGCGGCTTCTTGAAGTACGCCGCCCAGCCGGCGACCTCGGTCGGCGGGAAGTCGTTCGAGTACGCGGTCACGGCGATGACCGGAAGTGTGCCGCCCCGATCGCGCGGCTGTTCTCGAAGCCACCTGAGAAACGACGCGCCGTCGTCACCCGGCAATGCGAGATCGGTGACGATCAGGTTGGTCTTCAGCGTGCTGACACACTCCCTTGCCGTGCGGGTGTTGTCCGCCTCGAGCACCATCGCCCCGCACGCCTGCAACACCTCACGCAGCAGCTCCCGACTATCCGTATCGTCTTCGACGATCAGAACGGTGAGATCCGAGAAATCGGGAAGGCTCTTCCGGATGTTCGCGACGCCCTCGGAGCGGCTCACCGTCCCACTCTATCCCGAGGCCCGCCAAAGTTCGTAGATTTACGTGCTGACGCCGGCCGGAAGGGTTGGTGGCGGTGGGAGGAATTGAACCTCCGACACGGGGCTTATGAGACCCCTGCTCTGCCGCTGAGCTACACCGCCGATCCTAAGGAATGCCGAGCAGTTAGCGCACAGGATTCTACCGGATGACCCGCCGTCTTGCCCGAAAACATGCCCGAAAGGCGTTCCGCGGCCGCCCGCTTGTCGGCGTCGCTTACGATGTCGTACCGATCGAACACGCTGCGCGTCTTGTGACCGGTTTAGCTCCATCGACACGCACTCGGGGACCCCGGCGCGCACGAGGTTTCGGACCGCCGTCCGCCGCAGATCGTGACGGAGACGGCCCGCGACGCCGGCCCGCTTGCACGCAGTGAGTCACGCCTTGCGGAAGTCGCGGCGCCGCTGCCCCTCGTGCCGGCCGGTCAGGTGCGGGAACACGAACGGGATCACGCGAGCGAGCGGCTGCTCCCGCGCAGGCCGCTTCTGCAGCGCATCCACACGCTCGAGCTGCGCCGCCAGGGCGGCCTTGAGCGGCGGCGTAAGGAACACCTCGCGGCCCTCGCCGTTCTTCGTCTCACCGGCGGCCAGCGTGAGCCGAGCGCTGGCGAGGTCAACATGGCGCCGCTCCAAGGTCAGCACCTCGGACTGCATCCGCCAGCCGAACGTATACGAGACGTCGCATGCGGTCTGGAGATCGCGGACAAATGCCGACGCACGGCGGCGTATTGATCGGCTTCGAAGAATCCTGACCGTGGCGCCGGTTCCTTGAGCCCGCGAATGACGGGCAGCCGCGCCAGCTTGCCGCGCTCCAGGGGGCCAGGCGAAGCATCTTTAGGAGCACCGATCGCTCGCGGTTGATGGTGCCGTTCGCGGTGCCGGCGGCCTGCCGCTTCGCCACGTAGCGATCGAATCCTGCGCCGTCGATCTTCGCCGCGCGCCAGCCCGCGAAGAATCGGCGCAGCGGCTTGAGGCGCTTGTCGGCCTCCCTCACGTCGCGCGTGCCTGTCGTCTCGTAATGCGCCTTGAGGTCGTCGGCCAGCTCGTCGAACCGCACGTTGTTGAGCCGAACGATGACAAGCCCCTGACTCGCGCGCTCCAGCCGATCGCGGAGCACGCCCTCGGCCGCGTCTCGGTCGGTCGTGCCTGTGGACTCGCGCACGGGGCGGCCGTTGACGTGGAGCTTCGTCCACCACGTCGGCGCGAGGGTGCCGTCGCGGCGGCGTAGCTGGTAGAGCATCCCGGTTCCGCGTCGCGCGCGGCTCGCGCGACGCCGTTTCGGAGGCGTCACTGTTGCGGTGGCTGTTTCCATCCGTCGCCTCCTTTCAGATACCGCGTGATGTCTGACGCTTCGATGGTCTTCTACTCCACGAGATCCGCCACGCTGACGTTTAGCGCCTTCGCGAGTTTTCGAAGACCGTGCTGAAGCAGGTCGGGCGCTCGGCATTGGACGAAGGTCCACTGACATTCCGGCCGACGGTGGTGAAGACTGTCTGGTTATGACGTCTTCCGTCGCTGACGTAATGAAGGCGCGGCCCGGCGCATGGTGCCTGGACTGCCTCGTGAGGCATACACGCGACCGCGCCAGCGATGTTATTCGCGAGCTCGATGCTCTCTCGGCGCGCACGGTGGAGGGCCGCTGCGGAACGTGTTCGGCGGCTGGGCCGGTCTTCTTCCCGGACCGTACTAAGAGGTAATCCCTGGTCCGGAATGTTCGTCACCGTCCAATCGACGTTTTGCGACCTCGGCGTTCCAGCGGCCGTCAGCCTGGACGGCGTTCACGTCGATGCGGTGGTCACGATAGTAGTCGACGATCATGACGGCCTCTTGTTCGCGCGATGGCATCCCACCGGATCCTCGTCTACCCAACGATAGACAAAAATCCTCCTGTCGGCGGATTGATCGACCACATCGCAGTATCTAGATTTCCCCATACTCAGCGATTCGCGCCTTGTCTGGTGCCGCGGCTCTCGTGGCTTCGGTGCCAGCCCGGAGGCGGCCCTGCGACGGCTCACGATGTTTGCGAAGCGTAGCGGCTCGGCGAACGATTGGACGCGGCGACCGAAGAACTACTGCTAGAGCTTCGCAACACCCGAACCGACTTGGCGAAGCTCGTGAGCCGAGTTCATCAGGGCCAGCTGGACACTGTCGCAGTGCCGCCGGAGGCGATCGCCCGCTGGCAGAGGGACGCTCCTGGTGCCTGGGAGCAGGTACACGAGTGGCTCATCGCACGCGGCGTGAGAGTCATCCAATCCTAATCGGGGACAAGACGAGTCGATTAGTTCGACCAGCCGGCCCGCGCAAATGCAACGGCGCAGCTTCATCACCTTGACGAACTCCTGCTTCCCACTGGCCACGCCTCGGGGGCCCACGTCTCCGTCAGCATCGTGCGGATGAGGAGTTCGATGCGGACGTAGGGGAGCAGAAAGGGCAGGCGGCCGGGGCGCCTATTCAATGACCTGATCCGCCCGCGCGAGCAGCGACGGCGGGATCGTGAGGCCGAGCGCCTTGGCAGTCTTCAGATTGATAACCAACTCGAACTTCGTGGGCCGCTCGACGGGGAGGTCGGCCGGCTTGGCGCCCTTGAGGATCCTGTCTACGAACGACGCGGCGCGACGGAAGTTGTCAACGACGTTCACTCCATAGGACATCAGCCCCCCGAGGTCCACCTGCTGCCGATACGCAAACATGGTTGGCAACCGAGCCCGGGTCGCGAGCTCCACGACCAGGGCTCGATCGGCGAACGCCATTAAGCTCGGGGAGACGAAAAGCGCCTCGGCCCGGGCCCGGGTCACCTGTTCGAAGGCGTCGGCGTACTGACGCGCGGGAAACTCGGCCAACACGAGCGTCAGACCGAGCGCCTGCGCGGCCGTCCGAACGCTCTGGCCCCAAGGGCCCTCCCAGTCCTTCTCCTCCTTGCTGCCGAGGTAGGCGACGCGAGACACTCCGGGCAGCGCCTCTCTGAAGATCTCCAGCCGCTTTCCCTCGATCTCCGGCCCAACGACGAGCATGAGCCCCGTGACGTTGCCGCCGGGACGCGCGAGGCTCTGAACAAGCCCCGCGCCCACAGGATCCTCGGCGGTGGCCATGACAATCGGGACGGTCGTGGTAACCGTCTTGGCGGCCCGCGGCGCCACGTCACCGGGGGCGACGATCACGTCCGTTCTGAGGCGGACGAGCTCGGCGACGATGTCGCCGAATCGCTCGAACCGTCCCTCGGCCGACCGGCGCTCCAGGATGAGGTTCTGACCTTCCACATAGCCGAGGGCCCGCAAGCCATGCACGAACGCCCTGATGGAGGGATGGATCGGCTCAGGCCCCGCCATCTCCGAGACCGGCGACGTAGTGGCGATGAGGCCGACGCGGTAGACCTTCCCTACCTGCTGCCCCTCGGCAGCGTGCGGCGCGGCGAGCATCGCTCCCAGGCCAGTTACGAACGCGCGGCGGTCCAGTCGATTCATCGCGGCTTCAGGCTCGCGACGTCGGTCGTCATGAACACATGAAAGTCCTGTCCCTTCCCTAGATTGTTGAGAACCACACCCGACTTGCCGATCTTCCAGAGCAACGATGCGCCTCGCTGTTCCGTCGGTTGGCCGTATTCCAATACAAGTCGCGGGAGCACTTGGCCATAGAGATGGGGCTTGAACGCCAGAGCGATCGATTTGATCGAGTCATCCTTGTCGTCGCCGAAGATGAACCATGCCGTTGTCGGCACGCCACCCCATGCGAGAGCCTTTACAAAGCAGCGGTCTCCTCGACATTCCACATCAGGGAAGACGCCACGAAGTTCCGTTTCAGTCGCACCCAGAGAGACGCCGCCAAACCCAAGGGGCTCGGCGCCATAGGCGTTCGTCGTGCCAAGAACTATCGCGAGGAGTAAGGCCCGAACCGTCATCGCCATGCCTGATCCTCCACTATGCGAAGGGCCAGTCGCAGCAGCTCGGCCAACTGCTCACGCTTCTCGTCTAGCGCTCGCTGGCGCCGTCCGCGACTCAGAGCAGCACGGCACCGACCGGAGCATGCGACCTGCCGGCCACGCAGGGGCCGGTCACAGTCGGGGGCGGGGCATTGGCAGGATGCTACTGCAAACCGCGCCGAAAGCGCACGTGCGGCTTTTAAGCGGTCGGTTGTGGTCTTGGCAGGAGAAATGGCGGCTACTCCGTTTTGGGTCCGCGAGAGTCCGGTTGTGCTCGTCTGGCCTGTTAGACCACCTCACGCACAACCGCCGCCTCGGAGCGCCTCTGGCGCGTCGCCGGGGGGATTCGGCGGCGTACTTTGAGCCGGGCGGGTGTTTGCCGTCGAGCGCTCACGTGCCGTGGGTAACGGATCGGAACGTGGGCGCGCTCATCCGGCCCAACCGGCGCCCTTTCGGCGCGCGCGCTGGGCGGCTTTGTCCTGCCGCGCGCGCTCACGCTCGGCAAGCAGACGCGCCTCGGTTGTGGTGAGTGGGCCCGTGTCGTCGTCGACGATCGGCCTTCCGATTGCGTCGCTCACGGCCGTTCGCTCCTCGCCTGCTCTACGAAACGATCCAGGTCGACGCGATCGAGGAGCACGCGGGACAGCCGACCGCCTCGAGGCGATGGCAGCCGCACCGGCGTCAGGAGCCCGGCGGCGATGTGCCCTCGACGGTACGGACCGAGAGCCCGCCGAGGTACCGGCCAGCGTCCGGCACCGACAGCAAGGCCGGCGCGGTGGCGATGATCAGCCGCTCGAGTGGTGTCGCAGGGGTTCGGGAGACCCCTGCTCTGCCGCGCGATGCCGATGCCTTTTCCGACCACGATGGTGACCAGCAGCGCCAGGAGCGCGATCCCGAAGACGGAGAGGTCATTCAGGGCTTAACGACCGAAGACCTCCACGGCCTGCCGTCGGCGGGCCGCCGCAAGCGTGGAGTCCGAGACCTCCGCCAGCAGATCGTAGAGGTGCTCGGCCGCGAGCGCCGGAGGAATCAGCACGTAGTGCGCGCCCTCGGCATAGAGCGCGGACGCCTGAGCCAGGGTGTCGCCGGTGACGATAACCCGCGCTCGTGGAGCCATCGAGCGCACGACGCGGAACAGCATGAGATTCGTGGTCCCGCGCAGGTACGAGTCGGGAACGCTGGAGACGACCACGGAGGCGTGCTCGATCCCGGCCAGACGTAGCGTCTCCGGATGCGAGACGTCGCCGTACACGCACTCCACGCCGTCCGCCTGCAGCCGCTCGAGCGTCTCCGGGTTGAAGTCGATGGCCAGGATGCGACCCTTCATGCCGTGGCGCGCGCGGCCGAGCCGCTCGAGAAACGCCAGGCCCTCACGCGAGCAGCCGAGAAGGAAGACGTCCTGGCGGCGCCCGCTCGGCTCGGCCGGCGGCCGCCGACGTTGACCCATCAGCTGAGGTAGGCCCGTGCGCGCCACCGCCCGACCGAGCGCGGAGGCGATCGTGTGGTTGTGCTGGATGCCGTACGTGGAGAGCACCGCGGTGAAGAGCAGCGTGTAAAGAACGACGGCGCCGACCTCCTGGCTCACGTGCCGATAGGCGACGCCGACGCCGAGGATGACGAGCGAGAACTCGCTCACCTGCGCGAGATTGATGGAGACGACGGTGGCCGTGCGCACGTCGAGACGAAGCAGCGCGCCGAGCGGGAAGATGACGACGAGCCGCGAGACGATCACGACGAGGGCGGCCACACCGGCGAGCCACAGGGTGTCTCGGGACGGCGCCGGCATCCTGAGACCCAGCGTGACGAAGAAGAGCGTCACGAAGAAGTCGCGCACGCCGGAGAGCCGCGCGACGACCTCCATGCCGTACGGGAATGCCGCGAGCACCAGCCCGGCGAGCAGCGCGCCCATCTCGAAGGACAGGCCGATCCAGCCCGCCACGCTGGCGACGAGGAAGCACCACGCGATCGCCGTGATCAGCACGAGCTCGTACGAGGTGGCGATGGCGCGAAACAGCGTCGGCAGGACCAGACGCGACAGCAGCGCGGCGGTGGCGACGAGCAGCGCTCCCGCGCCGAGCGATCGGAGCAGTGGCCCGGCACCCAGGCGATCGAGGTTGGGCTGCACGGCCATGAACGCGATGGCCCAGAGATCCTGAAAGATCAGCACGCCGAGCGTCAGCCGCCCCGCGAGCGTCGCGATCTCGAGCTTGTCGAAGATGAGCTTGACCACGATCAGCGTGGAAGACAGCGCGAGCGCAACGGCGATGTAGAGACCGTCCAGGCGGCCACCGAACGGCGCCACCGCGCCGCTGAGCGCATACCACGTCAGACCGGCACAGAGAGGAAACTGCAAGATGCCGAGCACGAGAATCGTCCGGCCGGCCTGAAGCACGCGTGGGACGTCGATCTCCAGGCCGATGATGAACAGAAGGAAGATGAGCCCGATCGCGGAGATGACTTCGATGCTCGCCTCGTCGCTGACCACGCCGAGGCCCAGGTGGCCGCCAAGGACGACACCACCCGCGATGTACCCGATGATCAGCGGCTGGCGTAGCGTGCGCGCGACAAGCGCGAGGGCGGCGGCCGCGACGACGCTGACGGCGATGGCCGCAAGGAGGTCGTGGCCCATGTGTGCGCTGTCATTTAATCATGCCGGCGCCGCGCGAAGGACCGTTTGCTATAATCCGCACGGGCAAATCCGAAGTCGCGGTTTTCGGCTACTCAAGAGCACGGCTCGGAGGACTCTTCAATGCAGTTCCGGCGACACCCCTGGCACGATGACCCCACGCTTCGTCGCGAAGAGCTCGAGGACGAGGATGATGATGAGGACGACCCCGAGGAGGACGAGGACGACGATGAGGACGAGGAGGACGTTGACGACGAGTTCGAGGACGATGATGAGGACGACGAGGACTTCGACGAAGATGACGACGGCTTCGACGCCGATACCGACGACGAAGACGAGGCCGACGAGGACGACGACGACTTTGAGGATGACGATCTAGATGACGAGGATCTGGACGACGAGGACAAGGACAAGGACGACGACGACGACGAGGACGAGGACGACGAGTAGTCCCACATCCGCATCCCAGGGGAGGCGGGCCCATGTCGCTAGCCAGCGGTGAAGGACTGCAGTTCCTGCTCCGGTGGTTTCACTTCCTGGCCGGTATCACGTGGATCGGCATGCTGTACTACTTCAACTTCGTGCAGACGCCGTTCTTCGCGAGCGCCGAGCCGCCGGTACGATCGGGTATGTTGGCGGGCGGCCTGGTCAACCGTGCGCTCTGGTGGTTTCGCTGGGGCGCCATGATCACCTTCATCACCGGCTGGCTGATCATCTTCGACAAGATGGGCAGGCAGTACGGCTTCGAAGGATTCTTTGCGACCTCTTACGGCTGGAAGATCTTCTTCGGCGGCATGCTCGGCAGCCTCATGTGGTTCAACGTCTGGTTCGTGATCTGGCCCGCACAGCAGATCGTCATGGCCTCGGCCGCGCAGGTGGCGAAGGGCGGTCAGGCGATCCCGGAGGCGGCGGCGCGCGGCCAGCGCAGCGGGTTCGCCTCCCGCACGAACACGATGCTCTCCATTCCGATGCTCTTCTTCATGGGCGCCGCGAGCCACCTGCCGATGGCGGAACCCACCGGGGCCGGCGCGAAGTTCGGCGCGCTGATCCTCCTGCTCGTCGTGATGGCGGCGGCGGAATACAACGCGATGGTCGGCACCGCGGGCGCCGGCAAGAAGATGCTGAGCACGCTGAACGGAACGTTCTGGGGCGGCTTCATCGCCACCGCGATCCTCTACTTCGGTCTCGCGATCATTCTCCACTGATCGCGGAACGGTGTCCGCCCTCCGCGCGAAGAGGGGGTTTGGGGGAAGCGGTACGGGTCCCCCAACATGAATGAGGGGGTTCGGGGGAAGCCGTAGGGGTCCCCCGATCAGTAAAGGGTTTGGGGGAAGCGGTACGGGTCCCCCAACATGAATGAGGGGGTTCGGGGGAAGCCGTAGGGGTCGCCAACTCTAATGGGGCAGCCGGGCGGCTGCCCCATTCGTCACTTCAGATAGGCGGCGAGCGCTGGAATCTCCGGCGCAAGCGCCGGCTGAGGCGGCATGACGCTGGTCGAGCGCTTCGGCGTGTAGCCCGGCGGATAGCTTCCTTTCAGAATCCGCGCCTCGAGCAGGTCACGCGACGAGCCGCGCACGGCCGGGCCGACCGGCCCGTTCTGCGACGGATCCATCGCGTGGCATTGCGTGCACTGCGCGAGATAGACCTGGCGCCCACGGTCGGCAACGGGATCGCTCGATGACTGCGAGCAGCCCCCGACGAGCGCGACGGCGAGGACTACGACGATCAGGCGCGATGTCATTCGCCCCGCGAGCGTACTACGGTGTTCGAGACGGTGTCAGGCCCCGCGTGAATGAGGGGGCTTGGGGGGAAGCGGTACAGGTCCCCAATCAGATAGGCGCTTACTGCGTCGCGGTGACCGGGCGCAGCCTGGCGCGTGCGGCGTCGAAGTCGATCACGCGCGCCGGCTGTGCCAGGCGCGGGCGCCGCTCGAAGAGCTCGGCCTGTCGCTCCAAGAAGGCCAGTGTCTCGTCCTCGGCGAAGAGCGGCGCCGGCGCGGGTCTGAGCGCGAGGCGGATGCCGGCGAGCGCGAAGCGCACGCGCCACCATGTGCGGGTCAGACGCGCCCAGCGCGACGGCGTCGGCGCGGGCTCCGGCACGGATGGGGCCGGTAGATAAAACACGTTCGAGGAGCTCGTCACGTTCGCCGTGGCCACCGAATCTCTCACGCCAGCCCCCGCTCTTCCATGAGCGCCGTCACCTGTCGGTACGCGCCCGTCAACGCCTGATCGAACGATGCTTCCAATCGATACGCCGCCATCGCGGCCGATACGCGCTCACGCTCCGAGTCGGCCTCGGCCGTACGGGCCCGGGTTTCCGCCGCGCGGGCCGCGAGGAGCGCGCCGGCGCCGGCCAGCGAGAAGATCGATCCCACGATGCGCGGCTCGCCCGACTCGGGCTGGGCCATCGGGGCCGCCAGCGTGACCGGCTTACGTCGGGCCGGGGCGTCGATGCGGCTCGCCAACACGATGTTGGGCTGCCAGAGGATGACTTCGGTGGTGGCCGTCTTGACGCGGGGCTGGTCGGCAGAGCGTCGTGTCCTCTTTATCACGCCGTCTTGTCAAGGCAACGCCAGTGCCACGGTCGTTGCCTCGTAAGTACGCGCCACCACGAGGCGAGTAAGACGTTCCGGAGCGAGGACCACGGAGGATCTCCGGGCCACCCGGGAGGAACTCCTAGGAGCGCTTCTCGACGTTGTAGTCGCGGATCTTCTTGTTCAGTGTCTTGACATCGACGTCCAGCACGCGCGCGGCGCGGGCCTTGTTCCACCCCGTCGCGTTCAGGACGCGCTCGACGTGACGCCGTTCGACGTCCGCAAGCGGCACCAGCACCGGATCCGACTCGGTCTCGGCAACAGCCGAGGGCCGCACGCGCGAGAGCTCTGGGGGCAGATCGGCGGCGTGCACATCGGAGCCCTCGTGCAGGATCTGCATCCGCTCGACCAGGTTGCGAAGCTCGCGGATGTTGCCGGGCCAGTCGTACGCCATGAGCCGCTCCAGCGCGTCCTTGGCGAACGCCAGCGGTTTGCGCGCGCCGACATTGGCGGCCAGAAAGTGCTGGACCAGAAGTGGGACATCCTCGCGCCGCTGGCGCAGCGCCGGCACGTCCACGACGACGGTGGACACCCGATAGAACAGGTCCCAGCGGAACCGCCCTTCGGTGGCCTCGCGCGAGAGGTCCTTGGCTGTGGCGGCCACGATCCGCACGTCCACGTGGAACGCGCGCTCCTCGCCGACCCGGCGCACCTCGCCGGAGTCGAGCGCGCGTAGCAGGCGCACCTGCATCGCCGCCGACATTTCGCCGATCTCGTCCATGAAGAGCGTGCCGCCGTTGGCCGCTTCGAACAGGCCGACGCGGGAAGTGACGGCTCCGCTGAACGCGCCCTTGCGGTGGCCGAACAGCTCCGTCTCCAGAAGCGTGTCGGGCAGCGCCCCGCAGTTGATCGATACGAACGGACGGCTCGCGCGCTTGCTCCGAAGATGGATGGTCCGGGCAACGAGCTCCTTGCCCGTTCCGCTCTCCCCCTGGATCAGCACCGGACTATCGGTACCCGCGACGCGACCGATCACGCCGAGCACCTCGCCGATGGCCGGGCTCTCGCCGATGATGGTCGGCAACCCGTCGCGTCGCGTGATGACCTCGCGCAGCGCGGAGTTCTCGCGGCGCAGCGCCTTCTTCTCGGCCGCCTTGGCGACGACCTCGAGCAGCTCGGCGTTCTTCCACGGCTTCGTGATGAAGTCGTATGCGCCCAGACGCATCGCCTCGACCGCCGTCTCGACGTCGGCGTGGCCCGTGAGGACGATCAATTCGGCGTCGATATCGGCGTCGCGCGCCCACCGCAAGATCTCGAGCCCGGAGTGATCGGGCAGCTGGACATCGACGAGCGCGACGTCGAACTCTTCGCGCGCCAGATGCGCCATCGCCTCGCCGCCGGAGGCCGCATCCACGACGGTGAACGGGGAGCGAGAAAGTACGGCGACCAACAGACTCCGAACGTTGGTGTCGTCATCGACGACGAGCACGTGGATTCCGTCCGGCATCTGGACGCCATGATAGCACCTCCAGTACACTACCCACCTCAGGAGGACCGCTCGAATGTCGCAACCCCCGGCTCTCCGCATCGAGGGAGCCCGGCAGAACAACCTCAAGAACGTCTCCGTCGAGATCCCGCACGATCGCCTCACCGTCGTTACCGGTGTCTCCGGCTCCGGCAAGTCGTCGCTGGCGTTCGACACCCTGTTCGCCGAAGGGCAGTGGCGCTACATCGAGTCGCTCTCGACGTACGCGCGGATGTTTCTCGAGCGCATCGACCGGCCCGACGTCGACCGCATCGAGCAGATCCGACCGGCCGTCGCCCTCGAGCAGAAGAACCCCGTGCGCACGGCGCGCTCGACCGTCGGCACGGCCACCGAGATCTACGACTACCTGCGGCTGCTCTACGCGAAGATCGGCCGCGTGTATTGCCCCGCCTGCGGCGCGCCCGCGGCCACGCATTCGGCGGCCACGATCGCCGACGCGCTGCTCGCGGATCACTCGGGAGCGCGTGCCCTCGTCACCTTCCCGCTTCCATTGCCCGCCGGCTCACCGCCCGCGGAGGTCTGGGCCGGCCTCACGCGTCGCGGCTTCGCCCGCGTCCGCCTCGGCGGCGAGGTCGTGGATCTCTCCGCGCCGCCACCCGCCACCCTGACCACCTCCGAGGTGGAGGTCGTGCTCGATCGCGTCGTCCTCGGTCACGAGGGCCGCGCCCGTCTCGTGGATTCGCTCGAGACGGCGCTGCGGGAAGGCGGCGGTCGCGTGACCGTCGATGTCGTCGGCGCGACGCGGCGCGACTTCGCCGAGGAGTTTCGGTGCGGTGCGTGCGGCGCGGCGCTGGAGCGGCCACAGCCGCTGCTGTTCTCGTTCAATCACCCGCTCGGCGCGTGCGCGGAGTGCAAGGGCTTCGGCAACGTCCTGCGGTACGACGAGTCGCTGGTCGTCCCCGATCGGGCGCGCAGCCTCGGCGCGGGCGCCGTGGAGCCGTGGACGCACCCGTCGGGCAAGTGGTACCAGCGCGAGCTCGTCAAGGCGGCGCGGCGCGCCGGCATCGATCTCGACGTGCCGTGGGAGCAGCTCGGTGAGCCTGCGCGGCGGCTCGTCTACGAGGGAGACGGCAAGTTCCCTGGCATCAACGGCTTCTTCGAAGAGATCGAGTCGTATCGCTACAAGCTGCACGTCCGCGTGTTCCTGTCACGCTATCGCACGCAGTCGCCGTGTCCGTTGTGCGTAGGCGCGCGGCTGAAGCCGACCGCGCTGGCCGTGAAGGTCGCGGGGCTCACGATCGCCCAGTTCACGGGGCTGACGATCGAGCGCGCGGCGGCGACGCTCGAGTCGCTCGAGCTGACCGCGTGGGAGGCGGCGGTGGGACGCGAGATCCTCCGTCAGCTCTCGGCCAAGCTGACCTTCTTGCTGCGCGTCGGGCTCGGCTATCTCACCCTCGGGCGTCAGACGCGCACGCTCTCCGGCGGCGAGGCCCAGCGAATCAACCTGGCGAACCAGCTGGGCTCCCAGCTCGTCGGAACACTGTATGTGCTCGACGAGCCGTCGATCGGCCTGCACGCGCGTGACACGGCCCGCCTCGCCGATCTCTGCCGCGAGCTGGCCTCGGCCGGAAACACCGTCGTCGTGGTCGAGCACGACCGCGCATTCATCGAGGCCGCCGACCACGTGATCGAGCTCGGGCCGGGCTCGGGCGAGCGCGGCGGCGAAGTGGTCTTCAGCGGCTCCCAGGACGATTTCCGGAAGACCACGCGCTCGCTAACGGCGCGCTACCTGACCGGGCGCGAGTCGATTCCGGCGCCGCTCGCGCGCCGGGCCGGCCGACGCCACCTCGTCCTCACCGGCGCGCGCGAGCACAATCTGAAAGATGTGACGCTCCGGCTGCCGCTCGGGACGCTGACGGTCATCACCGGCGTGTCCGGCTCGGGCAAATCGACGCTCGTTCACGACACCCTCTATCGTGCCGTCGCGCGCGCCTTCAAGACCGAGTTCCTCACGCCCGGCGCGTACACGGCCGTCACGGGCATCGAGTACCTCAAGGGTGTGCGGCTCATCGATCAAGAGCCGATCGGCCGCACGCCGCGCAGCAATCCCATCACCTACGTGAAGGCCTTCGACGAGATCCGCAAGCTCTACGCCGCCCTGCCCCGCGCGAAGGCGCTGGGCCTCGGCGCGGGCGCGTTTTCCTTCAACGTGCCGGGCGGGCGCTGCGAGTCGTGCCAGGGCGACGGCTTTCAGAAGCTGGAAATGTACTTCTTCGAGGATGTGTACGTCTCATGCCAGGAGTGCGAGGGACGCCGCTATCGCGCGGAGGTACTGGGCGTCAAGCATCGCGGCAAGTCGATCGGCGACGTGCTCGCGCTGACCGTGGACGAGGCGGTGGACTTCTTCGCGGCGCAGCCCGCGCTGGCGCGGCGGCTGCGCGTGCTTCAGGACGTCGGCCTCGGCTACCTGCGGCTCGGGCAGCCCGCCACCACGCTTTCGGGCGGCGAGGCGCAGCGGCTGAAGATCGCCGCCGAGCTGGCGGCTCGCGCCACCGGCGAGATGCTCTACGTGCTCGACGAGCCGACGACGGGTCTGCATCTGGACGACGTCAAGAGGCTGCTTCAAGTTTTGCACCGCCTCGTGGACGCCGGCAACACCGTCGTCCTGGTCGAGCATCATCTCGACGTCGTTCGCGCGGCCGATTGGGTCGTCGACCTCGGTCCCGAGGGCGGCGAGGAGGGCGGAGAGATCGTGGCCGAGGGGCCGCCCGAGACCATCGCGCAGACCCCGGGCTCGTACACCGGGAAATTCCTCGCCGAACTCCTGCCAAAGAACGGCGCGGCGAAGAACGGCCGCCAGTGAGCCGACTGGTCATGGGGGCCGTCTCCAACGGGACGGGCCGACGGCCCGCGATCGTCGGGGCGATGGCGTTGCCGGCGGTCGCGTTCACCGGCTTCGGCGGCGGGCAGGGCCTGCACGCGTCCTGGCGGCCCTCCTCGTCGGCCTTGCGCGCGGGCCGACAACGCAGGTAAAGTTCAACCCTCGCTGACACTTCGGTGGTGGGAAAAACTTTTCACGGATTGTTGCCGCGTTCCTAAACAACCTATACTTTCGGCCGACCTGGCTAAAATCGAGGAAGGTCTACCCTTCGGATGAGAACAGATCTCCAGCTCTCGAACGGTCGCGCCAGCGGACTCGTCGACGTACTCGATCGAGTTCTCGACAAGGGTTTGGTCGTGGCGGGGGACGTCAAGATCTCGCTCGCCGAGGTCGAGCTGCTCACGATCCGCATTCGGCTGATCGTGTGCTCCATCGACAAGGCGCAGCAGATCGGTCTCGATTGGTGGAAGTATGACGCCCACCTGGCCCCGAACCGCAATCGTCTGTCCGCCGAGAACGAGGAGTTGCGCCGCCAAGTGCGGCTGCTCGAGCGCAAGGTCGCGTCGCTCACGTCGCGTCGAGGCACCACACGGCGCGATGGCGGCGGTGATGCCACCCGGCAAGGAGATTGATCGATGCCAGTCGAACGGACAAGTGGCGGCACAAGTCTCATCGACGTTCTCGACCGCGTGCTGGACAAAGGCATCGTCATCGATGCCTGGGTCCGCGTCTCGCTCGTCGGCATCGACCTGATCACGGTCGAGGCGCGGGTGGTGGTGGCGTCGATCGACACCTATCTCAAGTATTCCGAGGCGGTGGGCTCGGTCACGCCCGCGTCGCGGCCCGCGATCGACGGGCGTGGCACGGACGCGGTGATCGCCGAGAACGCGGCGCTGCGCGCACAGATCGCGGGCAAGCGGCGCGAAACGACCGCCTCGCGGAGACTGCGTAGACCGTGAGAGCTCACGCCGCGCTGCGGACGACGGCGCGGCGCCGCGCGAAGGTCGAGCCTTCGGATCGGCTGAAGCTGGCGGAGGCCCTCCTCGGTAGCGACGACCTCGCGACGTGCGCCCAGCGCGCACTCGATTGGCTCGGGCGGAGCGCCGGCATCACGCGAGGCCTCTGTCTGGTCGGCCACGCCGACAACATCACCCTGCTCCGGCCCGTGGCCACACTCGGCGTGCGCGGCCCGCGCACAGCGTCGTTCACCGTCGACCTCGAGGCAGGAGACGATCCGCTCGCTGCAGTGACGATCGGTCTCGGCGCGAGAGTGTTCGGCACCAACGGGCGGCCGGTGCCCAGCACGCCGTTGCAGACGGGCCGGCTCGTCGCCATTCCGCTCCACGGTCGTCAGACGCTCGAGGAATATCCCGTCGGCCTGCTGCTCGTGACGCCGCCCGTCGACGGCGGCGAAACCGAGGCGCGTTGGGTCGCGAGCCTGCTGGGGCCGCGGCTGACCTCGCTGCGTGCCGCACAGCGGCGCGAAGAGGGCGAGCGGCGGATCCTGCGCGAGCGCACTCTGCTCTACAGCATCATCAACGCCGTGACCGACCCCATCTTGCTCACGGACACCGAGGGGCGGATCACCGTCGCCAACGCGCGGGCCGAAGCGCTGCTGTCCGCGGGGGAGGACGAAAGTGAGGGTCGCCGCCGCGCCGTCGCGCTGAACAACATGCTGTTTTCTTCCGCGCTCACGCGACGGGCCATCGAGGGGGCCGAGCCCTGGCGCCATGAGCTGCTCCTCGTCGACCCGGTGGACGGCTCAGATTTGTTATTCGAGCTGCTCAGCACGGTCACCGTCGACGCGCGCGAGGGCACGGGCATCGTGTCGATTCTCCGCAACGTCACCGACCTCCGCCGCGCCACGCAGGAGATCGAGGAGAACTACCGCAAGCTGCGGCTCGCCGAGACGGACGCCCGAGCCGAGCGCGATCGGCTCGATTTGATCATCGATTCGGTCGCCGACCCGATCCTCGTCACCGACCAGAACGCCAACATCGTGATGATGAACGCTCCCGCCGAGCGGCTCTTCACCGCCGACGCCGATGCCGGCGCGGAGGCACGACGGACGGTGCAGGCAAACGACGCCCACTTCTCCTCGTTCGTTTCCAACCTCTTCTTCGAGCCCGGGGCGATGCGGCGTAGCGGCGCCATCGGCCTCGTCGACCCGCGCACCGGCGCCCCGCTGCCCGTGGAGGCCATCTCCGGCAAGATCGTGTCCGAGCACGGCGAGGTCACGGCCATCGTCACGATCCTGCACGACCGCACACAGGAGCTCGAGCGCGAGCATCTCTACGAGCAGCTCAAGCGCGCCTCCAGCGAGCTCGAGCAGAAGGTGCGCGAGGCCACCGCCGAGCTGACGCGGCAGAACGAGCTGCTGCGTCGGTCGCACTTCGAGATCGAGCAGGCGTCGGCGGCGAAGTCGCAGTTCCTCGCGAACATGTCGCACGAGTTCCGTACGCCGCTGAACGCGATCCTCGGCTACACCAGCATGCTGCTCAAAGGGGTGACCGGCGACCTCACGTCCCACCAGCGGCGCAACCTCGAGCGCGTCGACAGCAACGCGCATCACCTGCTGGCGATCATCAACGACATCCTCGACATCTCCCGCATCGAGGCCGGCAAGATGCCGTTGACGGTCAGCCGGTTCGACCTCAAGGATCTGGTGGCGGAGGTGCTGTCCGAGGTCGAGCCGATCATTTCGCGGTCGCGGCTCCCGGTGACGAGCCGGCAGGCGGCCGATGTGCCACCCCTCAGGACGGACCGGCAAAAGGTCAAGCAGATCGTCATCAACTTCCTGACGAATGCCATCAAGTTCACACCCCAAGGATCGGTCGAGGTGCGCACGGAATATGTCGCATCCCGCGACGAGATCGCCGTGGCCGTCGCCGACACGGGCATCGGCGTCTCGCCCGCCGACCGCGATCGGATCTTCGAGGACTTCCGCCAGGCCGACAACTCGCCGACTCGCGAGTACACCGGCGCCGGCCTGGGCCTCGCCATCTGCCGACGACTCGCCGGCATCCTCGACGGCCACATCACGCTCGAGAGCGAGGTCGGCCGGGGATCGACGTTCACGCTGTTCGTGCCGCGCGAAGCGAAGCGATCGTGAAACAGCGCCGCACGCAACCGACGCCGACCGCCCCCGACGCCACCGACACGTCCGCGGCGTCCAAAGCGGTGCTCGTGCTCATCGTCGACGACTTCGCCGACAACCGCGAGATGTACACCCAGTTCCTGGAGTTCTCCGGCTTTCGCGTCGCCGAGGCCCAGAACGGCCACGAGGCGCTCGAGAAAGCCTTCGCGCTGAGGCCCGACCTCATCGTCATGGACCTCTCGCTGCCCGGCCTCGACGGCTGGGAGGCGACGCGCCGCCTGAAGGCGGACGATCGAACGCGGACCACACCCGTCATTGCCCTCACCGGTCACGCGCTCGCAGGTCACTCCAAGGGCGCGATGGACGCCGGCTGCGATGCGTTCATCACGAAGCCGTGTCTGCCCGAGCGACTGCTGGAAGAGATCAAGTCGATGCTGAAAGGCCGACCGGATATCCCGGAGAGAGGACGCTGACGATGCCGCCCAAGCCGAAACCCCCGCGCCGCACCGCCCGGCCCGCCCGCAGGGCGGACAAGCACGACGGCCACGGCAACGGTGCCGCCGGGGCGCGCGTCATTCGCGAGACGCCGCCGCGCGCGGTGGCCCCGGCCATCCCCAAGGCCGGTGCCAAGCCCGTCGAGAGCCGCGGCAAATACGTCTACTGCGTCATCCGCTCCGAAGACACGCTGCGCTTCGGCGCCATCGGCCTGGGCGCGGTTCCCGCCGAGGTCTCGACGGTGCACTACAAGGACATCGCGGCCGTCGTCTCGGACACGCCGCTCGAGGTCCTCGACGCCACGCGCGAAAACGTCCTGGCGCACGAGCGCGTGAACGAGGCGGTCATGCGCGACCACACGGTCATTCCGATGTCGTTCGGCACCGTGTTCAAGACGCGCGAGGACATCATGGAGCTGCTGCGCGGCGCCTACAGCGCCTTCATCGACGTTCTGCTGAAGATGGAGGACAAGGTCGAGTTCGGCCTCAAGGTGCTCTGGGAGCGGGACGAGGTCGTCAAGCGGATCGAGCGCGAGGACGACGATGTGCGCCAGCTGAAGGGTGAGATCTCCTCGCAGAGCGGTCCCACGTATTTCGCGCGCGTGCAGTACGGGCGGCTCGTGGAGAGCGCGCTGCAGGCGCGCTCGGAGCGCTACGTCGGCGAGATCTTCGAGGCGCTGCGCGACGTCGCCGTCGCCTCGCGTGCCAACAAGCCGATCGGCGACAAGATGATCATGAACGCGGCTTTCCTCGTCTCCCGCGACCGTGAGCAGGCGTTCGACGCCAAGGTGAAGGCGGTCGGCGGGAAGTACGCGCACCTCACGTTCCGCTACACCGGACCGTGGCCGCCCTATAACTTCGTCAACATCCGGCTGAAGCTCGAGCGGGCGACGCCCGGGGGGTAAGCTGATGAGCGTGGCTGTGCGCTGCTACGCGGTTGCCGTGGGCGCGGTGGCCGGCGCGACGCTCGTCGTGAGCGGTCTGCAGCCCATGCTGCCGGGCGTGGCCGCACCGGTGTTCCTCGCCGCCGTCGTCATCGCGTCCTGGTACGGCGGACGCGGCCCAGGACTCGTCGCCGCCGCGCTCTCCCTGATCGTCTCCGAAGTGCTTGTCGATGCGCCCTCGCCGGCGCGCGCGACGATCGTGGCCGCCGTCGCCGTGCTGATCGTCACGCTGCAGGCGCGCGCGCGTGAGGCCCGGCAGCGCGCGGAAGCGCTCGCGCGGACGCGCGAGGATTTGATCCGCTCGAAAGACGAGTTTCTGGCCGCCCTTTCGCACGAGCTGCGCACTCCACTGAACGCGCTGATGGGCTGGATCTGGTGGCTGCGCCGCGGCGCGCTCGAAGGCGAGCGTCAAGAACGGGCCGTGGAAACGATCGAGCGGAGCACGACGGCGCTGGCGCAGCTCGTCGACGAGCTGCTCGACCTGTCACGCATCATCACGGGCAAGCTGCGCCTCTCGCTGCGTGAGGTGGATCCGGCGCCGGTGGTGGCCGCCGCCGTCGAATCGGCGCGCGTGGCGGCCACGGCCAAGTCGATCGCGCTCGGCGTCAGGATCGATCGAGACGTGGGCGTCGTTCTGGCGGATCCCGATCGATTGCGGCAGATCGTCGGCGGCCTTCTCTCGAGCGCGATCAAGGTGACGCCGGACACGGGTCGCGTGGACCTGACGCTGCGGCGCGCCGGCGGTGACGTCGTGATCGAGGTGCGAGACTCCGGTCCGGGTCGGGCGCCGATGCCGGGGATCGGCCTGTCGATGGTTCACCACCTCGTCGCTCTGCACGCAGGTACGATCCGCGCCGAGGGAGCAGCCGACGGCGACGGTGTGGCGATGACGGTGATCCTGCCGGCGGTCGCCAGAGCGTCTGCGAGCCCCTCGGTCTCGCACGCACCGCGGCTCGATAGTCTCAAGATTTTGGTGGTGGAAGACGACGTCGACGCGCGGCTGTGGCTCAAGGACAGCCTCGAACGCCTGGGCGCCGTCATCCTGATCGCGACGTCCGTGCAGGAGGCGGTCGAGACACTACAGCGTCAGTCGCCAGACGTGCTCATCTGCGACATTCGTCTGCCCGACGGCGACGGCTACACCCTGTTGCAGCGGGTGCGCGGGCTGGACGCCGCGCAAGGACAACACACGCCGGCCATCGCCGTCACCGCCTATCCGCACATGGAGGATCGCGAGCGCGCGCTCGCGGCGGGGTTTGCGACGCACCTTTCCAAGCCGATCGCGCCGGATCATCTCGCGTCCGTCATCGCCTCGGTGGCGGGCCGCGGTGGGTCGACGTCGTGATCATCATCGACACGCTGCTGGTCGGCGGTCTCAAGTTCGTGCTTCGCCGGATCGCTGCGGCCGTGGACAGCCAGCTCAACGACGACGGCGTGCTGCGCGAGGAGCTCCTGGCCGCGCAGATGCGTCTGGAGCTCGGCGAGATCTCGGAGAAAGAGTTCGCCGCGATCGAGACCGATCTGCTCGGCCGCCTGCGTGAGATCCGCGAGCGCCAGCTCGGGCCGACGCCGGCCGCCGGCGAGATGCGGATCACCGGGATCGAGGCGCGATTCGACGACGGTTCGGGCGACGCCGACACCGGGGACGCTGCCGCCGAGCGGTGACGCCGGCGGCAGTCTTCCACTTCTTCGGCGGCAAGGGCGGCGTCGGCAAGACCACGATCGCCGTGGCGACGGCGCTGGCCGCCGCCGACCGCGGACACGGACGCCGCGTCCTGCTGGTCTCCACGGATCCCGCCCATTCCCTCGGTGACGCTCTGGAGCGGCGGCTTTCCACGCGTCCCGCCAGGATCGCGACGCGCCGCGGCGCCCTCGCCGCCGTGGAGCTGGACGCCGATCGCGCGCTCGAACGCTGGCTGGCCGCGCGCCGCCGTCCGCTCCGCACGATCGCCGCGCGTGGCACCTATCTCGACGAAGACGACATCGACCGGCTGCTGGCGCTGTCGCTGCCTGGGGTTGACGAGCTGATCGGTCTCGTGGAGCTGCACCGTCTGGCGACCGCCGCGCCCCGTGAGCAGATCGTGATCGATACGGCGCCCACGGGCCACACGCTTCGGCTGCTCGCGATGCCGGAAACACTCGCACGGATCGCCGGCGTGCTGGCCGACATGCTCGCCAAGCACCGATTCCTCTCCGAGAGCCTGGCCGGTGCACATCGCCGGGACGCCGCCGACGCGCTGGTCGCCGAGATCGAAGGCCAGGCACGCGCGCTGCACACGCTGTTACGCGACTCCGCGCGCTGTCGGTTCACATGGGTGTTGCTGCCCGAGCCGCTCGCCGTCGAGGAGGCGCGCGACGGCATCCGCGCGTTGGAAGAGGCCGGCATCACCGTGGATGAGGTCGTCGTCAACCGCGTGACCCCCGGCGACGGCCGCTGCGCGCTCTGCGCGGCGCGGGCCGCCGCCGAGCGGCAGATCATCGCGCGCCTGTCCGACCTGTTCCCGCGGCGCCGCGTGTCGCTGCTTGCCGCCCTCGATCGCGAGCCGCGTGGGGCGAGGGCGCTGCGGCGCGTCGGCGCGGCGCTCGCGCGCCGAGCGCCGCGCGTTGCGACCAGAGCGCGCCGTGCGCCGTCACGTGTTGCACACGCAAGGGGGCCCACCGAGGCGCCGGCGTGGCTCGACTCGCTCGCGCCGCCGGGCGTGCGCGTGCTCGCTTTCACCGGCAAGGGCGGCGTGGGGAAGACGTCGGCGGCGGCCGCCGTCGCCCTGGCGCTGGCCGAGCGTCGGACGGACGCACGCGTCCTCGCGCTGTCGACGGATCCCGCGCACTCGCTCGGCGATGTCCTCGGCGTGTCACTGGGCGACGACGAGAGACCGATCGCTGGCGTCCACGCGCTCTTCGCCCGTGAGCTGGACGCCGCGGCGGCGTTCGCGGTGCGGCGCGACCGCTATCGCGCCTCCGTCGACGAGGTCTTCGACGCGCTGCTGCGCGGCTCGCGCTTCGACGTCGCCTACGATCGTGACGTCGTGCGCGAGCTGATCGACCTGGCCCCGCCGGGTCTGGACGAGCTGTTCGGTGTTCTCTCGCTGGTCGAGGCCGTGCTCGGACGCGAGCGTCAGCGGTACGACCTCGTCGTGGTCGATACCGCGCCGACGGGCCACGCACTGCGGCTGCTCGCGATGCCGGATGCGGCCCGTGAGTGGGTGCACGCGCTGCTTGCGATTCTGCTGAAGTACCGCGCCGTGGTCGGCCTCGGCGAGCTGGCGTCCGACCTGCTCGACGTCGCGCGCGACCTGCGCGAGCTGGCGGCGCTGCTCCGCGATCCCGCACGCACGCGCGTGGTCGTCGTCACCCGCCCGGCCGCGCTCCCTCGGCTCGAGACGGCGCGTTTGGTGCGAGGGCTGCGCGGCCTCGGCATCGCCATGGGCGCGCTACTGATCAATACCGTCACCCCGCCGGGCTGTGGGCGCTGTCGCCGCGCCGCCGGCGTCGAGGCGCGGGAGATCGCGGCGGTGTCCGCCGCCGTTCGCTCGGCCGCCCGGCGGCGGTACGCTATGATCTCGGCTCCCATCGAGGCGCCCCCGCCGCGCGGGGTCATCGGCCTCGGACGCTGGCTTCGGAGGTGGCGGTGGGACGAGCGACACGGATGAGCGATGGCAACGGGACGGCAACGTACGTGTACTGCCTGGTGCAGCGGCGCGCCGCGCCGACGCTGACGCGAGCGCCGCGCGGACTACCCGGAACCGGACGCGTGCGCGCGCTCGACGCCGGCGAGGGGTTGTGGCTCATGGTGGGTGATGCGCCGCTGGCGCGCTACGGCGCCGCGCCGCTGGAGGCGCACCTGCGCGATCTCGAATGGGTGGCGTCCTGCGCCGCCGCGCACGAGGCGCTGGTGGAGTTCGCCGCGCGCGCGGCCACGACGATTCCGCTGAAGCTGTTCACGCTGTTCAACGGCGACGAGCGCGCCGTCGAGCACATCCGACGGATGCGCCCGGCCATCGATCGCGTGCTCGGCCGCGTGGCCGGCCGCCAGGAATGGGGCGTGCGCGTGCATCTGGACGAGGTCAAGGCCCGACGACGCCGCGTGACGAGTGCGCGGCGCGCGACAGCCGGCGTGAGCGCCGGCACCCGCTTCCTCATGCTCAAGAAGGAGCAGCAGCAGGCGGTGCGCGAGGCGCTCGCGCGCGGCCGGCAGGACGTGGAGGCGGCGTTCGAGTCACTCGCCGACGCCTCGGACGACGCGCGCCGACGGCCGCCGGATTCCGTCGAGGGGGCCGCGCGCCTCGTGCTGGACGCTGCATTTCTACTCGCGCCGGCGCGCCTGGCGCGCTTCAAGAAGCTGGCGCGCGCGACCGCGGCGCGGCTCGCGCATCACGGGTACGAGCTCACGCTCTCCGGTCCGTGGCCGCCGTACAACTTCGTGGCGGACGTGCGATGAGATTCGGGGCGATCCGGGCATGAAGCAGCGGCTCACCCGCAACGACGCGCGAGCGATCTTCGCGACCAGCGACGCTTCGCTCCTCGACGTCATCGACAATCTGTTGACGAAGGGGGTCGTCGTCAGCGGCGACGTGGTGCTCGGCCTGGCCGGCGTCGACCTCGTCTACGCGCGACTGTCGCTGCTGCTGTGCGCCGCGGACCGGCTGCAGGACACCGGGGAGCCGCGCGGCGAATGAGCGACGTGTACGTCTACGCGCTGATCGGCGACGCGCCGGGTCCAGACGCCGGCGCGGGACTGCGCGAAGAGCCGCTGCGCGTCGTGCGCGTCGGTGATCTGCTCGCCGCCGTCGGGGACATGGCGGAGTCGCCCGCAGTCAGCGAGGCGACGCTGCGCGCGCACGACGCGGTGATCCGCCGGCTCGCCGATGCCGTCGACGCCATCCTGCCTGTCCGTTTCGGCTCAGTGCTGCCCGAGTCGGGGCTGGACGACGTGCTGCGTGCGCGGGCGCGCGAGCTGAGGGAGGCGCTCGCCCTGGTGGCCGGACGCCAGCAGATGACGCTGCGCGTGCTCGGCGACGCGTCCGCGCCGGCGAACGTCGCCCCCGCCGCCGAGATTCCAGGCGATGCGGGTCCAGGTGCGCGCTATCTCGCGGCGCGACGCGCCGAGTGGCGACGCGCTCGCGAGGCGCCGGAGCTGGCGCCGCTGCGTCCCGGTCTCGAGAGGCTGGTGAGGGCCGAACGAGTCACGCGCCACGACACCCCGCCGCTGCTCGCCAGCGTGTATCACCTGATCGACCGTGGCGCGGCCGCGGAGTACCGGGCCGCCGTCGAGCGCTGGCCCTCGACGGACGTCCGCGTGGTCGCCACCGGGCCGTGGCCGCCATATGCATTCGCGCCTGAGGCGCTGGCGTGACTTCGCCGAAGCCGCGCAACGGCACGCGTCAGTCCTCGCTGCACGTGCGCGAGCTCGAGTCGCTGCGCGCGGAGCTGGAGCGGCGCGTCGGCGACCTCTCGCCGCCACGCTGGAACGCGGATCCCGAGGACGTGCAGCGCTCGGTGGCGCGCCTCGTCCTCACCCTCGTGGAATTCCTGCGGCAGTTGATGGAGCGCCAGGCCATCCGTCGCATGGAGGGCGGCACGCTCACGCCCCAAGAGACGGAGGACGTGGGACAGGCGCTCATGCGGCTCGAGGAAACCATCCACGACATCGGTCGCCGCTTCGGCCTCGCCCCTGAAGATCTCAATCTCGACCTCGGCCCGCTCGGCCGCCTCATCTGATCCGAGCCAAAGGAGCCCACCCGTGGCGATGAAAACGCTCAAGGACAAGTACTGCATCGTCGGTGTCGGCGAGACCGAGTACTCGCGCGGCTCCGGTCGCACGACGCGCGCGATGGCGGTCGAGGCGATGCGCAAGGCCATCCTCGACGCCGGCCTGCGCGCATCCGACGTGGACGGCGTGCTCGACTATCAGGGGGGCGACTCGACCTTCGCCAACCACGTCGCGCCCGACCTCGGCATTCGTCTGAACTTCTACATGGACGTCATGGGCGGCGGCTCCTCCACCGAGGCGCTCGTCGGGCTGGCCATGGGCGCCATCGAGGCGGGCATGTGCAACACCGTCGCGATCTACCGCTCGATGAACGGCTACTCCGAGTTCCGCATCGGCGGCACCGGCGCGCGCGCCGCCCAGCCGGTGCGCGGGATGGATCTGGCGCAGGTGCCGTTCGGCATGCGCAGCGCGGGGCAGACATTCGCCTTCACCTTCATGCGGCACATGTACGAGTACGGCACGACGTCCGAGCAGGTCGCGCACGTGAAGGTTGCGCACAGCAAGCACGCGTCGAACAACCCCAAGGCGATCGCCAAGGAGCGTGTGACGGTGCAGGACGTCGTCGGCTCGCGCTGGATCGTCAAGCCGCTGCACCTGCTGGACTGCTGCCTCGAGACCGACAACGCGACGTGCATCATCGTGGCCTCGGCCGAGCGCGCGCGCGATCTCAAGCAACGGCCCATCTACATCATGGGCGTCGCCGGACGCGTGTCCAAGCCCCGCGTCGACTATCACTGGGTGCACGGGCCGATCTCGCGCGTGGCCGGGTACTACGCGAAAGACATCGTCTTCGGCCAGGCCGGCATCGGCCCCGAAGACGTCGACATCACGGGCTCGTACGACGCCTTCACGTTCACGACGATGCTACAGCTCGAGGAGTACGGCTTTTGCAAGAAGGGCGAGGGCGGAGCGTACGTGTCGAGCGGGACCATCGAGCTGGGCGGCAAGCGGCCCAACAACACCTCGGGCGGCCACCTCTGCGAAGGCTACACGCACGGCATGTCAATGGTGATCGAGAACGTGCGCCAGCTCCGCGGCACCGTGGACGACACGTGCCCCGGCGCCGCCGAGGGCAAGCACAGCCACGACTATTCGGTCGGCAAGTGCCGCCAGGTGCGCGACCCCGAGATCACGATGAATCTCGGCTGGGCGATGCCGGCTACCGGCTCGGCCCTGATCATGAGGAGATAGCGATGCCCCAGCCCGTCACCTACCGCGGCATGTCGCTGATCGTCCCCGACAACGACACCGAGTGGAAGGAATACTACGCTCACGCGCGCCAGCACCGCTTGATGCTGCGCGCATGCAAGGCGTGCGGCCTCATGCGCTATCCGGCCATGCACGCGTGTCCGTGGTGCATGGACCTCGGCTGGACGTGGAAGGAGGTCAGCGGCCGCGGGACCATCTATTCGTACGAGACGGTCGTGCACGCCATCCAGCCCGGCTTCAAGGACGCGACGCCGTATGCGGTCGTGCTGGTGGAGCTCGACGAGCAGCGCGGGAAGCCGACGGCGGACGAGGCGCTGCGCATCATCGGCAATCTCGTCAAGCCCGACGCGGTCACGTTCGAGGACACCAAGGAGGTCGCCATCGGTCGCCGGGTGCGCGTCGTCTTCCAGGATCTCGGCGATGCGATGGCGCTGCCGCACTTCATCCTGACCGACGAGCCGCCACAGGGCCGCGTCTGGCGGCTCCCGGAGTAGTCAAAAATACTCGAACGTGCCCGTCCCACGTGCCATCCGCACGCGCAGGTCGGCCATGAATACGAGATAAGGATGCGCGCCGCGCGCGACGAGCGCATCGCGATCGCCGGCGAGCAAGGCCGTCTGGGCCTCGGCGTCGAGGCCGTGCTCGACCATCGCCATCTTGGCGTCGGCGAGAAAGCGCGTGCGGTATGCGTCGTCGGACTTCAGTGCGTAGAGGCAGCGATTCAGCGCGTACGCGGCGGCGGGCGGAAACCGATAGTGCGTCTCGCTCATGTCGCAACCTGCCACTCGACCACGGCGTTGCCGTGGTGCCACGACGGCTCGTAGCAGTAGACCTCGGCCTTCGCGCTGCCGACCGCGCCGAGGACCGTGATCCAGGTCCGCAGCTCGACGTTGCCCGCCTTGTCGAGCTCTTCGCCGGTCACCGCCGCCAGCTGCTCGCCGCGACCGTCCCGCAGCGTGTCGAGCACGCGCCGATCCCAGTCGTAATCGGGCGATGCATAGCGATCCGTCCCGGGGTAATGCGACATCCCGCCCGATGCCATCAGGACCACACGCTCGGGCCGCGCGCCGAGGATCTCGCCGAGCGCGCGACCCCATGCATGACAGCGGCGGGGCGTCGGCTGGGGCGGCAGGTAGACGTTGACGTGCAGCGGCACGATCGGCACCGCCGGCTCCGGCATCGTGAAGTGCAGCGGCACGAAGAACGCGTAGTCGAGCCGCGCGTGCTGCGTGTAGAGCAGATCGAATCCGCGCTCGAGCCCCTGCTCCACCACCGAGCGGGCGAGCGGCTCGTGAATGGGAAAGCGGTAGTCGTACGGGCCGAAGGTCCCGGCGGCCGCGGTGCCGGCGTACACGGCCAGCGCCGGCACCCCGTCGAGAAAGAACGCCTCGACGTGATCGCCGGCGACGACGGCGATGGCGTCCGGCTGCAGCATGGCCAGCCGCCGGCGCACGCGCGCGAACGCCGCGTGCACGCGCAGCACCAGCTCGCGATCCTCCGTCTCCGGGCGCGCGATGAGCTGCGGGGTGTGCGCGCACGCGAACGCGCCGACGACCATCAGCCGCTCACGCGGTGAGCCGTGCCAGCACCTCGTCGAACACCTTGTCGGCCAGAGCCCGCACCTCGTCGCGCGTGAGCGGCTGGATCGGGTGCTGCACCATCACGGTGCGATAGGCGGTGGCCCCGAGCGCCTCCGCCTGCGCCTTCGCGGCGCGGGCGAACTCGGTGGAGATGATCGTCGCCGTGGGGATGCCGTGGTCCTCGAAGAACACGCCGTCGTGCACACTGCACGTTGTGCAGGATCCTCAGTCGGCGAGCGCTTCGATGAGCACGTCGGTGTCCTCGACGATCTCGGTTCGGAGCGGGTCCGGCGCGGGTCGTGCGAAGGTCGGCTTCTTCTTTCGCACGATCGCCTTCGGGATCGCGCGCTCGCGCAGCAGCTCCTCGATGCGATCGAGCAGGTGATCACCCTTCGCCTTGGAGATGTCGAGCAGCGTGATCACCTTGCCGTCCAGGCTCGAGGGCCGCGGCGCCGTCTTGCGGGGCACCGCGACAGAATCGGTTGGGTCGAGATACTCGGTCATCGGATCCTCCTCATGACGAGGCTGCTGCCTTTCGAGAACGACCACCCCGGCACCACCGCCGAGAAGCGGCCGGCCGTCCCACCCGCCACGAGGATCTTGATATGCTCGGGCGCGCGGAACTTGGGGATCGGCGTCGCGTCGTGCTCGGGATCAGAGAACTTGCGCAGCACGTGCTCGGGCAGGCCGTCGCCGCCGTTGTTGCCCGGCACGAGCTCGCGCACGGGGCGCTGCAATCGCTCGAACAGGAACCGCCGCACGTCGGCCTTCGACCAGCCATCGCCCGCGACGATCGCCGCGTGCTCGGGCGAGAGCACGAGCAGCGTGTCGCCCCAGTGCGTCATCTTGTGGTGCTCGATCACCGCCATGCTTGCCGCCGCCGTGGCGAGCAGATCCGGCGCCGTCCGGCTGCGCTGATCGTACACGGTCAGCGGCGCGTCGGCCGCGAGCAGCGCGACCGTGTCGTCGCCCGCAGCAAAGCCGTGCTCGACGGCCAGCGACTCCCACGGGCTCGCCTCCTCGTGCTCGCCGATGCAATAGGTGTAACGCCCCGGGTGCGCGAACGTCGACATGCTGACGACGCCGGGCCGCGCGCCGCCGACGTTGACACAGACGAGGCGCAGCGCCCGACCGATGGTGGCGTTCGCGCGCCAACCAGGACCGAAGAGGCCGGCGCCGCAGTTGATGTCGAGCGTGCGGCGGATCGGCCCGTTGACGACGATCAGCGGCGCCGGCGCGTTCGTCGTCGCCGAGACCCCGTGCAAGTCGAACGCCTCGTCGCAGACCGCGTCGACCGCCGCGATCACGACCGGCAGATACTCCGGGCGGCAGCCGGCCATCACCGCGTTCACCGCGATCTTCTCGACGGTGGCACGTCCGTAATTGGGCGGCACGAGCGCGACCAGCTCTTCGCCCGGCCGTCCGCTCGCCTCCACCGCGCGCGCGACGCGCTCGCGCGTGGGCGGCACGACGGGCAGGCCGTCGGTGACGCCGCGCGCGTAGAGTGCTTCGATGGCGTCGCCGACGTCCGGCTCCGCCGTGACGGCAGGTGGGCCGCTCGTCATACCGGCGAGGCTATCACGGCACAGGTATGCTGACGTTGTGATCCCCCGCCGCCTCGCCGCGCTTGCGATGGTCCTGGGGCTGACGTCGCTCGCGAGCGCCGCGGAGCCTCCGGCCGCCGGACTCGGTTATGATCATCCACTCACCGGGCGCATCTGGGACGTCGCGCAGAGTCGGTTCGTGACGATGGATGCGGCGGCGACGGCCATGACCGCGGCGCGGTTTGCGCTGCTCGGCGAGCGTCACGATCACCCCGAGCACCATCAGCTCCAGGCGTGGCTTCTGAGGCGGATGGTCGAGGCCGGGCGCCGTCCGGCCGTCGCCTTCGAGATGCTGGACACGACCCAGGCGCTCGCGCTCGGGCGTCATCTGGCAGCGGCGCCGCGCGATGCCGCCGGCCTCGGCGACGCCGTCGGGTGGCGCACATCGGGCTGGCCGCCGTGGCGTCTCTACCAGCCGATCGCGGAAACGGCGCTCGCAGCCGGTCTCCCCATCGTCGCGGCGAACCTGCCGTCGGGTGTGGTGCGCGCGGTCGCTCGCGGCGATCTCGTCGTGCTCGATCCGGCGCTCGTCCGCCGTCACGCGCTCGACCGGCCCGCGCCCGCGCAGGCCGAGATGGAGGACGAGATCCGCGCTGCGCACTGCGGCGTCCTGGGCGAGACGCTGCTTGCTGGCATGGTGACGGCGCAGCGCGCGCGCGACGCGGAAATGGCCGAGCGCCTCGTCGCGGGGCAGCGCGATGGCGGCGTCCTGATCGCAGGCGCGGGTCACGTGCGCACGGATCGCGGCGTGCCGCGCGCGCTCGCGATGCTGGCGCCCGACGCGCGCGTGGTCAGCGTCGCGTTCGTCGAGGTCGCCGACGGTTGGACGACGCCGGCCGACTACGTCGCGCGCTTCGGCGCGACGACGCTCCCGTTCGATTACGTGTGGTTCACCGCGCGCGCCGACAACGTGGATCCGTGCGCGCGCATGCGCGAGCAGCCCACCGCGGCGCCCGAGCGTTGACGCTCACTTCCGGCACATCTTGAAGTCGGCGTAGTCGCCGGCGGCCGAGGACTTCGTATCGTCGGCGTCGGTCAGCACCGCGATGCCGGCCGGCTTCGGTGTCTCGCCCGCGCCGAAGTACTTGCGATAGTCCTCGAGCACGTTGACCTTTTCCTGCTGCCACTCGCCGCCGCCACCGCTGCGCAGCACGCGCACCTGCGTGAGGCCGTTGTTGGACTCGAGGTGGGTGCCGGCGGGAACCTTTTCGCTCCAGATGTACTTCACGGCCTTGGGACCGGCGATGCGCGAATACGGCACCAGCATGTACACGGCCAGGACGCTGTCGTTGGTGCTCGACTGCCGCTCGTCCGCGCCCTTTGGAAACTCGCGCGGCCGCCACGACCACGCCAGCATCGGATAGGCGCTGAGGTCCCAGTCCTGCACCTCGCGCGCCGCCTGGACGCCGAGGCCTTGGGACATCGCGCGTAAGAAGCGTTTGCCGCCTTCGTCCTGAACCTTGTAGACGTCGCGGCCCGAGTCCTTCCGAGGCTTCCACGCCGAGGGAAACTCGCCGATCGGCCCCCGCGCGAAGTCCTCGATCGGCTTGCAATCGTCTTCGGCAGGAACGGTCGGCGGGGCCAGCAGCATGCCGGACAGCGCGACCGCGACGATGAGCAGCACCCCGATCACGAAATGGCGCATCGCCCAGCCCTCGTGCAACAGCCGGGCCATCAACGACCGCGGCGCCACCAATGATGGACGAGGTTGTCCACCACTTCGCCCAGCTGGCCGATGGTCCGGCACTCGCGCACGAGATCGCAGGACGGCGCGTACATCGGCATCACGCTGTCGCCGATCCCCCAGCCCCACTGCCCCTCCGGGTTCAGCCAGATGATGCCCTTGACGCGCTCACGGATGAGCCGAAGGGCCCATGCCTGGGGATCGTTGTAGTTGTTCCGCGCGTCGCCGAGCATCAGGATCGTCGTCTTCCGGTCGAGAGACTCCAGCTCGGTGTTCGCGAACCGGCTGAACGCGAAGCCGAAATCCGAGCGACAGTGATAGTCGACGGGAGCCGCCTTCAGCGCCCACTCGATGCCGCGCTCCACCGGATAGGTCGCGAACGCCTGGGTGACCTCGGCGATCTCCGAGACGAACACGAACGACCGCACGCGACTGAAACACTCCTGAAGGCTCCACACGAGCTGCAGCATGAAGCGTGAGGCGTTGCGCACGGAGTCCGAGACGTCACAGATCGTGATGAGCTTCGGCTTCTCGCGATGGCGGCGCTTGAGAAAGACCTCCATCGGCACGCCGCCGTACGACAGACTTCTCCGGATCGTCCGGCGGGCATCGAGCCGTCCCCGCTGCTCCTGGCGCTGCCGCAGCGCGAGCGCGTCCTTGATCTTCCGCGCCAGCCGCGCCACGACGTTCTTCATCTGCGCGACTTCGTCCGGCGTCAGCGCGAACAGCGGCTTGTCGGACAACACCTCGCGCGTGAGCTTCTCGCCCTGGCGGTAGGCGCGCCGCTCGAGCTCGCGCTCGACGTGCTGGCGGATCATGCGGTTGAACGCCTCCAGCCGGAGCTCGAGGTAATTGCGGATGCGCGCGAGCTGGCCGGGATCGAGGCCTTTGGCCTCGAGCATCCGCATGATCTTCTCGATGTCGCGCTCGATCGTCGACCAGTCGAACTTGTCCTGGATCTTGCGAGAGAAGTATCCGACCTGCAGGAAGTACATCAGCCGTTCGAGACCGGCGTTCTGGCCGCCGGCGCGGATGGCCATTTCCATCTCGCTGCCTTCGCCGCGCATCAGCAGCTCGGTGAGGTCGTCCAGCTCGAGTCCGTCCTCGTCGACGAGCCGATCGAGCAGGTCCTGCACGCGCGCGTCCTCCGGCCCGAGCGCTTTCTTGATTCCCTCGCCGAGCGCCTGGAGATCGAGGAAGTACAGATTGAAGATCCGGTCGAACGTCTCGAGGTCGCGCGACTCCTTGACGAGCGTGGCGGCGAGCGTGGCCTTGAACGTCTCGCGGTCGATCAGGCCGACCTCGGCGCTGGCCGCGAGCGCATCGAGCGCCTCGGAGGGCGAGATGCGCAGCTCGGCGCGACGTAGATCGCCGATGAACTCGAGGATTCTCTCGTCCATGGTATGGCGCCGTCAGGGTGCCAGGACTTTGTCGAGCGCGCCCTTCACGCGCTCGAGATCCTTCTCGTACTTCACGAGCATCGTGAGGGTGGATTCCACCAGCGCGGCGTCCAGCGCTTGCGCGTTGAGAATCACCAGCGAGCGGGCCCAGTCCAGCGACTCCGAGACCGACGGCGGCTTGCGCAGCTCGAGCGCGCGGATCTTCTGGACCGCCGCGACGACGGCGGAGGCGAGCTTCGCCGGGATCTCCGGCACCTTGAGCCGGATGATTTCGAGCTCCTCGGCGGGCGCGGGAAAGTCGATGAACAGATGCAGGCAGCGCCGCTTGAGACCGTCCGACAGCTCGCGCGCGTTGTTGGACGTCAGCACGACGAGCGGTACGTGCTTGGCCTTCACGGTGCCGAGCTCGGGCACCGACACCTGGAAGTCCGAGAGCACTTCGAGCAGGAACGCCTCGAACTCCGGCTCGGCCTTGTCGATCTCGTCGATGAGCAGGACGACGGGCTGATCGGACTGGATCGCCGACAGGAGCGGCCGCTGCGAGAGGAAGCGGAACGAGAAGAAGGCGTCGTCCTGGCCGGCGATCCGCGCAACAGCGTCGGGCAGCGACGGGGCGTCGGCGATCAGCTCGCCGATCCGATCCTTGAGCAGCTGCGTGTAGAGCAGCTGCTTGGCGTACTTCCACTCGTAGAGCGCCTTGCCCTCGTCGAGTCCTTCGTAGCACTGCAGGCGGATCAGCGGCCGGTTCGTGATGTCGGCGAGGGTCTTCGCGAGCTCCGTCTTGCCGACGCCCGCCGGTCCCTCGATGAGGACCGGACGTCCCATGCGCTCCGACAGGTAGACGACGGTGGAGATCCGCCGGCTCGCGATGTACCGCGCGTTCTTGAAGCGCTGCTGGACGTCCTCGACGGAATCGAACATGGGGCTCCTCTTACACGGCGAAATGAGTGATTGAACGCCCGTTCATTGTAGCAGCAGACGACGTCGGCTCCCGTTGGCGCATGTCCGCCGAGTATGCCGCGCTCGCGCGCTGTGTACAATCGCCGCATGGCCGATCCGGAGTCTCGTCGTTATCACCGCCTGCAGCTGCTGCTGCGACTGGCACGCATCGCGCTCGGCGCCGCCTATCTGCTGGCGCTCCTGCTCGCGGCCGGTGGCCCACATCTCGCCGCGTTCGCCGCGCACCTGACGGCGAGCCCGGCCGCTCAGGTGGCGATCGTGGCGGCGGCGCTGGGCATCGGTCATGCGCTCCTCGGCGCACCGCTGACGTGGCTGTCCTTGTGGGTGCTGCCGCGGCGCTACGGCCTGCTGCATCAATCGTTCGCCGGCTGGCTCGCCGATCGCGCGAAGTCCGCCGCGCTCGGCGCCGCCATCGGCATCGCGGGCGTCGAAGTCGTCTACGCGCTGCTGAGGCTCACACCGCTCTGGTGGCTCGCGACCGCCGCTCTGGCGTTCGCGTTCGCGATCGCGGTGACGGCGGTGGTCCCGATCTGGATTCTGCCGCTGTTCTTTCGATTGACGCCGCTCGCGGACACGACGCTCACGTCGCGGCTGCTGGCGCTCGCCGATCGCGCCGGCGTGCGCGCCGTCGGCGTGTGGATCGCCGATCAATCACGCAAGAGCCGCACCGCGAACGCGGCCGTGGTGGGGCTCGGTAGAACGCGACGCATCCTTCTCTACGACACGCTGGCCACCGGCTTCGGACCTCGGGAAATCGAAGCGGTGCTCGCGCACGAGCTCGGCCATCACGCCCACGGCGATATCCGTCGCGGCCTCGCCGTCCACGGCGCCCTCGGCGTCGTCACCTTCTGGCTGGCGGACCAGGCGCTGCGTGCGGGCGTTGCCCATCTCGGCTACGCCAGCATCGCCGATCCCGCCGGGCTGCCGTGGCTGGCGCTCGTGCTCGCCGTCCTTGGCCTGGCGTCGACGCCGCTGGTCAATGCGTTCTCACGCCACGTGGAGCGCCAGGCCGACGATTTCGCGCTGTCGCTCACGCGCGACCCGAGCGGCTTCATCGGCGCCATGGAGCGTCTGGCCACGCTGAATCTCGCCGAGCGAAAGCCCCATCCGTTGAAAGAGGCGCTTCTGTATTCGCATCCCGCGCTCGACCGCCGCATCGCGCGCGCCCGCGCGTTCGCGTGAGCGAGATCTCCAAGGAGCGACCATGAGCCGTCGTGCCGAACTCCGCCGCCTCGTCTCTGCCAAGAACGGGCTTGTCGTGCCGGGCGCCTACGACGGCGTCTCCGCGCGCCTCGTCGAGCGCGCGGGCTTTCCCGCCGTCTACATGACCGGCTACGGCGCCTCCGCATCGCGGCTCGGCCTGCCCGATCTGGGCTATGCCGGGCTGGCCGAAATGGCGGATCACGCGCGCAACCTCGCCGCCGCCGTCCAGATTCCGCTCATTGCCGACGCCGACACGGGGTACGGCAATGCGCTGAACGTGCGGCGCACGGTGCAGGCGTACGAGGGTGCCGGCGTGGCCGCGCTGCACATCGAGGATCAGGTGACGCCCAAGCGCTGCGGCCATCTCTCCGGCCATCAAGTCATTCCCCGCGGCGAGTTCGCCGGCAAGATCCGCGCGGCGGCCGACGCGCGCACCGATCGCGATTTGCTGATCATCGCGCGCACCGACGCCATCTCCGCGATCGACTTCGATGAGGCGCTCCGGCGCGGCGAGGCGGCCGTGAAAGCCGGCGCCGACGTGCTGTTCGTGGAGGCGCCGCGGGACGAGCAACAGGTGGAGCGCATCGCGCGCGCGTTCGACGCCCCGCTCCTCTACAACTATGCGCCGGGAGGGCGCTCTCCGCTGCTGCCGTTCGCGCGGCTGCGCGATCTGGGCTTTGCCATCATCCTGCTGCCCGTCGACACTCTGTTCGTCGGCGTGCGCGCGATCGGAGAGTTTCTGGCCGAGCTGCGTCAGCGCGACGACGTGCTCTCGCTGAGCGACCGCTATATGCCGTTCTCGGAGTTCAATCGGCTCATCGGCGTGACCGACCAGATGGCGCTCGCCGACCGCTACAAGGAGGAAGACGCCTCGGGAAGCAGTAGATAGAACGTCAGTCCGTAGTCCTCGTTGCGACGGGCCCACAGCCGTCCCCCGTGAGCCTGAGCGATAGAACGGCCGATCGACAATCCCAATCCCAGCGCGTCCCGCTTGGTCGTGAAGAACGGATCGAACAGTCTCTCGACGTCATGCGCCGCCGCCCCGCCACCGGTGTCCTGCACCGCGACGAGGACGTCGGGACCGGTTTCGCCCTGCCCACGCTCGCACGAGATCACAAGCCGGCGCGGGCGTGTCGTCACATCCGTCATCGCGTCGATGCCGTTCATGATCAAGTTCAGGATGACCTGCTGCAGCTGCATCCGATCTCCGAGCACGGGAGGAACCCGTTCGGTCAAGGGCGCCTCGACCACCACGCCGTGCCGGTCGAGCTCGGGCTGGACGAGGCGGAGCAGCTGCCGGATGACCTGACTGATGTCGACGAGGCCCTTTTCGCCCTCCGACCTCTTCACGAGCGCCCGCGCATGCGAGATGACGGCACCCACCCGTTTGGCGTTCCGGATGACGTGCCGCATCGCTGCCATCGCCTCGTCGATCGCCGGCGGGACGCACTCGAGCCGCTGCACGCTCGCGGCGGCGTCGACCATGATGGCCGTCAACGGCTGGTTCACTTGATGCGCCAGCGATGCGGTCACTTCGCCGATGGTGGTGAGCCGCGTCACGTGCGCCAGCGCCTTCTGCGCTTCTTGTAGAGCCGAAAGCGCCTGCCGCTGGTCCGCGATGGCGGACTCGAGCTGCGTCGCCCGCTCGAGTACCCGCGGCTCGAGCTCGCGGTTGAGCCGGACGATCTCGGCCTTCGCTTGCGTCAGCTGGGGTGTCTCGACGATCTCCCAGCGGCCACAACGCCGGGCGACGGCGAATTGATGCGTGCCCATCACATCGAAAACGTTGGCGTCACTCCTCGTCAGCGGATAGGTACAGAGCAGCAACATCGCCTGATCGCCGACGCCGCGGTTCACCTCCGCTTCGTACTCCATGAACTCGGCCCATCGCGTCTGCTCGAGCCAGGCGGTGTCCCCGCTCACCCGGATGCCCTGATAGCCTCTCGACCGCGCCGTCTGCAGCTTCTTGTTCCAGGCATCGATGATTCGATGACGATCGATTTTCCCGCCCGCGAGATACACCTCACCGGCGTTCAACACCTCGATGCTGTGGTCGGATACGTATCGATCGAAGCCTGGAACGGCGCGCTCCAGAGCCTGCCATGCTACGTCCTCCGTCAGGGGCTCGGAAACGACCCACGCGCAGAATTCGTTGGATTCGAGACCGGTCTTGAAAAAGGGGACCAGGGCGTCCAGCAGATCGTCCCTCGTCTCATAGAACTGGCAGAAGTGCGTTGCCCACGGCATCGCGCCTACCGGCTCGAGTCCGGTATTCCGGAGCCCGCTCGACATGTAATCGATCTCAGCCGCAGGGTGGCCGTCGTCGGGTAGCACGTCGCGCGAGGGTATCAGCGCGGTACTCTCACCAACATGCGACCAAGGTCCCATACGGATTTCCGCGATGTGGATAACAGGCGCGCCCGATGGCTGTCGGTAAACACTCGTCGGGACTCGCTGATCGGCCAACGACGCGCCAGCAGGCGGCGATCGTCAGGAGGCGACAACAGCTACACGGGACGCTGCTGCTATGGGGGTGGAGGACAACTGAGACCTGGGGCCGACTTACTCTCCGGCCAGCAAATGTGCCCGGCTGTCATGCCTCGCCGTGCGCATGACCGCGATCAGCGGCGCGTGTGAGCGAGATTGAAGCCGCGTCGACAGATGTCGCGTCCGCGTCACGTCGCGAACTCGGGCCGCAGCGTCGCGTCGGCCCTCTCTGGCCATGCCGTCTCGGATGATGTGCCACAGGCCATAGACGGCGACGCCGGCGCCTGCGCAGACGAGACAGTAGAACAGCCATGCCACCCAGAGAGAAGTGGCCTGGTACAGCGCCATCGTGCCCAACGCATTCACCATGAGCGCCGCAAGCATCAGCACGCAGTCTTCCTTGCCGTGCATATATCGCTTGCAGCATCAGGCCACGCCGCCGACCGCGCAATACATCAAAGGATCTAGCAAAAAGGTTCTAGGTCTCGCCGCCGGCCCCGCCATCGAACTTGCTCAGGCAGGCGCGTTCGCCTAGCCTGTCGTGTATTTCGGCACGGTTGTAACGCCCGTGAGAAGCAAGGAGACGCCATGCGTCGCCCGAAGATCAGGAGGCTCACGTTCACGGTGCCGGTGCGCCGTGGCGAATGAGCTGATCCTGATCGTCGAGGACAATCCCAAGAACCTGAAGCTCGTGCGCGACACGCTTCAGGTCAAGGGCTACCGAACGATCGAGGCCGGGACGGGCCAAGAGGGCGTGCAGCTGGCGCGCGACCAACACCCCGCGCTGGTATTGATGGACATCCAGTTGCCCGGAATCAGCGGCGTCGAAGCGTTTCGCCAGCTGCGAGCGGATCCCACGACTCGCGCTATCCCGGTCATCGCGGTCACGGCATCGGTGATGGCTCAAGAGCGGCAGAAGGTCATGGCTGCGGGTTTCGACGGCTTCCAGGGCAAGCCCATCAGCGTGCGAGAGCTACTCGACACCATCCGACAGATCCTGGGCAAGCCTGCGCGGTGACGCGTACTCGGATCAGCTGACGCCATTGTCTTGACGTGTGCGATCTACGGTCACGACGCCGTCGCGTCTTGCCCGCGTCGCTGCTGGGGCGCTAACATCCGCTGGCCGTGAAAACCAACCGATGAACCGTCGCGCCTTCGTCACCGGCCTGGGAGCCGTGCTCGCCGCGCCGCTCGCCGTTGGCGCGCAGCAGGTGGGTAAAATTGCACGGATAGGTTTTCTGTCGCTCGCCTCGGGCCCCACTCCCAGCATGGATCTTTCAGCGGGGCTTCGCGAGCTCGGCTGGATCGAAGGGCAAAACATCGTCGTTGAGTACCGCTGGGCGGCGGGCAAGCAAGATCGACTTGCTCCGCTGGCGGCGGAGCTAGTTCGCCTCAGGGTGGACCTGATTGTGACGTCGTCCACGCTGGCCGCCCAGGCCGCCAAGCGAGCGACGCCCACCATTCCGATCGTCGTGACGTTCATCGCTGATCCGGTAGGAAGCGGCCTGGTCGAGAGCCTGGCGCGGCCGGGCGGGAACGTGACCGGAGTGAGCACGTTTGCGCGCGGTTTGATCACAAAGCGCCTGGAGCTGCTCAAGGCGGTGGTGCCGGAGTCGGCCCGCATAGGCGTCCTCTGGCAGCCGGATGTCTTCGGGCAACGCACGACACGCGACCTCGTGGAAGAGACCAAAGCGGCAGGTCGGTCACTCGGACTGCAGCTGGATTTCGTCGAGACGCGGCGGACTGAGGACGTACAGCGGGCCTTCTCGACGCTGAGCAAAGCGCGCATCGGCGGGATTCTCGTCTTTCCGAGCCCGATGCTTTTTGAAGCGCGCAGAAGCGTCGTCGCGCACGCGGCAGAGACGCGGCTGCCGGCCGTATATGCGTGGCGCGAGGCGGTGGACGCCGGAGGCCTCATGTCCTATGCGGCAAACTTTCCCGACATGTATCGACGTGCGGCCGTCTACGTGGACAAGATCTTGAAAGGCACGAAGCCCGGTGATCTGCCGATAGAAGAGCCCACCAAAGTGGAACTGGTCATCAACCTCAAGACCGCCAAGGCCCTCGGCCTCACGATTCCGCCCTCGCTGCTGCTGCGGGCGGATCAGGTGATCGAGTGAACCGGCGCGCGTTCGTGGCGGGCGCCGCTCGCCGCGCCGCGCGCCGCCGAGGCGCAGCGGCGCGAGCACCCTGGTGCAATTGATTATCAAGCCGCTGCAGTCGCGTTAGACTC
>Ga0209382_10000188_pt1 | contig 99129 bp, 63 predicted proteins | sample SoiMetdeltSBSDD5_FD_187599 | JGI IMG/M metagenome (GOLD analysis project Ga0209382, IMG submission 187599) | Bulk soil microbial communities from a Populus tree surrounding site in Tennessee, USA - Soil MetaG P. deltoides SBSDD5 (SPAdes) (version 2) | ecosystem: Environmental > Terrestrial >...
GCCTCCCGCCTCCTCACCCAGGCGCTGATCAAGCGGGCTCGCGAGGGCGTGCAGGTGCGCATCCTGGTCGATTTCTCGGCCCCCGTGTTCAAGCTGAAGCCCACGTATGCGCGGCTGCTCGGCGAGGCCGGCGTGAAGGTGCGCTACTACAACACCAGCGCCACCTACCGGCTGGTCAGCATCCAGCACCGCTCGCACCGCAAGCTGCTGATCATCGACGAAGCGACCGTGCTGACCGGCGGCCGCAACATCGCCAACGATTACTTCGATCTCTCGGATCACTACAACTTTCTCGACTCCGACCTCGAGGTCACCGGGCCGATCGTGAACACGGTCCTCCGGAGTTTCGACGTCTATTGGAGTTCCCGGCTCGCCACCGAGCCCGCGCTCGATGCTGAACCGAACGACGAGGCCGCGAGGTTCGTGGTCCCGCAGGCGGGTGATGTCGCGTTGCTCGAGAGGCTGCGTGCGGCGGGCGAGTCCTACCGGCAGTCGCACCAGGTTCACGAATGCCAGGACCTCCGCTTCGTCACCGACTTCCCGAACCAGGGGGAGAAAAGCCGGAACGTGTTCAACGCGATCGTTGACGAGTTGCGCCGCGCGAAACAGGAGGCCGTCGTCGAATCGCCGTACTTCGTGATCAAAGGCGGCGGCTACGCCGTGCTCGAAGACTTGAACAAGAGGGGCGTGCGTGTACGCGTGCTGACCAACAGCCTCGCTTCCACCGACGCGTCGTACGCCGTTGCCGCGCTCTATCCCCGGCTCGGCTCACTGGCCGCGACCGGCCTCACGCTCTCCGCCTACGGCGGTGCGCCACTCCCCTTGCAGAGCACCAATCTCCGCGGCGGCACGCCGCGCTGGGGCGTGCATTCCAAGCGCGGCGTCATCGACGGCGAGACCACGCTGCTCGGCACGTACAACATCGATCCACGCTCCGCCAATCTCAATTCCGAGCTGATGCTGGTGTGCCGTGGCCAAAAGAATCTCGCGGCCGAGGTGCTGGCGAGCATCGCGGCGCGCGAAGCCGCGTCCGGCACCGTCATCGAGCGCGGCACGATCGTGCAGCGTTCGGCCCTCCTCGGACGCTCTCCGCTGACGCACCGGATCCGTTTTCTGCTGGAGATGCCAATCGCGAACCTGTTCGACTTCCTGCTGTGAGACGCTTCAGGCCGGTGACGCGAACCACGACACAGATTCGTGTTACCAAGAAGACGAGGTATGCTCGCCGCTGACGCCGACACCGGCGGGATCCTCTCGCCGTTCGCTGGCCGGGGGAACGAAGAGAGCGACTCGGCAGTGTATATTGAGGCCCCGTGCTCACAAGCCAGCGCCGACCTCGGCCCGCTGGCCTGGCAGGAAGAGTGGCCATGCATACGCTGTCGTTCCTGCTCGTCGTCGGACTCGGGCTCGGTCACGCCATCGGCGTGGAGACCCCGCAGGCCCAGGAGAGGGAGGGGCGCCTGGAGGGCCGCCTCGTCCGGAGCGACAAAAGCGGTGTCGCGGGCGCCACGGCGATCCTCAACGAGACCGGCGAGACGACGCTGACCGGACCCGACGGGCAGTTCTCCTTTGCCAGCCTCCCCGCAGGCACCTATTCCGTCACGTTGACGCTTGGACCGCGGACTGTGACGGTCATGGGTGTGAGGGTCTCAGCGGGCGCAACCCAGACCGTCGAGGAAACCGTCGACTGGGTCGTGGGATTCACGGACGAACTGATCGTGCAGGGCGCGTCGCGGCAACTGGAGCGGATCGTCGAAGCGCCCGCTGCCGCGACGACTCTCCTCACGGCGGACATCGAGCGAACCGCGCGGACCAGCGAAGTGCCCAAGCTCCTCGAGTTCACTCCCGGGGCGCTGATCGCCCGTGGCGGGCTCTGGGATTTCAACATCGGCACGCGCGGATTCAATCGGGCGCTGAGCCGGCGCGTGGCGGTCATGGTCGACGGCCACGATCTCTCGCTGCCCTTCTTCGGCTATCAGGGGTGGCCGGCGTTCTCGTTTCCCCTTGACGATCTGGCGAACGTCGAGCTCGTACGCGGGCCGGGCGCAGCGCTGTACGGCGCCAACGCATCGGGTGGCGTGATCAACATGACCTCGAAGGAGCCGAGATTCAACCGTGGCGGGATGCTGCGCGTCGCAGTCGGAGGCTCGCACACGACGAACGTCGAGGGTCGCTGGGCAGGTTCTCTTGGAAGCAACTGGTACGCCCGCGCCGTGGGCGGGATGCGGCGGAGTGACGGGTTCGCGGAGTCGCGCGTGAACGGCCCCGAATACAGCGTCTCCTGTGCGCCAGGAGCGTTTGGCGACTGTCTGCCGGCCGAGGTCGTCTCGTTCGACGACGAAGGTGCCGCAATCGGGTTCGGCGAGATTCGGTTCGACAAGTATTTCAGCAATGATGCTCTGCTGACGATGGAGGCGGGACATGCGCAGGGCGCATTCGGTGTCTTCCAGGCTGTGGCGCAGCGGGCCAAATCGGCGGGCCATGACGGCAAGCGCCCGTGGGCCCGTGTCAATCTCAGCACGAAGCGCTACAACGTGTCGGCGATCTACGACGGCTATTGGGAACCCTCCGGGTATATCGGACTGACCTCGGGCAATCCATTCAACTCCAATTCATACCGTGTCCGGGTCGAAGGGCAGACGAATCGACGGTTTCGCGACGGGAGCATCCAGCTCGTGGCTGGCGCGACCACGGTCTTCGAGAAGATGGACAGCTACAACCCGGCAGTCGGCGGGCAGACGTTCCTGTTCAGGCCGATCACATCGGACAGCGAAGCCCTGTTCGCCCAGGTGGGCTGGGACCTTACCGACCATGTCAAGGTCGTGCTGGCGACTCGCGGCGACTGGAGCTCGCTCCACGACTTTCAGCTGTCGCCGCGGTTCTCGCTCACCTACGCCGTCACACCCAGTCACTCCGTGCGCGGGACCTACAATCGCGCGTTCCAGGTGTCCAACTCCCTCGAGTACTTCCTCAACGCGCCCGTCACCGCGCCGTTCGACCTGACGGCCTTCAACGGATTCTGCGCGCCGTTCGGCGTCGACTGCAAGTTCGGGCCGACACCGGTCCTTGCCCTGGGCAACGAGGATCTCGACACCGAGACGGTCCAGACGCTCGAGGCCGGGTACAAGGGCATCTTCGTCAATCGGGCGCTCGTCACCTTCGATTACTACCGGAGCCGATCGTCGAATCTGGTGACGAGCCTGCTCCCGCAGCTCGGCACGGCGCTCGGCCGTCTCAACCCGCGGTTCGGGCCGTGGACGGCTCCGGCGGGTCTTCCCCCCGTCATCGCGGATCAGATCCGGACCCTGGTGCCGCTGCTGTCAAACCACTACGATGGTTCGAACATCCTGGCTGCCGCTTCGTACACCAACTTCGATCGGGCCGACACGCAGGGCATCGATCTGGGATTGAGCTGGTTCCTGGCGTCCGGATGGCGGCCAAGGTTCGCGTACTCGTGGTTCTCTTTCAGCGTGCCGGACGGATCACCCGACACGCAGGATCTGCTGCTCCCCAATACGCCTTCGCACACGTGGAGCGGCGGTCTCGCGTACGACGGCCGTCGCCTCAACGCAAGCGTCGACGCGCGATGGGTGGACGGCTTCCGCTGGTCTGACGGGTTCTTTCTGGGCGACGTTGAGTCGTACAGCACGGTGGATGCGGCCGCCAGCTATCCGGTTGCATCACACGTCAGGGTGAACGTGAACGTCTCCAATCTCTTCGACGATCGTCACTGGGAGACGTTCGGCGGCGCGCTCATCAAACGCCGGGCGCTCGTCAGCCTGCAATACAACTGGTAGCGCGTTTGCACGTGGATTGGGGCGCCTCGGAACGCGCTATGATCGGCGCTCCCATGGCCCCCTTCCTACAGCCGGCAGGCGTCAACGAGCTGCTCGATCAGGCCGGAGACGCCGTCGCCCGAGGCGACTGGAAGTCGGCCAGGCACCATGCCGAAGCCGTTCTCCAGCAGCGCAACCACCATCCCGAAGCGGAGCTGATTCTCCGCACCGTCACGAGATTCCTGGAAACAGAGGGCCCGCCGGACGATCCGTTCTCCGGCAGCAGGGACCTCCGATTCATGTCGCTGATGTTCTGCGACGTAGTGGGCTCGACGCGCCTGATCAGCCGCCTCGGCGACGCTGAGTGGCGCAATACGCTCGAACGCTTCAGACGCCGGTGCGCTCGCGCCGTCCGGCGGTACGACGGATACGTACACGAAGCCAGCGGCGACGAGATGCTGATCCTGTTCGGGTACCCGCGCCTGCGGGAAGACGACGCGCGCAGGGCCGTGCTCGCCGGCCTGGATATCGTCGCCGCGATCGAATCGTTCGCCACGCTCCTCGTGCAGGAACACGGCGTAGGCTTCCAGGTCAGGGTCGGCATTCACACCGGAAGGGCGTTGATCAGGGAACGCAGCCGAGACGCGGCTCCGGCGGACGTCGACACCGGAATCGGCGGCGGGCTCGTCGGCGAAGCCGCACACATCGCGAAACGCATCGAGGCGGCCGCCGAAGCGAACACCGTGTGGGTCAGCGACGCCACGCGCCGCATCGTCGAGCGCTTCTTCGAGTTTGCGAGCCCGTCCGGCGGAGTGAAACGGCTTGAAATCAGCGCCGGTCCACCCGTCTCCGCCCACCAGGTGATTGGACTGACCGCGGCGGTGAGCCGTCGTCCGATCCAGTGGGCCCGTCCAGACGAGATGATCGGACGGCACGCTGAGCGCGACCGGCTGCTCGGCCTCTGGGAGCAGGCCAGGTCGGAAGGCGCTCCAGTCGTGTTGATCACCGGCCGCGCAGGAATTGGAAAGTCCAGGCTGGTCGAGTACCTGGCCGATACGGCGGCTGGAAGCCAGGGCCGCCGGCTCGAGTGCATCTGCAGCGAGATGCAGCAGCCGGTCGCCTTCGCGCCGCTCATCGGCTTGCTCGAGCGTTTTGCGAACATCAGGCAGGGCGACGACGCGGCGACGCGACTGCAGAAACTGGAGTCGGCCTTCCGCGAGCTGGCGCCGGCCTTCGCCGAGTCCGTCCCGTACCTCGCCTGGATGATGTCGATTCCGGGAGCGGGCGATACCGGGATCGATGCGCTCGAGCCCGAAGCGATCAGAAAACGCATCTTCGGGCACCTGGTGGAAGTGCTGCGGCTCGCCGCCTCGATCAGACCGTTGGTGTTGTGGATCGAAGATCTGCAGTGGGCCGACCATTCGACGCTGGAGTTCTGTCAGCACCTCCAGGCCCACGGTCCGCTTCCCGGGCTCCTGGCCGTCGCCACCATGCGAACCGGCTATGCGGGAAGCGACGCCAGAGAAGCGTGGCCTCAGGGAGACGCCACGGATCGGATCGTCAGGATCCCTCTTGGCCCGCTCTCGTTCGAGGAGTCGAGGGAGATGATCGCGGCGCGATCGGGCTCGGCGCCCGCCGAGGCCCAGGTCCAGGCGATCCTCGACGGGACGGGCGGGAACCCGCTCTACATCGAGGAAGTGTTGCGATCGGTCAGCGCGGGGGACGGCCCGCAGCCTGCGAACCGATCGGCAGGACCGTCGATTGCCCTACCGGAGAGTCTCCAGCCGATCTTTGCGCAGATCGTGGACCGGCTCGGGCCCGACCGGCAGGTCGCGCAAATGGCGTCGTTGCTGGGCCGCGAGCTCCCGGAGCCTCTCACGCGGACCGTCATCGCCCGCCTCCTGAGCCTGCGGGAAGATGACGTCGTTGCCGCCCTGGCGCGGCTGGTCGACGCCGAGATCGTCGAGCCCGTCCTCACTGGGTTGAGCCCGGGGCACAGTTTCCGTCACGACCTGATCCGGGAGGCGCTGGCACACTCGGTTGGACCGGATGCCAGGCAGAATCACGGCAGGATCGGACACGGGATTGAGGCGTCGTTTCCCGACTTTGCGCGCGATCGTCCGGCGGTCCTTGCCTATCACTTCACCAAGGCGGAAGAGCACGAACGCGCGGCCGGCTACCGGCTCGCGGCCGGCTTCAGCCTGCAGACCCTGGCCGCGCACGATGAAGCGATCGCGTCGTTCGATCAGGGTCTCGAGTCTCTCTCACGCGTGTCCTTGATCGCCGATCCTGCCGCCCACGCGAAGATGGAACTGTCGCTCGTCGCCAGCCGCGGCGTGAGCATTCAGACCATCAAGGGGTACGCCGACGAACAGGCCGGCAAGGACTGGGCCCGGGCGTACGAGCTGGCCAGGCAACTCGAGGCGCTCGACACGGTGGTGCCGGCGCTCGGCGGCGTCTGGTCCTTCTACTTCGTCCGGGGCGCCCACGCGACGGCGCTGGGGGCGGCGCTCCAGATGATCGAGACGGCGCACGCCCTCGACAATCCGGAGGCGAATCTGATCGCGTACGCCTCCCTCGGCTACTCTCAGTGTTTCCAGGGCGATCTGATCGCTGGTCGCGAGAGCGTCGAGCACAGCCGGGTGTTGCACGATCAGATCAAGGATCTGCCGACCAGCATCCACGTGCCGCAAGACCCTGGCCTGGCGGGGCTCTGCCTCCTTGGACCGGTACGATGGTCGATGGGCGATCAAGTCGGCGGCCTGCGTGCCGCTGCCGACTCGCTGGCCCTCGCCGCGACGCTCGAGAGCAAGCGCGCCATCAACCTGGCGAGGACGGGTCAGTTCAACGCGTGGCTGCACCAGATCCGGCACTGCCCCGAGGAGGCCTTGCAGTCGGCGGACCAGGCACTCGCCGTTGCGGACGCGCATCGCATCGAATGGGCCGTGGTGTGTCTCTTGATTCATAAGGGACTGGCGATCGCGCACCTGAATCGCACGGCCCAGGAACGGGAACAGGGAATATCGCTCGCGAAGGAGCACCTCGGTTACTGGCGTGCCGCCGGCGCCGGATCGATGATCCCGTACTTCCTGGGTCAGCTCGGCGAAGCGCACCACCTTGCCGGTGACCACTCGGCAGCCGTCGCGCTGTTGAACGAGGCCGTCGAAGTCGCCGAGACGACTGGCGAGCACTGCCACGATGCCGAACTGCACCGCGTCAGGGGCCAGGCGATCCTTGCCGCCGGCCGCGGCGACCGGTCGGATGGTGTGGCCGATCTCCTCAAAGCGATTGCCACCACCCGATCGCAGCGGACGGTGTCCTTTGAGATTCGATCGATAGTCAGCCTGCTCACCGCGGTTCCCGCCCTCGACGGCCGCGCCACCTGGATCGCGCGACTCGGGGACGCCATCGCGCGACTCGAGAGCAGCGAACACGGCGTGGACGAGCGCCAGGCACGAGCGCTGATTGCCCAAGAGCGCCCGGAGTCCCGAGTGCAGCCCTGAGCGGCAGGACGTTCGAAAGGGGGAGCAGTGATGACCGACACCAGCCCGAAAATCACGTACGTTCCGAGGGCGGCCGAAGCTGTGTGGACTGGACCCTCTGATTTCCAGAATGTCACGCTGTATGGGTTCGTGGTCAAGGCCGACAGCGCCCTCCTTGACGAGACGTTGAACCGCTACATAGACCGGCCGTCCGTGGAGCTGGGCCGCCGCATCGCAGTCCGGACATCGTTCGACCGCGCGCTCTTCATCTTCGTCGACAGCGAGCGGGTCCAACGGCCTTTGCTCAATGCCGCCGGACGCGCTGGCTCGACGGGATTGCACGGTGAGCAACTGTTTGCCGTCGTGGTGTTCGGTTCCCGAACCCAACCGGATCCTGCGCCGATTGTCTACGCTCCATATGTCTACGCGTCGATGTCGCCGGGATGGAGAGTGGAGCGGGAAATCTTCGGATACCCGCAGCAGCTGGGGAACATCGCGATCACTCCCGGGCAAGAGGTCGGCTTACCGGCGCAGGTGGAGTTGAAGGCTAACGCGATCGAGACGTTCGAGCCGGAGGCCATCGCAAACCTCGCGACGATTCTCAAGATCGAGAGAAACCCTGCGGCAATGCATCCTGATCGGTGGGTTGAAGCCCCGGATCTTGCTCGGGCGATCGCAGAGGCCATCGCGCCGGCGGGCGCGATGGCCGACGACGAGGGCAGCATAGCGGCCCCACGCCAATTCGAGCCGATGCGGCGGGGGCGAGACAGATGGCGTCGCCGCCATAGGCGCCCAAAGACTTCGACAGCCAGGTTCGGGGTGACCGCAGCCGACGAGTCCTTCTCCCAACGTTGCCCTCGCGAGTCTTCCGACGAAGAACCTGAGCCGAACGCTCGCGAATCCGCAGGTCTGCCGACCCTGGCTGATTCGGGCGAGCCGAGGCCCGGTCGCCAGGATCTGGAAGAGACCCTGAGATCCGGCCGGATGCGAATGCTCTTCCTGAAGCAATTCCGCGACGTTGTGCATGCCGATCGTGCGTGCTATCAGGCGATCGTCGAAGCAGCCATCTGCGGCACAGGACTCACGGGTGCATGGGTGAGTGAGGATTACCGACTGACGCTGCACGACCTGGACTCGGCACCCATCAAACGCGAGCTGGGCGTTCCACGTGAGAGCGACGTCGTGCTGGCTTTCCGCGTAAATCTCGACAAGGTGACCATTGGCACCGACACGCCGGGAACGGTCATTTCGAATCCGCACTGGAGCCCCGCACAAGAATCGTCTGATCCCGATGAGCGGTCGCGGCTACCCAAGTACGTCGAGCGGGGCGCCGAGGCCGTGTGGCGGCAGCCGTCGCTGTTGTTCGGCATGAGGATCTACGGCTTTGGCATCCAGGTACCAATCGAGCAGCAGATGGCGACGCTGGACCGCTACGTGAACGACATCGCCCGAAATGATCCGGATGTCGCTTACGGGCGGAACCCGTTCCGGCTCGTCCCATGCTCGGGCATCGACATGGTCATGCTGATGTTCATCGATTACCGTCAGGTCACATCGGGCACCGACGACGACAGGAGGCTGGGCGGAGTGCGCTATCGTGAGTTCCTCGCCATGCAGCTTGCCCTGTGTGATGACGAGGACTTCCCGGAACTCGACTGGCTCATTCCTTTCATTTACCTCGACAAGGACTCCCCCCGGCTGGGAGGGCGGGAAATCTTCGGCTATCCGAAACAACTCGGCACGATCCCGGAATTCCAGCGATTCGTGGACGGAGAAGCGGCCAAGAGGCTCGAACTGCAAGCCACGGTCCTTCCTGACTTCTTTGCCGGGAGGGCGCGAGAGTCAGAGTCTATCGTGATCATCGAGGGCGCTGCGATGCCGGAGACGGAGAGGCAGTATGACAAGGCCGCCGACATGATCGAGGACCTGTTGAAAGTGAGGCCGTCGATTCAAGCCGGCTCCCGGCCCGGGTGTGCGTTTCCATGCGAGGCGGCGGCTGCAGGTGGTGTCGCCCCCGGATCCCTCGGAGCCGGGGTCGACATCCTGAATGCCGTGGTTTCCGGCGGCGTCGGCCACGTCTTTCTCAAACAGTTTCGCGATTGCGAGCACCCGGCTAATGCCTGCTATCAAGCGGTCTGCAAGGTCGATACTGTGCCTGGGAGGTTTCGTGGCGGTGCGCGGGTGAACGCGAAGGAATATCGCATAAAGATCAGCGACCTCGAGAGCGAACGTTTGAACGAGTACCTCGGCAAGTCGTCCGATGAGTGGCAGAACGGAGTGACACCCGACTTCGCCTACTGGATGGACCTCGACGCAGAATTGACGACCGGTAGAGTGATTGCCAATCCGTTGGAGCGCGGGTTCATGCCCGACCGATCGCGTGCGAACACTCTTGAACGGAGAAACCGGCGGCGAATCCGTCGAAGCGGCGAGCCGGCAGTCTGATATTCTCCCGGAACATCCAGTCATACTCGAAAGGAGCGGCGCCGTGCCAGCAGCCCGGGAGCGGAAGCGCGTGGCCATCGTCGGAGGCGGGTGCGCGGCAATGGCAGCGGCCTGGGATCTGACTTCGCCGGAGAATCCCAACAAGTGCGACGTGACGATCTTCCAGATGGGTGGCCGGCTCGGTGGAAAGGGCGCGAGCAGTCGGAACACTCAGGAAAATTACCGGAACCGGATTGAAGAGCACGGCCTTCACCTGTGGCTTGGCTACTACGAAAACGCCTTCCGTATGATCCGCAGGTGCTTTGATGAATTGCGTGATGCACGAAAGGGTAAGGGACTGCCCGCCGAGATCGGCGAGCATCTCGATCGCGAGCCGTTCGACAACTGGAATTGGCTGTCGGCTTTCGAGCGGGCGAACCTCGTCGGCCTCGCGGACAATTCCACCGGAGACTGGGAGCCGTGGGTCGCGAGGTTCCCCGAGTACGTTTTTAGGGAGGAGGAGGAGGGCGTCACCGGGTTTTATCACCTGCCGGACGGCACCGTCCGCCCTGGCGTGCACTTCGTCGACCGGGCTCGCGCGTATCCAGGGGAGGAACCGAAGGACGTGAAAGACAGCCGGGGCGAGGGCGGCAGTCTCGAACGGCCGAATGTCGGCTTCTTCCTCACTCACGCGCTTCGCATGCTCCATGCCTTCATGGATTCCCTTGAGTTGCGCGTCGAAAAACTGGTCCGGCTGGACGGTGAGGCGAGCCTGAATCCGGACGAAGTGCTGCGTCGTGCGATGGCCGAGATTCAACCGGAGCAGGCGGATGCCGCGGCGGGTCCTGACGATGTCCTCACCGTACTGCGGAAGATCCGTCTTGCCTTTCTCGTCCCGGCGATTACTGCTCTCTCCAACGCGGCGAGGGTCATGGAAGGGCCGATTCCTTATCAGGACAACCTTGCGGTCAAGCTGATCGACCGGTTCATCGATGCGGTGCGCGACCGGATTGAGACCTTCGTGCAGCGCGACATCGCGGCGCGGCGGACCTGGGAGCTCATCGATCTGCTCGCCGCCAACATTCGGGGCATCGTCGCTGCTGGCCTCGAAGGCGCGGACGATTTCTCCAGCCTGGACCGGTGGAACTACATTGACTGGCTGCGCATGAACCGGGTCGCCGAACGTACGCTCAACAACCCGATTGTCCGTGGGGCGCACGATCTCGGGTTCGCGTATCGGGACGGCAACTCGAGAGATCCCCAGATGGCCGCCGGTCAGGCGATTAGCGCCGGGTGCCGATTCTTCTTCATGTTCAAAGGCGCGCTCTTCTGGCGGATGAAGGCGGGCATGGGCGACGTCGTGTTTGCACCGATGTATCTCGCGCTCCGGAACCGGGGCGTGAAGTTTCGCTTCTTTCACAGACTCGACGAGATCCTGCTGGACGAGTCCGGCGGGGTGTCCGCATTGAAGTTTTGCAAACAGGTGTCTCTGGAGCGCAACGCCCGATCAGAGGAAGCAGATTACGAACCATTGATATCAGTCAACGGGCTGCCAGCCTGGCCGCGAATGCCCCTCGACGACCAGTTCGACACGGCAACGCGTCGCGAGTACCAGCGAATGGCAGCGGAGGACGAGCAGAGCGTCAACTTTGAGTCGATCTGGTGCCAGTGGCCCCACGGCAGGGAGGTGATCGTGCGGGTCGGCGAAGGCGCGGGTTATGACGACGTGATTGTCACGGTGCCGATCGCTGCGCTCGGTCGCGTGTCCCGCCAGGTGGCCGCCTCACCCCAAGTTGGAAAAAAGTGGACTGCCATGCTCGAGAACCTGGGTACGGTCGCCACGCAGTCTGCCCAGCTCTGGGTGAATCAGGACACTCGTGGTCTCGGGTGGACACAGGGGCAGGTGAGTTTTTCGGCGTTCGTCCATCCGTTCGATACCTGGGCCGATTTGTCGCACTTGATTGACACTGAAGGACCTGACACCGGGGCGGAGCGCGCCCTCGGCGTCCACTACTTCTGCAGCGTGCTGCCCGAAGAGGACATTCCTGACGGGCTGCGCATCGCGGAGATCGATGGCCTCGTGCACGACTTGGACGCCGTTGGCAAGGCGCACTATATCGTCCATGAAAATGCCAGGGCCTTTCTCGAAGAATGGGCATTCCAGCTGTGGCCCGACGCCGTCCGCCGTTATCCGACGGCGTTCAAGTGGGAGCTGCTGGTGGACCCCCAGAAGAGAGACGGCGCCGCTCGCCTCGACGGCCAGCATGTGGTCGCCAACGTCGATCCATCGGAACGCTATACGCTGAGTCTGCCGGGTACGACGAAGTACCGGCTGCGTCCGGACGAACCGGTACTCCGGGGTCTTTTCGTCGCCGGAGATTGGACGGACAGTGGGCTGAACATCGGCTGTGTCGAAGCGGCCGTGATGTCGGGACGACTGGCTTCATCCGGCGTCAGCGGCTATCCGAAGCGAGAACTGATTCCAGGGCTCTGCCGCCGTGAGGATCACGTGACTGAGATGCAGGGAGGCTATTAATGGCGGGTAATGGAGGTGGCAAGCACAGTGAGGACCGCACAGGAGCCGCGGCCGGTCGACGCAAACCGCGGCGCCGAACCATCCTGAACCTCGGGATCCCGTTCGTCCCGGTGGACGATGCCGTGAACCAGGCCGAAGACGCCGTGGCCACCGGCTTCGACGTACTCGAGAAAGTGGTGAAAGAGATCCAGGAGGGCTACAACCTCGCGAAAAACTACAACGAGAAGCAGCGAAAGGCTGAACAGGCCGGAGAACCACGTCCCCCACTCCCCTGGCTCGAAGTCGTCGAGCGTGGCAAGGCGTTCCAGGAGGTCACTCTCGAGGCGATGAAAAAGGGCAACGAGATTCTTCTCGACTCTACCCGGTCCGGCATGAGCGCCGCCATGACCTTCGCCGAAACACTCGCGAAAACGCGTACCGATGTCGAGCAGAAGCTTCCGAGGCTGGCGGGCCCGGTCTTCGATTCCTTGACGATGAAGGCAGCGCCCGGCGAGTCGTCGGTCAGAGATTCGTGGCAAATTCGGAACCGGGGACTGGCGCGCCTGAGAATCCACGCGACGGCAGAGCCCCTCCGATATCGAGGCAAGGCCGCCGCACCCCCTCTCAAAGTGAAGGAGGTGCGATTCGAACCAAACGAGCCTAATCAGGAGATCTCTGTACTGACCGTCGTAATCGACAAGATACGCGACGATCAACGGGCGGGCACATACGAAACCTCGATCATCGCAGACAACTTCGATCTCTTCATCGGCCAGCTGAGGGTCGAGGTGTCGAAGACCGGCTCGAGGTGACCCCGGAAGACCGATGCCTCACTCAGCGCTCGAGATCGAACCCGGGCTCGTGAAAACGAAGATCGCTGAGTACGGCGCGCTCGCGCGCACGCGCCTGTACGAGTACCTGCCGGACCAGGAGCCTCGCAAGTACCTGTATGACCTGGTGGCGGCGTACCCGGAACGCGCGAGCAGCCTTTTACGGCCCGCACTGCTCATCGCCACGGCGAAGGCCTTCGGCGCCGACGCGGCAGACGCGCTCAACACGGCTGCGTCGGTGGAACTGATGCACAACGCGATGCTCGTCCACGACGACATCGAAGACCTCAGCGAACTGCGGCGGGGCGCGCCGAGCCTGCACCGCCGGGCCGGTGTGCCGCTCGCCCTGAACGCCGGTGACGCGCTCAGCCTGCTGTGCCTGCAGCCGCTGCTCGACAACGTCTCGACGCTCGGCGTCGCGCTGACCCTCAAGCTCGTCGAGGAAGCACTGGAGACGATGTTCCAGGCGGTCGAGGGCCAGGCCTGGGAGCTCGGCTGGCGTGCGGACCATGTCTACGATCTGGACACGTCCGACTACCTGCGCATGGTCACGAAGAAGACCGCCTGGTACACGACGATCTTCCCGTGCCGCGCGGGCGCGCTGATTGGCACCAGGCAGCTCCTGGCACCAGACCAGTTCGTGCAGTTCGGCTACTTCCTGGGCGCCACGTTCCAGATCCAGGACGACATCCTGAACGTGGCGGGCAACCGCGGTATCTATGGCAAGGACTTCGCTGGCGACCTCGTCGAAGGCAAGCGCACGTTGCTGCTGATCCACTTGTTCAAGAATGCCGCACCCGCAGATCGGGCCCGGCTCAAGAAGTTTTTCGCCCTCCCGTACGCGGAGCGCCGCGGGAAGGGCGTCGAGTGGATTCTCGCCCTGATAGAGCGCTACGGCAGTGTCGAATTCTGCCGCGCTTGCGCGAGGCGCTACGCCGGCGCCGCGCTGTTCGAATTCTCTCGCGCGTTCGAGGACGTCGACGATTCCGAAGACCTCCGCTTCATCGAGGCGCTCGTCGTCCACGTGCTCGAGCGCGATGTGTAGCGGCCGTGCCCGCGCGGATGACCGGTTTTCCGCGTGGCAAGCCGAAGCTCGTTGTCGCCGGTGGGACGGGCCAGGCGCTGTCCACTGCCGTGCTCACGCTCGGCGATCTGGGTTACGACCTGACGGTCATCGGGCGCAGGCCGCTGGGGCAGCTTCAGCGCGCGACGCTGTTTGCGCGGCGCAACGTTCGCTACGAGGCTCTGGACCTTTTTGCCCGGCAACGTCAGGCGAGGGTGCGGGAGCTTGCGGCCTCGGCAGACATCTTCGTCATGGGCGCAGAGCCGCACGTGATCGACAACGCCGGGCGTCTCGAGGCCGCACTCCGCGGGGTGACGCGGGTCTATTCGACCTTGCATTCCGCAGGCTACACGACGAAGGACAACGAGGCGCGAAGGCGCAGCGGGACGTGGCCGAAGCGTGTCGTGCGGATCGGATCGTCGCCGGCGGAGATTCCGTATGACGGCCGATTGCCGCGCGGCGCGTTCCTCGAGGACACGGTCTCGCTCGATGACCTGCAGCAGCGTGCGGCCGCTGACAGCAACTGGCAGAACCAGTATTTCCAGGTGAAAGTGCGCTGCGCGACGTTGGCCCGTCAGGCGGCGGCCAACGGGCTCGATCTGGTCACTGCGGCCCCGACGGCGGTCATCTCCTGGGCCGGCGACCGTGGCGACGAAGAGCCGATCGTACAGGTTCGCCGCAGTCTCGCCCGCGGGCCTGCGCCCTTTCTGCCCTCCGCTCTCGCCAACGCCGTGCCGGGAGACATAGTCGGGCGCGGCATCATGCTCGCCGCGCTGGCTGGCGCCACCGGCGAGGTTTACCAGTTGGCCGGCGTCGATCTGCAGAGCGCCGAGCCGGTGAGGTACTTGCTCACGGTCATCGGGGAAGACGCCCCGGCGCTGCGGGTCTACTCTCGTGAAGCGCTCAACCGCCAGGTACGTCTGCTGCGTGGTGACGCCTTCGCTCGTAGCGCGCGCGACGTCGCCGAGTACGGAAGCCGCGCGATCAGCAACGCCGGGATGTTATGGACGAGCGCGCTGTCACTCGGACTGCTCACGCCGTTGGTCATGGCCAAGATCGCCGCCGACGCGGTCGCAGGGTCGGCGAGAGCAGCGCGCAACCTCTACGAGCAGGCCGAGACGCTGGCCATGAGGGCAATCGGAATCAGGGACTGGCAGGTCGCGATTCTCGCCGAGATGCAGTCGCGGCGTGCCGGCAAGGTGCGCGGGCTCAACGCCGCGGTCGCCGGCACCCGGTTCGCGAATATGGCCTATCCGAGTGACGCGTCGCTTGGCAGGCAAATGGCCGGCGCGCTGAGGCGGCAGGCGGCGTGGCTCGCGCAACGCGGCCTGATTCCCGGGCGCCGACCCTGACGGCGACGACGCGGTGAAACCTAGCCCCGCCGATTACGGTCGTCGTCAATTGGCGGCCGGACTGAGCAAGAAAGCTGTCGCGCCGCGAGGCTCAGTCAGCGGCAGGACGGGACAGGTGCGGTGGTGGGTGCATCCTCCTGCCTGGAGGTGAGCGGCAGTTCGCCGTCGCGCGATCGGCTGATGTGCAGGTCCACGCGAGGAACCAATCGCGACCCTTTTCAACTTCCTGCTGTGAGATCCCCGGGCGAAGATTCGGTGCAGGTTCAGTCGCCGGACGTCTCCGGCGACTGAACGCTCTTCGCGCTATCGCACCTTGAGCTGCCAGATGCCCTGCCCGTGCGTTCCGGCGAACAGCAGGCTTCGCTCCGGCGAATGTGTCAGGTCGTGGGGCGTTGTCAGCGGCGTGACGGGACCGGTGCGGTGGCGGTTGAATCCGGAACCAGCATCCGGACCACGCCATCCTGCCTGGAGGTGAGCAGCAGTTCGCCGTCGCGAGATTGGCTGATATGCAGGTCCACGCGAGGAAGGCTGGTTCCCATCGTGCGTTCGACGAGCTCCCGCATCGACACCCCAATGCGGTTCCCACTCCCGTCACGGACGTAGAGTTGGACTTCTTCGATCCGCGCGACGGTCTGAGGGATGCCGTCGTCGGCTTTCTTCAACTCGGCGACATCCGCCGCAAACACGCGTCCGTTCTGGATGTCGCCGAACACGAACTTGCCCTGGAGCGCCGCGATTCGGCCGTGATACGCGAACCCGTCGGTGACGGCCCGGCCTTCGTCGTGATCGTACATCGCGACGGGATACGTGAATCCGTCCTTCTCACGCCCGTCGAGGACCTCCTGCGGAAGAGGAAACAGTTCATTGAGAGCACCGCCACGCCACCGGCCGTTCTCCCAGATGCCTTCGCGTTTCATCCAGCCGTAGTTCTCGCCATTGCGGACGATGTTGATCTCTTCAATCTGGTTCATGCCGATGTCCGAGGCGAACATCGTCCCGTCCGTGTCCCATGAAATGCGGTGGGCGTTGCGGAAGCCGTAAGCATAGATCTCGCCGAGCGTGTTCGGGTCGCGATCGGCGGCGAACTTGTTGGCGGTCGGAATCGTGTAGTCGCCGAGCCCCTTCACGCCGCCGGTGGTCTTCGGACTGCGGGGATCGAACCGCAGGATGGCGGTCATGATGGAGTCGAGGCGCTGGGTCTGGCTGGCCGTGTTCGAGTTGGGTCCTCCGCCGTTGCTGAATCCGTGATCGCTCCCGCTGGTGTACAGCAGTCCATAGTCAGGATCGCCCGGCCTGGCCGTGGGGTTGAACTCGGCGGTCCCCATCGGATGCCCGAGATTGGCGACTACATGGGCCTCACGGAGAAGTTCCCGTCGTGTTCCGGCAAACGTGTTGGCCGCGGGATTGGTGGCGTGCCATTCCGTGATGATGTTGTGGTAGGTCACGTCTTTCGCCGTGAACCCGGGTGGGATGAAGTCGGGCGTCTTTGGATTACTCGGACCGCGCTCGGCGTGCACGGTGTAGAACAAACCGTTCCGGGCGAACTCGGGATGAAACGCGAACCCTATCAACCCGCTCTCCAGCCGGTTATAGACGGCAAGCGGAAACAGCCCGTCCAGCTTGACATACACCTGCGGCTGGTTGGTGGCGTCGATCAGATAGAGGAAGCCGCGGGAATCGTTGACGAAGCGGCGGCCATCAGGCAGATCGCGCACGAACTGAATGCGCGCCCATCCCGCCGGCGTCACATCCTGATCGGCAGGACGAATTCCGCGCGTATCCGGAAGACGCACGACATCTTTGATCTCGACCTGTACTCCGCGCTTCGTGATCGCGTCGCGAATTGGATTGGCGGTGATTTGCGCTGGGATCGTCTTCACGGCACAGATCGCCAGCGGTAGAGCGATGACGAACCGGATCGCGTTGCGCACCAGACCTCCCGCCACCAGGACGAGATTGCGCCCGCGCGAACGCGGTGCCGTGTCCTGATTGGCGAGCATCTTACACCTCGCCACTTCCCGGGCGCGTGGGACCTGGATTTTTGCGACTATCGCGGGCGCTGAACACGAATCGTTCGGTTACGATCCGCGCAGCGATGCCCGATACGAAGCATCTCGAAGTCCTGGCACGCGGCGTGTTCGCCTGGAATGCCTGGCGGGCCGAGCACCCCGAAGAAGTTCCCGATCTGAGCGGAGCGAACCTGGCTGGTGCGGATCTCACGGCCATCGACCTCAACCCGGTCCTCGAGGAGAAAGGAACCGGGGCGGTCGTTCGCATGAACCGGGATGTGGACATCAGCCAGGTGGTCGTGACGCCTGCGCGGTTGCAGAACTGCGATTTCAGCGGAGCCCAGCTGACACGCGCGGAGCTGCGCTACGCCGACATGACCGACGCGAACCTGTTCGACGTGCGCATGCACTGGAGCGCCCTGCAGCACGCGCAACTGCGCCGCGCTCTGGTGTCGATGGCCACACTCGACGGTGCGGTCCTGCAGGAGGCGGATTTTCGCGAAGCGACGTGCAGCGGCACCACCTTCATGTCGAGCTGGGCCCGTCGCGTGGATTTCTCGAACGCGGACCTCGTGAACGCGAATTTCTCGCGAGCGTTGCTCGATCGCGCAAGGTTTGTGGAGGCCTCGCTCTCACAGGCCCACGCGCTGGATGCCTCGATCGACTACGCCGATTTCACGAACGCGAACCTGTGGCGAGCGGAGTTCAATGATGCACGCGGAGAACGGGCCTGCTTCAGGAGCGCCAATCTCGAGCAGTCGCATTTCGCCGGATCGAAACTGCCACACGGCGATTGGACTGATGCCAGGCTTGGGAATGCGGATTTTTCGAGAGCGGGACTCCCGTTCGGCACGTTCACGAACGCATCCCTGCATCGAACGGGCTTCTCGCATGCCGACCTGCACGGATCGTCCTGGTCTGGTGCAGCCGTCTCAGGTGAGCCGGATTTTCAGGGCGCCGATCTGTCGTCGGCTCGAATCGACGGCCTGGACCTTCGCGGGTGCGACCTGAGCTATTGCCGGATGGTTGGAACGTTCGTGTCCGGGAGCCGCCTGTCGGCCTGCCGCGTGTACGGCGCGAGCGTGTGGGACCTCGAAGGGTCCCCGGCCGAGCAGCACGACCTGATCGTGACGCCTGTCTTCCGGTCGGCCGTGACCGTCGACAATCTCGAAGTCGCCCAGTTCTTGTATCTGCTCCTGAACAACCAGCGGATTCCCGGGATGATCGACACGGTGGCCAGGAAGTGCGTGCTCATCCTCGGCCGCTTCACGCCGGATCGCAAGGCGGTGCTCGACGCCATTCGCGACGAGCTCCGGCGTCTCGATTACGTGCCCGTGCTGTGCGACTTCGAAAAGCCGGGTGAGCGGAACTTCACCGAGACGGTCACCATTCTCGCCGGCTTGTCTGTGTTCGTGATCGCGGACATCTCAAAGCCGAAGTCCAGCCCGCTGGAGCTGCAGGCGACAGTGCCGATCCTTCAGGTACCGTTCGTGCCGATCGTCCGGAGCGGAGAGGAGCCGTTCTCCATGTTTCGAGACCTCTTGAAATACGACTGGGTCCTGCAGCCCCTCGAGTACGATTCAACCAAGCAACTCGTCGACAAGCTGCAAAGGGCCGTCATCGACCGTGCCTTGCGGAAACGGGACGAGTTGAGGGTCAAGCGCGAGACCGCGTCCGGCCCTCTACGGCTCGAGGACGTGTGAGGGCGAAGACAGTCCACTAGCGTTCGCCGATGATCTCCCCGTGGAGCACCGCGAACCACCCATCGTCATGAGCTGCCCATGCGCGCCACGCGTCCGCTAATCCGGTGAGCTCCTCCTGTGTCGCATGGCCTTCACGAATCGCCTGGTTCGCGATCGCCGAGCTGGTCATACGGTCCGCCCAGAGTCCTCCCCACCAGGCGCGATCTTCCGGTGTCGCAAAACACCAGGCAGAGGCAGAGGGCTCGATCCGGGTGAACCCGGCCTGTTGCGCCCACGAGAGCAGGTGCCGGCCGGCGTCAGGCTCACCGCCGTTTACTCGCGCGATGTCTCGATAAAGCTCGAGCCATCTGACGAGCCGATCGTCGCCAGGATGCCACGTGAACGAGCCATAATCCGAGTCGCGGACGGCGACGATGCCGCCGGGCCGCGTCACACGGCGCATTTCCTTCAAGGCTGCGACTGGATCGGCGAGGTGCTGCAGCAGTTGATGTGCGTGCACGATGTCGAACGTGGCGTCCGGAACGTCGAGCCGGTACACATCGCCGATGGCGAACGGGACGCCGGGATGATCGCGCTGCGCGTGCGCAATGACATCTGCAGACGCGTCGACTCCGAGCACGACACCAGGGGCTACGCGCCGGGCGAAATCAGCCGTAATCGTTCCCGGGCCACAACCCACGTCAAGGAGACGCACACCAGCTCGCAGGTGTGGAAGTACATAGGCCGCGGAGTTCTCCACTGTTCGCCAACGATGTGATCGCAGGACGCTTTCGTGGTGTCCGTGTGTGTAGGTCGCCTCTCCCATGTCAACCCCGCCGCTTTTCGTTATCTCCGTTATCACACCACTGTGAGCGAAAGCCGGCGCGAAGTCTTCAACGAATCATGAACGGGCCCTGAGATTCGAATGAGCTGCACGGCGGATGCGAAACCGAAGATGGCCGCCGGTCACGGGAAGTGGCGTGGTGCCGCCGTCGTCGCCGCCATTCTAGCAACCTCGCTGTCTCACTGCGCTACTCATGCACGGGTCGCCAGGAGGCGACGAAAAAGAAGATGTTGGTGGGTGTGTCGGCGCTGATTAGTCGCTGACCGTTCACTCCGATGATCGGGTCGGCCTGAAGCTCGCGGACCTTGTCCAGACTCTTGGCCGCCGCGATCTGGTTCCAGACGTTGAGATCGCGAACGCGAATGTTGACCGTGTGCAGCCAGCCGCCGGCGTGCTCGCTGAGGATGTGGCTGTGCGCCACGGAGGGTCCGTTCGCTGGTCCGCCCACGCGTGACGCATCGATCATGGCCGGGTGATTCAGGCAGACGGTCCCTGCGGCGCACGCGAGAGTGGCAAGAGGCGGTTGAATACCACCGGCTGCCGCGATGGCGTAGATGGTGGGAATTGGCCCTGGTCTTGGTGCCGTTTCGGCGTCGGCGCCGAGCTCGCAGCCGCTGCTCGCGCCGCTGTCTGGCGGTTCGGCACAGAAGAAAGTCTTGGTGTAATACAGCTCCACGCGCTGGCCGTTGAACCAGCCATCGATGTACCCCTTGTCATCGTGAGCTCCCGAATTCGGGTTACCGCCTGCCGCCGTGTCTGCGCTCGTCGTGCCGTGGCCAACATGCGCCAGAGATCCGATCTCGACGTTGTGCGAGGTCGGCGCGGTGGGCACCGTGCTGGTCGTACACGCGACCATCAGCCACACGGGGGACGCGAGCAACAACAATCGGTTTGCCATCGATGCCTCCCTGCAATGGTGTTGGTGTCGCCTTACCTTTCGCTGAACGTCACTGTCAGCCCCACGATCGGGCCGAACCCGAATAGATCGGGGCAATGGTGTCCTGATGACCTTGACGTCCCACTGAGCTAAAACGGACAGTTCCCGGGGTTCGGCGCGTCCGTCCGAAGCGGGCTGCCCGGTGGTACGAAGTACGTGACGACGTTGGTGGCCGGTGCGGTGGTCTCGTTGCGCGCTATGTGCGCGTGTTCACCTGTGTCCAGGAACCCCTGCCCGGCGTGACGGACAACCGGAGCGCAACCGGGATCGTCGGCTTCATAGAACGTCATCTCGCCGGCGACCACCGAGATGAAGACGGGGCCAGGATGACTATGCCAGCCGCTATGCCCACCGGGCTGGAACGTGACCATCGCGACGGCCACGTCCAGCGCGGGCTTGGCTTCGACCTCCACCTCCCAATCGATCGCCGGCGCCTTTCTCTTGACCTTGAATGCTTCTGCAAAGGTGGCACGACCAAGCAGCATCGATTGCGTCCCGCTGCCGGGTGTGGCCCAGGTCAGGCCCACGGTGAAAGCCAAGGCGGATCCAACCGCGATGGCAATGATTCGTGACCGACGCGTGTTTGCCATACGAACCTCCTGTCACGCGGGACCGATTCCCGCCTCCGCGTTGCGGCACGAGCAAGTTGGAGTCGAACCGCCCGACGGGCAAGCTGTAGGAGGCCGCGGTGCCGGTTTGCCGCCTAACGCGGCGAGTTGCGCGATCGCACCCACGCGAATAGACTTCGAAACCTCTGCAACGGACGTACGCCCATGAACGAGGCATCTGCGATCCAGCCAGAAGACCTCCTCGACTCCTGGAAGGACATCGCTGCGTACCTGAAACGGGACATCAGCACCGTTCAGCGGTGGGAACGCCGCGAGGACATGCCGGTTCACCGCCACGTCCACGATGTACGGGGGTCGGTGTACGCGTTCCGATCGGAGCTCGATGTCTGGCTGGACTCCCGCCGGCGTCGCTTGGAGCAGGAGCCGGATCCGCCCGCGGCTGAGACAGCCGAGTCGGTTGTGCCCGCCTTCTTTCGCCGGAAGTCTGTCGGTCGGCGCTGGCTTGTCGCGGGCGCGATGACGGCTCTGGTCGCGGCAGCGACGTACCTTCTTCTTGCTGACCGCCTCGGCACGACGCGCGCGGTCAGCGTGCGATCGCTTGCCGTGCTCCCGCTCCAGAACCTGTCAGCCGATCCAGCTCAGGAATTCTTTGTTGATGGAATCACGGAAGCGCTGATTGGACGCCTTTCGAGGATTCCCGGCATCCGCGTCATCTCGCGAACGTCGGCCATGCACTTCAAGGGCAGCCGGTTATCGGTTCCGGAGATTGCCCGGACGCTGCACGTCGACGCCGTCATCGAAGGATCGGTCGTGCGCTCCGGCAGCCGGCTGCGGATCAGCGCACAGCTCATCAGCGGGGCGACCGATGACCACCTCTGGTCCGGCAGCTACGATCGCGAGCTTCGGGACGTACTGAGCCTCCAAGATGAGGTGACGCAGGCCATCGCCCGGCAAATCCAGATCACCATTGGCGGTCAGGAGTCTGTCAGGAGGGATGCACCGCGAGTGTCGCCCGACGCGTACGAGGATTATCTCAGGGGCCGATTCGCGCTGAACAGAAGTCTAGCGGCGAGCCCCCACGATAGCGTCCGGCACTTCGAGGCGGCCATCGCGAAGGATTCACTGTTCGCGCCCGCCTACTCAGGCCTTGGTGCCGCCTACATGCGTCTGGGCTCGGTTTTCGGCGGCGCTCTGCCTGCTGATGCGCGGGCGAACGCAATCCGTGCGGCCGAGAAGGCCCTCGAGCTCGATTCTGAACTTGTTGAAGCACACGTGGTGCTCGGAGACGCTTCGGTGCGGCAGTGGCAGTGGGACGTCGCGGAAGCGAGCTACCGCCGAGCGATCGATCTGAACCCGAACGATGCCGCTGCGCACGCGGGCCAGGCGCACTGGTTGCTGTGCCTGGGACGTACAGATGAAGCGCTCGCGTCGGCGCGGCGCGCGCGCGAGCTGGATCCGCTTGCCCTCTTCGGCACCAACATCGGCTGGATCCTCTTTCACGCGCGCCGCTACGATGAAGCCATTCGCGAGTTGCAGACCGTACTCGCCGTCCGCCCGGACGACGGCATGGTCCTGTGGTATCTCGGCTTCGCGTTGATTGAGCAGGGTCAGCCCGAGGAAGCGCTCAGGGTCCTCGAACGAAGTGCATCGGTGTCGGACCGTAACCCGGCCGTCCTGGGTGTGCTGGTGAGGGCCCATGCACGCGCCGGTCGCCGGGCTGAAGCGTTGCGCCTCGTTGACGAACTGCACCAGCGCCGACGGGCGGGCTACATTCCGTCTGCTGCTTTCGTGAACGCGTACCTGGGACTTGCCGAATACGATCAGGCGTTTGTCTGGCTCGAGCGCGCGTACGAGGAACGTTCGGGTATCCTGCAGTTTCTGAAAGTGCATCCGTTTTTCGACCCCGTGCGTGGCGATCCGCGTTTCGCCGGACTGCTCAGACGCGTGAACATCCCCGGTTAGCGTCGGTCAAGTGTGGCAACGCACCTCATGCCCCCGCGGCGTGACTCGATACCTATCGTCGTTCGCTGGTGAGCCTCTCCAGCCACCGGAGGAGGATCGTTTGCAGCGCGATTCGACGATCGGAGAAGCTGTGGTCACTCTGCACGGCTGCGTGCTGGAGCGCAGCGGAGCCGTTCTTCCGCAGCGCCGCCGCCAAACCTTCCATGTCCGCACGGTTCTGATCGTCGGCCGTCACGATCAACACAGGACGGCCGCGCAGGGCGCCGGCCCAGCGCACGTAATCCCAATCGGTTAAGGGCACTTCGGCGGCATACGCTCCGCATGCGGCGGCACTCACGAGTAGTCTCGGTGACGCTGCCGTCCCGCCCGTATAATCGCGCAGACATTGCCCCTTGGACATCAAGCTCGATCGGTTTGTCGCCTTGAAGGGTGTTCGCGATACGGCAGGAGGACGCACCGGAGATTGCGTCGGGCGCGAGGTGCGCGGGCTTCGGCGCCGAACAAACACGCTGAAGGACCGATCGCTCTTCAGTACGGTGCCGGCACGGTGTAGGTCCGGAACGCGCGAATCAGACAGCTATAGTGATCCTGCGATCGGCTGCGTCCGTCGCTGCCGCTGGTGTCCGGAACCGAGGAGTCCTCATGACGTGGTGTCGACGGGCCGCCCTGCTTCTGGTTCCCCTACTGGTCCTCGTCTCCATCCCCGAGCGACCTGCCTCGGTTGTCCAGACCACGGCAGCCGTGAGATTCCCGCCGCCCGACGTGGCGGAACGTAACGACATCCTGCTCGACAACCGGGTGCCGATCCGGATGCGCGACGGGGTATCGCTGTATGCGGATGTGTTTCGGCCGGTCGGAAACGAGCGGTATCCAGTCATCGTCTCCAGAACGCCGTATAGCACCGAGCGGTTTCCGTCGGCGTATGAAGCCGGTGTCTACTTCTCGCGCCGCGGCTACGTGTACGTGTTCCAGGACGTCAGGGGCCGCCACGAATCGGACGGCCGGTGGGAACCGTTCTTCGACGATGAGCGCGATGGCTCTGACACTGTCGAGTGGGCGGCCAAGCAGCCGTGGTCGAACGGCAAGGTGGGCATGCAGGGCGGCTCGTACCTCGGACAGAATCAGTGGCGTGCGGCCCAGGCCGCGCCGCCGAGCCTGGTCACCATCTTCCCCAGCGTCGCATCGACCAGCATCTATCACGACTGGATCACGCTGAACGGCGCCTGGCGGCTGTCGTTCAACTTCGGCTGGGGCCCGGTGCGCCAGGAGTCGCGCATCATGCAGAACCCGGGCGCTCACACCGTCGACGGTCTGCACGCGATCCACTACGACGAGGTGCAGCGGCACTTGCCGCTGAACACGATGCAGCAGCTGGTCGGGCGCCGCGCGAGGTTCTACGACGACTGGCTGGCGAACCCGGACTACAACGCGTACTGGAAGCCGCTCAACGTGGAGGACATGTTCGCGAAGGTCGCGGTGCCCGTGCATACCTTTGGCGGCTGGTTCGACATCTTCAGCCAGGGCACGCTGCGCGGGTACGTCGGGATGAGCCAGCAAGGCCCCACCGAACGGATTCGCCGCGGCAGCAACCTCGTGATCGGGGCATGGGGGCACGGTTCGACGCAGAAGACCGGCGACATCGATTTCGGCCCCACCGCACACGTCAACGAGCCGGCACTCCAGCTTCGCTGGTACGACTACTGGCTCAAGGGCATCGACAACGGGCTCGCGGCCGAGCCGCCCGTCAAGCTCTTTGTCATGGGACGGAACGAGTGGGTGTTGGAGAACGAGTACCCGCTGGCGCGGACGGAATTCCGACCGTTCTACTTCGCGAGCGGTGGCAAGGCGAACAGCGAAGAGGGTGACGGTCGCCTGACGTGGCAGAAACCGGCCGGCTCTTCCCCGGCGGACCGGTTCCGCTACGATCCAAACGATCCTGTTCCATCACTTGGCGGCAACAACTGCTGCGGCACGCCGACGCCGGCAGGTCCGCGCGACCAGCGCCCGATCGAGCGGCGCCAGGACGTCCTCATCTACACCTCGGAGCCCTTGCCGCAGGAGATCGAAGTCACCGGGCCGGTCAAAGTCGTGCTGCACGCGTCTTCGGACGCACCCGATACCGACTTCGTGGCCAAGCTCGTGGACGTGCATCCCGACGGGACCAGCTACAACATGGCCGAAGGCATCGTGCGCGCGCGCTATCGGGAGAGTGTCGCCGCGCCGACACCGCTCACGCCGGGCAAGGTCTATCGATTCGAGATCGACATGGTGGGGACGTCGGTGGCGTTCCTGAGGGGGCACCGGATCCGCGTCCACGTCACGAGCAGCCATTTCCCGCAGTTCGATCGCAACCCCAACACCGGGGCGAGATTCGGAGCCACGAGCGAGGTGCGCGTCGCCGAGCAGACCATCGTCCACGACGCCGACCATCCATCGCACATCCTCCTGCCGGTGATTCCCGCCAGGACAAGGTAGCGACGATCCGCGCGTCATCGTGCGGATGCCTTCGCGCCTGAGACACGAGGGCTGTACGCGATGTGCTGTCGCGACCGCCGAGGCGCACGTCGTCGAATGTTCCCGCCGCTGCCGTGTGCCGCGACATTCATGAATTCCCAGCGTGAGTGCTTCAGGGGGCCGGGATTGTGATCAGACTACTTGGTCTGTTGCAGCAGGGTTCCACTGCTGCCATTGAAGTGCACATCACCCACATACGTCGCCGTGAGGGAGTAGCCACATCGTCACACTGCGAGGTGACAGAACGGTGATTTCAGCACCAGTCGCGAGTACGTGGTCGTCACGAAGGGGAATTGCGCGAATCAAACCGGCGGCCGCAGGTTTTGAAACCAGTGGCAGTTCAAGCAGCTATTCCTGACCGTGCTTCGTTTGCAGGTTGTGCTTGAACACGTATGTCGCCACCTCGCGCCCGAGTCCATTACCCGCGGCTTGATCGAATCGGAAGTGAATCCCGCCATACACCCGTGCGTCGTCAACGTCGTCGCACATCTGGTTGAACGTCGTGTAGGTGAATCGGAGACCTGCGACCGCGGGATTGTACGGGTTGGTCAGTGTAATCGCGTGGCCGCCCTCGCCGTAGATCCGGCGCAGGATTTCAGCCGCGCCGTTGCTTCCGCTGGCGTGATTCGAGGGGTAGCTCGGGAAGCACGGCGTCGTGATGAAGGGTACATATGCGGAATCCGGGGTGATCTTCGAGTTCCCGTAGAAATGGAGGAACCGAATCGCAGTTTCCGGGCGCCAGAAGTTGTAGTGGTACTTGGTGGCAAATGACGCGACGAGGCTGTCGCTGGTCGCCATGTTGAGCAGCGCGAGCGTGCGGGCGTTCTCCGAGATCGACCGATGCTCCCCTTCGGCGATCTGTCTCGCCGCCATATTGAAGATGAGCGTCGGCGACGACGCCGCGTAAAACCTCGCGACCTCGCTGCGATCCTGCGGGCGCCCCGAGCTATTGACGCTGCCCACGCGTTGCACTTCGTCGTACGCTTTGGTGAATTCGCTGCTGGTGAGCGACGGCGGTGGATCCGGGCGGAACGCGACGACGTCAGGCACGCCGAACGGTTTGACGTCCTGCCAGTTGTAGAACGAACCGCCAGTCGCGGTCGCTCCGCATCCGGGCGGCAGCGTGAGCTGCCAGACACCGGGCGCCGGCGCTCCCACCGTCGAAACGGTCGAGGGGGAAGACCCGTCGTTCTGCCGGTTCACGATCAACGCCGCGGCAGCTGCTTCACCCGTGGCTATGCCATCGTCCTTCGAGGGCCCATCCGGAATCTCGGCCAGCGAGATCGTGTACGCCTCATCGAGGCCGGGCGCCGCCGGGAAATATGTCTTCAAGACTCTGTACGCCGCGGTCGCCGCTGCAACTTCGGCCGATGCGCCAATCGGTGCTTCGATTCCGATGTAGGGTTCGTAATCGCCGGTAATGGCGTTCACCGCCTCGAAGACGGCGAGCTGTACGATGGCTGCGAAGCGCGCCTGCGCAAACGGGTTCTGGCTTTGTAGAGTCCGAATGGCAATCTCATTCCACGTCAGGACGACGTCGGCCTGTGCCACGGCCGGAGACAGCAGCGCGAGCGCAACGAGAACGGCACAAAATGTGGTCGTAAATCGTCCGGGTTTCATGGCACCCTCCTCGAGTCTGAGCGTCTGCACCCTAAAACACCGGCGGGCGCTTCTCCTGCACACCGTGTGCGCGCAATTGGCCGGCGCCGGAGCGAGCGGTATGATCGCCGCGTCAAGACTTCCCGTGATGGGCGCCGGCCGGAAACCAGCAGGGACCGCGGGATGACCGAGGACGTCGACAGACCGAACGAGGATGATTCGTCCGAGGCGGAGTTGTCCTCAGAGGCCACGTATCAGCTGCTCGAGCGCGCCAAGAGCGGCGATCGTCAAGCACTCGACGTTCTCTTCACACGCCATCTCCCAACGCTTCGTCGGTGGGCCAGCGGACGGTTGCCACGCTGGGCCCGCGACATCGCCGAGACCCAGGACCTTGTGCAGGAGACCGTCCTGCAGGTGTTTAAGAGGGTCGGGACCTTCGAGCCGCGAGGCGACGGCGCATTACAGGCCTACCTGCGTCGGGCGTTGATGAACCGGATCCGCAATGAGCTGCGGCACAAGGGGCGAAGGCCGTTATTTGAAGAGCTCGACGAGCAGGCCCCCGGGGACCACACGTCGCCGCTCGAAGCGGCCATCCGCCAGGAACAACGCGATCGCTACGATGCGGCGTTGTCACGACTGAGCGAGCACGAGCGCGACCTGATCGTCGCGCGTATCGAAATTGGTCTCACCTACGAAGAGATGGCTGAAGCGCTGGGAAAGCCTTCATGGAACGCCGCCCGCATGGCGACCGCCCGAGCGCTCCTCCGGCTGGCTGAGGAGCTCAAGCGTGGGCAGTGGTGAACCCCTTCTCGACGTTGCCGTCGCCCTGTCGGACGGCGCACCGGTCGACTGGGACTCTGCCGCTCGATCCGTCACGAGCGAAGACGATCGAGGTCTTCTCGCCGAATTGCGATTCATCGCCGACATGGCGCGCCTGACTCGCGCCGACTCCTCGGGCCTCCTGACGTCAACGTCCGATGCGAGATCGAGACCCGCACCTGCGGCCCGTGAAAGGCGTCACTCGGCTGGAGAGTCCTGGGGGCCTCTGAAGATCATCGAACACGTAGGACGCGGCACGTTCGGGGACGTGTATCGCGCCTGGGACAGCCGGCTCGATCGTGAGGTCGCGTTGAAGATTCTGCGGCATCAGGAACCTGATGATCAGGCTGGCGGCTCCACGGTGATTGAGGAGGGCCGCCTGCTGGCCCGAGTGCGGCATCCCAATGTCGTCACAGTCTACGGCGCGGAACGAATCAGCAGGGAAGTCGGCGTATGGATGGAATTCGTTCACGGGAAAACGGTGGAGCAGCAACTGCGCGAAGAGGGACCATTCGATGTCGACCGAGTGATCAAGATTGGTGTCGAGCTCTCGGGGGCGTTGTCTACGGTGCACCGGGCCGGTCTGATCCATCGTGATGTGAAGGCCCAGAACGTGTTGTGCGACCGCGACGGGCGCCTGGTGCTGACCGATTTTGGCGCCGGCTGCGAGGTACAGCAAACGACGGACGCCGGTACACACGACCTGAAAGGTACGCCGCTCTGCGTTGCACCGGAAGTGCTCGCTGGGCAAGCGGCGACGCCGTCGAGCGATGTGTACAGTCTCGGCGTGCTCCTCTATCACCTCGTGACCGGAACGTATCCAGTGCGCGGGCGAACGTTGAAGGAGGTTCGCGAGGCTCACGCCAACAACGTCCGAACGTCGCTTGCCGAGGCCCGGCCCGACCTCCCGAACGCGTTCGTGCGCACTGTCAATCGCGCGCTCGATCCGCATCCCGACAATCGATACCCCAGCCCCGCCGCGCTGGGGCACGAGCTCGCTTCGCAGATCTCGCCCGTAATCCAGCGACCGACTGCCTCGCCGGCGAGAGCGTGGTGGGGAGAATCCGTGGAGACCGGTGCTCCGCTCCCGCTGCCGCCCATTCTCGACACCTCGTCGGTTGTCACCTTTGTCGGTCGTACTCTCGAGCTCAATCAGCTGGCCGCGTGCTGGGCACGTGCGCAAACGGGGCAGCGCCAGCTCGTTCTGGTGTCGGGCGAGCCGGGAATCGGCAAGACGCGGCTTTCGCTGACGTTTGCGCGCACGTGCGCGGGTGCGGGCGCAACTGTGCTGGTCGGACGGAGCGACGAGGAAGCGCTCGTGCCGTACCAGCCCGTGGTCGAGGCTCTCACGTGGTACACCAGCGTATGCCCTGACGACGAGCTCCGCGACGACCTCGCCGCGTCAGGCAGCGGCTCGGAGGTCGCCCACCTCGTGCCGGATCTGTTGCGCCGTCGGCCCGACCTGCGGATCGCGCCGCCGATGAGTGTTGAAACCCAACGGTACCGGTTGTTCGAGGCTGTCAACCAATTGCTCGGCGTCGTCGCGGCGAGGCGGCCGCTCCTGCTGATCGTCGAGGATTTGCATTGGGCGGACAAACCGACACTGCTGGCGCTGCGGCACTTGGCGCGCGCGCAACAGCGAGCAGCCATCTGCATCATCGGCACCTATCGTGAGAGCGATTTGGATCGCGGTCATCCGCTCGGTGAAATGCTGGCGGAGCTGCACCGCGAGCCAGCGGTAACCCGTCTATCGATGCGCGGGCTCACCGAGGCTGAGGTACGCGACCTGGTTGCCACCATGATGGGGCCCGATGCGTTCGACCTTGCGCCGTTTCTCCGCGAGATCACCGGCGGAAATCCGTTCTTCGTGGGCGAGTTGCTCCGTCACCTGAAAGAGAGCGGTGCCGTCGAACGCGTGCGCGGGAAAGGCGCGGTGACGATGACCGAGCTCGGATTGCCGGAAGGCATCCGAGACGTGATCGGGCGCCGGCTGGCGCGAACGACGGAACGGTGTCAGCAGACGCTCAGCTTGGCCGCGATCGTGGGCCGCGAATTTGACCTTGGCGTGCTGAAGGCGCTTGGCGATCTCACCGAAGATCATCTCCTCGACGCCCTCGACGAAGGCGTGGCGGCGCACCTAATCGGGGAAGCGCCCAGCGCCCCGAATCGCTTCAGTTTCCTTCATGCGCTGATTCGGGAGACCGTGTACGCGGAATTGAGCTCGTCCCGCCGGCGCCGCTTGCACCAGCGAGTGGGCGAGGCCATTGAGCGGCTTACACAGGCACATGCGAACCCGCCGCTTGCCGATCTCGCGTATCACTTCATTCAGGCGGCGCCGATTGGTTCGGCGGACAAGGCGATCGACTACGCCACACGTGCTGGCGACCGAGCCGCCGATGCGCTCGCATCGGAAGAGGCGTCGCGCTTCTATGGCATGGCGCTCCACTGCCTTGAGTTCAGCGAGAGCGCCAACGTCGCACTGCGCCGCGTCGATTTGCATACCCGCCGCGCACGCGCGTTCGGTAGCCTCGCGCAATGGGCTAACGAGAGGCGGGAAGTAGAGCTCGCTCTCGAGTCGCTGCCGCCCGACCGCGTCGAGCAGCGCGCGGAGCTCTTGTTGATTCTGGCCGACAGCTGCTTTTATCTGCTCGATATCGACGGGGTCCGACGGTTTGCTGCCGAAGGCTACGAGCTCGCACACAGGGCGGACCTCCCGGACCTGTGCGCCGACGCGTTAGGGTGGACCGCGCGTTGTCAGCAGGCCGCCGGCGATGTCGTCGGCGCAGTCGAGACCGATCGCAAGGCCATGGCGCACGGTCGGGGGCGCAAAGGTGTTGCGATCTACCACAGTCCGCACACCCTCTATCTCGCCGGCCACATGGCTGACGCGGTCGTCGCCGGAGAGCGCGCGGCAGAGCTCGCGCGGACCTTGCGCGACGCCGATTTGGTCATGTACGGGCTGCCACATTACGGACTGGCGCTCGGTGGTATCGGGCGATTCGACGATGCCTTTCGCATCTTCGGCGAGGCGCGACGGTTTGGTCGCAAATACGGCGTGCTGCCGCTTCTGGCGCGGGCCACCGCGATGGAAGCCGGAGTGCACCTCGCGATCTTCGACCTGGAAGGCGCCGAGGCGCTGCAACGCGAAGCGCAGGAGCTGGCGCGCAGCCTGTCGTTCGCCCCGACGCTCGTGAGTGCCAGCATCGACCTTCTGTTCACGATGGCGCGTCGGCACGACCCCGGATCAGCGGAACTGCTTCTGCGCGAGACGGCCGCGGCCGCGCTGAGCACACCGGGCTGGCACGAATGGCTTTGGAAGGTGAGGCTCAGCGAAGCGCGGGCGGAGCTGGCGCTTGCGCGCGACGAGCCTCATGTTGCGATAGTGGAAGCGACGGCGGCTATCGAGCAGAGTCGTGCACGCAGCCGTCGCAAGTACGAGGCGCTCGGGTTGGCGACGCGTGCTGCCGCCCTGCAGCGGTTGGGCCAGACGAAACAGGCGATCGCCGATGCCTGCGCAGCCGTTTCCGTCGCCCGCGAGATTCTTGATCCCGCGCTGCAGCTCCATGCCCTTGGGGCGCACCTCGCGGTGGAAGGATCCGATGAGTTGGCAGCCGAAGCCGTCACGCTCTACCAGCGCATCCGCTCGGTGCTCCCGGATGACACGACGAAGCAGCGGTTCGACTCTTGCGAGCTGGTGCGGCGAATACCGTAGGTCGCCGCGCGATGGGGCCAGGCGGCGAATCGACGAAGCCGACCGTCTCCAAATCGGTCGTCCGTAGCACGCCGCTCTTCTATTACGAGTATTACGAGCTCATACCTCAACCTCGCGCCAACCTGGAGACCAACCTTGCCGACGAGATCGACCGGAGGATTTCCGCATGGAGGGTTTTCTGACGTTTGCTCGCGTCGATCCAGACAGTCGAGGGCAATAGTGTCCCGATCGCTGTCGAGCGCAGCGCCAGTGATTCATCGGTCCCCTAACACCCCCGGGCATTGATCGGCGCTTCGGTACAGCAGGGTCCTCGCAGGTGTTGACCCAGGCAACCGCCCAGCTGAGATGCCATCATCTCGCCGGCTTGCAGCGATCGAGCGCTGGCCCATCTCATGCACTGACGCCGACTGGGGTGAACATCTTATGAAGATATGTCGCACGTTGGTGATTGGCTGGCTTGCAGCCGCGACGGCCAGTGTCGCGGGAACGAACACATCAGTTCAGGCGCTCGGCAGAGAGGAGAAGATCAAGCTGAACGGGTGCCTGGTCAAAGCTGAAGGTGACGAGGGGTACTTGATCACCAATCTGCCCAGTGAACCCGGCTCCTCAACCGCAGATCGGAACGTCGCCACCAGCGCGATCGGAACATCGGGCACGTTTTCGACGGTGTTCTACTGGCTCCGCGATGACGACGATCTCAAGGACCACGTTGGGCACCGCGTCGAGATCGAAGGGGAGCTGAAAGGCGACATCAAAGAAGGTGAGATCAAAATTGACCGGAAGGACAACTGGACGGAGCTCGAAGTCAAGTCCGATGGAGATGAGATGAAGGCCAAGGTGCCAAACGCCTACGTCTTCCCCGACGCGACCCGTGACAAAGATCGGAAACTCTCAGCCCTGGTGCGGAAAGTCGACGTGAATCACGTCAAGATGGTCTCCGCCAACTGCCAGTAAACCTTAGTGCTGGTGCGCGTCTCAGTCCGCGAGACGCGCCCCACTTCAACCTGCGCGCAAGCCCTGCGCGCAAGCCGAGTCTCCCATAAATCGACGACGGCTCGCGCAATCGGTCGTCCGCCGCCCAAGCGCAAATCGGCCTGTGCAAGGCTCCAGGTACAAACCTGGTGCCGCAATTGTCCCGTCGCCGGCTGATGTCTGTGACGCGGCAATCTACCAGCCACCCTTCGCCGGCGTCAGCGTCCGGCTACCGCTGCACATTGGCGCAGGGCGTCAAGGACTCACGGAACCAGTTCGTCCGGCCCTCGCGACCCACGCCCCCAGGAGTGGCGCCGACTGGAGCCCGCCTCCGTTCGTCCCGTCAAAAGAGCAATCGTGCCTGAACCTGGATGAAGCGGTTCAAGGATGCCGTCTGGCTGGTGATGCGCCCGAAGTTGGTGGACGTGGGCGAGAGATCGGGTGGATTCCACTGGGATCGATTCTGCAGGTTGATGAAGTCGCCCCTGAGCTCGAGGCGGGTACGCTGAGTAAGAGGTATCCGGCGCAGGACGTTGAGGTTCCACTGATTGAGTCCATCGGCACGGACGCCATCGAAGAAGCGCGGGAAGACGCGGGCCTGAAACGCGGCTGGCTGGTTGGCCGCGACGCGCTCGAACGGCAGTGACGTGTCGAACCACTGCTCCAGGCTTTGGTCGTTGGCGGTGACATCCTCTGCGAACGTGTCGAGGTTCCCGTAGTAGAAGATGTTGCCCCAGGCCAGCAGCGGGCCGGGCTGGAACTCATAGGACGCGGCAACCTGCCAGCCACCCAGTATGTGATTCAGGATGCCGTCCTGCAGGTAGGCGCGTCCCTTGCCGAACGGCAACTCATACAGGCCCGTCGCCGCGATGCGATGCGGGCGGGCGGTGTCGCTCGGATACCAGATGGTCGGCGTGCGCTCGAACTCGTTGTCGAGGAACGTGCGGTTTTCCTGGACCATCCGGGTGTAGGAGGCATTCACCATGAAGCCCTGAGCGAAGCGGCGCTGAAAGTTGAGCTCGAGCGCATGCGTCCGGGCCGCGCCGGTATTCGCCGCCGAATCATTCAAGCCATTCATGTGCGGGAACGGGCGCAGCAGCCGATGCTTCTGGATCGTCGGACTGGTGAACTGCGCGAGCGTGGACAGATGCTGGTAGAGCGTCGGATCGGAGCTTCGCAGCGATTCGAAGTTGCTGATGTGGAACGGATTCGGTACCTGCTGATTGAGGCTGGTGGCGAGCGCGTTGTTACGTGTGTTGGCCGCGTTCCAGTACTGCTCGGGCAGGGCATCGAGGCGCGTGGTCACAAACAGCCGGTCGGCGTATTGCCCCCAATAGGACGCCTCGACCAGCATGTTGGAGCCGAGCTCCCGCTGGATGCCGACCCGCCAGCGCTGCACGCGCGGATGCTCGCGATCATATCGACCGAAGGTGTAGCCTTCGCCCACGCGTGCCATGGCACCGAGCGCGTCCTGGAGCGGAACGTCGAAGCGGCTGCCGTCGGCGCGCACGGGGAAGGGATCGACGAGCGGTGAGATGCCGTTCCTGGGATCGCCCGCGAGCCAGGTGGTCCCGGCATCGTTGGTGAGCTGAGTCCTGGTGGCGCGCGAGAAGCCGTACTGATCGACGGCCGAATTCATCACGTTCAGCGTGTCGTAGTAGACGCCGTAGCCGCCGCGGGCGATGGTTTTCGTGCCCAGTTGCCAGGCCGCCGAGACCCGGGGCAGCCACATCAACTCGCTCTGCCAGAGCTCTCGCGGTCTGCTGTCACGTCCGGCATAGACCGGCCCGCCGCGCACGACGAACTCGCTCGCCGGCAGCTCGGGAATCGGATTGCGCGCGTAGGCCGCCTCGGCGCCAGCGGAGATCGGCAGCTCGAGAGTCGGATCAAAAAACGAGAGAGCCCGATCGTAGCGCTCGGTCGCGCCGCGCTCATACTCCACGCGCAGGCCGAGGGTCAGGGTGAGATTCTGATTCACCCGCCAGGTATCCTGCGCGTGCGCCGCATAGTACGGGCTGAAGAGGGCGTAGGTGTCGTTGGTTTCCACCAGCAGTTCGCTGGGCATGCCAAGAATGAAGGCCGCCCAAGCCAGGCCGACGGAAGCCGCGGGCGCAAAGCCATCCTCGTCCTTCCTGACATAGAGGTTGGAGAAGGCGAAGCTGCCGGACGTGAAGCCGCCGTTCTGAATCAGGGTGCGGTAGTGCTGCCGAAAATCCAGCCCAGAGCGCAGCGTGTGTGATCCGCGAACCTGGGTCAGGTTGAACTTGAGTCCCTGCGCCCGGCCCTTCGGGCCGGGGTCGACAGGTGTGCTCATGATCATGTCGCCGCCCCAATAGGTCATGCCGGGCCAGATGATCCTGGGCAGGACGCAGCTGCTGCCGCACTTGTCATCCAGATAGCCGGGAAGGCTGACATCGGTCGGCGAGTACCGCCGCGTGCCGAGCCGCTGATTCTGCTGCAGGAACCCGTTGCCGTCGACGGTGACGTTCAGCAGGGTCGACGCGCTCAACGCATACGTCCAGTCGGCCGCGACCGTGTAGGCCGGACGTTTCTCGTCCCAGTTCATCAGCCCCGGCTCGGTGGGATAGGTGAAGTCCTGGGCCCCCTCGAGGAAGCTGCTCGTGAGCCACCGCACGAAGAAGCGATGCTTGGCGCTGGCCTGGAAGTCGATCCGTCCATTGAAGGAGCGGTAGTCGACGGTATTGGGCATCCCCGAGGCCTGGAAGTTGTTGACGGGGTCGCGGCCGGCCGCGACGGCCGTGTTCGGCAGAGGCATGCGCGTCGTGTAGAAGTCGTAGAGCGGGTTGTCGAAGCGGTCGCGCGGGATGATGTTGCCCGGAAAGGGATCGCGGACCCAATGCCCGGGGCGCGCGGGGTCGGGCCGCGTGGTCAGGGGATCGTAGATCTGGTATCGCACCGGATCGACGGCGAGCAGGGCCGAGAAGTTGCCGTTTCTCATCGCCTCGGTCGGGACCGTATAGTTCAGCTCGCTCGGCCTCGCCGACTGGCGATTCCTCAGCTCCGAAAAGCCAACGAAGAAAAACAGCCGGTTCCGGCCATCGAACAGGCCGGGCAGGTACACGGGACCGCCAATGCTCGCGTGATAGTTCTGCATCTCGCCGGGCGGCAGCAGCGGCGTGGCGTTCAGCCGATCGACCTCGGCCTGGTTGCCGGCCGCCTGCGCCGCAGCGAGTTGTTGGTCACGCGCCTGTTTGACGAAGTAGGGCGCCTCGTTCCAGTCCTGGTTGAAGTATTGAACCGTTCCCGTGCCGCGCAGCACGTTGCTGCCCGACTTCGTGGACATGGCGATATTGAGGCCGGTGGAATGGCCGAAGGCCGCATCGAAGTTCGACGTTTCAATCTTGAACTCGTCAACGGTGTCGGGGCTGGGCATGATCGAGACGCGCCGGTCGGTGCCGTTGGTGGATGCGCCGTCCAGCGACCATTCGTTGCCGCCGACGCCGCCCGGCGCGTTGTATTGCGACCCGCCGCCGACCTGCCCCTGAACCAGGAACTGCGTCGTCCCGGGGACCTGCACGCCCGGCGTGAACCGGGTGAGCATCGTGATGTTGTTGCCGAGCACCGGAAGATCCATGACTTCGCGGTTCGATAGCGCCCGGCCCGTGCTGACGCTGCTGGTGTCGAGCAGGGGCGCGTCGGTCGTCACCGTAACGGACTCTGTAGCGCCGCCGAGTTCGAGCTGGAAATCTATCCGCAGGTGCTCGCCCAGGGCGAGCGTCAAGCCGGAACGGACGGACTGTTTGAAGCCCGTGCTCTCGATCGTGACGCTGTACTCACCAGGCAAGAGCAGGGGCGCTTCGTAGTACCCCTTGGAGTTGGTCGTCAGCCGTGAGGCTGTCCCCGTGCCGGTGTTGGAAACGACGACGGTGGCGCCGGGGAGGACGCCGCCTTGCGGATCGGTCACGGTTCCGGAAATCGTGCCCCTCGTGTCCTGGCCAGAAACGGGGAGGCTGCCAAGCGAGAACAGAACGACGCAAACGAGATAGCGCATGCAATCCTCCCGTTGGTGTCTGCCTACGGCGCTGGGAGTTTACTGCGGCTGCAGATCAAGCCGGAAGTCACCGGGATCCGTTCGAGGAGGCCCATCTGTCGGAAATGGACGTGCTCGAAACGGCGTCCCGGACGTCCCAGTGTAATGCTGGAGGTCCGCCGGCTCGTCGTGCGGATAGCGACTGAGAACCCGCACCGGGGCTACACCCGCATCCAGGGCGCGCTACTCGACCGAAGTGGGTTCGCGAAGCTGAGAGGGCTGCTCCGCACCGCGGGCCGGCGCACCATGGAGGGTCTCTGGCACACGGTGGGGGGGTGTGTCTGGCCTCATCTCTGCCACCGAATGCCCCACTTATTTTCGACAGGGCGGATACCCGGCCACTACACCATCATGAAGACCGCGCCAAGGGGCTAGGATGGTCGGGTGATGTTGAATCAACTGCTGGGGGCGAGCCCTGAGCTTGCAGCCGTCCGCGATCAGCTGTCGCGCTTGCTCGGCCGTCAGGCCGCTCCGCAGCGACGGCTGCCGCCTGTCTTGATTCAGGGTGAGACCGGCACAGGCAAGGGGCTTGTCGCGCAGGTCATACACCAGACCGGTCCGCGGACCGGAACGCCGTTCGTGGACGTCAACTGCGCAGCCATTCCGGACACTTTGCTCGAAGCGGAGCTTTTCGGATTCGAGCGCGGCGCGTTCACTGACGCGCGGCAGGCCAAGCCCGGCCTCCTGCAGATGGCACATCGCGGGACGATCTTTCTCGACGAGATCGGCCTGATGCCCGATGCCCTGCAGGCGAAGCTTCTGAAGGTGCTCGAGGAACGTACGGTCAGACGTCTTGGCGGCACGCGAAGCGAGCCGTTGGATGTCTGGGTGCTGGCGGCGACGAGCGAGGACCTGCAGGCGGCCATACGCACACGGCGCTTCCGCGAAGACCTCTATCATCGCCTCGCCGTCGTGACCCTGCGGCTCCCGCCGCTCCGCGAACGGGGGACGGACATTCTGTTGCTCGCTCGGCATTATCTGGGCCGCGCCTGTGTCGACTACGGCGTGCGGTTGAAAACGCTGACGGCCGACGCAGAGTCAGCGCTCATGGCCTATGGATGGCCCGGCAATGTCCGCGAGCTCGCCAATGTCATTGAGCGCGTGGTTCTGCTGTCGGACGGCGAGCAAGTGACGTCAGCGATGTTGAGCCTGCCGCGCGAATCTCCGGTGCGAGCGGCATTCACGGGGTCGGGCTTGAGCGTCGATCAGCAGGTGGCCTCACTGGAGCGAGGTCGAATCGAGGAGGCGTTGCATGCGGCCGACGGGAACATCTCACGTGCTGCTGTACAGCTCGGACTGCCGCGAAACACGCTGCGTTACCGCATGGATCGGCATGGGCTGACGGATAGCGCAGCCGGCGCAAAGCGCAAGCGCGCATCCGATACCGGCGCGGCGCGACCAGCGGAAGGCATGGCGCGCGATCGAGCGGTGGCCGATCCCGTGCGGTGGCAACGCACGCGCGTCACGCTGCTCGATGTGCACGTGCCGGACGCAGACGCGATCGTCGCGGAGCACGAGCGCCATCGTGCTCTCGAGCAGGCGGCCGCGAAGGCCGTTGCCTTCGGCGGCCGGGTGATCGACCTTCGTGCGTCAGGACTGGTCGCGGCTTTTGGTCTCGAACCGGCCGAAGACACCCCGCGCCATGCGGCCCACGCAGCGCTCGCCATGCTGCACCGTGCGCGCGCGCAACGAGTCGCGACCGCGCAGTCACCGCAGCTCAGGATTGCCCTGCACGCGGACGAGATGCTCGTCGGTCGACTCGGGAGTCGTGTCGAGCTCGACGCCGACGCGCGTCGGGCGGCAGATCGGGTGCTCGCCGAGCTGCGGGCGAACGCCGCGAACGAGCCGTTGTTGGTGTCTGCGGAGACGAAGCCCTTTTTGGATCGACGCTTCACGCTCGAACCGGTCGCGCGTGCGGACCGATTGAGTGCCAGCGCGTGGCGGGTCACCGGACTGCTGGACCCCACGCGCCGCGCGGCGCCGTTTGTCGCACGTGCGCGGGAGCTAGAGCTGCTCGAGGACCTGTTCAGACAGGCCCAGGAGGGCCGCGGCCAGGCGGTGCTCCTCGTTGGGGATCCAGGCATTGGCAAGTCGCGCCTGCTGCAGGAGCTCCATCAGCGCACACGTGATCGCGCCGGCTGGCTCGAAGGTCACGCGGTGTCGTTTGGCCGCTCGCTGCCCTTTCATCCCCTGATCGATCTGCTCAAACGTGCGTGCGGCGTAGACGATGGTGATACGGAGCAGGTGATCGGCGAAAAGATCGAGCACGCGGCGGTACGGCTCGGTGGCGAGCTTCGTCCGGCGGCAGCGTTCCTGCGCGCCATGCTCTCAATCGATCCGGGCAATGCGGCGGTCGCGGCAATGGACCCGAAGCTCCGTCGCGCGGGAATGTTCGAAGCGGTCCGCCAGTTTCTCCTCGCGTCGACCGAAGCCCGTCCGCTCGTCGTGATGCTCGAGGACGTGCACTGGATGGACGAGGCGACGACGGAATTCCTGGCACTGATGGCCGAGAGCGTGGACTCGAGCCGAATTCTCCTCTGCGTGACGCACCGCACCGGGTTCGCATTGCCTTTCGCCGAAGGCGTGTTTCAGACGCGGCTGACCATGTCCCGCCTCTCGCAGGCGGAGACCACGGCGATTGCCGGTCCGCTGCTCGGTGTGCCCGTCGTGTCACCCGAGCTCCAGCAGCTCCTCGATGCGAAGAGCGACGGCAATCCGTTCTTTCTGGAGGAGATGGTTCGGTCTCTGTACGAAAGCGGAGCGCTCGAGCGACGTGGCGACACGATCGGTCTGGCGCATCCGACGGAGACGATCGATGTTCCCGACACGATCCAGGATGTCATTCTGGCGCGGCTCGAGCGGCTCGATTCGCGGGCGCGCGACATGCTGCACGTCGCATCGGTGATTGGCCGCGAATTTTCGCGGCGCGTGCTCGAGCGGGTCGGTACCGATGCCGATGACGACCGTTCTATTGACGATCGCGTCCATGCGTTGCTGGCTGCCGAGCTGATCCAGAAGGGGCGCGTCTGGCCGGAGGTGGCGTACGTCTTCAGGCATGCGCTGACGCAGGAGGTCGCGTACCAAGCTCAGCGTGAGCCTCAGCGGCAGGCGCTGCACGCCCGCATTGGCGAGGCCATCGAGCGGGTTTACGCGGATCGGCTGTCGGAGCATCTCGGCGTGCTGGCGTACCACTTCACGCGGGCACGGCAGTGGGAGAAGGCGCTTGGGTACTTGCTTGCGGCGGCGCGTCAGGCGGAGCAGAGCTTTGCCACGCGCGAAGCGCTCGCGTTGTACGACGAGGCCAAATCGGCAGCTGAGCAGCAGGCCGGCGGCATTGCGGCTGCGGCGACGCTCATCGCCATCCACGAGTCGAAAGCCCGTCTTCACTTCGTCAGGAGCGACTTCGAGCAGTCGGGTGCCGAAGCTGAACGCATCCTCCCGCTCGCGCGGCTCACGGGCGACGCCGTCAAGGAAGGGGAAGCGCTGGCCACCATCGCGTGGGCGTCGACGTGGGGGCGCAAGCTGGAAGACGCCGTTCGTTTCGCCCGGGACGCCCTCACGGTTGCTGAGCCGGCCGGGGCCCTGGCCGTGCAGGGGCGCGCCTATTTCACCATCGGATTCGTGCGCGGTGTCACTGGCGTGCTCGACGAAAGTGACGCGGCGCTCGACCGTGCGATCTCGCTGAGCGGCGCCGCTGGCGATGTCGTGCATCATTCGCTCTCGCTCACGACCGCCGGTCTGCTGCGGAACTGGGCAGGTGACTACGACGCGGCGGTTCGCCTGCAGGACGAAGGGCTCTTGTTGGCGCGCGACCGCGGATTGCTCCTTCCCCTGCTCTTCAGCTGTTTCATGCGCGGGCTTACGCTGACCGGCAAGGGGAACTATGACGAGGCGTTTGCCACCTTCACCGAAGGACTCGCGCTCGCCGAGCGAGTCGGGGATGAGGCCATTCATCACCGGCTCCTGAACTGCCTGGGATGGCTGTACACAGAGCTCGGAGACCTCGATCACGCGGAGGTGCTGAACACGACCAGCGCCCAGATCGGTCGACGCCGGCACGACCCGGGCACACAGCCGAATGCCGAGCTGAATCTTGGGGACATCGTCCGTGCGCGAGGCGACTTGCCGCTCGCACAGGAGCTTTACGACGGCGTGTACAGATACTGGAAGGATCCAGCCAGCAGCCAGTGGATGCGATTCCGCTACTCCACCCGGATGTTTGCCAGCATGGGCGAGCTGGCGCTAGCACGTGGAGATCTTGCGGCCGCCCGTACCTACAGCGCCGAGTGTCTCGATCTGGCGACCCGCACCGGCTCACGTAAGAACCTGGTAAAGGGCTGGCGCCTGGCCGGCGAGCTCGCGCGCGCGCAGCGGGATTGGGATCGCGCCGAACAACATCTGCTCAGGGCGCTGGAGCTGGCGGCGTCGGTCGGGAACCCCGTCCAGTACTGGAGAACCGAGCTCGCGCTCGGGCGGCTTCTGAGCGACGCCGGCCGGCCCGATGAGGCGCGCGGCGCCTTTCAGCGTGCCGACCTCCGCATGCAACGGGTCCGGGAGAGCCTCCGTCATGAGCGGCTCCGGGACGCGTTCGAGAAGTCTGGCGAGCTCTGCCTCGTGCAGGGCCTGATCGCCGGGACGGTCTAGCAGTTCGCCTTTTGGGCTGCCGAAGCTGCCCAATTTTCGGCACCTCTCATCAGTCTCCGCCACCGCCATCCCGCGCCATCCCGTTGGAAACCATTGGCCTGACGTCATGGCGCGACCCGGTACGCCCGTTGCCCTTAGCTGAATCTGAGAACCGCCGCAGTCGCGGCGGCACAAAGGAGACAGTCAAATGCCCGAAGTCATTGCTCCCGCAACCCGAGCACCACGAGAGCCGCGTCACGGCGTGAATACGCCGGCTCTGCTCGCCACGATCAACGCTGTCAAGGAGACGCCTGCACTTGCGAAGTTCCGGTTTCGCGCCAGCAACCGGTGGATGGGCGGCACCTACAGTGAGTCGCGCGTCGAATCGTTCACCGGAGCCGGCGCCGAACACAACCATCAGACCGACTTCCGCTACGGTGCCGATCATCCCGCCGTGCTCGTCGGTCAAGATCGCGGTCCGACGCCCATCGAGTTTCTCCTGCACGGACTGGCCGCGTGCATCACCGCAGGCGTCGGCAATATCGCCGCGGCTCGGGGGGTGACACTGACGTCGGTGGAGTCGCGGGTCGAGGGGGATATCGATTTGCAGGGCATCCTAGGGCTGTCCGACAAAGTCCGCAACGGCTACGAGCGCATCCGCATCAGCTTCACCATCGCCGGCGACGCGCCACCGGAGAAGCTGCGCGAGATCGTCGAGCAATCCCGCGCACGCTCGGCGGTGTTCGATGTGCTCACCAACGGTGTGCCGGTTGACCTCAGCGTCAACACTCGTTGATGAGGGCCGTGATGCACACGACGACCGTCATCATCGGCGCCGGACAGGCAGGGCTCGCCATGAGCCGCTGTCTGTCCGAGCTCGGCATCGAGCACGTCGTGCTCGAACGTGGGAAGCTGGCGCAGCGTTGGCGCAGCCACAGCTGGGATTCGCTGCATTTATTGACGCCCAACTGGATGACCCGCCTTCCGGGATTCCGGTACGACGGCCACGACCCCGACGGCTTCATGTCCGTCCCGGACGTGATTACCTTCTTCGAACGCTACGCCGTGTCGTCGGAGGCACCGGTCCTCACCGACACCGCAGTGCAAAGCGTAGAGCGAGCGGGGAATCGCTTCCGCGTAGTCACCGACCGCGGCGTCTGGTCGGCTTCTTCCGTGGTGGTGGCGACCGGATACTGTGATCTGCCGGCGGTTCCTGCCGTCAGCCGCGGGGTGGCGCCCTCCGTCCGGCAGATGGTGCCCTCAAACTACAGGCGTCCTGAACAATTGCCGGCCGGCGGCGTTCTCGTCGTCGGCGCGTCTTCCACGGGCGTCCAGCTCGCCGACGAGATTCAGCGTGCTGGACGGCAGGTCACGCTGGCTGTCGGTCGTCACACGCGATTGCCTCGACGCCACCGCGGACGCGACATCCTTTGGTGGTTGGATCAGATCGGCGCGCTGAGCCAGGGAGCCGACGCCGTTCAGGATATCGAGCGTTCACGCCACCAGCCATCGCTTCAGTTGGTTGGCAGACCGGATCATTCATCCCTCGATTTGGCGGTGCTGCAAGAGCGAGGTGTTCGGCTGGTTGGCCGAGTCCGCCATATCGACGGCCATCGCGTAAGGCTTGGCGATGATCTCGTGGCCACAACCGCCGCCGCCGACATCAAGATGGCCGAGATCCTCACGCGGATCGATCAGTTCATCGCCACAACCGGCGTGAGCGCCGCCTCGCCCGAGCCTTTCAATCCGACCTGGCCCCTTGCTGCCGACACTCCCGACAACCTCGATCTGAAGGATGAGCGGATCAAGACGGTGATTTGGGCAACCGGATATCGACGCGCGTATCCGTGGCTGCGTGTGCCGATTCTTGATGCTCGAGGGGAAATCACACACAAAGGTGGGACAACCCCGGAGGCCGGGCTCTACGTGCTCGGCCTGAATTTTCAGCGCCGCCGGAACTCCAGTTTTATCGATGGTGTCGGTGCCGACGCATGGGTGATCGCGGAGCAGATCGCTGATTCGGTGGATTGCAAGCGGGTTGCCTAGGGAGGCATGCGATGAGAGTTGATGTTGTCATCGTCGGAGCGCGATGCGCGGGGGCGGCGACGGCCCTGTTGCTCGCACGAGCAGGCGCGCGGGTGCTACTGGTCGACAAAGGCGTGTACGGCTCCGACACGATGTCGACGCACGCGCTGATGCGAGGCGCCGTTCTGCAATTGCATCGCTGGGGAGTTTTGCCCACCATCGTGGCAGCCGGCACACCGCCAGTGCACTCCACCACGTTCAGCTACAGCGAGCGGGACGTCACCGTGCCGATCGAGCCGAGGTTCGGCGTCAGCGCGTTGTACGCGCCGCGGCGAGCGCTGCTTGACCGGACCCTGGTCGATGCTGCTGCCGACAGCGGAGCAGAGGTCCGCTACGGTGTTCGGATCGACGATGTGATCCTCGATGCTCGCGGGTGCGTGCGCGGGATCACTGCCGTCGCGGGTGGTACCCGTCACCGCATAGAAGCCGACATCGTCATTGGCGCAGACGGACTGTACTCGACGATCGCGGAGCGCGTTGGTGCGGACCGCATTGTCGAGGGCCGCCACTCGGCGGGAGTCCTCTACAGCTATTGGGAAGACCTACCAGTTGACGGCTATTACTGGCGGTTCCAGACGGGCGCGAGCATCGGCGCCATTCCCACCAACCACGGTGCCACATGTGTGTTCGCGTCGGTGCCGTCGGGACGCTTTCGCGCCGAGATTCACGGTGACGCCCTTTCGGCATACCGTCTGTTGGTTCGGAAGGTATCGGCAGCTTTCGATGCGCGGCTCGACGAGGCCCGCCGGGTGGAGCCAGTTCGTGGGTTCGGCGGGCATGTCGGCTTCATCAAGCGCGGCTCTGGCCCCGGGTGGGCGCTTGTCGGCGACGCCGGGTACTTCAAAGATCCACTCACTGCTCACGGCATCACGGATGCATTACGCGATGCGGAGTTGCTGGCGCGGGCGGTCATGCGGGGGACCACCGCCGCTTTTGCGGACTACGAGACGACGCGGCACGATCTCTCACGCCGGCTGTTCGACATCACGGACGACATTGCGTCGTTTACCTGGACCGACGGTGAAGTGCAGTCGCTGCATCGCGCATTCAGTACCGAAATGTCGCGCGAGGTGCGCGCACTTGCCGCATTGGAGCCATTCACATGTCTATTACCGTCGGCCAGCGCGCCTCACGTAGCCTGACACTCACGGCCGAGCACGTCCGCAAATATGCGGAGATTTCAGGCGACCACAACCCGCTGCATTTCGATGCGGCGTTCGCCGCGCGCACCAAGTTCGGTCGGCTCGTCGTGCAGGGCGGGCTCACCACGGGGCTGGTCCATGCGCTGGTGGCGATGGACATGCCCGGACCCGGCACGGTGTTTCTCAGTCAGAATTGGAAGTTCACCCGGCCAGTCTACCTCGACGACACCATCACTGCCGAAGCAGAGGTCGTGTCTGTCCATCCTTCGAAACCGGTGACCGAACTGCGCGTGCAGATCAGGCGGAGCGACGGCACGACGGTGCTGGAGGGCAACGCATGGTGCTTTACGTTCGTTGATTCGGGCTTTTAGTACCGACCGAGATCCTGCCCACGCACGAGATGGTGATCCGGCGAACGATCGGCGACGCCGCCGTGGCCCTCGTGTCACCTGTCCTGTGGCAGAATCTGCACGCCGGCCGGCCGCGTCGGCCTGGGAAGGAACCACCATGAATCGACGACATTTCCTCATGGGCACTGCCATCATCGCGGGAAACGCCGTGGTTCGCGGCGTCCAGAGCCCGAACGACACCGTCAGGGTCGGCATCGCCGGTCTGGGCGGGCGAGGCAGCGCCCACGTGAGCGCGTGGGCTGCGATGAAGAACGTGCAGATCGCCGGGCTCTGCGATGTGGACGAAACCCACGTCGGCGAAAAGATGAACGCGCTCGAGGCGAAAGGCGTCAGCCGACCGACGGTGTACACGGACTTCCGCCAGATGCTCGAGAGCAAGGACATCGACGCCGTGTCGATTGCCTCGCCGAATCACTGGCACACGCTGCAGACTATCTGGGCCTGCCAGGCAGGCAAGGACGTCTACGTCGAGAAGCCGTGCTCGCACAACGTCTTCGAGTCGCAGCAGATCGTCGCCGCGGCCCGCAAATACAACCGCATGGTCCAGCAGGGCAGCCAGAACCGATCGAACCCGGCGTTGCGCGAGGCGGTCGAACGCATGCGCAGCGGCGAGATCGGTGAGCTGTACATGGCGCGCGGGCTCTGCTACAAGTGGCGCGACACCATCGGCAAGACGCCCGTCGAGCCGGTGCCTCCCGGCGTCGATTACGACCTCTGGCTCGGCCCGGCACCGAAGCGCCCGTTCACGAAGAACCGCTTCCATTACAACTGGCATTGGTTCTGGGATACTGGGAACGGGGACATCGGTAACCAGGGCATTCACGAGATCGACAAGGCGCGATGGGGCCTCGGCGTCACGCACCCGACGAAGGTCACCGCGATTGGCGGCAAGTTCATGTTCGACGACGATCAGGAGACGCCGAATACGATCAGCGCGGCCTACGAGTTCGACGTCGACGGTAAGAAGAGGATGATGACGTTCGAAGTGCGCCACTGGATCTCGCCGCACGAAGCGGGCATCGCCGAAGGCACACCGGGAAACACCGTCGGCAACCAGTACTACGGATCCAAGGGTTATCTGGTCATGGATGGAGGCAGGTACTACTCATACCTGGGAAAGGATCACCAGCCGGGGCCGGGCGCGCAGGGTCGCGAGGAGCACTTCGCGAACTTCCTCGATGCCGTGCGCAGCAGGAAGCGGGAGAGCCTGAACTGCGAGATCGAGGAGGGCGCGCTCTCGTGCAACCTGGTGCACCTGGCCAACATCAGCTATCGGCTGGGCCGGACGGTGCATTGGGATCCGAAGAAGATGGAGTGCGTGGGCGACGCCGAAGCAAACCGGATGCTCACTCGCGATTACCGCAAGCCGTTCGTCGTGCCGGAGCGGGTCTGACGCCCGTAATGTCCAGAAATTCAGCCTCTCAATTTCGTTTGTTCATCGGGTTCATGCCGCTTCAAAAGTAGTAGTTGAGTAGACCGCCGAGCCGCTCGCGCCGTCGAACGCGCCCACCGTCCTGATGGCATTCGGCCTCGATCAATTCGTTGGCCAGGCCTTGGTGATTGCGTTCAGTATGGTAATGCGCGACGAATTCGGCGACGGCCCGGCGGACGTGTCGCTCGCCAAGCGGGATCAGCCGGTTCAGGCACTCCTCCTTGATCGAGCGGACAAATCGCTCCGCGTGCGCATTGCAGTTCGGTGCTCGAAACGGGATCTGCAGCGTGCGCACGCCCGCCGTTTCAAGGAGATCCCGAACATCGGTGCTCCATTTCCGGTCGCGGTCGCAGATCAGGATTCGCCGATCGCTGAGCTCGCCGTCACATGCATCGGTGACCGCCCGGACCATCTGCCGCATGAACGCCTCGTTCGGGTTCGGCGTGGACCCGACAATCCGGACACGGCGCGAATGCAGTTCGATCACAAAGAGCGTGTAGTACGTGACGAGCCCGCGGACGGTCGCCGCGCCACGGAAAGCTAGGCGACGGCGGTCGTCGTCGGTGAGCCGCAGACGCTGGTTCTGGAGCTGCGCTCTGAGCACGCGGTTCTCTTCGCGCAGATAATGGATGATGTCATGCTGTTCGCGTCGGAGCCAGCCGAGGAGGGATACGACGAGGAGCTGCAGCGGCCACACCGCCGAGTCTATGCCAAGTCCTCGGCGCAGTTTCCGGACATTACGGCATAATCCGTGATCATATGAGGCGAGCCTGGCGTCGCAAGCGCGGCCGCGTGCTCAACGGGCTGCGGCTGGTCGCCGTCGGTATGCTCGCGGGCATCTGGCGGTACCGCGCGTTCAGAGAGCAGTTGCGCACCGACAAAGGCCGCGCGCCGGCTGGAAGGGGCATCGCGTGGCGATTGTGATGCTAGCGTTGAATGGCGTGGGGCTCGGTCACCTGGTAAGAGCCACCATCGTGTGCCAGGCGTTGCAGTCGGCTGGAGAACGGCCCATCATCTTTTCTCAAGGGCACGATCAGCCAGATGGCGCCTCTCAGTTCCCAGGCAGATATGTCCCGTCCCTGTGGCGCGCTTCAGACGACGTCCGTCGTCAGGTGGCGTCCGATCTCCACTCGATGGCGGGCATCTCGCTTCCCGCTGTCGTCGTCGAAGACACTCACCCCAATCCCATCAGGTTGCCGTCGTACGTGCGGCGAGTGCTGATGGTTCGCCCCACGTCATTCGAGTACCTCTGGCAGCTAAACCAGAACTACGGCGCCATCTACGATGCATTCGTTCTCTGCGATGCCCCAGGTTCGCCAAGCTGGCCCTATACACAGGCTCAGACCGACGCCGTTAATGGATGGGAGCGGTGGTTCTCGATCGGGCCAATCTATCGCTGCGCTGGACAAGCCGACATCGAGGAGGTCCGCCGACGATTCGACATCACGCTCGAGCAACGCGTGTGCGTCTTCACCATGGGAGGAGGAGGCGTTCAGAGGAACAACGACAGCGACATCGAGCGCTTCAGGGTGTTGTCACTGGATGTCGCGGAACAGATTCGACGTTTGGACCGCTCGGCCCGCTTCATCTTCGTCAAGGGACCCTATGTCGCGGAGGACCTAACCCTCCCGCCAGATTTCTTGATCGTCGATCACGAGCCTCGGATGGCTGCTCTTCTCGCATCGGCACATGGGGCGGTCATTCGCGCGGGGTTCAACACGATGTGGGAGTGCCTGGTTGGGCAGACTCCATTTCTTCCGCTCATCGGATCGACGTTCGGCGAGCCGGTAGCGCAGCGCGTGTCGAATCTGGAGGCACGCGGGCTGATTCCTGCTGACGTCGAGTCGTTCTGGAATGCCGGCACATGGCGGGACGCATTTCGTCGAGAGTCGAATACGATCGTAGAGACGCACCGTGGGGAGCCCGAGGCGCGACTTCTGCAGCGGCTCATCACCGGTGGCGACGTTGGTCTGCCCGCTGCCCACTACCACCAGACGAAGTTCCCGGTTTCCCGACGCGTCTACGGACGACCGCTGACGCGGCGCAAACATGGCGCGCGACTGCTGACGATTCGAGTCGACGATGTCACGGTTCCGGAGGATACGCTGCTGTGGTTGCTCGGGCTGCTCGCATCACGTCATCTGTGCGCGTCGCTCGAAGTCGTCCCGTACCTGATGCGCATCGATGAGGAGTGCATCGATCGATTCGATAGCCGCAGAAGGCTGTTCGAAGTGTCCCAGCACGGTTACGCCCACGTGCCGCGAACGACGCGCGACAACCGCCGCTATGAGTTCGATCCCAAGAGCGTTTCGCCAACGGAATCGGACGACAACGTCATTCACCTGGGCAACTGCGCGCTGACTCGCCGTTTTCCGAACCGGTTCACTGGCGGTTTCTCCAGTCCATTCGATGCCATGCCGGCCTGGCTTCCCGCGGCCTGGCATCGCCACGGAGGAGCGTTCGTCTCGTTCATCAACGCGCATCGCGTTGCGGAATCGCCGGTCCCCTTGGTCCACGCGGGAATCGATATCTGGAACTGGGCGGAGGAGCGCGCCCTGCGACGCGACGAGCTTCGGAAGCGTTTGGAGCAACAGCTCGTCGCCGATGGGCACGTCGGCATCGTTTTGCACCCGCGGTGTCTCCGTACCAAGTGGGAGCGACACCGGCTGGTTAGCGTGCTGAACTTCTTGCAGAATTCCGATCTCAAGTCCACTTCGCTGCGCGCACTTGCGATCGAGCGGACTGTCACGCTATCGCCGGTGCGGCATTGGGCCCAGGCCTTCTTGCGCCGGTTGAGATCGGCATCGAGGCAGGATTGACCGGCAGGAGTCGCGTCGCCGAATGAATCCCGGTGAACGCACATATGAAACGGATACCTGATCGGCTGCTCTTACCGATTCCCGGTGGCCGACGGCGCGTGGCGTGATAGCGCCGCGCCCTTCGAAGAGCGAGACCTGGGCCGGATCTGCCTACGAGCAGGAAGGATCTCCAGCCAATCCAAGTAGCCGAGCAAGCGCTGTCGATCGTCGCGCTCGATCCGCGGCAAATCCTGATAGAAGGCTCCGCACACCCGACCCACGGGCTGGAACATGAGGCCGTACAGAGCCGAAATGGCAGCCATCAATGCCCCTACCCGCGCCGAGCGACTTGTCAACCAACCATTGAAGCATCGAGTCTGAGGACCTTTCCCTTCGGATGAGGGCCGCGATTTCGTTAGGGTGGTCGCTGCTCGCGAAAAAATTGGAGGCGGTCTCATCGCGATCCACAAAGAAGCGTCATTGCAGCTGCAATTCGGTTACGTCTTGCAGCAAATACTGCCACTGATCACGTTCCACGAGTCAGAGCAGCTTGAAGTGGAGTTGGAATCAGGCGCCAAGATCGGCGGGTCTTTCAGCGAAATCGACGTGTTGCTTACGGGCACCTCCCAATCTCGGAAGCACCGGATCGCCGTTGAGTTGAAGTGTTACCGCACGCTCGCGTGGTCGGGTGGCAAGCGCGGTGCGACAGACATCTTCATGAAAGATGTCTACGAAGATCTCGCAATCCTTGAACGCTATGTCGAGTGTGGCCACGTCAACGAAGGGCTGGCCTTGGTCATGAGAACATGGAACGCTTGGTGCGCCCCCGCGACAAGACCGCAAAGTGCTGTCGCTACGACATCTCCACGGGGCGACCTTTGGGCCGGTCATTCTGGACACGCCCATCGGAGGGAAAGAGGTGAGCATCACGCTCAAGAACCGCTACCAGCTGGAATGGCGGCAATACGGCAAGTTCTGGTTTTTGGAAGGTCAGGGCCGAGCCGATAGCGGCGCGCTCACCTAGTTCGCCGACTCGCGCGGCTTCGGGGCGGTGGCGACGATAGAACTGCAAGCTGATTTCGGCACCGGAGTGCCGACGGGTCTAGCACGCGTTGCACCGGATCGCACCGGACGGAGGGGTGATCGCCGTAAGTTGTTGATTCTAAAACGGCTGGGAGGCAGGGATTCGAACTCGGAGCAGGGCCTGTTTCTAACGTGGTGATGGCGCGCAACTTCTGGTTCCAAGCGCTTCAGTCACAGGCAGTGACGTCGCTCCGTTTCGTTCACTGCCGTCCACCCTGGTTCTCCCGATTCTCCCGAAGTCGTGGAGACATTCGCACAGCGCGCCGTCGCACGCACCGGCGTGCGGCCCCACGGTCGCGTCGCAGGCGGCGCGATCTTCTTCGGAATCGGCGCGAGCACCCAGCCTCCCTTGCCCGGGTAGCGGAACAACGTGCTCCTGAATGGCCCGCGCCACTCCACGTCAGCCGCTATTCCTGAGCATTCTCCCGACCCTTGTGCCACCCTTCCAAGTCCACGACCCGGAACCTGCCACGTGGGTCCGTCTAATTATTCGATCAATGCGTCTGTGTGACGCGTATTCTGTGCAGCCATGGCCGACCAGAAACCTCAGCCTCCCGCCTCATCGCGACCCCTGATCTACGTCTCGTACTCGAGACGCGATCGAAAGCTCGTGGAGCAGATGCTCGAGGCAATTCGTGCGGTCGTCACCCAAGCGGACCTCTTCTATGACGTCCAAATCCGCCCCGGTGACAGCATCAGCGATACGCTCCTGGAGCGTCTCAATGAGGCATCGATTGTCCTGTTCTGCCTGTCGCCGGATGCCCTCAAGTCGCGGTACTGCCAGCGTGAAATGGAAATCGGCCTGCGCTCGACCGGCAAGCGTCTGGTCCCGATCATTCTGAAACCGTGCGATTGGGCAACGAGTCCACTGGCGAGGTTCATGGCCTTGCCCAGCGATGCCAAGCCGGTGAGCACGTGGAAGAACCCGGAGCACGCCATCTCCGACATCGCGCGGGCTGTCAAGGCGATCGTGGTCAGCCCGGCCCCGCAGGCACACCCGAGTCAGAGCGGTCACACCGACCGCGTCCGGCGAATTGCGATCAACCCGCGGGGCACTCGTGCGGTTTCCGCCTCAGACGACGGCACGGCGGTGGTCTGGGATCTCGCCACGCTCCAACCCACGGCGGTGATGAGGCACCGGGGCGGCCCCGTGACTGACGTGCTGCTTTCGAACGATGACACCGTCGTGACGGCCAACGGAAACGAACTGTGCCACTGGGACCTCCGCGTTGGAACTCTACTCGGACGGGCGCCAACAGAAACGCCGGCGGACGCCATCGTCTCTATTTCGGAGATTTCTGGTGGCACTCTGGTCGCCACAAGCAAGCACGTGGTTCTAATGCCAGGAGGAGACGCACTTACCGTCAGGGCGGGCTCGCCGATCACCACAGTTGCAGGCTCCAAGAGTGGCAACCGATGGGTGGCAGGCTTTGCCGATGGCGACTGCGACGTCTACGAGGGCAGCGAGCTTGCCGCAACTGCGAAGGTCGCAAAGGCTCCGATCGTCCAGATTCATGCTCAACGATTCGCGGACGGCCTTCGATACGTGTCCTGTTCGGCGGATGGCCACCTTCAGGTCATGACCGGCGGCCCGGGCCACGTCCGCGATTTCCTCGTCTCGGCCGCTCCGCTCAGCGGCATTGCGCCGATGCCGGACGGCAAATGTGCCGCGGTCGCCGCGTTCAATGCCATCAAACTCATCGACCTCAGTACCGGAGCGATTCTTCGCGAGTGGCCGTTCGCGAACGATCCGCCGACGGCAATCGCCGTCACGCCGGACGGCGCGCGCATCGTCTGGGGCACGGCGAGCGGCGTGGTGTCCGCACGATCGATCGACCTGACCACACAGCGGCCACTGCCAGTGGGTGAGGACCGCCTGCGGCTCGCCTATCTGGCCGTGCTCGAGTTGCCCGAGCTGTGGGCGGTACTCGAATCGCTCGACGAGTCGGCGCTCGCAGGCGTTGGTTCACAGCTGCAACTCGGTCCCGATCAGGACGTGCTGCAAGCACTTCAGAGCAGACGTCCAGGGATCGAGCCTCCACCACTGTGGATGGCATGGATGACATCGTTGTACCCGAGCAAAGTGGGAAAGCCGCAGGGGCCGCGATGAGCCGACCCGAGACCCGCCAGGAGAAGTTGCAGCGGTTGTCGACGCGCGTCTGCGCCGGCGAAGTCGTGTTCTTCATCGGCGCCGGGTTTTCGCTCGACAGCGAAGGCAATTCCACCAAGGTTTTGATCGCCCGGCTGCTCGCGCGCTTCGAAGCGATGGCCGGACGTCTGGAACAGTCCCGCGACAGCGAAACCGCGAAAACCGCAAATCGCCTGCGGAAGGGGCTGCGAAAGACCTTTGACCTTGACGACCGGCGCCCACCGGTCGAGGACCTGATCGACATTTTCGATGCCACGCCGCGCGGTTCCGGGCAACCGTCGCGGCTCGACATGACGCTGGCCTCGCTCGCTCCCAATTACTACTTGATCAACGACTGGATGTGCAGTGCCTTCGATGCGCTGCTGGTGTCGCTTCGCCGCGAACAGGGAGACATTCCGCCGGACCAGACGTGCGAAGCCATGAAAGACCTCCAGCGGACCGTGCGAACCGACGAAGATGCCCTCTTGCAGCGGTACGTGCCCGGCGCCACGCTCGACGACCTCGATATGTGCTGGTACCTCGAGTTGTTGAGGTACGCCAGCCTGAATCCAGGCCCTGCGCGGGAACGCGCGGTCGCCGGCAAAGCCATGTTCCTCGACACGCTGGGCTTCAACAATCCGAAGGTGATGGCGGGGGAACCCCTGGATCCCAAACTCGAGAACGTGGCGAAGAGCGCGCCGCGCCTGCGTCCACGCCATCGCGTCCTCGCGTGGTTGGCCGCGGAGGGCCTCGCCGCGGCGCTGGTGACCACGAACTACGATCTGCTGCTCGACCTGGCCTATCGCCTCGCAGGGATGCAGCCGCTTCGGCCCGATAGCCGGCTGTGGACGGAGTCGAAGACTCCGCTCGACCTGGCCAAGGATCTGCGCCTGCCGCTCAACCGCCGCTACCGCCACTTCACGCGCATCGCCCAGGCGACACAGTTCTTCTCCCACGGTGAAGCGCACGAGAGTGCGCTCATCCACAAGATTCATGGGTGCGTCGAGACCTATCGGCTCGCGCGCAAGACGAGGGACTGGGAACAAGTCCGTCGCACGCTCGAATCGATCGTCTTCACCTTTCGCGAGATTCAGAACTGGCGCGAAGACTCGTGGTCCCGAGATCACCTGGTCACGCTGATGCGGACCCGGACGATCGTGTTTGCGGGCTACAGTGCCGTGGATCCGGTCATTCACAACACCTTTCGAACCGTGTACGAGGAAGTCGGCGACTATCGCGCGAAATCGGCCGATGAGCATCAATCGACGAACCCGACGCACAAGGACGGGCGCCGGGCCCGCGCTTTCTTCACCGACCGCGCCGGCGTCAGCAGTTTTCATGGTCTGGAGATTCTGCGTGCCGCGAGCAAGGCGGCCGGCGACGACCCGATCACCGACCTCACCGATCACGTCAACCTGCTCACGTTCTTCACAGACGAGGCGTCATTCCCGACCCTCGATGAGACGTTCACGTGGATCTACCACCTGACGGCGCGCGAGCTGCAGGCGCAGGCCCTCGAGTCTGAAGTCGGCCGGATCGGCTATCAACTGTTCGACCGCCGCTGTCCGGACGACGAGGTGAAAGGACTGATCGAGTCTTTCGGGCGCCTGCGCGCGCACGAAGCCGCGCATGCACGCCGCTTCGATCTGCAGGTGCAGCCGGCGTCTTCGAGCGCATCCTCCGCCGTCGATCCGGCGGAGACAGCGGCGATTGAAGCGAGGGCGGCAGAGGGTCGGCGATGGTTTGGACTCATGACGCGCTGGACGTCGGTCTTCTGCGTGTCGCTGATGCGCGAGTACCAGCTGGGCGAGACGCTGTTGCGTTTTCCGACCGACACGGCCCAGATCAAAGATGCGGCGCGATACCCATGGTACCGACCGCTCACCGAAACGCCGCAATGGACGGCCTGGAGCGCGATTCTCGAGATGGCGATTCGCCGTGCGGTCGCGAGCTACATCGGCCGTCCACGCGATTGGCTCCGTCCGACCGCGGATATCGAGGTCGTCGACGCGGCCTCGCCGACGATCGCGTTTCGCGCTGAGCCGCTCCGCGGGAGACGCCGGGCATCGCCGCCGGTCCGTCGAGCGCTGACGATCAAGTTGGCAAATTTCTGGCGGCGCTTCGGTCATGACGATCCCGAGCGCCTCTTCGCGGCGCGAACGCCGATCGTGTGGGAGCTGCAACCACACACCGTGCCATGGTGGACCGAAAAAGACCCGGGCCTGCCGTCGAAGACGCCGCCAGCCACCACCATCTGGCAGTGGGCCGCCTTCTCGGGGGATGCCGAGAAGGCCGATCTCGATCCGGCGACTTTCTTCAAGGATGATCCCGATGTCCGGCAACGACACTCCGCCTGACCCGCTGGCACGCCTGACCGCCGCGCTGACGTCGACGCTGAAACTGGTGGAGTGCGCGAGCGTCGAGACGCTACGTGAGCTCGAGCCGCCGCAGGTCGGGTTCGTCGCCAATCGGAAGGTGCGGATTGGCAATCACTACGATATCGAGCCACCAATCACGATCTTCGATCCGGGCCTGGGAACGCTGGCATTTGTCGAGCACATCAAGCGCGGCGAGGATGCGGCGAAGAAGGCGGCATGGGCGGCGATTGAACGCGCGACGGCGGTGCGGCAGATTCTGATCGACGAGGCGACTCGCGAACAGAAACTGCGAAACGCGCCGCCCAGCCCCGGGACGCCGGCCCAGCCGAGCACGCGCGTACTTCCGCTGCAAGTCGAGGTCGTGCTGCTCGTGTCCGGTTCGAACCCCGCGACCGAGCCCGATGGGGTTCGCACCTGCCTGACCGAAATTGCCCGCGAGACCGGCTACCTTCGTCTGGTCGGCGTCAGCGTGCTCGATTGGTCGCTCCATTCCACGCTGACGGGCGACGTCTTGCGGCGGGCGTTCGCGTGGTTACTGAAAGGAACGTCTGACTGGTTCGAGCGCGTCGATCCCGCTAACGCCACCAATCCGTGGCGGAACGCGCAGGCGCCGGTGACGCTGTCGCTGAACAACTATCGGCTCGCCGGGCAACGACGTTTCCGCTGCCCAGGGAACACCTGGCTGAATCTCGTGCACGGGCACAACGGGTCTGGAAAATCCTCGATCGCCGAGGCCCTCGAGCTGTTGTTGACCGCTCGGATTCAGCGGTTGGACGACGCCAAGGAGAAAGACTATTTTCGGATCGTTCGCCATCGGCCGTTCGGCACGAGCGACGCGCAGTTGGCCCAGCTCGGTTCGTGCGCCGTGACCTTGAGCGACGATGGCGGTGAGATCACGAAGATCGTAGTTGAACCCGGTAAGGATCCCGGGCGCGCGGGGAAGAAACCCTCTGCAATCCTCCAGACCAATTCCTTTCGCATCGACCAGGTGTTCATGGACAAGCTGATTCGCTCGCAATCCGCCGTCCGTGCCGAGCTGTTCTTGAACGCCTTTTCACCCGAGGATGCCAGCGAGCTCCAGAGCGTGCAAAAGCTCAGTGAGCAGGTGCGAGCCGCCTGGGACGGTCTTCCCGAGCACGTGCGGCGGAAAGCGGAACGAGAGGTGGCGACTGTTGGCAGCGCCGCCAACGCCGTCACTCCAGCGGCAGTGGCGTTGTCGCCGGACCAGATGGCATCGTTCGTGATACGCGAGCTTGGCGACTTGTATCCCCCTCCACCCGCAGGAGCGAACGCAACCGAGCCCGCGAAAGCGGCGCTGTCCCCGGCGGCGCTCGAGAATCTTCTGCCGATTGGCAAGAGCGAGCTGCAGCAAATCGCGCAGATTCATTCACCAGTGCAGGAGCGGGTTGATGCCCTGTTGGCGGTGACCGATGTCAGCGCGTTGCCTGATGCGCTGGCGCGGTTCGAATCGGCGTTGAATGTGGTCCGCGCCTCGTTGCCGTTGCACATCGCAGATATCACCACCGTGTTGCGCGTCTTCCAGGAATTCGGATCGTGGAATGTCGGCCGGCGCGGTCCGGTTGGTGATTTTGAAGCGAATCTGCGGCGTTGGCTGGAGCTGCAGGCGCTCCTGGATTTGACCGGGAGATACGCGGAGATTGCCACCTCCGTCGGCGAAGCTGTCGCCCGGCAGTGGATTCCCGATCAGCATGACGCACTGCTCGCATCCGTCGCCACACCTCCGTCGCTGGCAGCCGACTTGGCGAAGCGCCGGAGCGAGATCTCCGAGCAGCTGTTGGATGCCCGCTGGCGCGTCGAAGCCGGAGGCGATCCCGGGACGGAGGCCTTGGCACCCTCTCCGGCCCCGACGCGCCGTTGGCTGCTGCCGACGGAGGTCGAGTCCCTGAACCGCGTCGGGGTCTTTCTCAAGGCGACGAAAAGTGAGGAGCCGCTCGGGCTCCGCTTCAATCGCGCGTTGGCCAGTGGGCGTGAGGAAGGACTCGCCGACGGAAGGATCGGACGAGCGGGAGGTCTCGACAACGCGATCGAGGAAATGCTCGAGATGAAGATCGCCTGTGAGGCGTTGCAGCAGTCGAGCGCGAAGTCGGCTCCGTCGGGAGCGGAGGTGAACCAACTCACGTCGGATCTCGTGCAGCTCTCGCGGGAGCTCCAGAAGGTCTCGAAAGAGCTGCCGGAAAACTTCTTCTATCGGCTCGCGCACGGCGATCGACAGGAACAAGACGCCCTGGCCGCCGCATTCAACGAGCTGTTGGCATTGATGACGCCGGCGCGGTGGGCCTATCGCGACATCAGGCTCCGTGCCGATCTTCCGAATGGGTCCCCGCAGCTCGGACTGCAGACCGTCGAGGGTGCGCCAGCCGACCTGCTCTTCAACACGGCCGAGTTGAACGCGTCGGCGCTCGTGCTCTTCTTGCTGCTCGCACCTCGCCTACCGAACGATCTGCGGCTGCTCGTGCTCGACGACCCGCTGCAGAACATGGACGAGCTCACGGTCATTACGCTCGGACGAGCGCTGGCGAAACTTCGCACGTTCTATCCGAAGGACTGGACGGTGTTGGCGTTCTTCCACGGCGAAGAGAACATCACACGCATACGGGACGAAGCGCCGTGTCACCTCTATCATCTGCCCTGGCTGCAGCCCGCAGCGGCGGGAGAGACGACGATCGATGTGGTGCCGGGCGATGACCACACCACCTGGCAGACGCTGTCGACGCGCGTGATCGCCGACCCGCCCTCGCGTGCGCCGCGACTGGCGCCGGCCTGACGGCTATACCGTGGCCACGGCCTTCAAGAGCGCATACGCGACCTGGTGCTTGCAGATGTCGTTGTGGTCGCCGATGAAGCCATACTCGTGACGACCTCGACCTACTCGAAAGACGCTCACGCCATGGAGACGAAGCACAAGTACCAACTGTCGCTTCGTGACTACACCGACGTGGCCAATGGATTCAGACTTACGTAGCAGCAGGCTCGCCCTCCCGCTAACGGACTGTGTCCAAAGGACGCAGCGTCAGACCTTGACTAGGAATCCAGGCGAGCGCGAGTCACCTAGAGCGTTCAACTCGAACCTAGCAGCTGACTGATCCCGCGGCGCATCATGGTACGTGCCATCAGGAGCGCGGCCGTATTCGTCCCATCGGGCCATGCAAAGGAACCTCGGTACTCTCGGTTTCGTTGGACGCGGAATCGTATCGAAAGATGCAGGCGTACACCAGATTCCAGAACAGTTGCAGGCTGCAGAATGCGGGTCCGGGCAACCGCAAATGATTGCACCTAGCGCGGAACCACAGGGGATGGGTGAGGCGTTCGTTTACCTGCACAAGATGCCGGGGCCACACAACGTCGATGTGCGTGGCAACTCGCGCCTGATACGCGGTCGGCGTGGATCTCTCGAGACGCCCGCGGCTTCGCCCACACTCTGGCATGTTCGGCGAACGCGCTCGGATTCGCGACCGGAATTCTGCTGGTGGGTCCGTCTACTGAGATCGCGGCCTATTTGTCGATTTTTGCGCGGATGCGATATCGTGCAGCCCTTCACCTACATGAACGGGTCAAGGGGCGCCGGTAGTCGCGGACGAGGCGGTCCGTGTGGCGTCAGGCAGTGTGCGTGTTTCGGGAGCGCTCCTATGGCGACGTTCATCCTTGAACCACCAACGGCGACACTCGCGCCCGGCCAGACGATGCGGTTGCGCGTCGCGGATCCAGCCATCGCGGCAGGGTCACTGGCGTGGTCGCTCGAAGGCGATGCGGGCGGGACCATCGACGCGGACGGCATGTATACGGCGCCGGCAGGCGTAACGGCGCCGGTGGACGTCCGGGTCGTCGCGCGGGCTGGCGCGGACTCCGGTTCCGCCACCCTCACGATTAGGCCGGAGTCGGCTCCGGCGGCCGACCCCCTGGAGATACTCCCCGCCAGCGCACAGGTTGCGGCTGGGGCCACGCAGCAGTTCGCGGCGAAGCGTGTTGGCGGCGCGGACGCCACCGTCAGGTGGTCGCTCGCCGGCGCCGGCCACCTCGCGACCGGTGCGCTGGGCGCGATCGATGCGAGCGGGTTGTATACGGCGCCCGCCGCTTTCACTTCGGTCGACGTGATCACCGTGACTGCGGCCGATACGCAGGACCCAGCGCTGACGGCGGCGGCGGCGATCACACCGGTTCTCTCGAGCGCCGGCCCGGGTGCGACACCACCGCCAGCTGGAGCGTCGGGCGACATATCGGTCACCCCGCCATCGGCGGTTCTAGCGGCAAAGGCAACGCAACTATTCGAGGCCCGCGACGCCAACGGTCAGCCCGTCGCGGTGACATGGTCGCTGCTCGGCACCGGTGGACTCTCGAGGGAGATCGTCGGCGCCATCGATCCGGCATCCGGGGTCTACTCGGCGCCGACGGAAATCGTCGCCGAGCGTACGGTCATCGCCCTCGCGACCGACACCGGCGGCAGGATGGACAAGGCATTCGTTGTGCTCACGGCGGGCGCGGTGCGGGTTGTCCCCGCCGAGGTCACGCTGCGCGCCAAGGAGCAGCAGCGGTTCACAGCGCTGGTTCAGGGCGATCCTTCCAACGAGGTCGAGTGGGTCACATCGCCAGAGGCAGGCCAACTGCCTTCCACGCCGCCGGTAGCGGCCACGACCGTTTTTACGGCCCCCCCGGCGATGCGCGAGGATGCTCGCATCGTCATCACCGCGATCTCCAAGAAAACCCAGCTGGTCGGCCACGCTACCGTGACTTTGCTCGCCGACGAGTGGGTCGGGTGGGGACCGCGCCTGATCGGCATCTGGCTGCTGGTGCTCGCGTTCGTCGTGTACTTCCTGTACGGGATCTGGCCTCCACCGGGCGATCGCGCCAAGCTGGCGGTTGCCGAGGCCGCAGCCGTTGACGCCGCGAACATCGCGGCCGAGCGCAAGGAAACGGTCGACAAGCAGACCGCCGCGCTCAGCCAACTGCAGGGCGCGCTCAAAGCGGCAACCTCCGGCGCGACGCCTGACGCTGCTCGCGCGGAGAACCTTCGCGGCCGTCTCGAGACATTGCAGTCGACCCTTGCGGACGCGACGAAATCGCACAGCGACGCGGAACGCGACCGCGCGACCAAGCAGGCCGCGGCGGCCGCCGAGCGGAAGCTGCAGGCCGACAACAGGGAAGACGAGTTGAAGCTGTTCGTGCTGGTGTTGCTCGCGGGCGCGCTCGGCAGCTTCGTCCACACCACCCGATCGTTCGTCGACTTCAAGGGCAACCGGCGGTTGCGGCCGAGCTGGAGCTGGTGGTACGTGCTGCAACCATTCACCGGGTCCTCGCTGGCGATGGTTGTCTACCTGGTGATTCGTGGCGGCTTCTTCGCGGCGGCGAGCGGCACAGCCGCATTGAATCCTTGGGGCCTCGTCGCGGTCGCGGCGCTCGTGGGCCTGTTCTCGAAGCAGGCGACCAACAAGCTCGACGAGCTGTTCAGCACGATGTTCCGCACGGACAAGGATCTGGAGCTGCGAGACAAGCTCAATACCGCCAAGTGAACCTGGGCCGCTGGCGGGCCCGCGGCTTAGGTCCGGTCCGACGCCCGAGGCCAGGACGACCATCCAAAACCGGGAAACCACAAGACTCCTCCGTTAGACTCTGCAAGTTGCAGAAACCACATTGCCGGGAATGCCAGGAATGCCAGCGATGCCGTTGGCCCTTGCACGCCATTGCACGCTGGGACTGGACCTCACGCGCCACAAATAGATTCGATGCCGGCACGGTGAAGTTCCGGAACGCGCGAATCAGACAGCTATAGTGATCCTGCGATCGGCTGCGTCCGTCGCTGCCGCTGGTGTCCGGAACCGAGGAGTCCTCATGACGTGGTGTCGACGGGCCGCCCTGCTTCTGGTTCCCCTACTGGTCCTCGTCTCCATCCCCGAGCGACCTGCCTCGGTTGTCCAGACCACGGCAGCCGTGAGATTCCCGCCGCCCGACGTGGCGGAACGTAACGACATCCTGCTCGACAACCGGGTGCCGATCCGGATGCGCGACGGGGTATCGCTGTATGCGGATGTGTTTCGGCCGGTCGGAAACGAGCGGTATCCAGTCATCGTCTCCAGAACGCCGTATAGCACCGAGCGGTTTCCGTCGGCGTATGAAGCCGGTGTCTACTTCTCGCGCCGCGGCTACGTGTACGTGTTCCAGGACGTCAGGGGCCGCCACGAATCGGACGGCCGGTGGGAACCGTTCTTCGACGATGAGCGCGATGGCTCTGACACTGTCGAGTGGGCGGCCAAGCAGCCGTGGTCGAACGGCAAGGTGGGCATGCAGGGCGGCTCGTACCTCGGACAGAATCAGTGGCGTGCGGCCCAGGCCGCGCCGCCGAGCCTGGTCACCATCTTCCCCAGCGTCGCATCGACCAGCATCTATCACGACTGGATCACGCTGAACGGCGCCTGGCGGCTGTCGTTCAACTTCGGCTGGGGCCCGGTGCGCCAGGAGTCGCGCATCATGCAGAACCCGGGCGCTCACACCGTCGACGGTCTGCACGCGATCCACTACGACGAGGTGCAGCGGCACTTGCCGCTGAACACGATGCAGCAGCTGGTCGGGCGCCGCGCGAGGTTCTACGACGACTGGCTGGCGAACCCGGACTACAACGCGTACTGGAAGCCGCTCAACGTGGAGGACATGTTCGCGAAGGTCGCGGTGCCCGTGCATACCTTTGGCGGCTGGTTCGACATCTTCAGCCAGGGCACGCTGCGCGGGTACGTCGGGATGAGCCAGCAAGGCCCCACCGAACGGATTCGCCGCGGCAGCAACCTCGTGATCGGGGCATGGGGGCACGGTTCGACGCAGAAGACCGGCGACATCGATTTCGGCCCCACCGCACACGTCAACGAGCCGGCACTCCAGCTTCGCTGGTACGACTACTGGCTCAAGGGCATCGACAACGGGCTCGCGGCCGAGCCGCCCGTCAAGCTCTTTGTCATGGGACGGAACGAGTGGGTGTTGGAGAACGAGTACCCGCTGGCGCGGACGGAATTCCGACCGTTCTACTTCGCGAGCGGTGGCAAGGCGAACAGCGAAGAGGGTGACGGTCGCCTGACGTGGCAGAAACCGGCCGGCTCTTCCCCGGCGGACCGGTTCCGCTACGATCCAAACGATCCTGTTCCATCACTTGGCGGCAACAACTGCTGCGGCACGCCGACGCCGGCAGGTCCGCGCGACCAGCGCCCGATCGAGCGGCGCCAGGACGTCCTCATCTACACCTCGGAGCCCTTGCCGCAGGAGATCGAAGTCACCGGGCCGGTCAAAGTCGTGCTGCACGCGTCTTCGGACGCACCCGATACCGACTTCGTGGCCAAGCTCGTGGACGTGCATCCCGACGGGACCAGCTACAACATGGCCGAAGGCATCGTGCGCGCGCGCTATCGGGAGAGTGTCGCCGCGCCGACACCGCTCACGCCGGGCAAGGTCTATCGATTCGAGATCGACATGGTGGGGACGTCGGTGGCGTTCCTGAGGGGGCACCGGATCCGCGTCCACGTCACGAGCAGCCATTTCCCGCAGTTCGATCGCAACCCCAACACCGGGGCGAGATTCGGAGCCACGAGCGAGGTGCGCGTCGCCGAGCAGACCATCGTCCACGACGCCGACCATCCATCGCACATCCTCCTGCCGGTGATTCCCGCCAGGACAAGGTAGCGACGACCCGCGCGTTATCGTGCGGATGCCTTCGTTCGCGCATGAGACACGAGGGCTGTAGGCGATGTGCTGTCGCGACCGCCGAGGCCCACGCCGTCGAACGTTCCCGCCGCTGGGAAGGACTCCGCCTATGATGTCAACGCAGGAGGCCGTCGTGCGAAAGAAGAGTCTGGCGGTTGCACTGATTGCGATTCTGGTTGTTGCCGTAACCGGCGGCGTGACCGGCCAGCAGCGGCCGGCGCCCTCCAGGCCGGCGACGTTGGACGACCTGTTAGAGGAGCTGCGCGCGTTCCGGTCCGAATTAAGGGACTCGTCGGCCACCAGCTTGCGTGGGCAGTTGCTGCTCGCACGGCTTCAGCTTCAAGAGCAGCGAGTCAATACCATCTGGAGACAGTTGTCAGAAGTGGAAGACAAGCTTCAGGTCACCGAGAAAGAAGGCGCGGCGCCGGAGCACGTTCTCAAGCTCATGGGCGTCCAACCTGGTACTGATCCGCCCGCCCAAATGGCTCCAGTTATCGAAATGTTCAAAACCCAAATGGCTGCGGCCGAAAAAGCGAATACGGACCTGAAGCGCCGCCAGGCAGAACTTACGCAACTGATGACGAACGAGCAATCCCGCTGGACCACACTGAATGCGGAAATCGAAGCGCTCGAGAAAGCGCTGACGGCGGTGAGACCTCAACGCTGAAGCCGTGGCAATCCCGGCTGAACGTGCGACCGACGCTGTCGGCGCAGGCCCGTGGCCGTGAGCTGGCCTCGTGCGCCCGAGATCAGGCGTGCCGACCGTGGTCATCGGGGACCCGAGACACCTCCCGACAGGTCGACCACCTCATAGAGCTCCAAGTCGGTGATCCGGCGCTGGATCGCGCGGTGGTTTGCAGCACCGCCTTCGCGGCGAGCTCGCCCAGGCTTCCGGCAAGTACTTTGGTAGCGTTGGGAATGGGGAGGACGTCGGCAAGTGTCTTCAGCGGAGTGCCTTTCGATCAATGCATGAACCGGGACGGCGCGCGGACACGCCGTCCCGGTCTGGAGCGATCTGCGTCGACTAATTGCGCAGCGATCTGAAGCCCGCTCGCACGTCCTCTGTTAAGAGTTGTGGCTGTTCCCAGGCCGCAAAATGTCCACCCTTGTCGTGCTTCTTGTAGTAGAGGAGCGTGGGATACGCCCGTTCCGCCCAACTGCGCGGGGCTGGATAGAGCTCGTCAGGAAAGACGCTGACCGCAACCGGAACGGTCGCGGCGACGCCCTTGACATCGAAGAATGACTTACCCCAGTTCTCCCAATAGAGGCGACCGCCGGAAACCCCGGTGTTCGTCAGCCAGGTGATCGTGATGTTGTCGAGGATGTCGTCGCGCGTCAAGCCCTCAGACTGTCCTTGAAACACGCGCGTGATCAGCTCATAGCTGCGCGCGTCGTGATCGAGGAAATATGCCGCGAGGCCGATGGGCGAATCCGCGATGCCGTACAGCGTCTGTGGTCGCAGCCCCATCTGGAAGCCGTAGCCGATCCCCTTGGCATACACGAAGCTCAGTCGTTCATACGCGACTGTCTCCTCGGCTGAGAGACCTGCCGGGGCCGGCGCGCCCGAGAAAGCGGCCTTGTCGATGTCGACAGGGATGACATTGGGCATATTGGTGTGAATGCCCAGCAACTCCGGGGGCGCTTGCGCGCCCATCACCTCGGTGATGATCGCCCCCCAATCGCCACCCTGCGCCACGAATTTCGTGTAGCCGAGGCGCTTCATCAGCACGGTCCAGGCGCGTGCGATGTGAGCGCGGTCCCAGCCCGTCGTGGCCGGTTTTCCCGAATATCCGTAGCCCGGCATCGACGGAATCACCACATCGAAGGCATCCGATGCGCTGCCGCCGTGTGCCGTCGGATTGACGAGGGGATCGACAATCTTCAGCTGCTCGACGACCGAGCCGGGCCAACCGTGCGTGACGATGAGCGGCAGCGCCCCGTCGTGCTTCGAACGCACGTGGATGAAATGAATGTCCAGCCCGTCGATCTCGGTGATGAACTGCGGCAAGGCGTTCAGCCTGGCCTCACATTTGCGCCAGTCGTATTCGGCCGCCCAGTACTCCGCGAGAGCCTGCACCGTGGCCAGCTGCACGCCCTGCGTGGCGTCCGGAACCGGCTCCCGTTCTGGGAACTTGGTCGCTCGGATGCGCCGGCGCAAGTCCGCAAGGTCCGCCTCCGGCACAACCACCTGAAACGGACGAATCGCCGTTGCCTCCACTACGTCGGTGAGCTTTGTCATCTCGGCCTCCCTGGCAGTCGGTGAGCGACTGCTTGCGCGTTTCCCAATACCAGTGGCGCTAACTGCGGCCTCTCTCCCTCGTGATCCATTCCCGGATGAAGGCCGGACAGTGTCTGAGTTCGATCCCGCTCGATTCGTTGGCAGCAAGAAACATCACCGCATCACGGTCGACCAGCTCGATGGCGGCCAAGTCGATGGCGGCGACACCGCTCTCCTCGAGCGCGGTGCGAAGGATTTCCAGGTTGTCCCTTGTAATCCGACCACTGACGCGGAGAACGAGACCCCGTTCGATCCCGATTCGCTCGATCCTGCAGGTCATCGCGTCGTCGCCGGTCGTGGAACCAACGGCAAACGGGACGCCAGCCCGATCCGCCGATTACTGGCGCGATTCCCCAGGCTCCAGTCGATCGCGAGCTGGTGAATCCGGCGAATTCGGTGAATGTGGTGAATCTGGTGAAATGTACGGTTGCTTGGCGAGCTTCAGCGGAACTTGAATTGGGACTTGCTGATGTTCAAGGCCTTGATGCGGTGGTCCAGCGTGGATGGCGGGACTCCGAGCTTCGCAGCAGCCCCTGATCGTCCGGCGACACGTCCCCGACACGCGGCGAGGGCCGCTTCGATGATCTCGCGTTCGCTGGGGGGCTGACCTTGCGACTGCGCCGGTGAGGCAACTCGAGAACGCCCGGCGGGTTGTTTTGAGAGCCACGACTCATCGACGGCAAACACGTCGCCAGAGGTCAGAATCACCGACCTCTCAATCACGTTCTGCAGCTCACGAATGTTGCCTGGCCAGTCGTAGTTCTGCAACAAATCCAACGTTTTCTTGTCGATCGAGCTGAAAGTCTTTCCGGCGCGCGTGGCGTAGCGTCGCACGAAGTACTCGACGAGCATCAAGATGTCGTCCGCCCGGTCGCGAAGCGGTGGCACCTCAATCGGAAAGACGTTGAGGCGATAAAACAGGTCTTGGCGGAAGCTGCCGGTGGCCACCGCGGCTGTCAGGTCACGATTGGTCGCCGTGATGACCCGGACGTCCACTGGGATCGTCTGTGAGCCGCCGACTCGCTCAAACTCGCGCTCCTGCAGGACTCTCAACAGCGCGACCTGGGTGTCGTGCGGCAGTTCACCCACTTCGTCCAGAAAGATCGTGCCGCCATTGGCCTGTTCGAACCGGCCGAGCCGTCGCTGCATCGCTCCGGTGAACGCTCCTTTCTCGTGGCCAAACAATTCAGACGAGATCAGCGTCGGTGCCAATGCGGCACAGTTGACATTGACGAAGGCACGTCCAGACCTGTGGGACCGTTTGTGGACGGCGCGGGCAATGAGCTCCTTGCCCGTGCCGGTCTCTCCGGCAATGAGAACCGTGGAGTCCGTGGGAGCAACCTTGGCAATCCGGGAAAGCACGAGTCTCAGCGCGTCGGACGAGCCGACAATCTCCTCGAACATCGAGGTGCGGTCCACTTCGTCCCGCAGCGCCAGGTTCTCGCGATGCAGTTGGTCCTTGAGCGCGCGAATCTCCGCTTCACGTCCCTGAAGATCACGATAGAGGCGGCTCGTCTCCGCCAGCAGCTCCTGATTCGCATGAAGCCTCTGTCGCTCGAGCTCGGCCTCCATGCGGAGCCGCTCCTCTCGCTCCGCCGTGTCGCGGCGGAGATTCGCCAGCTTGAGGTGCGCCTCCACACGCGCCAGCAGCTCCCGCGCCGTGAATGGCTTGACCAGATAGTCGTCGGCGCCGGCATGCAGCCCTTCGACGCGCGACTCCTCACCTGCCCGAGCAGAGAGCAGGATGATCGGCAGGCTCGCGATGGCGGCATCTTCACGGATGGCTCGCAACAGCCCGAATCCGTCCAACTGCGGCATCATGACGTCAGCCAGTACCAGGGCCGGCCGGATACGTCGGGCGATCTCGAGCGCTTCGGCACCATCCGCCGTCGCATGCACCTCATAGCGGCCACTCAGCAGATGCCTGAGGTACTGCCGCATATCGGCGTTGTCGTCAGCGACGACGATCAGGTCCCGCTTCGCCAGCGGCTCAGGCAACGAGGCAGGCGCGGGCGATCCCAGATTACGAAGCAGGGTGGCATCGACCGTACGCCACTCGTCCGGAAGCCATCCCTGGGCCTCTACGGCGTAGGCTGCGGCTCCGATTCCCGTCGATGCCAGGGATCGCGTGACGTCAATCCGTTCCGCCGGAAGATGTGCGGTGCCGAGCGGAATGCTCACGATGAACGTGCTGCCTTCACCGACAGCACTCTCCACCCGCACCTGGCCGCCGTGCAGCTTGATCAGCTCCTGAACGAGCGCCAGTCCGATTCCAGTGCCTTCGTACGTGCGAGCCTGAGTGCCCTCGATTCGGTGAAAGCGCTCGAAGACCCGCGTGTGCTGGTCCTCCGGAATCCCCACCCCCGTATCGCGTACCTGCAACTGCGCCGCGTTACCGGATCGCCTCAACGTGAGGGTCACCGCGCCTTCGCCCGTGAACTTGAACGCATTGGAGAGAAGATTGGATACCACCTTCTCCCACATGTCGCGATCTACGTACACCGGCTCGTCAATCGAATCGCATTCGACCGAGAATCGCAGACCGCCATTCTCCATTGCTGATCGGAAGACGCTCGCGATGTCAGACGTCACGCCGGCCAGATCCGTCGGCTGATAGATCGCCTGAACGCGTCCAGCCTCGATCCGGGAGAAGTCCAGAAGCGTGTTCACGAGCTTCAGCAATCGGAATGCGTTGCGGCGAACGGTGGTGAGCTGCTCGTATCGCTCCGGCGTGAGCCGCTGGCGCGCGTCCGGCAACACTTCCTCGAGTGGTCCGAGCATGAGCGTGAGAGGCGTACGAAACTCGTGGCTGACGTTGCTGAAGAATGCCGTCTTGGCGCGATCGATCTCAGCCAGCGCTTCGGCGCGTTGGCGTTCCCGTTCGTAGGCACGAGCGCTCGCCAGCCCGACGGCGATCTGTTCTGCGATTCGGCGGACGAAGTGACGATAGGCATCGTCGAATGCGCGGCCCGGGTGGATGCCGAGTACAAGGAACCCGGCCGCCTCACTGGCCTCGCGCAACCTGATCGGCAGGACCGCTGCCGCGTTGGGAGGGAACGGCCAGCCAGGGATGGTGATCGCTGATACGCGAGCTCCAAGGTCCACCAGCAGGCAATCCTCCGCGAGCGCCGCGTTGAATCTCCACAGGCTCTCGGTGTTGCAGTCGATGCGTGCGGGATGCAGCGAGTCGTCCGCCTCGACGCTGATGGCTGAGAGACAGGCCTGGTGTTCGCCTGGCAGATATTCGTAGAGAAATGCGAACGGAACGCTCGAGCGGTTCTCGTTGAGCGTTTCGGCACTGACGCGCCAGACTTCGTCCTCGTGTCGTGCTTCAGCGGTTCGCGAGGCCAGGTCACGGAGCACCTGGCGCCGTCGGTCTTCGATCACGCGGTCCGTCATGTCGAGAGCGTTGGTCAGCACGCCCCCGACACGGCCCTCGTCATCAGGAATCGGGCTGTACGAAAACGCGAAGTAGCACTCTTCCAGGTAGTTCTTCCGGTGGAACGTGAAGAGCTGGTGGCTCAGGGTACTGATGGTCTGGCCCTCTTTGAAGGACGCGTCGAAACGCGGGCCAATGAAATCCCACGCCTCGGCCAGCACCTCCCGGCAACTGCGACCCAACGCCCCCGGGTGCTTCGTACCGACGACAACGCCGTAGGCGTCGTTGTAGAGCATCGTGTAGTCCGGGCCCCAGGAAATGAGCATCGGATGCCCGGCGGCCAGCACGATGCGCACGCCGGCTCGCAGCGATTGCGGCCATTGCGCCACCGGTCCGAGGTCAGTCGTTGACCAATCGAAGGCGCGCATTCGAGCGCCCATGTCGCCGCCCCCGGCGAATACCGACTCGATCAGCTGCTTCTCGCTGAGATCCATAGCGACCCCCTCGGTGCGGCATGGGCACGCAGACGCGTGCAGCGCTCGGCACCGCCGCGACACTCAGGTATGGGCCAACCGGGTGGACCGTTCATCATACCCATGTATGAGGGTGCCAGCTCGGGTCGGATGCGCTGGCCTCTGCCGATCGGCTGGGGCACAAGCCCGCGTCGGCCGCTCGGGCCACGTGCCACTCATTTGGCCCACGGGAACTGAGCGGCTGGAGGACCGGGCTGACGCGCGTGTCACGCACGGCCGCTGCGTGCCGCTCGGTGTCAGACAATGAATCGTGAACGGCACGAGCCTCCAACGTGAGTAGGGGGATGGCGATCGGGCTGTGCGACGTCGCCGCAGATCGCTATAATTCCCGCCGTCCGTGTCAGAGCGCACCATCTCTCACTACCGGCTACTCGATGTCCTCGGCCGTGGTGGCATGGGTGTCGTGTACAAGGCTGAAGACAGCCGGCTGCACCGGTTCGTCGCCCTCAAGCTGCTGTCCGAGCAGATTTCCCACGATCCGGTCGCCCGCGACCGCTTCCACCGCGAAGCGGAGGCGGCCTCGGCGCTGAACCATCCAGGCATCTGCACGATCTACGACGTCGGCGAAGCGGACGGCAGCGCGTTCATCGCGATGGAGTACCTCGAGGGCTCCACGCTCGGCCAGCTGATTGCCGGCGGTGCCCTGCCGCAGGGAGAGGTGATCAGCCTCGCACTCGAAATCGTCGAGGCGCTGGACGCGGCGCACACGACGGGTATCCTGCACCGCGACATCAAACCGGCGAACATCTTCGTCACCTCGCGCGGCCGGGCGAAGGTGCTCGACTTCGGCATCGCCAAGGCCGGCGGTGCCCGGGAGATACCGTCTTCTCAAACGCCCACGGTCATGCAGCTGACGGGCGCTGGTGAGATCCTCGGGACCGGTGCCTACATGTCTCCCGAACAGGTGCGAGGCGAGCCGCTCGACGGCCGGTCGGACCTGTTTGCCTTCGGGATCGTGCTCTACGAGATGGCGACCGGCGCGCACCCTTTCAGCGGGGCGACGCCGGGAGTCGTGCTCGATGCCATTCTCAATCGCGCGCCAGACGCCACGCACACGGTCCCGCCCGGGCTCGATCGGATCGTCGGCAAGTGCCTGGAGAAGCATCGTGACCTCCGGTATCAAAGCGCCGCGGAGCTTCGCGCCGATCTCAAACGGCTGACGCGTGACAACACACAAGCGCCGGCGCGGCCCCGGCCGACGCGTCGCACCGCGCTCGTCGCCGCAGCTGCGGTAGCGATGCTTGCGGCGACGGCCCTCGGCTGGTGGCGATGGTCGGCAAGGGGTCGCGACGCATTCGCGCACTACACCATCGCCCAGGCTACGAACACCGGCACCGCGGTCGCCGCCGCGATCTCGCCCGACGGAAAGTTCATCGTCAACTCACAGCGTGGGGAAGGCGGGCAGACTCTGTGGCTGCGAAACGTCGAGACGGGCAGCAATACGGAAATCGCACCGCCCGCACCGGTGGACTACGTGACCCTCGCGTTCTCGCCCGACGGGAACTACCTGTATTTGCGGATCGCTGACGGGAATCGCGGCCTGATCCACCTGCACCGCGCGCCCGTGCTCGGCGGCACGCGTCAGCGGCTGGTGAGCGACATCGACTCGAACATCACGTTTTCTCCTGACGGCCTTCGCATCGCATTCGCGCGTAACAACTTTCCCAAGTCGGGTGTCTTGAGCCTGCTGGTGTCCGGAGCCGATGGCAGCCACGAAGAGATTCTGCTCTCGGAGTCAACGACCGGCGACTACATCTCGACGCCCGCATGGTCGCCAGACGGTCGACTCATCGCCTACGTCGCACCACGCTCGACAGACACGCTCGGACGGCTGTCGGTATTCGAGCTGGCAACGCAGCAGACGCGCGTGGTGATGTCCACCAACGACATGGCGCTGTGGCATCCCGTATGGTCGAAGGACCAGCGCAGCCTGCTGCTTCTCTATGCGACGAAGAGCGGCGGATTGTTACGCCGTCAGATCGGCGCAGTGGCGTATCCCGCCGGTGTCTTTCGCACCGTCACGAACGACACGAACCACTACGTGGACCTGCACCCCTCGGGAGATGCACGCAGCCTGGTGAGTGTGGTGAGCAAGACGACCACCACCATCGCTGTGCGCCCCGCGACCGGCGGCGCCGAGACGCCAGCCATCGAATCGCGAGACCCAATCCGTGGCTTCGCCTGGACCGGCGACGGCGGCATCCTTTATCCGCTCGGCAACAAGTTGGTCGTGCGCGGGGCTGACGGCCGCGAGCGGATTGTGCTCGAGTCAGACGTCGCCTCACCACTGGCGAACCCGGAGATCTGTCACGGGAACGGCCAGATCGTCTTCAACTGGCTATTCAAAGATGGCTCGATGGCGCAGAACCTGTGGCGCATCAACGCCGACGGCAGCGAGCCGTACCAGTTGACCGATTTTCCGCACACCCAGGACGCCCGGTGCTCGCCCGATGGCCAGTGGGTGGCGTTTCGCGCGTCCACCGGAATCCACCGCGTGCGAACGGGCGGCGGCGCGGTGGAGATGCTCCATCCGAGCATTGGCAACAGCGACGTCGTCTGGTCGCACGACAGTAAATCGGTGGCGTTCATCGCGAGCCCTGCGAAGGGTGAGCGGACTCGCCATGTGGTCGTCATCACGCCGGGGGCTACCACACGACGGTTCCCGTTGCTGGGCGAGGTCGCAGGCGGCCTCCGGTTCACGCCCGATGGGGCCGCCATTGTCTATCCGGTACGCAAGGATGGGGGGGCCAGCATCCAGATCCAACCACTCAACGGTTCCGCCCCGCGCGTGATGGCGTCCGCCGAGATCAACTTCGACGGCCAACTGTCGCCTGATGGATCGAAAGTCGCCGTGATGCACCAGCGCGTCGACTCGGATGTCGTGCTGTTGCGGGACGGAGCGGCTTCCGGGCGGTGAGAGGAGTCGGACTGGGATGCTCGGCGTGCTTCGCGAAGACCACAGTTCTGAAGTCGAAGGGATTCACCTGCACGGCTCCTCACTGCACCACGACCTTGCCGGTCATCTTTGGGTGAATTGAACAGAAGTAGACAAATGTTCCCGGCGTGCTGAAGGTCGAGGAAAACTTTCCGTCGGTATCCAGCACCTTGGACTTGAACACCTTGTCCGTACTCACCACCGTGTGTGGAATATCGTCGCGATTCGTCCACGTGATCGTGGTGCCCGCTTTCACCGTCAGCTCCGGCGGTGCGAACGTAAAGTTGTCGATCTTGATCTCCATCGTTGCGGGCGGCGGCTGTGCGCTGGCCGTGGCATTTCCCACGCTGGCGCCCAGCCCCGCGATGCCCAACCCCAACGCCGCCAACAACGCTCCAGTAGACACACTTCTCCTCATTGGTTCCTTTCTGTCTGCACTGATTTGTTGATCTGCTGTTTGTGTCTTGTTGACTCTCAGGCGAGCGAAGAATCCACGACCGCCAGCGCGTGCTTCCCTCGTACGTAGGTCACATCCGTGATGCCCAGGATGCTCTTCAGTTGATCGGCCGGCACTTGCATCGGCCCCGGTGAATCGGCAGTGCCTGGCCGCGGTTGGGGAAATGCTGTCGAGGCCGCCGTATGAAACGTCACGTTCCCTTCGACCTTTTGTAGCGTCTGGTGAATGTGCCCGTTCAGCACCGTGACCGAGCCGAATTTCTTGAGGTAGGACAGTGCCTGCGCACTGTCTTCCGTTCCCCAGCCCCACTCCGGGTACACGCTCCACAGTGGAATGTGCGCGAACACCACGATCGGCGTGCTGTGCGTCAAACGCTTGACGTCATCTTTCATCCATTCGAGCTGCTCGCCGCCGAGCGTGCCGAGTCCTCCGGCTTTCAAGTTCAGCACGTTCACCAGGCCGATGAAGTGCACGCCTTTCGTGTCGAAGCTGTACCACCCGGCTCCCTTGGTGCCCTTTCCGTAGCGTTCCAGATACGCTTTGCCCTCATCGTCGAGCACGTCGTGTTCACCCGGCACGAAGAACACGGTCTTCGCACTCGCGCTCTTCAGGATTTGGTCCACGGTGTCGAATTCTTCGGGTTTCGAGAGGTGGCTGATATCGCCCGTGTGCAGCATGAATTCTGGTGGCGTCGGCAGACCATTGATTTTGTCGACGGCTGCCTTCAGTGTCCCGACCACATCCGGATTCGCCGCCTTGTTGAATCCCATATGGCTGTCACTGATTTGCACGAAGCTCAGCTCACCCGCCGACCTTGGTCCCAACCTCGGCATTTTGCTCAGGCTGTACGACTTCAGGACGCCGCCCTGCATGACAAAGAATGCTCCGGTTCCGGCCCACGCCATACATTTCAAGAACCCCCGCCGGTCGACCCCGTCATCGTTGTGATCGTGCAGCAGCTCATCCTTTTTCTTCTCAGACATACTCGGTCTCCTCGCTTCTACTTCTCTTCATCCCTCTCCGGCATGCCACCAGGCATGTGGTGGATGCCGTCAATATGGTTTGCTCTGGAGATCCGGACAATGGACGGACGGTCCTCTCCGCTGGAACGTGGGTCCCCTGGTAACCGCCACTCGACAGAAGGGTTACAGGACGCTGTCCCCTTCCGACTGGTCGGTGGGCGTGTGGTACCCTTCACCTCAAGGTCACGTTTTCATGGACGCAGACCATCAGGTCAGCGGGCGGCTCTGTTTTGGGATCTTCGAGGTGGATCTTCGTGCTGGCGAACTGCGCAAGCGCGGCCTACGAGTCCGGCTTCAGCAACAGCCCTTCCAAGTCCTGGCGATGCTGCTCGAGCATCACGGTCAGGTCGTCGATCGCGAGGACCTTCAGAAAAAACTCTGGCCCGCGGACACGTTCGTGGATTTCGACCACGGGCTCAACAAGGCGATCAACAAGATCCGTGAGGCGCTCGGCGACTCTGCCGAAAGTCCCCGCTTCGTCGAAACTGTTGCTCGCCGCGGCTATCGCTTCCTCGCCGACGTCAGGACTGCCGATGCCGTCCCTGTTCGCAGCCCGGAACCCACACCTCAGCCTCATCCCGCGGCAGACGCTCATGATCGCCAGAATCCCGGCGGGAGACTCGCGACCCTCACACGTCTTCTGCCGCCACGTGCGTGGAAGATATCCACGTTCGTGCTGCTCGCATTGCTGGCGTCTTTCGCCGCCTCGAAGCTTCGTTCCGGCAACCATCCGTCGCCGGTCATTCGCTCCCTGGCTGTCCTTCCGTTGGAAAGCCTCTCGAACGATGCGTCTCAGGACTACTTCGCGGATGGGATGACCGACGAGTTGATTTCGGACCTCGGCCAGATCAGCGCGTTGCGGGTGATCTCGCGGACATCCGTGATGGCGTACAAACACACGCGCAAGTCTCTGCCGCAGATCGCTCGAGAGCTGAACGTGGACGCGGTGGTGGAAGGCTCCGTCCTCCGCTCCGGAGACCAGGTCCGCATCACGGCGCAGTTGATCGAAGCTGCGACGGACAGGCACGTCTGGTCCCAGAGCTATCAGGGCGCACTGCGCGATACGCTGGCGCTCCAGAACAATGTTGCGAGAGCCATTGCCGACGAGATTCGGATCAGCCTGAATCCTCAGGAACAGCAGAGCTATCAGGGTGCACTGCGCGATACGCTGGCGCTCCAGAACAATGTTGCGAGAGCCATTGCCGACGAGATTCGGATCAGTCTGAATCCTCAGGAACAGGCCGCGCTGAGACACGCCACGGTCGTGAATCCCGTCGCTTACGAGTCTTATCTCAAGGGCCGCTACTTCTGGAACAAGCGAACGGCGAATGGCTTGAAGTCGGCCCTGGCCTATTTCAACCAGACCATCGAGGAGGACCCGACATACGCCCAGGCGTACTCTGGTTTAGCCGACACGTATGCGTTGTTGGGCGACTGGCAGTATGCGGTGATGACTCCCAAGGAGGCACTCCCAAAAGCCAAAGCCGCGGCGATCAAGGCCCTGGAATTGAACAACGCGCTCGGCGAAGCCCACAACTCGCTTGCCTTCTGCCTGGATGGCTTCGACTGGGACTTCGACTCTGCCGGGAACGAATTCCGGCGCGCGATTGAACTGAACCCGGGCTACGCGACTGCCCACCATTGGTATGCGTGGCATTTGGCTCTCTTGCGCCGGTACGACGAAGCGATCGTGGAAATGAGAACAGCGCTCAATCTCGATCCGCTCTCTCTTATCATCAACGCCGACTTGGCGGAGCTACTGGCCCTTGCGCATCGTTCTGACGACTCGATACAACAGAGCCGCACGACGATCGAGATGGATCCCAACTTTGGTCTCGCGCACAATCACCTCGGCCAGGCATACCTCCAGAAACACATGAACGACGAGGCGGTCGCAGAGCTGCAGGAAGCCGTCAAGTTTTCGGGTGGCAGCCCGACCTGCATCGCTAACCTTGCACGCGCATACGCCGCCTCCGGCAAGAGCAGCGAAGCGGTAGCGTTGCTGAGCGATCTGAAGAAGCGCTCACATCCTGGCCAGTCGCTGGCTTCGGAGATCGCCGTGATCTATGGAGCGCTCGGGGATACGGATCAGGCCATGCGTTGGCTCGAACAAGGCTACGAAGAGCGGTTCAACCCGGGTGTTCTGATCCGACCAGGCTTCGATCCTCTCCGCTCGGATCCGCGCTTTGAGGACGTTATGCACCGTGTCGGCCTCCCTCGTTGAACCAGAGCAGCTGATATCCAGGATTGCGCGTTTGGAGAGAGTCTCACGCTCGTGACCGCGCTGGGATGTCTGTCCGGCGGGATTGGCCGTCCCGCGAGGGCGGAATTGTTTCGGTCGTTCGTCGGTGTGGGATTCGAACAGCCCCCTTCCAGTCAGCTCGCGATCCCGTGGAGTCTTAGTGATTCACGTTCGATTGCTTGTGGCGGGGTGTCGGGGACGATTTCCGCAACTGGTGGACGTCCACCTTCGCGCTTCGCGCTACGGTGGACAACCTTCGATGACGCTCGCCTGACGCGGCTTGCCAACCGAAGCCGTGAGCGAAGCGAGCGATTGGCGAAGGTTGGCGGAGCGAGTGGGATTCGTCCACCTTCGCGGCTGTGCCGCTACGGCGAATCTCATCGTGTCAGCGGAGCCATCCACCATAGCTCGCCTGAATTGTGAGCGAGCGGCGGTGGATGGCGGAGAGAGTGGGATTCGGACTCTTGGGCCTCCTTTAGATTCTGCAAGTTGCAGAATCCACATTGCCAGGATTGCCGTCGATGCCAGGGTTGCCGTCGCGCCTTGCACCGGATTGCACCGGCGCGAGTTCGGACCCTTAGGCGCGACACTCGATCGTAGAATCGCCAGGCTGTGCCAGAGATCAGTCGATTCTTCGGGATCGTCATTCGGATGTTCATGGAGGCCGGCGCCGGTCACCACATGCCGCATTTCCACGCGTACTACGGGGAACACGTTGCTGTGTTCAGCATCCTTTCTGTGGATCTCATCGCGGGCGATCTGCCTCGTTCACAACGACGACTCGTCGAGGCGTGGGCGGAGCTTCACCAAGCAGAGCTCACGGCTGATTGGCAGCGGCTGCAGGCAGGTCGCCCGGCGCTGCCGATTGCCCCGCTACAATAGGACATGGGCATCGAGCACCCCCTCCATCGGGTCACCGCCTTCGAGCGCGTAGGCGTCCATACTTTGCGTGTCGAGTTCGCGGATGGCTCGCAACAGACCATCGATTTTGCTCCGGTGTTGGCTGGCGAGCTGTATGGACCGCTGCAAGATTCCGACCTGTTCGGAAACGTCCGGCTGGATCCAGAGGTTCACACTCTTGTATGGCCCAATGGAGCGGACTTCGATCCCACGACCCTCCACGACTGGCCGCTTGTCATCAACGAACTTACAGCCCGCGCACGCACCTGGCATTCGACGCCGACTCTTCGCTGATCCTCGACAAGACTATTGGCCGCAGACCCTGCGGCGTTTCGCGGGCGTCGCTGATCGGAAGTTGCAGCCGCAGCGCATTCGAGCGACTTGGCGCGCGCTACCTGCGTTTTCGATAGACCAGGGACGACAGAGCGTCAGGCCTCCAGCCGCGGTGTTCAGTTCGAGGGCTCAACCGGGCGGAAGGCCCAACGCTTCGTCGATCTCGTAGTCGCTTTCCGGCCACGCCTCGCCGGTAATACACGTAAAGCATGCGGCGCCGGCCTCCGCCGATCCGATCGCCCAGATGAGTGCTCCACAGGCACCACGCGCCCCTGCCTTGCGCGCGTCCACGGCCTGCCTGAGCCGGTGGGCGAATTCCACTCTGTCCACCGACGGATTGCTCTGCAGGTGCAGCTCCACGTAGCGGTCGAACGAGATGGGCACGAATCCGGGCTTAACCTTGGGCACGGCGCCCAGATGTCGCCCTTTCAGCAGCTTCGTGATCGCCGAACCGCTCCAACGGGATGCCGTCTTCGCCAAAATCAACCGTCGTCTTGATCTGGAGCACTGACCCCCTGGCGGTCTGCGTGTGGGGCTTGTTCTCTTTCCTTTTCATTCATTTCTGCTCCCGTGATTCCTCAGACCGGAGCCCGTTGTCAAGGTTTGCGCCACCCTGATAGCACGCGGTCGACGTCCTTACGGACGCGATCGCGAGCGTCCCGGCGCTCGACGCCTCGCGCCAGCAGTTCGTCATAGTTCGTCTCCTCGTGACGCACATGTGCGACGACCGCCAGCCGCACTGCCTCCTCGTCGAAGTGTTTGGCCGCCGCCGAGCGTCCGACGCGTCCACTGTACTTCTGGCACGCACGCGAAGCGATTTGCTCCGGCCGCTCGGGCGGGCAGCCGGGGTAGAGCTGCCGAATGCGTGCGGCGAATCGCGCCACGAACTCAGCGTCCAGTTCCGCGCGCCGTTCCCCCTCGCGGTCGCGGCGCCTTGCCCGCGCCTCCGCATCGCTCAGGCACTCGGCTTCGGCCCGGTCCAGCGCCTGTTCCTCGACCAGCAGTCCCTGGCGCTCGTACCGCTTCCGCGCGCGGCTCCATTTCAGCACGACGGCGGCGAGCGTGGAGTACTTTCGCGCCCGCCGAGTGAGCGCCGCATCGCCGGTAGCTAAGAACGTGAGGTGGTCCAGGTCCGCGCAGGTGAGACAGAGAGCGCCACGATCGCCGGCAAGAAGAATCATGGCGTGCCGGCCGAGATCGTCGCCACACTCGTCGCAGCGCGATTCCCGGTTGGACATGAAGACTCGCAGGTCACTTGAGGCTTGATCGACGGCGGCGCGTTCGGAGGTCACGGGACTCATCCTTGGACCTGATCGCTGACACTGCACGGCATGATATCGATTCTTGGACATGAAATCTGATGGCAGCGCGGAGGCCGCGACCGCGGTCGCCCTCATCCTGACGCCCCACGGCCGTCTCCTTTTCGGACCAGCCGACGATGTGCGGCACTGTCACCCGATCTGTCCCACCGGCTGCGGACCGCGTTCGCGGGTGGGTCGGGCCATGGCTCTTGCAACTCGGCGCAGCCGAGGTGGGCTCATGCTCCCGCCTGTCTTTGGATATTGGCGCGACTTCGGGGCCCGCTACGTGAGCGCGATGTGCGGACGACAGGATCTGAACACGAGTCGCTCGCAGTGTCCGGAGGATGGATCATTCGAGCGGAAGCCGCTCTTCGAATTCACCTTGCGACCCGCGGCGGAGATCCGGCATCGAACCGGCGGCGTGGTCGAGGAACCCGATTGGCCAACCGTTCTCGTCGACGGCACCGGTCGTCATTGGAGTCACGGTCACAACGACGTCGACGTCGGCATCGACAACATCCACGTCGACGCTGAGGTTCAGCCTCCCGTCCTTCGTCGTCCGCGCTCGGGTTGCCACGGTCTTACTCAGCATGCCCGCAATGTACTCGAACCGCCAGCGCCGAGCCAAGTGCATCACCCAACGAGTTCCCGGATTCGCTCCGCTTTCTGTCGGCCGACGCCGCGCACCCGCATCAACTGCTCTGCATCCGCTCTCACGACGCGTTCAACGGACCCGAATTCGAGCAACAGGCGATGTGCCATCGCCGGACCCACTCCAGGAAGGCCCTGTAGCATATAGAGCTTGCGAGAAGCCAGACGCTTTGGCTTACGGTCATACCGTTTCAGACCGACGTTCGAATTGCGAAGTTGGCACGCGAGGAAACGCAAGATTGCCAGCGAGTCTTCCGGGTCTCGGGCGAGAAGCACCGGAAGCCGCCACATCACCGCGAGCGACGCCATTGCGCCCTTGAGCGCGTGCGGATGAATCTGGGGCATCCGTAGCGGCCGCGGCCCTTCCAGAAGAACGACAGGCCGATGAGGACATCGCGCGAGCTTTGCGGCTTGAGGGAACAGTCGTCCGTCTGCAAGTGACAGGGCGAAATCGGCGTACGACTTGCGCTCGACGACAATGCCGCGGTCAATCCAATAATCGCCGACCGCCAGATGCTCGATCCGCACGGTGAAGTCGTCGCACTGCCGGGCGAGCTCGACCAGAGCGGCCTGTCGCTCCGCGCTATCGACCAGGAGCTCATGACGCGCGAGCCGGTGGCCGTTGGCTTCGGTCGTGCTTTGACCCTCCGCGACATCAAGGGAACTGGACATGTCTGGACGGGGCGCGAGACGTCGAGGGCTAGCCCTCACCGACGCGATTCGCGCAGCGACGACGATGGGCATCGTCGTCGAGCCATTGTCAAACTGCGGCGGCTGTCGGCGCTCGGTCGCACCGTCCAAAGCTCGAACGATTGTGGCGGGCGACATGACGCTATATTCGGCGCATGCGCTTTCAGAAGGTGTGGGTCGATCAGTGCCGCGCCACGAAGGCGATCAAGCGGCGCTTCGGCGCAAAAGTGCACTTGATTACTTGATCGGCGAAAAGCTGATCTCATTTGCCGAAGCCGCCCGGGACCGTCCAGCCTTTGCCCGAGAGCTTCCGAAGTTCCTGGCTGCCATCTGGCACACATTCAATTTGCCGCGCACGCAACGCGGCGGCGGTACAGCGTTGCACCGGGAACCGATGAGTCTGTTGTAAGTTGTTGAATTTAAAGGACAAATTTTGGCGGAGAGAGTGGGATTCGAACCCACGGTAGAGTTTCCCCTACACACGCTTTCCAAGCGTGCTCCTTCAACCACTCGGACATCTCTCCGTTTAGAATCAACGACTTGCGAGCGGTCTCGGGCGACATTATCACACGTCGGCTGTGAGTTCCTAGCTTCGCACGATGACTTTGCGATGCAGTGATTTGCGGCGGCGATGCCGACTGACGGTCTCGGAAACTGTGTCAGACCTCTTGATCTTGCATGATCACTTACGGCTGCGATCTCGAACGGCCGAAATCGTCACGGCAGTTAGCGGCAGCATCACCAGCCTGATCGCAAGCGTCACGATCCAATTGCTGAATGTAAGCGGATGAGCTCACGTACGACCTGAGCTCGAAGCGGTGTGGTGGCCTCGCCTGATCTCGCGGAGGAGCCAGGCCTTGGCGGTCTTCCAGTCCCGCATGACGGTCTCGGGAGAGACGTTTAAGACCTCCGCCGTCTCCTCGACGGCCAGGCCGCCGAAGAATCGCAGCTCGACAACCTGGCCCATACGCGCATCGCACATTGCCAGTGCGCTGAGCGCGTCGCTGAGGGCGACGAGGTCGCGCTCCTTCGAGTCCGGCAACAACGCTTGCACGTCATCGAGATTCACGTGAACCGCACCGCCACCACGTTTCTGGCGTCGCCGGTTGCGGGCGGACTCTACCAGGATCCGTCGCATCACCTGCGCCGCGACAGCCAAGAAGTGCGCGCGATCCCGCCATTCGACGCGATTGACGTCGATCAGCCGCAGGTACGCCTCGTTCACCAGCGACGTCGCCTGCAGCGTATGATTGGGCCGCTCCTGGCGCATATAGCGCCGGGCGAGCCGGTGCAGCTCGTCGTAGACCAGCGGCATCAGTCGGTCGAGGGCCGATCCGTCGCCGTGGCTCCATGCTCGGAGGAGTTCGGTGGGTCCGCTGTCGGCATTCGGCGACATGACAGTTTTTCCGGTCGGATGGCGCCTTCTAGAAACAGAGGACGGTATGGTACACCGCGGCGACGCGGTTCCAGACCCCGCAGCCAGGAGTCCGACATGAACCAGCCTGTGATGGACCATTGGACGACGGTCAAACGCATCCATCAGTCTGCTCTCGATGTCGACCCGTCGGAGCGTGTCAGATTCGTCGACGAATCATGCGGCGGTGACGAAGCGCTGCGGCGCGAGGTGCATTCGCTTCTCACGTACGCGACCGATGCCGAGTCGTTCCTGGAGCGGCCGGCAGTGGACATCGCGACCGCACCGTCGAGTGAGCCGCATGAGGCGACGCTGGTCGGCAGAACCGTCAGTCACTACCAAGTCCTGTCGCTGCTCGGTGCCGGCGGAATGGGAGAGGTCTACCTCGCGCGCGATCCGCGACTGGACCGGACCGTCGCGCTGAAAATCCTGCCCGGAGAGCTCGCGGCGGACGTGGACCGCATGCAACGCTTCACGCGAGAAGCGAAGGCCGCATCCGCGCTGAATCATCCGAATGTGGCCACCATCTACGACGTCGGCGAGAGCGATGGCATCTCCTTCATCGCCATGGAGCACGTCGAAGGAGAGACCCTTCTGACGAGGATCGGCCGTCGAATAACACCGCCCGAGGTTGTCGATATCGCCGTGCAGGCCGCGGACGCCTTGGATCTCGCGCACGCGAAGGGCATCACGCACCGTGACATCAAGCCAGCCAACCTGATGCTGACCGACCGCGGTAACGTGAAGGTGCTCGATTTCGGCGTGGCGAAGATGGCCCGCAACGACGAGGGCCGTGCGAATGGCGATTGGACCGTTGAGCCTGTGACTGCCGTAGGGAGCGTCGTCGGGTCGGCGCCGTACATGAGCCCCGAACAGATCGCGGGCGGCGACGTTGATTCGCGCAGTGACGTGTTCAGCCTGGGAGTCGTCATCTACCAGATGACAACGGGCCAGCTGCCGTTCTCCGGATCGACGCGGGCGGAAATGAAAGACCGCATCCTTCATGCGGCTCCGGAAACGATGATGCGGCTCAACCCGGATACCCCGCCGGAGCTGGAACGGATCACGCTCAAGTGTCTCGACAAACGGATCGACGGGCGCTATCAGTCGGCGCGCGAGCTTCTGACCGACCTGTGGCCGTTGAAGCGTCAGCTCGACGCGAACGCAGCTCGAGCGACGACAGACGCCATGCGGCTCGAGCTCCTGAGGCGGTCTGGCTCGCGTCCGGGCGCCGACGCCGCCAAACCTTCAGGTGCCGACGGTGCCTCGATCACCGATGCGTCCCGTGCGTCGGAAGCATCGGAGCTCGTGGCGCGCGGCTGGGCGCATCTGCGCTCGGCGTCTTTCTTCGAGCTGGCCGACGCCGTCTCGGCGTTTCAGGCCGCGACGGCGATCGATCCAACTCTCGCCGCCGCATACGCTGGCCTGGCGCACGCGAAGGTTGATCAGGCGACCAATCGCCACGTGCTGGTCGAAGCGTTCGGCGAGGCTAAAGCCGCAGCGCTTCGCGCGGTTGCGTTGGACCATGAAAGCGCCGACGCACAGGCGGCGCTGGGACTGGTGATGCTCGTGGCGGAGTGGGATTGGATCGCCGCCGAGCGCAGCTTCCAGCGCGCCCTGGCCATCAACCCGAATCACGCGGAAGCGTACCTCCACTACGGCATCTTGATGGAAGCGCTCGGCGACCTGGAGCGCGGGTTTCACCTGAAACTGCAGGGTCTGGAATGCGACTCGACGTCGGCCCTCGCCCACGTCCAGATCGCCGGCTCGTTCTGGCATCAGCGCCGGTACGACGACGTGATCGTGTGGGCGAACAAGGCGCTCGATCGCAATCCACACCATCTGATCGCTCGTCAACTGCTCGCGGCCGCGTATTGGAAGATCGGCGATCTCGAGCGGGCGCGTCAGCTGCTGTCAGATTGCATACAACCCGATCTTGGCGATGAGGGAGTCTTCCTCGTGTGGCGCTTCGCGCAGGCTGGAGACCTCGACGCGGCCTTCGAGCAACTCCAACGCTTGATCGACGCACGCGACCCTGCAGTGATTCATCTCGCCGTGGCGCCTCAGTGGGACAGCTTGCGCGCGGATCCGCGGTTCAACGAGTGCCTCGCACGGATGAAATTGCGATCGGCCATGTGACCAGGCCGGATGGGTCCGGCTTCTGTTCACCCAGTGTGTGCGGCGGCCGCCCGGCCTGGCGGCAGCAAGACCGCGACATCCTGCTAACTGGAAATCGACTCTGTGTCAGAACTGTGTCAGATGCCCCGGTGAACCCTCGTCGAAGATCGTCAGGCTAGCGACTCACATCGAAGAACATCGTTGTAGAGGAACTGATTGATAGGAACTGCCTTGGTGGTTTTTGATGTGCGTCAGCACGCGCGAGCGGAATCAATTTCCAAGCGTGCCTGATCGACCGCTCCAGCATCTCTCCGTTTAGAATCAATCAATTGCGGACGGTCTGGCACAGTCTAGCGCAAAACGGTCCTTCAAATCCTCGCCGCCCGCTATGCGATTTGGAATCATCGGTTTACGGGCGTTGCCGATCGGCGTAGTCGTCCAAATTGTGTCAGACATTGGAATGTCGTTCGCTCACTTACGGCGATTCGGTCAGTCAGCCGATGGTTCAGCACCATCAAGAAACCTCCGCAACTCGCTCGTGCCCGAGACGCCTGGAACGCAGCGGTTTGCTAAACGCCGATCAGCAATTCGGCCATCTTCGTTTTTACTCGCAAAGCCTCGCGTTTCAAGAACTCTGGGTCTGCCGCTACTTCGTGAAACCCGACGTCTCGAAGCCTTCGCCCATCAATCCGATGTTGTCGACCAAACGAATGCGGCCGTCCAGGATCTTGAAGATCTCGTTGATCTGCATCCTCCGACCGTTGGCGTAGTGGAGGATGGCGTAGGCGACGACGATTCCCCGCTCAGGGTCGATCAACGCGATGCGCATTTCGGTGGCCGGTCCCCACGGCTTCGGCCCAAGGTTGCTCTCGTAGCACCCCACGTCGCCACTGTTCTCGACGCCATTACGCGCATTGTGCGTGACACGATTGCCGCTGTGGTAGCGATCGCAGCGCACGTCATAGTCGGCCTCAATCGGCTGGTGATCCGTGAGGCCCTGAAAATAGGATGTAATGATCCGCTCCAACTGCTCGCGGGTCGCACGCTGTTCGGGCGGCACGAGTGTGTTGAAGACGGGATCGTAGGGAATCAGGTTTTTGGCGTTCACATTGGGACGATCGTCGAAATTGATCTCGATCTCCGTAACCTTGCCGTCGACTACCTTCAGGCGCGTGCCGATGTACACGGTCTTGCCCACGGTCGTCTCCGCCGCGACGTGCTCGATCACGTTGCCTTTGACGGTATCGGCGTAGACGCCTTCCGAATGGATCTTCGTCACCGCTGACCATTTGCTGTCGGCCAGCGCGATCGTCTTGGTGTTCTCGCGAATCTGGGCGTCCGGGGCGAGCGGGACCTTGTTCGAGGTGCGCGCCAGCATGTTGGCGTTGAATCGCTTCGCTTGCTCGAGGAGGCATGCTCGGTCGCAGGGTGCGGCGGATGCCACGCCGCCGAAGGCACACAACGCAAGCGTCACGACGGTCATCCTGGAGAGTGCGAGCCCGGTATTCCTTGTCATCCACGTTCCTTCCATGCCATCCGCCATTAGCGCAACGTTCGTTCGTTAACTCCATGCGGCGGCAGACGATTTCGCGAACGCCTCGAACGTCGTCGGCTTTCGTCCAGTAAGCGCCTCGTAGTCTCCAGCGACGGACGCCGCAAACCCGGCACGCACCACCGAGTAGAGGATGCCCAGGTAGGCGACGCTTGGCTCGGGCATGCCGTGGGCTCGTGCTCCTTCGAGCATCTGCTCATCGGTCAACGGCTGATAGACGACGCTGCGCCCGGACGCCTCGCCGATGATTCTGGCAACGTCGGCATGGTCCAGAGCCGCTGGACCGGTGAGGTCGAACTCCCGTCCGGAGGGTGATTGCTGGAGGGCCGCGACCACGGCACTCGCAACGTCTCGTACTGAGATGAAGCTCGTCTTGCCATCGCCGGCCGCGAGATGGATGGCGTTGCCCTGACGTATCCCGTGCACCTGAGCACCTTCGGAGAAGTTCTCCATGAAGAAGTTCGGTCGCAGGATGGTGAACGGCACGCCGGAATCCATGACGAGGTGCTCGACGACGCGCAAGGGCGCCTGCTCGTTGTGATTGACGCCGAAAGCCGAGATCAGAATGAGATGTCGAACGTTCGCCGCCTTGGCCGCCGAAATGACGGGCCTCAGTTGCGCGGGGGCGTTCGGATCAAGCGGAGGCGCCATGAGTACAACGGCGGAGGCACCCGCGAGCGCCGGCGGCACGGTCGCCGGGTCGGCGTAATCCAGATGGGCGGCGTCAGCACGCGGATTGGCCTTCGCCTGACTGCGAACGCCTTGCCGAACGGAGATTCCAGCGTTGACCGCTGCCTCAACGATGGCTTTGCCGAGTGTTCCTGTTGCGCCGGTGACGAGGACAGAGTCGTTCACGTAGATTCTCCGAATCGATGGTTATGCCGACCCTCTTGCGATCCGAGAGTCATGGCTCACAGTTGGATAGGGCATCGGCCCGCCGGGAATGCTAACGATCAGTCTTCGGTGCTGCGACGTCGTACGACCAGAGCGTTCCGCGATCCCGCACGTAGAGACGACCGTTCGCCACGACCGGGTACGGCCAGGCCTTCTCCTGTTGAGTGGCGTGCTTTGGCTGGTTCGGTGGACTGAAGCGGCCCTTCTCACGGTAGGCCTCGGGCGTCGCCTCGACCAATGCCACATCGCCGTTCTCGCCGTGGATGTACAGATGCCCGTCGGCTGCGACGATCGAGCCCGCTCCGATGCCTTCCGACTGCCACCGAATGGTTCCCGTCTTGAAGTCGGCAGCCACGAGCACGCCGTCTTTGGTCGTCCCGTAGAGGACTTCCCCGATCAAGACGGCGCCGCCGTTGGTGTTCGGCAAGCCCCGTGTCAGGTACACCTGTTCCGGCTTGATCGAGCCACCAGAGTCGGCCAGTCGAAACAACGTCCCACCGACGTTTCCAGCGGCGCTGTAGACGTGCGATCCGGCCGGCACCGGTGTGGGAATGTTGGCCGGTCCCTTGCTCGGCTCATCATGGCGCCACAAGAACTGGCCGGTCTTCGCATCGACGCCGACGATGCCCTTGCCAGTGAACTGCATGTACTGCTTTCGGCCACCCTCGTTGAGCACAACGGCGGATGCGTATCCAGCGGGATCGCCGCCAGGTACGCTGGTCTTCCACACCACGGCACCGGTGGTCTTGTTCAGAGCAAGAAGCGTTGCGTCCACGCCGCCAGGCGTGACCACAACCAGGTCGCCGTCCACCAGTGGCGACTCAGCGTACGCCCAGGTTCCTGGGACGCCACCGAAATCCTTCCGGAGGCTCTTCTGCCAGCGAACCTTTCCGGTCGCGGTTTCGAGACAGGCGAGATCCCCGTCTGAACTCAAGGCATAGAGCAGTGCACCATCAACCGTGGGCGTCGATCTGGCCTTGGGGTAGCTGGGCATCTGGTCGGGATTCCCGACGTTGCCGAGACGAGTGGTCCAAAGGACCTTGCCGTCCTGCACAGACATCGCCTGGACGAACTCGTTGTCGAGGCCGCGGTTGGCGAGCGTGAAGAGGCGATCGGCCACGACCGCGACAGTGGAGTAGCCGTCACCGATGTCGTTCACTTGCCAGTTGAGCGTGGGTCCGCCGGTCGGCCACTGCTTCAGCAGACCTGTCTCCGTTGACACGCCGTGCCGTTGAGGGCCTCGAAACTGCGGCCAGTCCGCCGCGTCTGCAACGAGCGACGCGCCAATGAACAGCGCACCCACGAGCCCCACCTGTTGAGCCTTCATTTCAACTCCTGTCTCGAGTCTGGTGGCCGCCGCGTGGCGGCATCACGATACGAAGCCGATCCCAACCGTGCAAGCAGTTACCTGGAGGTAACTACCTTGACCCCTCACCCGCCTGAGCGATGTCGCCCGACAAAGGCGTGGAGCTGCTGCCAGTGCGACGTGCTTGTGGTGACTCAGTTGCGAGACCGCGAACTTCCGCCTCGACGCTTTCGCCAGCCTCGCGGGCTGCCAGCGTGTCGACGACATCCTTCCCGGTTGGGAACCCGATGGTCCGAAAGTGGCGATCGAAGTCGTCCATATTTCGGATGAATCGGGCTTCGGCGACCTCGCGGGCGTGCTGCAGCTCGTGACCGAGAATCGCCGTCAGCTCGACAATCTTTGTCTGTGCAACCTCGAGCCTCGACGTGCCAACGTCGATCGTGGCCCGCACCCACCGGACGCCACTGGCCTCCCCCATGAACTGCAGTGACCCGCTTTGCGCGTACCGCGGATCCCGACGCACATCGACGTAGACAACGACATTCGACTGCTGAAGGACGTCGACGAGGTCGCGGAAGGTCCCCGACCGCTCCTGCCCGAAGCGCACGAGAGAGGCTGCGATCGCATCCGTCGGCCTGATGTTCTCCGCGTCGAGAGGACCGGCGTCCGTCCACCGCGGAGTTGCGCAGATGATGGCGAATGCGCAGACGAGCAAATGCCGATGAGCCTTCATGTTCCTGGTGCTCCTGACCATGTGACGCGCCCGAACAACGTGTGTGTCGTAGCGCCGCGAGGTCTGAAGTCACGATACGGTGGTTCCGAGGTCGCCACAAGAACGCACCTTGCGGTAACTAGGTCCTTTTTTTGTGCGAGGAGATGACGATCGCGGAGTGCCACGTTACCCGCAGGTAACTAGAGGCGGGCTGTCACGAGGAACAGAGAGATCTGCGCGTCTGCCTCCGAACGCCGGAGGATTGCACCCTCATGGCCGAGCAACAGGGTGGGCTGCTGGTTGAAGCCGGGCTCGAGCGAGGAAGCGGTCAGCGCTTCCCCAGCGGCTTGCTGAAACACGCGAGCGGTGAACTGGCGGCCAGGCGATTACCCGCAGGTAACCACCTCCGCGTCGCCAGGTTTGGTGTACCCTGAAACGGTCTTCCTGCGGCAGCAGTCATATCCGCATGAGCAGCGGCAAGTACAACGTTTACGCTGAGCAATGCCCAACGCGACAGGCATTGGACAGAATCGCTGACAAGTGGACCGCCCTGATTGTTGGCCGGCTGGGCGAACGCACGCACCGCTTCGGTGAACTCCGTCGCGAGATCGAAGGAATTTCGCACAAGGTCCTCAGCCAGACCCTGCAGAGCCTGGAGCGCGACGGTCTTGTGCTTCGCAGACCGATCGCCACAGTCCCACCGACCGTTGAGTACTCGCTCACTCCGCTCGGCCGAACGTTGGTCGACCCTTTGGCTAGCATTCGAGACTGGGCGGAGCGTCACATCGAGGAGGTCCAGGCGGCTCGAGACGCCTACGTTCGGAGCAGCGCGTCCGCAACGGCCCGCTCGACCGAGGCGCGACGCTTCAACTCTGTCGGACGCACGACAGACGAGTAGCTCGTCCGGCACCGCTCTGGGGATGCCGAATCGCGCACGGCGACAGCCTGGAGGGTTCGGACCGACACGCGCTCAAGGTAGGCACATGTAGGTGGGGTATTGCGTGCACCGGCCGGGAACGCGCGAAGGAGAAGTTCCCGGCAGCCGACCTATCGAGCCCGTAATGCCCAGGAAACTAGGCACCGGTGACTGCGCCGAACACGCGCCCGAAGTTTCCGCCGCCGATTAAGCCGATTTCCTCCGCGGTGAATCCTTGGCGGAGGAACTCCTCCACCACGACGGGAAAAAACCCGCCGGTCATTCCCGGCCACGCTCGATTCGTGCCGGTGCCCGGTCGTGGCGAGAGCAGATCGGTGTCGGTGCCGATGCCGACATGGTTCACGCCGATCGCGTCCACCACCATCTTGATATTCTCGACGTACTCGTTCGGCGAGTTCGTGCCTTTCGTCCATACACCAAGGACTCCGCCCGCGTCTGCGACAGCTTTGGCATCCGGTTTGGCGATTGTGCGGGACGCCATGCCGGAGGCCGGATTCTTCCATCCGTCGAGGCTCGAGTGAGAGACCACGAATGGTTGCCTGGCGATCTTCAACGCCGCTTGCAACGTGGCGGTGCTGGCGTGGGCCATGTCCACCAGAATCTTGAGCCGGTTGCACTCCTTGATCGTGTCCGCACCCACGGCGGTCAGGCCGCCAAGGCTCGTGCCCCCGTTGAAGTCGCCTAACGGTGCCACCATGTCATTGGCGTCATGGAGTAACTGCAGGTAGCGGAGGCCACGCTTGTACACTTCCTCGATTCGCGCGACCTGGCCCTCGATGAAGTGCGCGCCTTCCACCGTTTGCACGATCGTCTTCTGTCCCCGATCGTGGGCCGTGCGCAAGTCTCTCAGGGTGAGCGCCCGGGCGACTTGAGCCTTTCCCAATTCCGCATCGATGGCGTCGAGCCACTTCAGGAAGTTCACGCGCGCGTCGCCCGGCTTGACGCTGCCGGCGCGGTCCAAGGCGAACCCGGCGCCGATGGCGGTCAGCCCTGAGAGCTTCAACTCATCCGCGAACGAAAGCGCGGGACCTGGGTCGCCCCCGCGCCCACCCTGCTGCGTTCCAGCGGGATAGACGTGATTGTGCATGTCGATGGCCAGGGTCGAGGCTACGACCGCCGCCACGCGCGAATCCACAGTCTGTCCGAAAGCGCGGTCGCTCCAGGCGGGCGCCAGGAGCGCGGTGGTCGCCGTGGCCACAAAACTCCGGCGCGATAGTTTAGACATTGAACCCTCGATGACTCACGACGGGAGTTCTATAGCATCCCGGCGAGCGATTTAGCCTCGTTGCACTGAACCCTCGCAGCGGCCCGGGAACCTTAATCGGTAGGGCGGCGTGTTCGCCGGTTCGGTGGGCGCCGGGCGATCCGTTGACCCGTTTCCGAGGGTCGGCTCGGCCCGCCGACAGCGCACTCCGAACGACACTAGATAGTCCGTCGCAGCCTCACGCTCGGCGTGCGCCGCCCGGCGCGTAGCCACTTCGATCCATGGTCGCACGGCAGGTACTGCCGAGGCGTGAAAAACCTGTGGCACGGCAATGCCCGAACGCCGAAACACCCTCATCCGAGGGTCTTCCATCGTAGATGAGGTACGTCAGTTGGTGGCTGTGGAAACCAGGCGTACATGAACTTCGGCCTGCCCGGAATGCGCGAACGTGCATCCAGAATCGGCGCCACGTTATCCATGACCAGCACTCCTGGGGCGGGACCGCCGTCGTCGTGACTGTGCCGGGTCGCGCCATCTTCCGCAGGACGTCGTCGATCCGCTTTGTCGGGAAGCTTCGGTCGGCGTTCTCTGGGACCGAGGAGACCGAGTAATCCCCTGTGAGCACTCGGTGTCGATGGATGCGGCTAGATGTATGTCCAGCTAAATTGCGCCGCGTAGCAGTGCGTACCGATGCACATCGGCTGCTATTTCGATAACCGGAAACGCGTTCTGTGTCAGAACTGTGTCACATACCCCCCGAAACCCTGGGCAAACACCGTCGTTTACGGGGGCACTCTGAAGCAGATCGTTGTTGCGGGAAGTCGTTAATCGGGAGTGCGTTGGTGGGTTTTGATGTGCGTCAGCACGCGCGAGCGGAATCAATTTCCAAGCGTGCTCCTTCAACCACTCGGACATCTCTCCGTCTTTAGAATCATACACTTGCGGGTGCCCGTTTCAAACGATTGCGATAGAACTGTGATAAGTCTGGCCTAGAACCTCGAGAAACGTCGAGACTCACGGACGCACACGGTGCGATCCTTCTGGCCATCAATTCGCTGAACGCGTGTGTGTTAAGGTGCCTCAGAGTTGCCTGGTGTTGCTCGCCGCACACGCTTTGGAAGCGGGAACGGACCGTGCGGCGCTCTAGACTAGTAGAGAGACACCCGCGCTTCGTTGTACTCGAGGGCGCCGCCGACGAGCACGCGTCGGGCAAGGCGACTGTCCGCGACTGCCAGCGACTACCGTAAGGATGACACCGACGGCGGTTGCGGCGATCAGCCAGCTCTACTGGCGCATCAACGAATGTAGCCGAGTTTTCAGGCAGCCGGTCCACAACCGGCACTTCCCAGTACGGTGCAGGCAGCGGCACCGGACATCGATATCCCGTCTCTGAAGAAGTCCGCGACCTGCGCCCTGCGCCGCCTTCACGATCGTGAGGTAAGCAGGTATCACCGGAATGAGGGAGTTCACGTTCGGCTACTGACGCGTCAGGGTCACCGCGCCGCTGAGGACCATCGGTTCGACAGGCTGGCCGACGGGATCCGTGACCACGAACGTTTCGCTGTAAGTTCCAGTCCCGCTGTTGTTGCTGGTCATGTTCACGTCAGTTGCCGCAGAGACGGAGAGCAGGCGCCGAACTACACCGCTCGAACAGGTAATGGGAATCCCCAGGGTCGGAATAAGCAGCGGCGAACACCGTGACGTCTTCAACGACATGTTGTTCGGCCCGGCCGTCCCGGTGAAATCGCAGTCCACACCGTAAATCGTCAGGTTCGCCTTGCCGCTGAGCGCGGCGCCCTGCTGCTGAAGGGTCAGCGTCTGCACGATCACACGTCCGACCTCGTGCTGAAAGAAGGAGCTCGCGCACTCGCCTCCGGTCACGCTGTTGATCCGCACGCCGATGCGCCATGCGCCGGAAACCTGCGCTGTCGACGGCTGCGTCGGCGCGGCGGACTTTCCTCCGCAGGCACAGACGAGCACGAGCAGCGCCAGCGCTGACGCCCGCCGCCGACTCTTGAATGTCGCTACCGATTGGCTCAACCACGATTTCTTGAACGGGTGCATATTGGACTCTTGGGTATCTGGTCGCAGAGAGAGGCAAGTGGGCGGTATCGGGTGCGCCCAGACTGGTGGCGTGCGCGATCAGAAGCGCACGCCGGCCATGATCGAGAACACCCGGTTCCTGAGCTTCATCTCGTCGTCCTCGAGGCTGTTCAGATTATTGAGGCCCCACGTGTAGCGGGCATCCAGCGTGAACCGGCCGAAGTTCACGCCTGCCCCGGCGACCACGCCGAAGTCGAACCCCTTGACGTCGTCCGCAATGTCCTCGTCCTCGGTCTCACCGTCGAACGTCTCGGTCGTGAACCGCGCACGAAGCCTCAGCCCGATAGAGGGCCCTGCGAACGCGTGGAACGATGTCTCCAGCGGCGAAGCAGTTCCGACCCGCAACAGCAGCGGCACCTCCAGGTAATCGAGGGCGAGATCTCCAGCACCGCCGTCCTCGCTCGCCCCTTTCTGGCTGAAGAGCACCTCGCCCTGGAACCCGAGGCGATCGCTCGCGGGCACGACGACGAACAGGCCGCCGACGAACCCGGTGCGCCGGTCGAGCACGTCTTCGTCGGGCTCCGGATCGAACGTGACGGTCGCCAGGTTGATGCCTGCCTTGACCCCGAACACCGCCGGCTGCGCCATCGCGGTGCCGGCGGTGCAGAGAAACGTACACAGAACGAACGAGTAGATACGCATCGTGACCTCTTCGTCGAGATTAGTGACAGGCGACTGCGGAGTGGTGAACGTCTGGTGAATAGTCGTGAGCTTCGCTGAGAATCCGACCTGCGGTTTCAGTTATGCGCTCAGCCACGCCACCAGGCGCCCCCACGCGTGACTCGGACCGATCAAGAGGGCCTGCAGATTCGCGAGAACGATCAGTCCGCCACCTCCCCAGATCGTGACGGGGTGAACGCGTCCCCCAACTCGTCGGTCGTGCACGACGAAAGCGGCCAGGACCAGCAGGCCCCACAAGGGAAGCAGGACGACCGGGAGCGCGAAGTGGCCGACGAGGTGAGCGACAGGGGCCGCCAGCAGTGTCTGCAGGACCGCAAGTGCCAGCAGGCGCTTGTGTGTCTCGCGCGACCGGCGCAGGAACAGGCCAAGCCCGACGAGAATGCTGAAGACGAGCAGGTTGCCGAAAGACCGTCTGCGCCATGGCGCCGCCGGGCAGGGCAGTCAGATCGCCACTGAGGTCGAATCCTCTCCGCACCATCTGGACGGTGGCCATGTAACCGCTCACGACCAGACCGATGGCCAGCGATGCTCCTGCGAGCCCCAGACGACGATGCAGCCCACTGACGCACAACGGCGATCATTGACGGCTCATCGCAACATTACCGGCGTAGGTGACTGACCCGACCATGGTGCCACCCAGCGCTGCTCCTCCGGCAACCGAGATGGACACGGGAGGCTGCGCCCCCGCCGGCTGACAGGCCAGTGTAAGAAGCGCGAATGAGGTCAGTACCCGAACGGTTTGTGAGGTCATGATGTTCTCCTTTAGGGATCTTCCCGAACCAGCGGCAGCAAGGCTGTGGACAGCCACGGAACGTACGTGATCAACAAGACGCCTATGGCGAGGATGAGCAGCAGCGGAATGGAGGCGCGGCACACCTCCAGCAGCGGACGCTTGAAACGGTACGAGGACAGAAACAGGTTCAGGCCGACCGGCGGGGTGAGATATCCCAGCTCGAGATTCGCGATGAAGATCACGCCGAGGTGCACCGGATGGATCCCGAACGCGGCGGCAATCGGCACGATCAACGGGACAACGACGAATGTCGCCGAGAAGATGTCCATGACGCAGCCAACCGCGACGAGGAACAGATTGAGCGCGAGCAGGAAGACGTATTTGTCGCGGACATACAGTTGGCTCCACTCGATGAGCAGCGCCGGAAGGCCGGCATCGACGAAGTAGGCGCTGAGGCCCTTGGCCACCGCCAGAATGACCAGCACCCCACCCATCACTGCGACAGACTCCGCAAACACCCGCCGAATGTCTTTGGCGCTGACGTCTCGATGCACCGCCAGCTGGACCACGAGCACGTAGATGGCCGTGATCGCTGCCGTTTCGACGATCGTGGCGTACCCTCCAAAGAACGCGCCGAGCACGACGACCGGCAGCAGGATTTCCCACTTGCCCTGCCACAGGGCACGGCCTGCTTCACGCGGATCGAACCGAGACCGCCGTACGCCGGCGACCGCGCCGCCACGGACCGCATGGGCGGCCCCCAACCCGATCAACAACAGGCCCGGGAGGATGCCGCCCACCATCATCTCGCTCACCGAGATCTCCGAACCCGATCAACAACAGGCCCGGGAGGATGCCGCCCACCATCATCTCGCTCACCGAGATCTCCGCCACGATCGCGAAGAGGATCAACGGGAGCGCCGGGGGAAGCAGCAGCCCGAGCGCCGCGGACCCGGTCAGCAGGCCGAGTGAGAAGCGGTCGCCATAGCCATCCTTCAGGAGGGCCGGCAGAAGAAGGCCACCCAGCGCGAGGATCGTCACGCCGGAACCGCCGGTGAAGATGGTGAAGAACGCCGACAGGATGACGCAGGCGATGGCCGTGCCGCCCGGTATCCATCCGAACAACGCCCGGAATAGGCGCAGCAGGCGTCCGGGCGTCCCCCCCTCGGCCAGCAGGAATCCGCCGAGCGTGAACAGCGGAAGTGCCGGCAACGTCGGATGCGTCGTGAGCTCGTAGGCGGACGCCAGGACCGTCGGTGGAGGGATCCCTGCCGACATGAAGAGGAAGACCGCGGCGCCGCCAAGCACGATCATGATCGGCGCGCCCGCTGCGCCTGCGCCGGCGAGGAGCAGGACCCACATCCACCCGGGAGATCCCTCCAGCAGCGATGGCCGCAGGCCGATGGTGAGCCCCAGCAGAAGTCCCGCCGCCGCGACACTGCGCCCCGTCCAGCCAGGCGAGGCTCGTCCGACGAGGCGCAGGGCAATCAGGGCAAAGCCGGCCGGCAGGACGATCTGTGACATCCACGCCTGCACGCCGGCCGCGAGCCGCGTGCCCATGATCCGCTCGTCCAACACCAGGGTGACGGCGCCGACGCACAGAACGGCCGCGACGGCTGCTGACACCGTGGCCGACGTGATGTCACAGAATCGCTGCCCGCGCCCGCGAAGCAGGCTGCCGGTCGCGAGTCCCAGGAGCCGGCCGTCCCGCGCCGCCAGTGCTGCGCCGAGCAGCGCCACCCACATCGTCAACTGCCGAACGAACACCTGTGAGCCGGGGATGGCGTATCCGGACCACGGGCGCACGACGATCTCGATCAGCAGCAGCAGTACCATGGCCGCGAGCGCCGCTGCAGCCAGGAGCTCTTCCCCTGTGCCAATCGCGCTCGCGATCGCGCGTATGCGGGAGGAGCCGTTTGACCCGCTACTTGCCGGCACGAACAGCGTCGCGCTCGCGTTTGGCGAGGTCATAGATGTCTCCTTGGACGACGCCGTCCCTGCGCATGGCATCCCCGAGCTGCTCTGCGAGGCGGCGCCACTCGGCGACATCTCCCTTCGTCACGGTCAGACCGCGACCGCGCATCGCTTCAATGGCTTCCCGGTCCAGGCGCGGAACATCGCTGCGGAGCCGCGCACCCGCCTTCCGGGCTTCGTCGACGATGATGGCCTGGTCCTCGGCAGAGAGTGCGTTCCACCGCTCGGTGGACATGACGGTCGCACCTAAGAGGGGAGCAAACCCGAGGTCCATCATGTAGGGCGCCGACTGGTACCACGTGAGGAGCTGGGCGAAGAGTGGCGGGGACGGAACGGCCTCGATCATCGAGGTCTTGAGCGACGTGATGATCGCCGTGCTGTCGATCTGGACGGCGGTGAAGCCGTTGTTCTTGTACCACCGCGCCAGGCGGTCGTCGCCGGTCGACGTGTACAGCTTGAGCCGCTTGAGATCGTCGACCCTGGTGATCGGAGTCTTGCTGAAGATCTGAATCCACCCGACGTACGCCCAGTTCAACGCCTTGTAGCCTTTCGCCTCCAGTCGCTGCTCGAGCACCGGGCCGAGCTTTTCCAGCACTCGATCGGCTTCCGCGTAGGACTCGAAGAACATCGGCAAGCCGAACACGTTGAAGGCATCGTCCAGGTTCGCCAACGTGATCGCGGAGAGCTGCGCGGCGTGCAGCTTTCGAAAGTTCGGCCGCATGTTGCGCAGAAGGCCCTCTTCGCTCTCGTCACCACCGGCCAGGATCGTGTAGGTCACACGGCCGTTGGTTCGCGACTTCCAGCCCTCACCCATCTGGTGCAGCGTCTTCGCATAGATCGAGTTCTGCGGCGCGATTGTGCCGATTTTGATGGGCCCCTGCGCGGAGAGCGGATGCGCGGCGAGGAGACCTGTAGCGATAGCGACGGCGGTTCTAATGCGCGAAGGCATTCTCAAGCTCCTTGTCCGACAGAAAGAGTGCGTCGAGGTGGTCCAGCAGGTAGCGCGCGTATTGCTGGGCGAGGATGTTTTCAAGCCTGAGCGGCCGCTCGCGGTCGATGTCGACGGCAAGCGCCTTCTGCAGCAGGGCGACGAAGTCGGCCCGCTTCTGCTGCGGGAGCAACACACCGGTCGCGTACGACACGTGCGGGGCGGCGCCGTTGCCCTTGGTCAGCGCCACCGCGCGTTCGTAATGCCGCGCGGCACGATCGCGGTCGCCGCCCATGCCCGCCGGCAGCCCCTCGAGCGAGATCATCGCGACGTGGATCGCCCCGAAGTTCCAGGACTCGTCCAGTTCCAGTGCGCGGCGGACCAGGGCGTGCACGATCGGGAAGTCCCCGGCGAATTCGGGGCGGTCGAGACTGAGCGCGGCGGCCTTGCCCCACGACGCGCCGGTCCAGTACAGGAGGGGTACGTCCTTCTTCTGCAGCGTGGCGAGCGCCTTTTCGGGATCCTGGGTGAGTCGCTTGGTAATTCCCGGCGAGCCGAGCTCGAGGGACCGCAGGCAGTAGTCGCGGGCCCGGAGGTACATGCGCTGCGCACGTTCCTGGACTCTGACGTGGCGCGTGAAGTCCTCCAGCCGCAGCATCTCGGCGTCGCTGTCGACGAATCCATATGCGTACTGCGTGAAACCCGAACACGCGGTTAGCAGCAACCCGCGATGGTTGGGCACCTCTGCCAACAACGACTCCACGAGCTTCAGAGAGAAGGGCACGGCCGCTCGGATCAGCTCGGGGTCCGAGTCGGCCGCGAAGGTATCCCCTGTCTCGGCCAGCGAGTTGGCAACGCTGTTGATTGCAATGCGCTTGAGGGAGCAGCCCGGAGCCGCCATCAGTGCGAGGACGAGCGCTGAGAGCGCTGGACGTAGAATGATGGCGCGCATGCATTTACACTAGCGGCAGCTCTGGCCGGGCGTCCTCTGGAAGCGCTCATCTAGTTCTCACGAAACTCTCTGCACCCCATGACCCAACACGGCAGCCACGTCTTCGAGTTCGGCCCGTTCCGGATCGAGGACGGGGAGCGCCTGCTTCGGCGCGGCGGGACGGTGGTGCCCTTGCCGCCGAAGGCCGTGGCGCTGTTGATGGCGCTGCTGCATCGCAGCGGAGAGTTCATCGAGAAGGGGCAGTTGCTGGCGGAGGTCTGGCCCGACACGTTCGTGGAGGAAGGCAGCCTCACCCAGACAGTGTCCGTACTCCGGAAGGCGCTCGGGGAGGCACCGGCCTCTCCGTACATCGAGACGATCCCGCGGCGCGGTTATCGATTCGTCGCGCCGGTCACGGCTGTGCGCGGTGGGCGGGACGCTTCCCCGTCACTTGCCGTGCTGCCCCTGGCGAACCTGTCTGGAGACCGAGCGCAGGCGTTCTTCGCTGACGGAATGACGGACGAGTTGATCAGCTGCCTGATGACCATCGGCGCGCTGAGGGTCGCATCCCGGACGTCGGTCATGACGTATCGCGACACGCAGAAATCTCTGCCGCAGATCGCGCGGGAGCTGCAGGTCGGGTGGATCGTCGAGGGCTCGGTGCTGCAATGGGGTTCGCGGGTCCGCATCACGGCGCATCTGATCGAGGCGGCGACCGATCGGCAGATCTGGGGCGGCACCTACGAGAAGGATGTCGCTGAGGTCCTCTCGTTACAGAGTGCGGTGGCCACCGAGATCGCGCGCGCCGTACGCGTGACGCTCACGTCGGCAGAACGGTCATCGATCGCCACGGCACGCCGAGTGGATCCGGCCGCATACGACGCGTACCTGCGAGGACGCCACTTCTGGAACAAGCGGACCCGGGAAGATCTCGTTCGGGCAGCCGACTACTTTCGCGCCGCGATTGATCGCGACCCGACGTATGCGCCCGCCTACGCCGGCCTGGCTGATGCGTACGCGCTGCTCGGCACGATCGGCTACGACGCGCTGCGCCCGGATGACGCCATGCCACGGGCCGGCGCCGCCGCACGGCGGGCACTGGAGCTCGACGAAGGACTCGCACAGGCGCATGCGTCCCTCGGATACGTCAAGCTGTCGTTCGAGTGGGACTGGACGGGGGCGGAAGCGCACTTCACCCGCGCCACGGCGATCAATCCAGCCTACGCGACGGCGCATTACTGGTACGGCCACTGCCTCTTCGCGATGGGACAGATGGAGCAGGCCGCGCGGCAGATGCAGCGCGCGCAGGAGCTCGATCCGCTGTCCGTGCCGTGCCACCTCGGTGTTGGCTGGGCCTTCTACTATCAGCGGAAGTACGACGAGGCGATCGCGCAGTACAAACGGACGCTCGAGATCGCGCCGGACCTGCCCATGGTGCTCTACGAGCTCGGGCTCGCGTACCAGAACAGCGGCCGGTACGAGGATGCGCTCGCCGTCTTCGAGAAGGCCTACGCACGGTCCGGAGGTGAAGCAGCGGCCGTCATGCTGCTCGGGCATCTCTACGCACTGCTCGGCCGCCGCGCGGATGCCGAACGCCACCGGACTATCCTTGCCGGCATGGCGCAACGGCAATACGTGCCGCCGCTCTACACCGCGTTCATCTTCGCCGGCGAAGGGAACACCGACGAGGCCTTCGCCTGGTTCGATCTCGCCTGCCAAGAGCGTTCGAATTACATGATCTACCTGGCGGTGGAGCCATCGCTTGACGTGATTCGCGACGATCCGCGGTACTTGGATCTGCTGCGACGCGTTGGCCTTCCGCGGAGGGATCCAGCGGCGCCGTCGGCGAAGGCGATGCGGTTCGACGTGTGACGTGCGAGACGTCGTGAAGGCGGACGCCTCTCCGCCCGTGCAGAAGATTGAGACGATGCGTCACGCCATCGCGGTTGCCGACGAAATCGTTGCTGCGCTACACAGGCAAGGCCGTTGAGAACGCGCTCGGCCGTGAAGCTCCGCCCACTTCTACTCGACG
>Ga0209382_10000189_pt1 | contig 98995 bp, 87 predicted proteins | sample SoiMetdeltSBSDD5_FD_187599 | JGI IMG/M metagenome (GOLD analysis project Ga0209382, IMG submission 187599) | Bulk soil microbial communities from a Populus tree surrounding site in Tennessee, USA - Soil MetaG P. deltoides SBSDD5 (SPAdes) (version 2) | ecosystem: Environmental > Terrestrial >...
CCTCCGGCCGGACAGCCGCCGGAACCGGCCGGTACTCCGGGCGGACCTCTTCCTGGGCGCTCGCCGGGACCTCGTGCCGGGGCTCGGGCTGGGGGTCCGGGCGGGCCTGATGCCGGACGGCCGCCGGGGGCTCGGGTTGAGGTTCGGGGCGGACCTGATGCCGGACGGCCGCCGGGGGCTCGGGGCGGACCTCGTGCCGGACACCCGCCGGGAGCTCGGGTGGGGGCTCGGAGCGGGTCCCGTGCCGGGCGCCTGCCGGGGGCTCGGGTTGGGGCTCGGGGCGGAGCTCGTGGCGGGCGCCTGCCGGGGCCTCGGGTTGGGGTTCGGGGCGGACCTCATGCCGGACGCCTGCCGGGGCCTCGGGTTGGGGTTCCGGGCGGGGCCCGTGCCGGACGCTCGCCGGGAGGTCGGGTCGGGGCTCGGGGCGCACCTCGTGGCCGGCGTCGGCCGGGACGTCGGGTCGGGGCTTGGGTTGGGGTTCCGGGTGGGGCTCGTGGCGGGTGCCTGCCGGGGGCTCGGGTCGGGGCTCGGGGCGGACCTGATGCTGGGCGTCTGCCGGGGGCTCGGGTCGGGCGCCGGCCGGGACGTCGGCTCGGGGCTCGGGGTGGGGTTCCGGGCGGGGCCCGTGCCGGACGCTCGCCGGGAGCGCCGGGCGGACCTTTGTCGCCGGGGGGCGGGGGTCGCTCGGGGGCCTCACGTTCTGCTGGTCTAGCCGGCAGGGGGTGGGGGTGGGGAGTAGCGTCGGGCCGGATGTTGGGCTCGAGGCGTCAGCTGGCTCTGGCCGGCGCCCTCGCGATGCTGGTCGGGGTCCTGCTGCAGGGGGCCGACGCGGCCGCGGAGCTGCAGGCGTGGACCACCGTCGGCCCCGGCCACCCCGGCCACCTCCCGATGATCGGCAACCTGCCGCCGTCGGGCACCACGCCGGTCGCCGTCCGGGTCCGGCCCTGGGACACCGGGAGCCTCTTCTCGCTCGCCCGGTCGTCACGGAACCGCATCGACGGCCTGCGTCTGGCGCTGCTCGCCGGGCTCGTCGTCACGGCCACCTCGGCCTGGGCGCTCACCCGGCCCGACCGGCCCGTTGCCACGCCGCTCCGGCGGCCCGAGGTGGGCGCCTCGCGGGCCCCACCGGCACACCGAACGACCTGAGCATCGATCGCGTCCCGCCCGATCCCGGGCCTGGACGCCGCTGACCCGTCCTCGCTCATCGGTGAGCCCTGGCCGCGCCGACGCGCCGCGTCGCGTCGCGCCCGGCCAATCCGCGCAGGAGCCGCCGCGCCATGTCCACGCAGCTCGACATCCCCACGACCCCGACCACCCCCGGCTACCAGGCGCCGGAGCCGACGCGCTCGGCGCCGGGCATCCCCCTGCCGCCCGACACCTGGCTGTACCGAGCCAAACGACGCCTGCTCGGCGATCCGCTGCACTCGGAGCAGCTCGACGAGGAGCGCCTCGGCAAGCCCACCGCGCTCGCCATCTTCGCCTCCGACAACCTGTCGTCCTCGGCCTACGCCACCGAGGAGATCCTCCACGTGCTGGTGCCGGTGGTCGGCATCGCCGCGTTCTCGCTGGTCGTGCCCATCACGCTGGCCATGCTCGTGGTGCTGGGCTTCCTGATCCTCTCCTACCGCGAGACCATCAAGGAGTACCCGTCGGCCGGCGGCGCCTACCTGGTGACCCGGGACAACTTCGGCCCCGTGGTCGCCCAGGTGGCCGGCGCCTCGCTGCTCACCGACTACGTGCTCACGGTGGCGGTGTCGACTGCGGCCGGCACGGCGGCGCTGGTGTCGGCGGTCGAGGAGCTGGCGCCCTACCGCGTCCCGATCTCGCTGTTCTTCATCGCCCTGGTGGCCTACGGGAACCTGCGCGGGGTGCGGGAGTCGGGCCGGACGTTCGCTGCCCCGACCTACTTCTTCTTCGTGAACATGATGCTGCTGCTCGGCATCGGCGCAGTGAAGGCAGCGTCGGGCGACCTCCCGGTCGTCGGGCGCCGGCTCGACGGGATGATCCCGTTCGGCGAGGAGGGCAGCGGCCTCCTCGTCGGCGCCAGCCTCTTCGTGGTCATGCATGCGTTCGCCTCCGGTGGCGCTGCGGTGACCGGCGTCGAGGCCATCTCCAACGGCGTCACCGCGTTCCGCAGGCCCGAGGCCCGCAACGCCCGCCAGACCCTGGTGATGATGGGCGGCGGGCTGGCCGTGATGTTCTTCGGCCTGTCGATGCTCGCCGCCAAGATCAAGGTCGCCCCCTTCGAGGAGGGCACGCCCACGGTCATCGCCCAGATCGGCGAGGCGGTCTACGGCACCAGCACGCTCGGCAAGGTGCTCTTCTACTCGCTGCAGGTCGGGACCCTGCTGATCCTCGTCCTGGCCGCCAACACCGGCTTCGCCGGGTTCCCCCGGCTGGCCAGCTTCCAGGCCGCCGACAAGTTCCTGCCCCGCCAGCTCACGAAGCGGGGCCACCGGCTCGTCTACTCCAACGGGATCATCGCCCTGGCGTGCGCGGCCGCCGCCCTGGTGGTGATCACCGGCGCCGAGGTCACCCACCTCATCCCGCTCTACGCCGTCGGCGTGTTCACCGGCTTCACCTTGTCGCAGGCCGGCATGACGAAGCACCACCTGCGCAAGCGCCAGCCGGGGTGGCGCCGCGGCCTGGCGATCAACGCCACCGGTGGGGTCATGTCGCTCGTGGTCCTCGTGGTCATCGCGTCCACCAAGTTCGCCGAGGGTGCCTGGTTCATCGTGGTCATGCTCCCGGCACTGGTGGTGGTGTTCCTGCGGGTGAACCGGCAGTACGGCAAGGAGAGCGCGGCGCTCGAGGTGGGCGTCCACGCCGCCGCCAAGGCCCCGATCCTGCGCCGCCACGTGGTGCTGGTGTTCGTCGACCAGCTCGACCTGGCCGCGGCCCGGGCCATCCAGTACGCCCGCACGCTGACGCCCGACGAGCTCCGGGCGGTCCACTTCGTGGTGGACGAGGACGAGGCCCGGTTGCTGGCCGAGGACTGGGGGCGGCTCGGTCTGTCACGGGTGCCCCTGGAGCTGGTGGCCTGCCCCGACCGCCGGCTGACCCGGGCGGCGGTCGAGACCACCGCGCACGAGCTGTCCGACGGCGAGACCGAGGTGACGATCCTGCTTCCCGACCGCAAGTACCGGGGGTTCTGGCACCGCATCCTGCACGACCGCACGGCCGACGAGATCCTCGCCGAGGTGTCCAAGCTGGCCCACGCCAACGTGACCACCGTGCCCTTCCAGCTCGACAGCTGGGTGCCGGAGGAGGCCCTGGCCATGGTGCAGACGGTCCGGGAGCGACCCGGCAACGGCGAGCGACCCGCCGGGCAGACCCCGCCGTCCCGGCAGGCCCGGGTCGACATCGGCGTCGTCACCCCCATCGAGGAGGCGCAGTGGCGCGACCGGGTGCGGATCAGGGGCCGGGTGCGGTCGGTGCGGGTGGCGCCCCGCCACGACGTGCCGATCTACGAGTGCGTCGTCGACGACGGCACCGGGCGCATCGTCGCCGTGTTCCTCGGCCGCCGCGACCTGGCGGCCATCCAGGTCGGGACCCGGGTCGAGGTGACGGGCACGGTCGGCATCCACCGGGGCCACCTCTCGATCCTCAACCCCAGCTACCAGGTCCTCGCCCGGGAGGAGTAGCGCCGAGCGAGGAGGAGCTCAGCCGGCGTGGCTGCTGCCGGCGGGCAGCTCGAAGTCACCGAGGTTGGTCGGGTGCGGCGGTGGCGTGGGGACGTCGCGGAAGCCGCCCTCGACCAGCTCGGACTGGCCTGCCCGGGCGACCTTGCTGTTGAAGGAGTCGACGACGTCCGGGAAGATCTTCTTCACGCAGACCTGGTGCAGGTAGTCGTCGTGCCAGCGCTCCAACGGGACCGGGTGGGCGTCGTCGCCGGTGCCGCCTTCGTACACCTTGTTGGGGAAGAGCCTGGAGATCTTGTCGATGGTGACAGTGGTGGTCCCGGTCTTGCTGAGCTCGTCGATGGCCTGCTGCGACAGCTGGGCGGCCCGGGCGGCCAGCTCGGCGCCCTTGCGGTCGGACTCGGTGAGCAGCGTGCTGTCGCCGCCCACCTTGACCACGTCGCCGTTGTCGTTGCCGACCGTGAGCCCCCGCTCGTTGAAGTAGTCGTGGGTCATGCCTGCGGCCAGCTGCAGGAACGTGCTGTTCAGGAACTTCAGGTAGATCTGGTAGTTCTGCTCGCGGGTGCGGCCCCCGCCCGCGGCGACGCCTGACCCGGCGACCCGCTGGTCGTGGGACCCCCGCTCCCAGGCGGACTGGGGGTCGGTGACCGATTCCCCCAGCGCCCGGTCCATGCTCGTGGTCCCGTCGTTGCCGGTCGGCCGGTTGTACAAGCCCCGAGCCGACATCCCGGGCTGCTGGCGTGCGCTCATCGATTCCATGACGTCGTCGTCGGGCATCCCGTACCAGGGCTTGGTGTCGTCGCCCCACCACATCCGGCCGAGCAGGTCCCACCACTTGGACGACAGGCCGTTGACGTAATCGACGAACCACTGCATCACCAGCGTCTTGTTGATGAGGTGCCCGGCGGCGAACGAGTCCTGCAGGAAGTGGTCGCCGTAGCCGTTCTTCAGCCAGGCCTGGCGGAGGTGCTCGTCGGCGTCGGTGTCGATGTCCTTCAGCGGCTTGCGGTCCGCCTGGGTGCGGTGGTGGGCCCGGGCGTGGTCCTCGGCCTCCTCGTGGAAGCGGGCCCAGCGGTGCCAGCTGTAGGGCGCGAAGTGGCAGGCGTTCTTGGCCACGAGGCCGAAGTACTGGTTGGCCCCGAGGCGCTCGGTGGCCCCGGCCATCGCCTTCTCCGACGCGACCGGCGGGACCAGCTCCCAACCCCCGGCGCCGGCCTGGCCCCGGAAGCCCAGCGTGAAGACCTGTGACGTGGTGCCCGAGCGCATGCGTTGCAGCACCGGCAGCACGATGTCGCGGCTCAGCCCATCGATGTGCTGCGAGTCGGGCAGGTAGTCGGCCAGGGCGTTGAGCTCGCCGTAGCTGACCCACAGGCCCGACGTCCGCAGCTTGATCCAGCGGATGTCGGGGAACGCCTGGCGGGGGTCGCGGAACGGGTCGTTGACGAAGAAGATCGCCTGCTTCCACAGGTCGCCCAGGAGGTGGTTCCGATCCTTCGAGGTGACCGCGGCCTGGCCGAGCCGGCCGGGCGGGGTGTTGCCGAGCAGCGTGTGCTCGAACGACGCGTGGCGCTGCACCGTGACCTGCTGGAGTGCCCCCGTCGTTGCAGCGTTGCCCGCCGAACGCTGCAACTCGAGGAGCGACGCCTCGCCGGGCTTCAGCGCCGGGTCGGCGGTGCGAGCGTGGATCGCCCGGGTGATCCGCGACGAGTGGTCGTGCTGCCGGTTGCCGTCAGCGTGTTGCCGTGCCGCCATGCGCGCCCCCTGCGGCGGCCACGTTGCGGCAACCGGCCGCCGCAGGCAAGGGCCACTCGGGCAAACGAACGGGCAGCGGCCGCTCGTGGCGACCGGTCGCTACGGCAACCAGCGCCTGAGCTGGTCCTCGTAGCGCTGCCGGTTCTCGTCGAAGCCGACGGTGAACGGCGGCGGTGCGACGGCGAGCAGGGCGGCGACGGTGGAGTCGTCCAGGCCGTCGGCCAGCCACGGGCCGACGAACGCGAAGTCGAGGTTCTCGGGCACCGGCGGGGGCCCACCCCCGGGCGGGACCGGCGGCTCGGCGACCATCAGCGGCACGATGTGCTGCTCCTCCAGGTCGAGGTGCTGGTTGACCACGGCGTCGAAGCTCTCTAACGCTGCGACGGTCTGGTCGACGACGTCGGGCGCCGGCAGCTTGGCCAGCAGGCCGTCGATGTCGCCGATCCGCTCGTCGAGGTCCTCGTGCTGGATCTCCAGCTGGTCGACGACCTCGCCGAGCTCCGGGTGCTTGCCCCGGTACAGCGGGAAGAGGAAGGCGTCCTCCATCTGGTGATGGCTGAGCAGCGCCTGGTCGAACCCGACCCAGTGGCGGCGGAGCGCCTCGAGGCCGTCGGCTGGGAAGTCCCAGGCGGCCAGGGCCCGCACGCCCTTCGGGAAGCGCTCTGTGTCCCGCCGGTAGCCGCGGTGTGCGGCCAGGAAGTTGCTGAGGGGTGTCGCCTGCCCGTTGCCGTCGAGGAGGTCGTAGTCCTTCATGGTCGCAGCACGCTAACGACCACGCTCCGTGATCCCACTGTGACGTTGGTCCCGCTCGCGGGAGGGACCAGAATCGGGCGGTGGCCATCCGGACCCCCGACCAGCGCTTGCGCGTGTTCGTCAGCTCGACGCTGGCGGAGCTCGCCGACGAGCGGGCGGCGGTGGCCCGGGCGATCAGCTCGCTGCGGCTGACGCCGGTCATGTTCGAGCTCGGCGCCCGGCCCTACCCGCCACAGGCGCTCTACCGGGCCTACCTGGCCCAGAGCGACATCTTCGTCGGCCTCTACTGGCAGCGCTACGGCTGGGTCGGGCCGGGGATGGACATCTCCGGCTTGGAGGACGAGTTCCAGCTGTCCGGGGCGATGCCGCGCCTGCTGTACGTGAAGACGCCGGCGCCCGAGCGCGAGGCCCGGTTGACCGACCTGATCCAGCAGGTGCAGGCCGACGCCAGCGATTCGTACCGCTCGTTCCGCTCGCCCCGGGAGCTGGGGCGCCTGGTGCGCGACGACCTGGCGGTCCTGCTCAGCGAGCGGTTCGTGGCGTCGGCGGACCCGGCGGGCCCGGGGCTGCTGACCGAGCGGCCGGCCGCCTTGCCGCCGGCGGAGCCCGAGCCGGCAGTGCCGGCGCCCCGCCGCACGTTGCCGGTGGCGCTGACCTCGCTGTTCGGCCGGGACCAGGACATCGAGCAGGTCCTGCAACTGCTGGACGGCCACCGGCTGGTCACGCTCACCGGGCCGGGCGGCATCGGCAAGACCCGCCTGGCGGCCGCGGTGGGGGAGCACGTCGAGGGGTCCGTGGTGTTCGTGCCGCTGGCGTCGCTCAACGACCCGGCGCTGGTCCTGCCCCAGGTCGCCGCGGAGCTGGGCATCCCCATGGAGGGCGCTCGCCCGCCGCTGGGGGTCCTGGCCGAGCAGCTCGGCGACAGCCCCACGCTGCTCGTGCTCGACAACCTCGAGCAGGTCGTGGCCGTTGGCCCGCAGCTCGACGAGCTGCTGGCCCGCTGCCCGGGCCTCCGCATCCTGGCCACCAGCCGGACCGTGCTGCGCCTCCGGGCCGAGCGGGAGTACCCGGTGCCGGAGCTGGCCTCCGAAGAGGCGATCGCGCTGTTCGTCGACCGGGCCCAGGCCGTGCGCCCGGACTTCGACCTCACCGAGGGCAACGCCGGCGCAGTGGCCGAGATCTGCCGGCTGCTCGACGGCCTACCGCTGGCCATCGAGCTGGCCGCCGCCCGCATCCGGTTGCTCGACCCCGACGCGCTGCTGGCCCGGCTCCGCACCAGCTTCGACGCCCTCGGCGCCGGTCCCGTCGACCTGCCCGAGCGCCAGCGCACCCTGCGGGCGGCCATCGAGTGGAGCATCGGCCTGCTCACCGCGGACGAGCGCGAGATGCTGGGGACGCTGTCGGTGTTCGTCGACGGCTGGACCCTGGACGCCGCTCTGGCGCTGGACGATCGTGCCCTCGACCTGCTCGACGCGCTCGCCGGCCACAGCCTGGTCAGCGTCCACGGGGCCCGGTTCCGGATGCTCAGCTCGGTCCGGGAGATCGCCGCAGAGCTGCGTACCGACCCGGACGTCGAGCGGCGCCACGCCCACTACTTCCGTGACGTCACCGCGTGCGCCGACTGGGCCACGGTCGGGTCTACGCAGTCGGCAGAGCTGCTGCGGCCCGAGGAGGGCAACCTGCGTGCCGCGGTCCGCTGGTTCATGGCGCACGACATCGGCCCGCTGCCCCGCATGTTCCGGACCTTCTGGATGTTCTGGTACCGCTACGACCACGTGGTCGAAGGGCGGGTCTGGATCGAGGAGCTGCTGCCGCGGGTCGACGAGCTCGACGACCGGGCCCGCACCGAGCTGGCGCTGATGGCGACGGTGACGGCTGTCGAGGTGGGCGACGACGACGGTGCGCTGGGCGGGATCGCCCAGCTTGACCTGGAGGTCGACGACCCTCACCTGGCCAGCCTCGCCCAGCTCGCCCGGGCGTGGGCGCTGCCGATCGTCGGCGACTACGACGGCGCCCTGACCGCCGTGCAGCTGGCGCTCGACGGCCTCCGCCCGCTGGGCGACGTCTTCATGTCCGAGGGTGCGCTCAACACGCTCGCCATGCTCGAGATCGCCCGCGGCCACGACGACTCCGCCGCCCGGGCACTGACCGAGGCCGTCGACCTCGCCGACCGCCATGGCCGCACCTGGAACACCCCGATCACCATCGTCCTGCTGGCGGGACTGGCGGTCCGCCGGGGCGAGCAGGACGAGGCCCGGGTGTTGTTGCGCCGGGCGGTCGGCCCCGACACCGACCTCAGCACCCAGGCGACGACCCTCGGGCTCGTCGTGCTGGCCGAGGCGGCGTTGCTCGACGGAGACCCTCCGGAGGCCGCCCGGGCGCTGGGCGCGGCCGACGGCATCCGGCGCCGCACCGGGATCCGCGTCTGGACCACGGAGCGGAGCAGCGACGAAGAGTTGGTGGCCCGGGTGCGCGAGACCCTCGATCCCCAGCTGTTCACCAAGGCGTTCGCGGAGGGCGCCGCCCTCACCCGACGGGACGCGGTGGCTCTCCTACGCGACTGAATCTCTTGTCGGCGGAGCGTCTGAGCTGCTCATAGCGGTGGCAGGACAGCTAGGTGCGGATCGCGATCATCTCGCCTCCATGGGTCCCGGTGCCGCCGCATGGCTACGGCGGCACCGAGGCCGTGCTGGACTGCCTCGCCCGGGGCCTGCAGGCCACCGGGCACGATGTGCTGCTGTTCGCCACCGGTGACAGCACGTGCGACGTGCCGATGGGCTGGGACCGCGCCGTCGCGGTCGGGCCGGGTGACGCCACGCCGTTCATCGAGATGCACCACGTCATCAAGGCCTACGAGGCCGTGCAGACCTGGGGCGCTGACGTCGTCCACGACCACACCCTGTTCGGCCCGGTCTACGGGCAGCGCGTCGGCGTGCCGGTGGTGACCACCAACCACGGGCCGTTCGAGGACGACCTGGCCGACATCTACCGGGCGGTCGCGCCGCTGGTGGCGATCATCGCCATCTCCCACAACCAGGCCAGCCAGGCCGACGACATCCCGATCGCCGCGGTGATCCACCACGGCGTGGACCCCGACGCCTTCCCGATCGGCGAGGGGGACGGCGACTTCGCCGTCTTCCTCGGGCGGATGCACCCCGCCAAGGGCGTCGATGCCGCCGCTCGGATCGCTCAGCGCGCGGGCGTCAAGCTCAAGATCGCCTGCAAGCTGGAGGAGCCGCTGGAGCACGAGTACTTCGACCAGGCTGTCGCCCCGCTGCTGGGCAACGGGGTGGAGTTCGTCGGCGAGGTCGGGGGCGATGCCCGTGAGGAGCTGCTCGGCGCCGCTACCTGCCTGCTGAACCCGATCGACTGGGAGGAGCCGTTCGGCATGGTCATGATCGAGGCGCTCGCCTGCGGCACCCCGGTGGTCGCGACAGCCCGGGGCTCGACACCCGAGCTGATCGACGACGGCGTCACCGGCTACGTCCGCACCACCGAGGACGAGCTGGCGGCCTGCTTGCGTCACGCCCACCTCCTCGACCGCGCGTCGTGCCGCCAGGCGGTCGTAGACCGCTTCTCGACGCAGCGCATGGTCGCCGACCACGTTGCGCTCTACGAGCAGTTCGCTGGATGAACCCTGCTGTTTCTCGCGCTCCGCGGTGTGCTAGACAGCCGCTCCTAGTCACGAGGCGAACGGAGCGGGGAGATTGCGGGCAATGCGGAAAGCGTTCGGCGGAGCCGTCGCGCTCGGGTTGGCGACGGCAGCGTCGCTCGCGTGGGCGGGACCAGGCTTCGCACAGGAGGATCCTGAGGATCCCGGGTTCACGCACCTGGAGGCGAACCTCACACCCAAGGAGGTCGGGCCCCAGGACACGGTGACGGTCACGTCCGTCGACAGCTGCTCGACGGCCGGGACGCTGGAGTTCGCCGTCTTCCACGAGGGCGACTTCGACTGGGAGTCGGGGGAGAGCGAAGCGCAGCCGGTGCTGGTCGACTTCGCCGAGACCAACGACGACGGCAGCTGGGAGATCAGCTTCTCGCCGGCGGACTTCGGCTCGGTCGACCCCGGTGAGGACGACGAGCTCTCGGCGCTGGCCGAGGAGGACCCCGAGGAGCCGGGCGACGACCTCGCGTTCGAGGTGTACGGCCCGCTGGGCTTCTCGGTCGAGGGCCCGGAGCTGGACGAGGGCTTCGAGTGGTTCGGGCTCTGCTTCGACTTCGGTGAAGAGGTCGAGCTGACCGACGAGATCACGTCGCACGACTTCGACGACGAGTTCGGGGTGTACCCGACCGAGGCAGGCGACGACGTGACCGCCGCGTCGGTCGATGCCTGCCCGGTCTCGGAAGAGGGCGGCGACAGCGCCCAGTGGTTCCTCTTCTCCGAGGAGGACCTGGTGACCAACGGTCCGCTGGAGCTGACGTCCGAGGGCGAGTGGGAGGTCACCTTCCCGGCCCCGGCCGACGCCGGCTTCTACTTCTTCTACGTCGAGTGCTACGGCCCGGACGAGGAGCTGACCGGCTTCTACACGGACCTGGTGCTGGCCAACGAGGTGAGCGGCACGCCGCCGGTCCGCCCGCCGGCCCCGGCGAGCCCGATCGACGAGCCGCCGCCGAACACCGGCTGATCCCTGATCTTCGAACCGCGGTGGCTGACAGTGAGCCACCGCGGTTCGAAGAAGGCCCCTGCTAGGTAGGGGCGACCGGTGGGTGGTTGGTGAACGTGCCGATGTGGACGTCGTAGCCGGCTTCGCGGAGGGCCGTGACCACCCGGTCGACGTGGTGGTGGTCGAGCGTCTCGATGGTCAGCTCGACGTGGGCGGCCTTGGCGTTGACGTCGACGAACAGGCGCTGGTGGTGGATCTCGACGATGTTGGCGCCGGTCTGGCCCAGCAGGGTGGTCAGCTCGCCCAGCGTGCCCGGCACGTCGGGCAGGTCGATGTGCAGGCGTGACAGCCGGCCGTTGCGGATGAGGCCCCGCATGATGACCGATGCCAGCAGCCGGGGGTCGATGTTGCCGCCCGACAGCACCACGCCGACCTTCTTGCCGGCGAAGCGCTCGGGCTGAGCGACGATGGCGGCGATGCCGGCGGCACCGGCGCCCTCGACGACCGTCTTCTCGATCTCCAGCACCAGGTTGATGGCGGTCTCGATGGCGTCTTCGGAGACGGTGACGATGTCGTCGACCAGCTCCTTGAGCATCGGCCCGGTGACCTTGCCGGGCCACGGGGCGGCGATGCCCTCGGCCAGCGTCGAGCCGCCCGTCTCCACCGCGGTGTCGTGGTAGTAGGCGGCCATGGCGCCGTAGCGCTCGACCTGCACGCCGATCAGCTCGATGTCGGGCACCAGGTGGCGAGCGCTGACCGCGCAGCCCGCCAGCAGTCCGCCCCCGCCGACGGGCACGACGAGCATGTCGAGGTCGGGGAAGTCGCTGAGCAGCTCCAGCCCGCACGTGGCCTGGCCGGCGATGACCTGGGGGTCGTCGAACGGGTGCACGAACGTGCGGCCCTCGGTCTCGACGAGGCGCTGCACCTCGGTTCGGGCCTCGTCGAGCCCGCCCCCGCCCAGCACCACCCGGGCGCCCATCTCGCGGCAGCGCTGGACCTTGACGAACGGGGTGCTCGACGGCATGACGATGGTGGCGTCGATGCCGAGCCGCTGGGCGTGGTAGGCGACGGCCTGGCCGTGGTTGCCGGCCGACATGGCGATGACCCCCGCCTCGCGTTCGGCCTCGGTGAGCTGCAGCAGCTTGTTGAGCGCGCCCCGCTCCTTGAACGCCGCGGTGAACTGCAGGTTCTCGAACTTGACCACCACATGACAGCCGAGGACCTGGGAGAGCGTGCGGGAGTGGGAGCTGGGCGTTGGCTCGATGGCGCCCTTGAGGCGGGCCTCGGCGGCGAGCACGTCGTCCCACGTGACGGGAACGGCAGCGCTGGCGTCCCCGGCCATCACGAAGCAGCCTTGATGGTGAGTTGGTCGACGGTCACCTCGTCGAGGACCTCCTGTAGTGGCTCGGTCCCCAGGCCCGGTCCTTGTGGGACCTCCATAGTGCCATCCCGGTCCTCGAAGGGCGGGGTGATATCCCGGGGGAAGTAGCGGGCCGATGGCCCGAGGTCGGGCGGCAGGCTGCAGCCGGGCAGCGCCGCGACCGCCAGGTTCACCGCCCGGCCGAGCCCGGTCTCGAGCATCCCGCCGCAGCGCACCGGGATCCCGCTGTCGACGCAGCGCTGGTACAGGCGTCGCGCCTCGCCGATGCCCCCGACCCGGCCCACCTTCAGGCTCAGCGCCCCGCAGGCACCGAGGGCGAGGGCGGTGTCGAGGTCGCCGAGCGAGCCGATCGACTCGTCGAGGCACAGCGGCACGTTCGGGCCGATCAGGCGGGCCAGGCGGGCGTGGCCGAGGAGGTCGTCGGGGGCGAAGGGCTGCTCGATGGCCAGCAGGCCGAGGGCCGGGTCGGCCAGCCGCTCCAGGTTGGCGATGTGGCCGGGGTCGTGGGAGACGTAGCTGCCGTTGGCGTCGACCAGCAGGCCGACCGGCCCCACCGCGGCCCGCACCGCCCGCACCGGCTCGACGTCCCAACCCGGCATGACCTTCAGCTTCAGCGCCCGGTGGCCCTGCGCCACCCAGCTCATTGCCGCCACGACCAGGTCGTCGACGGTGGCGGTGAGACCGATGGCGATGCCGGTCGGCACCTCGGTTCGGGTAGCGCCCAGGAAGTCGGCGAGCGACCGGCGGTCGGACCGGAGCCCGGCGTCGAGCACGGCGCCTTCCAGCGCGGCCTTGGCCATCTGGTGGCCCCGGACCTCGCGCAGCGGCCGGCCCGCCAGCACCCGGGGCACGAGGTGGGCGCGGAGGACGTCGAGGGCGCCGGCGGTGTACTCGGGCCAGTACGACGGCTCGTTCTCAGCGACGCACTCGGCCCAGCCGGACGGGCCGCCGTCGGCGACCAGCGCCCGGACCACCACCACCTCGCGGTGGTCGCGGTTGCCGTGGGCGGCGCGGAACGACTCGGCCAGCGGCAGCCGGATGACCCGCAGCTCGATGCCCTCGAGAGAGACCTTCACCCTCCCATGATGGTCCCCCACACCCCTACGCACCGTTACCCTGGTCGCTCATGGGGTCCACCGCCGTGATGCTCAAGGCCAACGATCCGTGCTGGTGCGGCAGCGGGCGCAAGTTCAAGCGGTGCCACAAGCAGAGCACCGAGCACATCCGCCCCGGCCGGGTCAGCCCGATGCGCAGCGTGCCGACCGACATCCCGCGCCCGCCCTACGCCGAGACCGGCGTGCCGGTGCGGATACCCGAGTCGCACGTCCGCACCCCGGAGGTCATCGAGCGGATGCGCCGGGCCGGCCGTGAGGCCGCCCAGGTCCTGCAGACGGTGGCCGCCGCCATCGCCCCCGGCGTCACCACCGACGAGCTCGACGCCCTCTGCCACGAGGAGATCATCCGGCGGGGCGCCTACCCCAGCCCGCTCAACTACGGCGGCTTCCCGAAGTCGCTGTGCACATCGGTCAACGAGGTCATCTGCCACGGGATCCCCGACGACCGGGCCCTGGTCGACGGGGACATCGTCAACCTCGACGTGACCATCTACCTCGACGGGGTGCACGGCGACACCAACGCCACCTTCCCGGTCGGCCAGATCGACGAGGAGTCGGCCCAGCTCATCGACGTCACCCGGGAGTGCCTCGACCGGGGCATCGCCGCGGTGCACCCGGGCCGGCCGATCAGCGACATCGGCCGGGCCATCCAGCACCACGCCGAGAGCCACGGCTACGGCGTCGTGCGGGCCTTTGTTGGCCACGGCATCGCCGAGCAGTTCCACACCGACCTCCAGATCCCGCACTACTTCGACCAGCGGGCCACCACCATCATCGAGCCGGGCATGACGTTCACCATCGAGCCGATGATCACGCTGGGCGCCTGGCAGCACCACATGTGGGACGACGACTGGACCGCGGTCACCGTCGACCGCCGCCGCACCGCCCAGTTCGAGCACACCCTGCTGGTCAACGACGACGGCGTGGAGATCCTCACCCTGCCCTAGGCAGTTGCTTAGAGTGGCGGCTTGCCTACGCTCCGCCTGATCTTCGGCGCGGCGCTCGTTGCCGGCGCCGCCGCCCCGCTGATCGCTGCACCTGCTGAGGGATCCCACCGTCACGCCAACGACGGCGCCGAGACCTACGTGGTCGCCTTCGACCGCGGACCCGACGCCGCCCGCCGCGCGGTCGACGCCTCGGGAGGCACCGTCCTCGACGTCAACGAGGACCTGGGGGTTGCGCTCGTCCGGGCGGTCGACGACGGGTTCCGGCACCAGCTCGGTCAGCTCGGCGGCATCGAGGGTGTGGTCCTGAACCACTCGGTCGGCCTGCTGCGCAAGGGCATGCCCCACCGCTACGCCGAGGAGCGACCCCGGTCCGCGCACGCCCCGGCGTCGGCCGGGCGATCGAGCGAGGCTGCCGCCGCGCCGGCGGCCCCCGCAGCCCGGGGGTCGGACGAGCCGCTGGGCGGCCGGCAGTGGGACCTGGCCATGCTCGGTGTCCCCGAGGCGCACCAGCGGGCCACCGGCGCCGGGGTCGACGTGGGGGTCATCGACACCGGCATCGACGGCGCCCACCCCGACATCGCCCCCAACTTCGACGCCGGCCGCTCCCGCAACTTCACGACCGACATCCCCGCCGTCGACGGGCCGTGCGAGGTGCCGAGCTGCGTCGACCCCGCCGACGTCGACGGCAAGGGCCATGGCACCCACGTAGCCGGGACCATCGCCGCCGCCCGCAACGGCCTCGGCATCAGCGGCATCGCCCCCGACGCCCGGCTGGTCAACCTGCGGGCCGGGCAGGACTCGGGCTACTTCTTCCTGTACGAGACGCTCAACGCCCTGACCGCGGCCGGGGACCTGCACCTCGACGTGGTCAACATGAGCTTCTACACCGACCCGTGGCTCTACAACTGCGACTCGCCCGACGACTACATCGAGGGCAAGCCCAGCGCCGACGACCTCGCCCAGCAGCGCCTGACCCGCAAGCTGGTGGTCAACGGCCTGCGCTACGCCCACGACCGGGGCGTGACCCTGGTGGCCGCGGCCGGCAACGAGCACGCCGACCTGGCCGCGCCGACGCGCTTCGACCCGTTCAGCCCCGGCTACCCGCCCGGCACCAGCGCCGGCCGGCTGGTGACCAAGGACTGCGTCGACCTGCCCAACGAGGGGCCGAGCGTGATCTCGGTGGGGTCGGTGGGCCCGTCGGGCACGAAGGCCGACTACTCCAACTACGGGTTCGGGGTCATCGACGTGACCGCGCCGGGCGGCTGGCTGCGCGACCGCGTCGGCACGCCGGGCTACCAGCAGCCCGCCAACATGATCCTCTCGACCTACCCGCAGGCGGCCGCCATCGAGGAGGGCCTGGCCGACGCCGACGGCCAGCCGACCGACGGGTTCTCGATCCGGCAGTGCAACGCGCTCGGGGTGTGCGGCTTCTACTCGTACCTGCAGGGGACCTCGATGGCGGCACCGCATGTCGCCGGCGTGGCCGCGCTGATCGTCCAGCGGTTCGGCCAGGGCTCGGCGCTGCAGGGCTACTCGCTCGCCCCCGACCAGGTGGCGGCCATCCTCCAGCGCACGGCCCGCGACCATGCGTGCCCGGCGAACGGCGTCGTGACCTACCGCAACGTCGGCCGGCCGGCCAGCTGGAACGCCGTGTGCCAGGGCGACGCGGCCAACAACGGCATCTACGGCGCCGGCATCGTCGACGCCGCCGCGGCGACCCGCTAGTAGACCCGGTCGCCGGGCTGGGCGAGGTCGGCGGCGTAGAGCGGGACGGCCTGCGACTCGTGGTCGGGGCTGTCCGGGTGCGGGGTGCCGAGCGTGAGCGCCTCGGAGGTGTAGGGCCCCAGCTCCCGGGGCCCGAGGTTGACGCACGCCACGACGTTGCGTCCGACCAGATCGGCTTCGTCGACGAGCGCCAGCTGCGCCACCGACGTCCGCTGCCCTAGCGGCCCCAGGTCCAAGGTCAGCACCCGCGACGTGAAACGGGTGCCCTCGGCCAGCGGCGCCGCCACGACCCGCGCCACCCGCATGTCCACGTTCTGGAACTTCCCGAACGTGATCTGCGCCTTCTGCTCCTCGACCGCGCGCTGCCCCATGGCCGCCCGACGTTATCCGGCGACGGGCTAGGTTCACCGGCCATGCCGTCACGCATCTCTCTCGTGAAGAAGGCCGCGGCCAAGGTGCTCCAGCCTGGGGAAGAAGTCGAGTCAGCCTGCATGGTGAGCCTGCCGGGCACGATGAAGCGAGAGGGGCGTCAGGCCATGCTGCGCGGCACCCTCGGCGTCCGCTTCATCCAGGTCGACGACGACGCGTTCCCCGAGAAGCTCGTCGCCGCGACCACCAACCAGCGGATCCTGCTGTTCGAGCAGTCGATGTTCGCCCGGGCCAAGGGGCTGGTCGCCGAGTTCCCGCTCGACCAGGTCGCGGCGGTCGAGGCCACGGGCACGAGCCGAGCCCAGGTCTCGCTCAAGATCCTCGAGTTCTCGATCAACCTGCACGACGGCAACGAGCTCCCGCTCGAGTCCGCCGACTCGAAGGGCGCGGAGGAGCTCATCCGAACGGTATCCGCCCGCCTGGGGGCGCCGCAGCCCTAGCCCTGGCGACGGCTTGCGCTAGAGGACGCGGCTCAGCTCTTCGTGGAGGTCGCCCTGCGGGGCGACCTCCACGCCGTCGTCGAGGCCCAGCCAGTCGGCCATCTCGGTCAGGCTGATCGCCAGCTCGTGGGCGATGCGCTCGCGCTCCTCGACACCGTGGCCCGGCTCGGCCCACACCGCCTGGGCCCGCAGGACGCCCGCCTTGCGGTCGGCCTTCAGGTCGACGCGACCGACCAGCTGCTCGTCGAGCAGGAACGGCAGCACGTAGTAGCCGTAGACCCGCTTCGGCGCGGGCGTGTAGAGCTCGATGCGATAGCGGAAGCCCCACATCCGCTCGGTGCGCTGGCGTTCCCAGACCAGCGAGTCGAACGGCGACAGCAGCGCCCGGTGCCGCATCCGCCGCCGGGGGAACTGGGCGCCGGGAAACAGGTAGGCGTCGGGTCGCCAGCCTTCGACCCGGGCCGGCAGGAGGTGGCCCTCGGCCACCAGGTCGCGGAGGATCGTGGCGGTCGAGCGCAGCGGCAGCCGGTAGTAGTCGGCCAGGTCGCGGGCGGTGGCGATGCCCAGCGACTGGGCGGCGAGCAGCAGCAGGGCGCGGTGCGCGGTCTCCGTCGACGGCCCCGGCGCGGCCAGCAGCTCCGGCGGGAACCACTTCTCGGGCGCCAGGTAGACCCGGTCGAAGCCGTTGCGCCGCGTCGCCGTGACCTGGCCGGTGGCGAACAGGAACTCGGTGATGCGCTTGCCGTCGCTCCAACCCCACCAGGTCGACTTGCGACGCTCCTGGCCCTGCTGCGACTCCAGCTCGCTGACGCTCATCGGGCCGTTGGCCTTGATGTCGGCGAGGATGTGCTCGGTCAGCTCGGGGTGGGCGGCGGCGGCCGTGCCCATGCTCTCCCAGCGGCCGCCCCGGGCCATCCGCCAGCGGAATAGCGGATGGCGCTCGATCGGGTGGAGCGACGCCTCGTGGCCCCAGTACTCGAAGACCTCCTTGCTGGACCACAGCCAGCGGGTCAGCGCGGCCCGGTCGTAGGGGCCCAGGCGGGCGAAGAACACCAGCTCGTGGCTGCGGGTGAGCACGTTGACCGAGTCGAGCTGCACGGTGGCCACCTGCTCGAGCACCCGGCGGAAGTGGCGGCGGTCGACACGGCCCGGCGGTCGCCGCGTCGCGAAGCCCTGCGCCGCCAGCGCGATCCGTCGGGCGTCCCTGGCTGAGAGGTCGACCGTCGCCACGGCCGCACACTAACTTGACGCGCCTGTCAGGAAATGGAGGTCCCGATGGGCTACCAGGTAGTGGTCGACTTCGACCTGTGTGAGAGCAACGCGCGTTGCATGGAAGCCGCGCCGGAAGTCTTCGAGGTCCGGGACGACGACTTCCTGTACATCCTGCAAGAGCGCCCCAGCGAGGAGCTGCGCGCCAAGGTGGAGGAAGCCGTGCGCCGCTGCCCCAAGGCAGCGATCTCGATCGCCGAAGACTGACCTTCTCCGTTCGTTGGCGAACACCGAGATCGTCGTAGTCGGGGCCTCGCTGGCCGGCCTGCGGGCCGCCGAGGACCTACGCCGGCTCGGGTTCGACGGCCGGCTGACCGTGGTCGGCGACGAGCCCCACCAGCCCTACGACCGCCCGCCCCTGTCCAAGCAGGTGCTGGCGGGCGACTGGGAGCCCGACAAGATCGAGTTGCCGGTGACCGGCGGCATCGAGTCCCTCGACCTCGAGTGGCGGCTCGGCGTGCGGGCGACCGCCCTCGACGCCAGCGCCAGGACCGTGACCCTCGAGGACGGCTACGAGCTGAGCTTCGACGGCCTGGTCGTCGCCACGGGCGCGACGCCCCGAACACTGCCCCACGGTGACCTGCCCGGCATCCACACCCTGCGCACGCTCGACGACTGCCTGGCGATCCGGGCCGCGCTCGACGCCACGCCCGGCCGGGTCGTGGTGGTGGGCGCCGGGTTCATCGGCGCCGAAGTCGCTGCCACCTGCCGGGGGCGGGGGCTGGACGTCACGCTGGTCGAGGCGCTCCCGGTGCCGCTGGAGCGGGCGGTGGGGCTGGAGATCGGGGCGCTCACGGCCGAGATCCACCAGGAGCAGGGCGTCGACGTGCGCCTCGGCGTGGGCGTCGACCGCTTCGAGGGCGGCGACCGCGTGGAGCGGGTGCACCTGGCCGACGGCAGCGCCATCGACGCCGACGTCGTGGTCGTCGGCGTCGGCGTGCGCCCGATGACCGACTGGCTCGACGGTTCGGGCCTCACCCTGGAGGACGGCGTGGTGTGCGACGCGACCGGCCTGGCCGCGCCGGGGATCGTCGCCGCCGGCGACGTCGCCCGCTGGCCCAGCACCCGGTTCGGTCGATCGGTGCGGGTGGAGCACTGGGACAACGCCATCGCCATGGGGGAGCACGTGGCGGGCCGGTTGCTGGCGGAGCTAGCCAGTGCTGGGCCCGGTGCGGGCGGCGGTACCGGGGATCCGCCGGCCGTCTACGACCCCGTGCCATGGTTCTGGTCCGACCAATATGACCGGAAGATCCAGCTCGCCGGCCTTGCCGCCGGGGCGGACGAGATGCAGGTGGTCGACGGCTCGCTCGCCGAGCGCCGCTTCGCCGCGATCTACCGCAGCGGCGACCGCATCGTCGGCGTGCTGGCGATGAACCGGCCCCGGCTGGTGGTGAAGTACCGCCCCCTCATCGAGCAAGGGGCACCCTGGGCCGAGGCCCTCGCCCTGACGTGAGCTCCACGTGAGCCTGTTCGCGTTCGTGCTGCTGGGGGCAGCGCTCGTGACTGCGGTGATCGACTGGGTCGCCGTCGTCGAGCAGGACTCCAAGCTCGAGTACTGGTGCAAGCCCGGGGTGATCGTGGTGTTGATGGCGGCGACGGTCGCGCTCGACCCCGAGAGCGAGGCCATGCGTGCCTGGTTCCTGGCGGCGCTGCTGTTCTCCCTGGCCGGCGACGTCTTCCTGATGCTGAAGGACCGCGACCTGTTCGTCGCCGGGCTGGCGTCGTTCTTCATCGCCCACCTGGCGTACATCGGGGGGTTCCTGGTCGGGGGCGTCGACCTGCCGCGGCTGGTCGCCGGGCTGGCCGTGGCCGCGGGCTCGGTGGCGTTCGTGGGCCGGCGCATCCTGCACGCCGCGCGGGACAAGGAGTCCGAGCTGGCGCTGCCCGTCGCGGCCTACATGGCGGTGATCTCGGCGATGCTCGTTGTCGCGATCGGCTCGGGTAAGACCGCGGCGCTGTTCGGGGCCGTGCTCTTCTACGCGTCCGACGCGATGATCGGATGGGGTCGGTTTGTGAAGGCCACGCCGTGGCTGCCGCTGGCGATCATCGTCACCTACCACCTGGGGCAGGTGGCGCTGGTGGCCTCCCTCGTGTGAGCTGAGCCTCAGTCGACGAGGTCCGACGCGAAGCGGGTGGCCTCGCGCTCGGCGAGGGCGACGGTCACCCACATGCGCTCGATGTGCTGGCGGACCTGGAGGTCGCCCTGGGGCACCGGGTGCTCGGCGAGGAAGCCGTCGACGTGGTGGGCGGCAGCCTCGTCCCGCAGGGCCCGGACCCCCGACAGCATCCGGGCGATGCTGTTGCTCGGGAACCGGTTGTTGGTGTCGGTCCAGTGCTCCGCCACGAACGCCCAGGCCGCCGGGCCGTTGTCCCGGTTGGTCATGGTGTCGCGCAGCAGGTACGGGCCGTCCTGGCTGCGGACGTCGGGGGTGAGGCTGAGCTCCAGCGTGCGGTGCAGCAGCGCCGGGTCCCGGAAGCGGGCCAGCGAGAACTGCAGGCGCTCCCGGTCCTGGGGGTTGCCCGCCGACCGGAACGCCGCCAGCAGGCGGTCGTACAGCGCCTCGTCGCCGAGCGTCGCCCCCACCGCCAGCGCCGCCGCGGCCAGGCTGGCCTCGACTGAGCCGGGATCGGCCAGGTAGGCGTCGAGTCGCTGGCGGCACAGGGCGATGGTCGCCGCATCGTCGCCGATCAGCGCCGCGGTGCTGGTGAGCACGCCCCGGAGGGTGCGGGAGCGATCGTCGTCATCGTCGCGGGGCTCGCGGCCGAGGCGGTCGAGCGCCGGGGTGACGAGCGCTCGGACCCGGGCGGCGAACCGCTCCCGAGCGGGCCCGTCGACCAGCCGCTCGAGCGCGCTGAGCCCTCCGGTGATGCGCTCCCAGACCGACAGGTCGGTCTCGTCGACGAAGCTCTCCGCCAACCGCAGGAACGCCGCGGCCTCGACGCTGCCGGCCAGCACGCCGGCCCAGGTGTCGTCGACGAGGACGTAGCGCTCCAGCGCCGACAGCTCGTCGCGGTGGGCCACCAGGCGGTCGCGCAGCTCCTCGCTGTAACGCACCCGGTAGAAGCCGGTGGCGCCGGCGTTGGCGTTGACCCACTCGCCGGGCAGCGGGTAGCGCTCCTCGTCGGCGTCGAGCAGCACCTTCGTGACCCCGTCGGCGTCGGCGCCGCTGCCGTTGCCGAGCAGGATGGGCACCGCCCACTGCTGGGCGGCCTCGTCGCCGGAGTCCCGGTAGAGGAAGCGGCGCTGGGTCAGGGTGAGCATGCTGCCGTTGAGAGCGGCGGCCACCTCGGGGTAGCCGCCCTGGAAGATCCACGAGTCGGCGATGTGTCGCACCGGCTCGCCGGTCTCCTCCTCCAGCGCGTCCCACAGGTCGGTGGTCTCGGTGTTGCCGAACTGGTGGCGCTGCATGTAGCGGCGGAGGCCGTCGCGGAAGGCGTCCTCGCCGAGGTACTGCTCCAGCATGCGGACCACCGACGCGCCCTTCTCGTAGGTGAGCACGTCGAACATGCCCTCGGCGTCCTCGGGCGAGACCACCGGAAACTCGATCGGGCGGCTGGCGATCAGCGTGTCGGTGTCGAACGCCACCGATCGGGACAGGCCGAAGTCGACCCAGCGCTGCCAGTCGGGCCGGAAGGCGTCGGTGGCCTTCATCTCCATGAACGTGGCGAACGCCTCGTTCAGCCAGATGCCGTTCCACCACTTCATCGTCACGAGGTTGCCGAACCACATGTGGGCGATCTCGTGGGCGATGACGTCGACCACCGCCTGGCGTTCGGCCTGGGTAGCGGTGTCGGGGTCGATGAGCAGCAGCCGCTCCCGGAACGTGACGCAGCCCACGTTCTCCATGGCCCCGAAGGCGAAGTCGGGGATCGCGACGAGGTCGAGCTTGCCGCCCTGGTAGGGGATGCCGAACCACTCGGTGAAGTAGCGCAGCGAGAACGCGCCGACCTCCAGGGCGAACGAGCTCAGGTGGCCCTTGCCCGGCGGGTGGACGATGCGCAGCGGGGTGCCGTCGACGTCGACGGGGTCGGTGACCTCCAGCGGCCCGACCACGAACGCCACCAGGTAGGTCGACATGACCATGGTGTCGGCGAAGGTGACGGCGATGCGGCCGCCGTCCAGCTTCTCCCGGCCCACCTCGTCGCCGTTGGAGATGGCGGTCAGGCCGTCGGCGACCACCAGCGTGACCTTGAAGACCGCCTTGAAGTCGGGCTCGTCCCAGCAGGGGAAGGCCCGGCGGGCGTCGGTCGACTCCATCTGGGTGGTGGCCAGGACGCGCTCGACGCCCTGGTCGTCGGTGAAGGTCGAGCGGTAGAAGCCGTGCAGCTTGTCGTTGAGGATCCCCCGGAACCGCGCGTGCACCTGGGCCGGGCCGGCGGGCAGCGCTTCGTCGAAGCTGAAGGTGGCCCGCTCGGTGGGATCGTCGAGCGCGACGCGTGCGTCCCGGCGGCTGCCGTCGGGGAGCGTGACCCAGGCCTCGTCGATCTCCAGCTCGGCGGCGTTGAGGACCACCGTGTCCGTCGGCTGCACGACGTCGACGTCGACGTGGACCTCGCCCGAGAACCGGGCCGATGGCAGGTCGGGCTCCAGGGCCAGGTCGTAGCGGTGCGGGACGACGGTGCGGGGGAGGCGGTACGGGTTCGAGGGGCTCGTACTGGTCACGGAGGTCTCGGGCACCCATGGAAAGGTACATGGACCTCGCTTCGGTCCGACCCGCACTCCGGCCGGTACTGTGCCGCAGGTGACCGCAGAGCTTTCCTTCGACGTCGTCGGCATCGGCAACGCGCTGGTCGACGTCCTCGCCCATCACGACGACGCCTTCGTCGCCGGCCACGGCATGACCAAGGGCACGATGGACCTGATCGACACCGACCGGGCCGAGGAGCTCTACGTGGCCATCGGCACCGACACGCTGGAGATGTCGGGCGGCTCGGTGGCCAACAGCATCGCCGGGGTGGCGTCGTTCGGGGGGCGGGCCGCGTTCCTGGGTCGGGTCTACGACGACGCCCTGGGCGAGGTGTTCGCCCACGACCTGCACTCCAGCGGGGTGTTCTTCCGAGCCAAGCCGGCCACCGTGGGGCCGAGCACCGGGCGCTGCCTGATCATCGTCCACCCCGACGCCCAGCGGACCATGAACACCTACCTGGGGGCGTCGTCCTACTTCTCGGCCGCCGACGTGGATGCCGAGCTGGTCCGGAGCGCCCAGGTGACGCTCCTGGAGGGCTACCTGTTCGACCGGCCCGAGTCGAAGGAGGCCTACTGGGCCGCCAGCGACATCGCGACCGACGCCGGGCGCAAGGTGGCGCTGACGCTGTCGGACCTGTTCTGCGTCGAGCGCCACCGGGCCGACTGGGCGTCGCTGGTGAAGGAGCGGGTCGACATCCTGTTCGCCAACGAGCACGAGGCCATGGCGCTGTGGCAGGTCGACGACGTCGCCACCGCCGTCGAGCGGGCCCGCGAGGACGTCGGCATCTCGGCGATCACGTGCGGGCCCGAGGGCTCGATCGTGGTGGCCGGCGACGACACCTGGAAGGTGCCCGCCGAGCCGGTCGACAAGCTGGTCGACACCACCGGCGCCGGCGACCTCTACGCCTCCGGCTTCCTCTACGGCTTCACCCAGGGCCGCACCCTCCCCGAGTGCGGCCGCCTCGGCTCCATCGCCGCCTCCGCCGTCCTCGGCCACATGGGCGCCCGCCCCGGCCTTTCATTGGCTCAGCTGGTCACCCTCCTCGACCACCACTGAGGATCTCGATCTCGCACCGAGGCCCCGGCGCGTCGGCGAGGCGGCGATCGGCAGTGACCAGGAGCACCGTCATCGCCTCGGCCACCGCCACGTAGCTGGCGGCGTAGGGGCTGAGGTCGTCCCCGCTGCACGAGGAGGCCGGCGACCTGACGCCCGGCGACGCAACGGCATGGACCCGGGGCGACGCCGTCCCCCTGGGTCTCCCGAGGTGACTGTCCGAGGACGTCATCCACCCACCGGCGCAACGGCTGGGAAGGCGAGTCGCCGCAGGCGACGTCGCTTGTCGGCCTCCGTGACTGCGCCAGGCGAACGCCGCCTTAGGCGTCGGCGTCGAGGGCCTTTACGGCGGCTTCGGCGGTGGCGGTGGCGCTGGCGGGGTTCTGGCCGGTGACGAGGCGGCCGTCGGTGACGACGTGGGGGCGCCACTTGGCGGCTTCGGTGCGCTGGGCGCCTCGCTCGGCCAGCTTGTCGGCGAGCAGGAACGGCACGGCGTCGGTGGCGCCGGCCGCCTCCTCCTCGGCGTTGGTGAACGAGGTCAGCTGCTTGCCGGCGACCAGGTGGCTGCCGTCGGACAAGGTCAGGTTCACCAGGGCGGCCGGCCCGTGGCAGACGGCCGCCACGACCCCGCCGCCTTCGTACACCGCCCGGCCGATTCGGGCGACGTCGGGGTCGTCGGGAAAGTCCCACATGGTCCCGTGGCCACCGGCGTAGAAGACGACGTCGTAGTCGCCGGGATCGACGTCGGCCACGGCCGTCGTCTGATCGAGGTCGACCTGCTCGACGAAGGCCGCCTGGACCGGGTCGCCGGCCTTGAAGCCGTCCTGCGGCGGATCGCCCCCGGCCACGCTGGCGACGTCGACCTGGTAGCCGGCGTCGGTGAACACCTTCCAGGGGTGGGCCGCCTCCGACACGTAGAACCCGGTCGGCCGCAGCCCCCCGAGGTCGCCATGGCTGGTCAGGACGATGAGGGCACGCTTCGCCATGCGGGCAGGCTACGGCTGGCGGGTGACGACACCGTCGGGGGCGAAGCGGACCACCACCTCGGTCCCGTCGGGGCGGGTGGCGGTGTAGAGGCTGCTGCCGTCGGGTTGGGACACGCTGGTGCAGGTGGCGCCGGCGATGTCCGTGACCGTCAGCAGGTCGGGCGGGATCGGCTCGCAGGGCACCTCGCCGTCGTCGGCCAGCTCGTCGGCGTCTGTCCCGGCTCGGGCGCCACGGGCGATCATGCCCGGGATGTCGACGTCGGCCTCGGTGGGCGACGTGGTGACCATGCCTCGCTCGAGCGCGTCGAGATCGTCCTGGAGCATCCGGGCCTTGGGGTGCTCCGGCGGCAGCCCGGCCTGCGTCATGGTGTCGAGCTCGCTCCGCAGGACGGCCACCCCGGCCGCCTCGGGGGCGGCGGGTGCCGGGTCGTGGAACCGGCCGTCGCCGGTCAGCACGGTCAGGCCGGCCGCGGCGACCGTGACGCCGAACAGGGTGCGCCTCATCGCGGGCTCATCGCTGCTTCATCGGTGCCACGCCATGTCGGTCACGGTGTCCAACCTCGCTTGCCGGGTGAGGGGGTGCAGGTTCAGGTAGCGGAGCATGAGGGTGCGGGCCTGCGTGGGGGTGTTGTCGACCCGGGCGCACCCCCGGGCCTGACGGCACGCCGCCGCCTGCGACATGACCCCGGGGAAGACCATGCCGTCGTGGTGCACGCGGGCGCCGTACTCGTCGATCTTCTGCCACTGGCGGGCGTTGACCCCGCTGGTGGCGTAGATCTGCGGCATCGGCAGCGCCGGGTCGTACTGCCAGGCCAGGCGCCACAAGTGGTACTGCGACCAACCGTTGTTGCACGGACCGCCCACGGCTTTGTCCCGGGGGCAGCCGTCGGCCGAGAAGTGGTCGTGCATCGGCCGGCGCCCGGGGACGGCGTTGTAGCCCTGCATCCACAGCTCGGCGTTGCGGGGCTTGGACCACGACGGCTCGGCGTCCCAGGCGCCGTACACCTTGGCGACCCCGGGGTAGTAGCGGTCGGCCCAGCCGGCGACGTCGCGCACGGCGGTGCCCCACGCCTTGCCGTGGCCGACGATCCACACCTCGTTGCGCCGGTCGATGGTGCTGTTGCTGGTGCCCATGCCGATCAGCAGCTGCTGGCCCGACGTCCGGCACCACGCGTAGCCCCGGACGAAGTCCTTGACCAGCTCGCCGATCTGGGCCGTGCTGAGGTCGGCGCCGCCCCACAGGGTGGCCCCGTACCCGCCCCGAACGCTGGTGGGCGCCCCGAAGAACAGGCTCATGCGGCCGGACGTGCGCCGGTTGCTGCAGCCCAGCCGGGTGGCCTTGTCGCGGCGGGCGCTGGCCATGTAGTAGCTGGGGGTGACCCCCGGCCCGGCGGCGGTGGACGTGTCAGTGGCGGCGGCGGATGTGCTGGCCTCGGCCGGGGTGCCGACTCGGAAGGCCAGCCCGATGCCGGCCACGACCAAGAGGAACAGGGCGCTGCGCATGTGACTCCGTCGCATGTGACTCGAACCTTTCCGTGCGACCTACGACAGGTCAAGCATCGGGAGGCCCGAAACGCTTAGTCCCTTTTGATCTTTTTCAGTGCTCCTGGTCTTCGTCCACGGGCGGCAGGAACGGGAGGTTGAGGTCGCCGAGCTTCACCAGTGTCGCCGCGATCCAGCCGCCCATGGCGCTCAGGTGGTCGTCGAGCGACGAGCCGTCGGCCAGCGTGGCGTCGTCCAGCTCGTAGGAGCCCTCGTAGGACACCTCGATGGCGTACTCCCGGGCCGTCAGGTCCGACGAGTACACGGTCTCGATGGTCGGGCCCGATCGCTCCAGCCGGTCGGTGCCGATGGCCACGCTGCTGTCGGGCAGGGCCGCCAGCACCTTGTTGGGGTCGGGCGACTCGGCCAGCCGCTGGATCCGCAGCACCAGCTCGATGTCGATGCGGGGCGGGTCGGTGAACGGCTCGCCGATGTACCAGGAGCGGTAGGCGGTCTGCGCCCACGTCGGCCAGTCGAGGGTCACGTCGGCCTGGACCCGGGGCGGGAGCCCCTCGCCGGGCAGGCCGTAGGACGTCTCCCACGTCAGGTCACCGAGCAGGACGTCGGCCTGGAAGCGCTCCTCGAACGCCTGCCGCTCCAGCATCGCTGTCTCCAACGAGTCCCGCAGCGCCCCGATGGCGTCGGTGAAGACGTGGTCGAGCATGGCGTTCGGAGGCTACAGCTGCCCCTTCATCTCCGCTCTACGCGGTCGACGCGGCGCTAGGCCGGGTTGGAGCCCGCCCAGGCCACGAGGTCCATCGCCGGCTGGGTGTTGACGATGCGGTCGGCCGGGATGCCGTGCTTGGCGGCCTTGTCGCAGCCGTAGGTCTGCCACTCCATCTGGCCGGGCGCGTGGGCGTCGGTGTCGATCGAGAAGTTGAGGCCCCACTCGATGGCCATGTCCAGCAGCTCGTCGGGCGGGTCCTGGCGCTCGGGCCGGCAGTTGATCTCCAGCGCCACGTCGAAGCGCTGGCACGCCGCGAACACGATCTCGGGGTCGAACTCCGACGGCGGCCGCCCGGTGCCGACGATCTTGCGGCCCGTGCAATGGCCCAGGATGTCGACCAGCGGGTTGGCCAGGGCGAGCACCATGCGGCGGGTCATCTCCTCGCGGGGCATCCGCAGCTTGGAGTGGACGCTCGCCACCACCACGTCGAGCTCGGCGAGCAGGCGCTCGTCCTGGTCGAGCGCGCCGTCCGGGAGGATGTCGACCTCGATCCCGGTCAGGATCCGGAACGGCGCCAGCTTGTCGTTCAGCTCCCGGATCTCGTCCAGCTGCTGGCGGAGGCGCTCCTTGGTCAGGCCGTGGGCGACCGTGAGCCGGGGCGAGTGGTCGGTCATGACCAGGTACTCGTGGCCGAGCGCCATGGCCGTGCGGGCCATCTTCTCGATCGACGCCCCGCCGTCCGACCAGGTCGAGTGGGTGTGACAGTCGCCCTTGAGGGCGGCCCGGATCTCGGCGCCGTCGCCGACCGGGAGGACCGTCTCCTCCTCGAGCTTGGCCAGGTACGACGGCATCTCGCCGTCGAGGGCCTCGCTGATGACCTTGGCGGTGGTCGGCCCGATGCCGGTCAGCTCGGTGAGGGTGCCGGCCTTGTGTCGTTGGGCCAGCTCGTCGGGGCCCACCTCCTCCGCCACGTCCCGGGCTCGGGCGAACGCCTTGACCTTCTGGGACTCGGCCAGCACCCGGTCCAGCAGGTAGACGACTCGATCCAGCGCTTCGGCGGGCCCCATTGCCATGGACCGGAGCCTAGGGGCCGGGATCTTCGCCGACCTCGCGGAGGGCGGCAGCCAGCGCAGCCCGCAGCTTGCGGGCGGTGGCGGGAGCGAGGTGGGCGGTGAGGCCGGTGCCGCCCTTCTCCTCGACGAGCAGCTCGACCCGGATGTCGTCGCAGCCCTCGCAGTCGTCCCGGATGGCCACCACCCAGGCGGCCGGGGCCTGCTCGTCGTCACCGTCGGGGTGGTCGTCGAACCCGTGGTCGATCGACTTTTTCACAGGGCTAGTCAAGCATCGACCGGTAGCGTCGCCCGCCATGGATCTCGTGGAGCCTGATCTCACCGGGGACGAGCTGACGCTGCTGAGCCAGTTCCTCGACTACCAGCGGGCGGTATTGGTGCGGAAGGCCGAGGGCCTTTCCTCCGAGCAGCTCAACCAGCGACTGGGGCCGTCGACGCTCACGCTGGCGGGGCTGCTGAAGCACGGTGCGCTGGTCGAGCACAGCTGGTTCCGGGAGCGCCTGCTGGGCCAGCCCTCGATCGAGCCGTGGATCAGCGTCGACTGGACGGCCACCCCGGACTGGGAGTTCGACACTGCCAAGGACGACTCGCCCGAGGCCTTGATCGCCATGTACCTGGAGGCCTGCGAGGGCAGCCGGGACGCCGTGAAGCAGGTCGGTGGAGATCTCGACCGGATGCAGGTGAAGCCCAACCGCCACGGCGATCGGATGAGCCTGCGCTGGATCCTCATCCACATGATCGAGGAGACCGCGCGCCATGCCGGCCACGCCGACCTGCTCCGGGAGAGCATCGACGGCGCGACCGGCGACTAGGCGGGGTCAGTCGGTGACCGGGGGCGGGGTGATCGTGATGTCGGCGTCGAAGTCGAAGTACTCGATCGACATCGTCGTGCCCGAGTAGGCGGTGTCGAAGCGGCGGATCAGGTCGTCGCTGTCGACCCAGATGTCGAAGGTCACGTCGCCGCTGATGTGGTCCTCGTCGAACGTCAGGTCGAACCAGTTGCGGGCGGCCCGAGGCAGCTTGGCCAGGGCCGACTCGCCGGCCTCGGCGAGCGACACCCGGTAGTGGGTGGTGGCCACGCCCCGGACGTCCTCAGTGCCGACCTTCTCGACGTCGGCGCCCTCGAGCGCTGCGTCGACGACGGCCGCTGAGGCCTCACCGAACGGGGTGATGTCGTAGTTGACCCCGAGCGGCTCGGCCTGGGTGTGCTCGACGCCGTTCTCCCAGCTCGTCTCGTAGTCGATGTCGTCGACGACGACCGAGCGGTACCTGGTGTGCTCGCCGTCGTCCTTGGTGAGCATGTCCTGCTCGGCCTGCAGGTCGTTGCCTGCGACCGCGAGGTCGACGTCGGTGATCTCTTCGCCGGACTCGAAGTGCAAGGCCGCCCGCAGGTTGGTGATGTCCGCCATGGTCGCCGCGGCGTCCCGCACGGCGGCCGAGGCGCTGTCGCCGCTGCCGGGCTGGGGCAGCAGCAGGGCGGCCGCGGCCACCGCCGCGGCTGCGGCGGCGGCGACGGCGAGTCGGGGCCAGCGGCGGTGCCGGCGGGCGGGGTCGACGTCCGTCGTCGTGGTCGGGTCGGTTGCGAGGCTCATCGCGTGCTCCAGGATCGAGGTGTGTCGGGCCGATCCCGGCGCCGGGGGAGCCTCGACCAGGGTCGGGTCGAGCTGTTCGAGTCGGCTGAGCAGTTCGTCGTCACGCATGTCGGGGGTCCTTCGCAGCGTTGGGATCGTCCACCACCTGTCCGGCGGCGGCCGGATCTTTCCGGGCGAGGTGCTCGGCCAGGCGCCGCCGCGCCTTGTGGAGCCGGAGCGAGACGGCGTTGGGGGTGCAGGCGAGCAGGGTGGCGATCTCGTGCACGGCCAGCCCGTCCCAGCACCGCATGACGAGCACCTCGCGCTCACCGGCGTTGAGGGCGGCCAGCGCGGCGGCGAGGGCCGGGTCGACGCCGCCGGGCTCGGGTGAGTCGACGTCCCGCTCGACCTGGTCAGCGAGGCGGAGGTGCAAGCGGCGGCGTCGGACCTCGGAGCGGTGGTGGTTGGCCACCAGGTTGCGGGCGACGCCGAACAGCCACAGCCGCCGGTCCGGGCCGGCCGGGAGGTCGGCACGTCGTCGCCACGCCACAGCGAACGTCGCGGCGGCGATGTCGTCCGCGTCGGCCGCGGTGCCGACCCGGCGCCGGGCGAACCGCCAGAGGTCCGCGAAGTGCTGGTCGAACAGGACGCGGAACGCCGCCTCGTCGTCGGTGCTCATCACGTCCACCTGTCCGCCACCCCTGCGGATCTTTCCACCTGGGTCCGCTTACCTCGACTGTCACAGGGGCTAGCTACCGTAAGTGGCGATGGAACGCTTCGGGTTCGTAGGTCTGCCCAATGCCGGCAAGTCGTCGTTGTACAACGCCCTCGCCGGCGGCGGGGCGCTGGCGGCCCCGTACGCGTTCGCCACCCGGGACCCCAACATCGGGGTCGCCAAGGTGTTCGATGCCCGCCTCGACGCCCTGGCCACCATGTCGGCCAGCCGCAACGTGGTGCCGGCCAGCGTGCAGTTCGTCGACATCGGGGGCCTGGTCGAGGGAGCCAGCAAGGGCGAGGGCCTGGGCAACCGGTTCCTGGCCAACATCAGGGAGGTCGACGCCGTCGTCTACCTGCTGCGGGCGTTCGCCGACGACGACGTCCCCGGGCCGTCCGATCCACTGGAGCACCTCCGGGTCGTCGAGCTGGAGCTGACCCTCGCCGACCTGGAGTCGGTCGAGAACCAGGTGGGCAAGCGGCGCAAGGCCGCCAAGAACGACCGCTCGGCGGCTGACGAGGTCGAGGCCCTCGAAGCTGCGGAGAAGGTGCTCGGTGAGGGGGTGCCGCTGTACCGCAGCGGCCTCGACGCCGAGGCCCGGTCCCTGCTGAGGCCCTACTTCCTGCTCACCAACCGCCCGGTGCTGGCGGTGGTCAACGTGGGGGAGGATCAGCTCGACAACCTGGCGTCGATCGTCGCCCCGGTCGAGGCCGAGATGTCCGGGTACGCCGAGGTGCTCGGCATGTGCGTGCAGCTCGAAGCCGAGGCGGCACAGCTCGACGCCGAGGAGCGGGTCGAGATGCTGGAGGCGTTGGGCCTCGGCGAGGGGGCCATGCCGCGGTTCCTGGGTGCCGCGTATCACCTCCTCGGCTTGCGTACGTTCTTCACCACGGGGGAAAAGGAGAGCCGAGCGTGGACGTTCAAGGCCGGGTGGAAGGCGCCGCGGTGCGCCGGGGTCATCCACGGGGACTTCGAGCGGGGCTTCATCCGGGCCGATGTCATCGGGTGGGCGGAGCTGGTCGAGCTCGGTTCATGGGCGAAGGCCCGAGAGGTGGGCAAGCTTCGCACCGAGGGGAAGGAGTACGAGGTGGCTGACGGCGACGTGGTCGAGATCCGCTTCAACGTGTGACCGGCACCGGTGGCTTGGCTTCTCCGTGACGGCGACGTCCTGGCCAGCCTCGACCTGGCGCGCTCGTGGCGTGAGCGGTCGAGGGGGCTCCTGGGTCGGGACGGCATCGACGGGGCGCTGTGGATCGCTCCGGCCCGCCAGGTGCACACCGTCGGGCTGCGCTTCGCCATCGACGTGGCGTTCTGCGACGGCGACGGCGTCGTGCTCCGCATCGTCACCATGCCGCCCTACCGGGTGTCGTGGCCGCTGCTGAAGGCCCGGGCCGTGGTCGAGGCCGAGGCCGGGTCGTTCGGTCGCTGGAACCTCAAGGTGGGCGACCAGCTCGAAGTGAAGGAGTGAGCCCGTGAGTGGCGTGCTGACGCTGGTCGGCACCCCGATCGGCAACCTGGGCGACCTGGCGCCCCGGGCCGTCGAGGCGCTGGCCGCGGCCGACGTGATCTGCTGCGAGGACACCCGCCGGACCGGGCGGCTGCTGCAGCACTTCGGTGTCGAGCGGCCCCGGCTGGTCGTCATCAACGAGCACACCGAGGCCTTGGAGACGGCCCGGGTGGTGAAGCTGCTGGACGACGGCCGGCGGGTCGCGGTGGTCACCGACGCGGGGATGCCCGGGATCTCGGACCCGGGTGAGCGGCTGGTCGCAGCCGCGGTCGAGGCCGGGCACTCGATCGAGGTGCTGCCGGGGCCGTCGGCCGCGGTGGCGGCGCTGGTGGTGTCCGGCCTGCCGACGGGCCGGTTCGTGTTCGAGGGGTTCCTGCCCCGGAAGGGGTCCGCCCGGGCCGAGCGCTTGGCGGTGGTCGCTGCGGAGCCCCGGACGGTGGTGCTTTACGAGGCTCCGCACCGGGTGGTGCGAACGCTGTCGGACCTGGTGGAGTCGTGTGGCGGGTCGCGGCCGGTGGCCGTCGCCCGGGAGCTGACCAAGTTGCACGAGGAGGTGTGGCGCGGCGACCTGTCGGGCGCCCTCGCCTGGGCCGAGGACCGCGAGCCCCCCGGCGAGCTGGTCCTGGTCCTCGCCGGCGCCCCTGCCGCCCCTCCGGCGACCGACACCGACATCCACGCCGCCGTCGGGGCGGCCCTGGCCGAAGGCCTCTCCGTCCGCGACGCCGCCTCCGCCGTAGCCGCGGAGCTGGGCGTCCCCCGCCGCCGCGCCTACGACATCGCGCTTGCCGTCTCGCGGGACACCTGAGGCCACCAGAACCGGCGGGCCTGGGGGCGCCGTCAGGTGAGGGCGCCGAGGAGGTCTTCGACCCTGGTCGGAGGGGGGAGGGATCTCGTGCGGAGGCGGGAGAGCAACGCGGTGCAGCCGGCGGCCGTCAGGTCCCATTGGCCTTGGTCGTCGTCGGCATACAACACCACGACCAGGTGGGGTTCGAGGCCCGGGATCATCAGGTAGCCGTGGGCGCTGGTGCCGGGGGCGCAGGGTTGCCAGCACAGGTCGACGGCTATGGCGCCGCCCCGCGCAGCGTCGTCGGTGCCGGTCGCCGCGGCGGCGCAGCGGGCCAAGCCGCCCGTCAGCTCCAGCTCGACACGGCCGCCGGCGTGGATCGCCCCCAGCACCGTCAGCGACGCCACCGACGGCGGCATCACGCACAGGGTCCCCTCCGTCGGCCAGCCGGTGCGGCTCGGGCGGGGCCGCCGGCGTCGGACCGGGCAGCGGTACAGGAACGCGCCCCCGGCCGCGGCGTCGGGCACCAGGTCGGGCACCGGGTAGTCGACCGTCACCAACCGGGTCTCCGACGGCAGGTCCCGCAACCGGGGCGTCAGGCGCTGCAGCGTCGCCGGGCTCAGGTAGCAGAACACCACGTCCGGCGGCGGGAACCGGGTCAGCAGGTCGGGGGCGAAGAGGTCCGCCACGACCACGTCACCGAGGGGGGCAGCGGTGGCAGCCAAGTCCGGGTCGCACTCGACCCCCGTTGCCCGGGCCCCCCGACGCGCAGCCGCGGCCAGCACCTGGCCATCGCCGCAGCCGAGGTCGACGAGGTGCTCACCTGCAGCCAGCTCGGCCAGGTCCAGCGCCGCCTCCACCCGGTCGCCCGGCGAGGGCGCGAAGAACGGCCAGCCCGGGGGAGTCGCGCTCAACCGACGACGGTCAGATGGCGGGTGGCCAGCTCGGGGGCGAGGATGTTGATCAGCACGCCCGTGCCTTGCTCGAACCCGGCGATGCTGGTGACCCGGGGCCACACGTGCACGTGCCAGTGGTACGGCCCGTCGGCCCGGTGCGGCGCGGTGTGGATGACCAGGTTGTAGGACGCCGGTCCGACGCAGCCCCGCAGCCGCTCCAGCGCGGTCCGCATGGCCCGCCCGACCGCGGCGACGTCACGGGGCGCGGCATCGGTGATGTGCACCTGGTGGTCGAGCGGGATGACCAGCATCTCGTAGGGCGACCCGGCCCAAAAGGGGCAGAGGACCGCCACCCGCTCGTCGCTGTAGACGACCCGGTGGCCGATGTCGAGCTCGGCCTCGAGGGTGGTGCACAGCACGCAAGGCCCGCCGAAGCGCCGGAACCCGGCCTCCTCCTCGGCGATCTCGCCCGGGATGAACGGGATGCCCAGCAGCTGGCCGTGGGGGTGCTCGAGGCTGGCGCCGGCGTCGTGGCCGTGGTTGACGATGGCCTGCGTGTAGCGGATGGCCGGGCGCCGGCTGTGATCCTCCATCCGGTCTCGGACGGCGGCCATGGTGACGGCGATCTGCTTGTCGTCGAGATCAGCCCAGGTGAGGTCGTGCTTGGGGGTGAAGACCAGCACCTCGTGGATTCCGCTGCCCACGGCCTGGGTGTACACCGGCCCCAGGTTCTGGACGTGGAGCGGCTCGTCGCCCTCGAACGCCGGGTAGCGGTTGGGCACGACCCGGACGGCCCACTCGCCGCCCCGGCCGTAGGTCTCGAGGGCCGGGCGGGTGGCCTCCTCGTTGCCCGGGCAGAACGGGCACGGCTGGGTGGCGTCGGCCACGGTGGGCTCGATGCGGGAGACGAGGTCGGCGGGTCGGGCCGCCCGATCGGCGGCGACGACCACCCACCGGCCGGTCAGCGGGTTGAGCCTCAGTTGGCTCATGGCCTGAGGCCGACCGAGTGGGGCCGGCGGGGGAGGGCGGAGGTTGGAGCGACGGCTTGGAGGCCACCTGATGGCACGGCGCCAAACGTAGTCCTTTGCGGGGGCTGTATCGGCACGGCCGGGTCTCGACATCACGCCCCGTGTCGGGGTCCAGGTCCCCGGCACGCATCGCGTGGCCTCCATGCACGATGATGGTGCCGATGGATCAGGAATCGGGCGGAGGCAACCCGTGGGCGGTGCCGGGTTCGAGTGCCCCAGGGGCGGTCGAGCAGGTCCAGCCCCTGCCCGCGCCCCCGGGATCGCTCCCACCGCAGCCGACGCCGGGCGAGGTTCCGATCGGGACCGTGCCGGGGGCGGGCGCCATCAGCCACACCGGAGCCGGAGCGGGTGCTGGGACGAACGGCACCACCGCCGAGGTCCCGAGCGTCGACCTGCGCCCTATGACCGTCGCCGACATCCTCGACGGGGCGTTCGCCATCATCAAGGCCCGCCCACTCCGCCTGTTCGGCATCGCTTCGGTGTTCGTGGTCCCCGTGTACCTGCTGGCCGCCTATCTTCAGCGCAACGTGGCAGGAGGCGGGCTGGCTGAGATCTGGGCGAACTTCGACGATCCGGCCGTGAGGGCGAACGAGCAGGCGTCGAGCGGCGCCGGCCAGTTCTGGGCGACCGTGCTGGTGCTGATCGTCCCGGCGCTGGCGCTGATGTTCGTGGCCGCCGCCATCGCCCGGTTGCTGGGGGCGTGGACCAACGGCCAGGACCCGAGCGCGGGCGAGCTGCTCAAGGCAGTCGGCAGCCGCTGGTGGGTCATCCTCGTGGCGTACGTCGGCGTCCACGTGGTCGAAGGCCTCGGCGCCATCACCTGCTACATCGGCACGCTGGCCGCGCTGGCGTTCTTCTCCCTGACCGCGCCCGTCATCGGGGCCGAGAACCTGGGCCCCATCAAGGCGATGCAGCGCTCGGCGCGCCTCGTCGGCAACCGGTTCTGGCCCGTGCTGGGCATCAACCTGCTCATCGCCCTGGTCGACCTGCTGCTGACGACCGCGCTGGGCGGCCTGCCCCAGGCCCTGGCCGGCATCTTCGACTGGGACATCGCCTGGCTGCTGCTGGCGGCGGGCGAGATCATCGGGGCCGTCATCACCACGCCGTTCGTGGCGGCCGCGACCGTGCTGCTCTACCTCGACCTGCGCGTGCGCAGCGAGGGCCTCGACATCGAGCTCGCCGCCAGCCGGGTGCTGAACGGGGCGAGCTGAGGTGAGCCTCGCAGTCATCACCCGCCTGCTCGACGACCTGCCGACGCCGGGGAACGATCCCGACAAGGTCCGCGACATGGCGAAGGAGATCCTGTCGCGCCCCGAGTACCAGGAGCCGCCCAAGAGCCTGTGGGACCGGGTGTACGAGTGGTTCGTCGACGTGCTCAGCCGCCTGTTCGACGGCCTGGGCTTCGGCGGCGGGGCGCTGGGGGCCTTCGTGTCGTACCTGGTCCTGGCGGTGTTGCTCGGCCTGCTGGCGTGGCTCGTCGTGTGGGTGGCGCGTTCGGGCGCGTGGGGCGCCGGCCGCCGGCCCGACCGCGAGGGCGACCCCGTCATCCTCGCGGCCGACGCCTACCGCTCGGCGAAGGACTGGCTGGCCGAGGCCCAGCGCCACGAGGCCGCGGGCCGGTGGAGCGAGGGCCTGCTGTGCCGCTACCGGGCGCTCGTCGTCCAGCTGGTCGAGCGCGACGTCATCGCTGAGCTGGTCGGTCGCACCGCCGGTGAGTACGTCGCCGACGTGCGCCAGCGCGACCCGGCTCGCGCACCCTCCTTCGCCGCCGCGACGGAGCTGTTCGAGGCCGCCTGGTACGGCGGCGCGACCACCGGCGCCGAGGAGCGCGACCGCTTCGTCACGCTCTCCGAGCAGGTCCTCCGGGCCGAGCCGATCGGCACCACCCGATGAGGGACCGCGGGCCGCTGCTCATCGCCGGCGTGATCGCGGTGATCATCATCGGGCTGTACCTGATCGACCGGCCGTCGAGCCACCCGCCGCTCGACCCCCGCTCGAACGACCCGGCCGGCACCAGCGCCCTGGTGCGGCTGCTGAAGGGGCTCGGCGCGGACACCACGCTCGACGTGCGAGACATCGACTCCGACTCCGACGTGGCGCTGCTGCTGTGGGACCAGCTGTCGGGCCGGGAGCGCAGCCGGCTGCGCACCTGGGTGCGCAACGGCGGGACGCTGGTGGTCACCGACCCGGCGTCGCCGTTCGCCCCCGAGGGCGGCCTCTCGTTCTACGAGCAGGACCTCGACACGACCGACGACGGCGGCGCCGAGCTGGTCGACGTCGATGCCGACGAGTGCGACATCGGCCCGTTCACCGACCAGGACCTCGAGACCCTGTCGGTGTGGGGGAGCCCGATCCGGTTCGACGTCGGCCTGGGCGACGGGTCGTGCTTCGGCAACGGCGACCGGGCCTACGTCCTCGACACGCCGGTGGGCGACGGCCACGTGGTGGCGTTCGGCGGCTCGGGGACGGTCGTGAACAAGTCCCTCGACGATGCCGACAACGCCCCCGCCATCGCCGGCCTGCTGGCCCCCCGGGAGAGCACGAACGTCGCCGTCATGGACCTGCGCCCCGCCGGCGGCGCCCGCGGCACCGCAGGGAAGGACCTCATCGACGTCATCCCCACCGCCGCCCGCCGGGTGGGCGCTCAGCTGGCCATCGCGTTCCTGATCTACGTGTGGTGGCGGGCCCGCCGCCTGGGCAAGCCGGTCAGCGAGGCCCAGCCGGTGAAGGTGGCCGCGTCCGAGCTGGTGGCCGCCACCGGCAACCTGCTGGAGCGCTCGGGCTCGCCCCAGCACGCCGCCGACGTACTGCGCGCCGACCTGCGGCGCGACCTGAGCACCCGCCTCGGGCTGCCGCCCAACCTGCCCGCCGAGACGTTCACCAACGTGGTGGCGGGGCGGACCCAGCTCGACGAAGCCCAGCTCGCTGCGGCTCTCGGGCCCGGCCCGGTCAGCACCGACCGCGATCTTCTGACCGTGGCCACCCTCATCGACATCGTCCGCAAGGAGGTCTTCGAGCATGTCGGATCCTGAGATCGCACCACCTCCGCCACCCCCGCCCCCGCCGCCACCCCCGGCGGTCGAGCCGACGATGCCGACCAGCCCGTCGGCACCGTCCGACGAGCCGTCGGGCAACGACCCGCGGGCCGCGCTGCTCCGGGTCCGGGACGAGGTGGCGAAGGTCGTGGTGGGCCAGGAAGGGGCGATGTCGGGCCTGGTGGCGGCCCTGCTGGCGCGGGGCCACGTGCTCCTCGAAGGTGTCCCGGGCGTCGCCAAGACGCTGATCGTCAAGGCCATCTCGGCGGCCATGGACCTCGACTTCAAGCGGGTCCAGTTCACCCCGGACCTCATGCCGTCGGACGTGACCGGCCAGCTGATCCTGGACGGCGGCCCCGGCAAGGCCGAGTTCCGCTTCCGGGAAGGCCCGATCTTCACGGACATCCTCCTGGCGGACGAGATCAACCGGACGCCCCCGAAGACCCAGGCCGCCCTGCTGGAGGCCATGGAGGAGCGGCAGGTCACCGTCGAGGGAACCGCCCACCCGCTCCCGGTGCCGTTCACGGTCATCGCCACCCAGAACCCGGTCGAGTACGAGGGCACCTACCCGCTGCCCGAGGCCCAGCTCGACCGCTTCCTGTTCAAGCTGCAGGTCGGCTACCCGACCGCCGAGCAGGAGCAGGAGGTGCTGGCCCGCCACGACCGCGGCCTCGACCCCCACGACGTGGAGGCCGCCGGGGTGCGGCCCGTCGCCACCCTCGACGACCTGCTGGCCGCCCGGGCGCTGGTCGACGGCGTCACCGTCGAGCCGCCCGTGCTCGCCTACATCGTGGCCCTGACCAGGGCGACCCGCAGCCTGCCGTCGGTGGAGCTGGGCGTGTCGCCCCGCGGCGCAGCCAACATGCTGCACGCCGCCAAGGCGTGGGCGTGGCTGGTGGGCCGGCCGTTCGTCACCCCCGACGAGGTGAAGGCCGTGGCCAAGCCGTGCCTGCGCCACCGCATGATGGTCCGGCCCGAGCTGGAGCTGGAGGGCACCACGGTCGACGGGGTGCTGGACAGCATCCTGGCCTCGGTGCCCGTGCCCCGCTGACCGGCTGATCGGCTGAGCACCTCATGTCCACGCCGTTGCCCACCCGCCGCCTGGCGATCGTCCTCGCGCTGGCGTCGGTCGTCGCCTGGGCGTTGCCCGGCGACGGCTGGTCGACGCTGTGGATCGTCGACCTGACGCTCGTGGGGTTGGCGCTGGTCGACGCCTACGTCGGGCCGTCGCCCAAGAAGATGGTGGTGGAGCGGACGCTGCCCAACGGCGTCACCCTGGGCGCCGGGGCCGACGTCACGTGGACGGTCCGGAACCCGTCCCGCTTCGGGGTGCGGGTGTCGCTGGCCGACGAGCTGGCGCCGTCGCTGCGGCCCAGCACCCGCCGGGTGTCGGGTCGGATCCCCCGCAAGGGCGCGCTACGGGCCACGGCCCGGCTGCGGCCGGCCCGCCGGGGGCGCTTCACCCCGACCCGCCTGGTGGTGCGGGTCGCGGGGCCGCTGGGGCTGGGCGCCCGCCAGGGCGTGCAGCAGCTGCCGGGTGAGCTGCGGGTCTTCCCGTCGTTCCGGTCGAAGGATGACGCCGAGCTGCGCATCCGCAAGGCCCGACTGCTGGAGGTCGGCCTGCGGTCGGCCCGGGGCCGGGGCGGTGGCACCGAGTTCGACCAGCTGCGGGAGTACGGCATCGACGACGAGTTCCGGCGGGTCGACTGGGCGGCGACCGCCCGGCTCGGCAAGCCGATCGTGCGCACCTACCGGGCCGAGCGCAACCAGACCGTGGTCACGCTGCTGGACAACGGGCGAGTGATGGCCGGGCGGGTCGACGGCGTGCCGCGGGTCGAGCACGCCATGGACGCGGTCATGGCGCTGACCACGGTGGCGACCGGGCTCGGCGACCGCTGCGGGCTCGTGGCCTTCGACCGTGAGGTGCGGTCGGTGGTGCCGCCCCGCCACGGGTCCGGGCAGATGGCCCGGGTGGTCGAGGCGCTGTACGACCTGGAGCCGGCGCTGGTCGAGAGCAACTACGCCGACGCCTTCACCGAGACCCTCGCCCGCTTCCGGCGGCGCACGATGCTGGTGATCCTCACCGACCTGGTCGAGGTGTCGGTCAACGAGTGGCTGGTGCCGGCATTGCCGCTGATCGTGCGGGAGCACCTGGTCGTGGTGGCCGGGGTGGCCGACCCGGACATCGCCCGCTGGGCCGCGGCGTCCGCGGACACCGACGACGTGTCGTCGACCTACCGCCGTGCCGCCGCGGTCAGCGCGGTGGCCCAGCGCCAGCGGGTGTCCGCCCGTCTCCGGGGCCTCGGCGCCACCGTCGTCGACGCCTCCCCGGGCCGCCTGGCCCCGGCCCTCGCCGACGCCTACCTGCAGATCAAGGCCACCGGCCGGCTCTAGCGCTCGGCTCGGTTCAGGTGCTCCAGGAGCGCTCGCGGGCGGCGGCCAGCTCGTCCCAGCCGCGGTCGAGCTCGCCGAGGTCGCCGGTCAGGCCGAGGGCGGTCGCCCGGCGGCCCTGGACCACGATCCACGCCACGAACAGGGTCTCGACCAGGATGCCGATGCCGACCCGCACCCCGGTCGGGACGCCCCGGCCGGTGATGTTGCCCTCGATGAAGCCTGCCACCACGAACGCGACGATCAGCCCGAGCGCGATCAGGACCGAGCGGCGGGCCTCGGTGCCGACGGCGTCGCCCCGGGTACGGTCGCCGGGCGCGATGATCGCCCAGCCCAGCCGCAAGCCGGCACCTCCGGCGATGACCACCGCGCTCAGCTCCAGCAGGCCGTGGGGCAGGACGAGACCGAAGAACTTTCCCAGCTCGCCGACCGAGCCGAACACGCCGGCCGCGCCACCCACATTGGTCCCGTTGAGGACCATGAAGTACACGGTCGGGATGCAGATCAGGATCCCGCCGGCGAACGCCAGGAAAGCCACCTGGATGTTGTTGATGGTGACCTGGGTGGTGAAGTTCGTGGCCGAGTCGTCGGAGTAGTAGTTCTCGAAGTCGTCCTCGAGGTACGCCTTGCGGGCGGCCTCGGGCATGGCGACGTCGAGCGCCTTGTCGCTGTTCATCAGCCACGCCGCCGTGAGGAACGCCGGCAGCAGCAGCAGCGCCGCGCTCACGGCGATGAACCGGCCGCTCTGGTAGACGGCGGCGGGGAACCGCCAGACGAAGAAGTCCCGGACCGCCGTTCCCGGCCGCGACCGGCTCTTGTAGATGACGCCGCCCGCGTTGCTGACCAGGCCGGTGAGCCGCAGGGTCAGGCTCGGCTCGCGGTACGCGGTGCGGGCGTGGGACAGGTGGGCGGAGGTCCGCTGGTAGAGCGCGACGAGCTCGTCCAGCTCCTCGGGCTGGAGGCTGCGGACGCCACGCCGGGCCCGCCTGGTCAGCTCCTCCAGCCGGCTCCAGGTCGGCGTGTTCTGCGCGATGAACCTGTCGATATCCATCAGGGAGTCGTGCCCTATCCCGCTCAGGTCCTGAGCTGGCCAGGACACTAGTTTGCGGGTTGTGACCATGGGACCCGGGATCGTCACGCCAGAGGCCGTCGTCCTCGACATCGAGCGGGCAGGCGTGCCGTCGCGGGTGCTCGCCCTGAGCCTCGACTTCCTGGCGCTCGCGATCATCTGGTACCTGCTGGCGCTCGGGCTGATCACGACGCTCGGCGAGGTCGACGGCGTCGCCGGCGCGGTGTTCGCCGTGCTGACCAGCATCGGCCTGTACCTGCTGTGGTTCTGCGGGTTCGAGACCTGGATGCAGCGCACCCCGGGCAAGGCCGCGCTGGGGCTCCGGGTTGTCAGCGCCGACGGCACGCCGGTGCGGTTCGTCCAGACGTTCCTGCGGGCGCTGATCGGCATCGTGGACTTCCTGGTGCCGCCGGTCGGGTTCACCGCGGTCGCGTCGTGCCTGCTGTCGCCCCGGGACCAGCGGCTGGGCGACATCGCCGCGGGGACGCTGGTGGTGCGCAACCGCAGCGCCGTTCAGTTCTACGCCCCGGCCTCGTTCCCGATCCCCTACGGGTTCGAGGGCTACGTCAACAGCCTCGACCTCGGGGCCATGACCGAGGCCCAGTACGGCCTGCTGCGCAACTTCCTGCTGCGGGCCCACCGGATGACGCCCGTCGCCCGGGGCCAGCTGGCCGTCCGCCTGGCCAACCCCATGTCCCGCGTCCTGCGCCACGACCCACCCCGCGGCCTCCACCCCGAGACCTTCCTGGTGTGCGTGGTAGCCGCCTGGCAACGCGCCCACGGCTCCGGCCCGCCCCCGCTGCCTTCGTGGTGAGCGGCTGGCGGTCAGGGCATCCCTAACTGGCTTCCTTGACTGTCACACCCCGCTGGCACACTGGTTGCCATGCCTTCACAGCCTGTGACCGCTTACCTCGACCACGCGGCGACCACGCCGTTGCGGCCCGAGGCCCGCGCGGCCATGGCGCCATGGCTGGGGGAGCGGTTCGGCAACCCGTCCGGGGCGCATGGCGTGGCGCGGGCGGCGCGGCAGGCCATCGACGAGGCGCGGGACACCATCGCCGGTCTCCTCGGCTGTGCGCCCAACGAGGTGGTGTTCACCGGTGGTGGCACCGAGGCCGACAACCTCGCGGTGTTGGGCACGCACGCGGCTCGGCCGGGGACGGTGCTGGCGTCGGCGGTCGAGCACCACGCGGTGCTGGAGCCGGTGGAGCTGGTCGGGGGTTCGACCGTGCCGGTCGACGGGCGGGGTGTCGTCGACCTCTCGGCCTTGTCGGCCGCGCTGAAGGCCCACGGCGACGTCACCCTCGTCACCGTGATGACCGCCAACAACGAGGTGGGCGCGGTCCAGCCAGTCGCCGAGATGGCGCGGCTGGCCCACAAGCACGGGGCCGCGGTGCACACCGACGCGGTGCAGGCGGCGGTGTGGCTCGACATCGGCACGGTCTCGGCCTCGGCGGACCTCGTGGCCGTCAGCAGCCACAAGTTCGGCGGGCCCCAGGGCGTCGGGGTGCTCGTCGCCCGCAAGGGCACGCCGCTGCACCCTCGTCAGGTGGGCGGCGGGCAGGAGCGGGAGCTGCGCAGCGGCACCCACAACGTCGCCGGCATCGTGGGCATGGCCGCGGCGCTCGCGGCCAAGGCCGCGGCGCGGGAGGAGGAGGCGGCTCGGGTCGGCGCGTTGCGTGACCGCCTGGCCAAGGGCCTGCTGTCCGAGATCCCCGACGCAGTCGAGACCGCCGCGCCCGACGGTGACCGGTCGCACCTGCTGCCCGGCACCCTGCACCTCACCATCCCGGGGGTCGAGAGCGAGGCGCTGCTGTTCCTGCTGGACGAGGCGGGGATCTGCGCATCGGCGGCCTCGGCGTGCGCCAGCGGGGCGCAGGAGGCGTCGCACGTGCTGGCGGCGATGGGCACGCCGCTGGCCGCCACCGCGGGCGCGCTGCGGCTGACGCTGGGCTGGACGTCGACCGACGCCGAGGTCGACCGGGTGCTCGACGTGCTGCCCGCCGTGGTGGCCCGGCTCCGGGGGGCGCGATGAGGGTCATCGTCGCCATGTCCGGCGGGGTCGACTCGTCGGTGGCCGCGGCCCGGCTGATCGAGGCCGGCCACGACGTCGTCGGGGTCACCATGAAGCTGTGGGGCGGCGAGTCCGACACCGGGTGCTGCTCGGTCAGCGACGTAGACGACGCCCGCCGGGTGGCCCAGCAGCTCGGGATCGTCCACCACGTGTGGACCTTCACCGACGACTTCCAGCAGCACGTCGTCGACCCGTACGTCGACGCCCACCGGGTGGGCCACACCCCCAACCCGTGCATCGAGTGCAACCGCCACCTGAAGTTCGACCGCATGCTGGCCCGGGCGCGAGCGGTCGGCTACGACGCCGTGGCCACCGGGCACCACGCCCGCATCGTCTCGCAGCCGGACGGGACCAGGCGGCTGGCCCGGGGGGCTGACGCCGCCAAGGACCAGAGCTACGTCCTCTACATGCTCGGCCAGGAGCAGCTGGCCCACACCTTGCTGCCGGTCGGCGACCTGACGAAGGACGAGGTGCGGGCCGAGGCCGACCGGCTGGGCCTCCGGACCGCGTCGAAGCCCGACAGCCAGGACGTCTGCTTCATCACGTCGTCGGCGGGCCGGGCCGGGTTCCTGGGCCGGCGGCTCGACTTCCACCCGGCCCGGGTGGTCGACACGCAGGGCACCGAGGTCGGCCGGGTCGAGGCGGTGGAGCTCGTGACGGTCGGCCAGCGCCGAGGCCTGGGCCTCCCCGGCGGCGGCGACAGCCGCTACGCCGTCGCCGTCGACGTCCCTTCTCGGACGGTGACTGTCGGCCCGCCGGATCTCCTGGAGGTTTCCGAGGTCGGCCTGCGGTCGATGGTGTGGCCCGCAGGCGTAGTAGCGGGCCCGGTGAAGGCCCAGTGCAGCGCCCACGGCACCCCCCGAGAAGCGGTCGTGGTCCTCGACCCGACCGACTCCACCCGAGCCAGGTTGGTGTTCGAGACCCCCACCCGCCGAGTAGCAACCGGCCAATCAGTGGTCCTCTACACCCACGACAACACCCAAGTCCTCGCCGGCGGCATAGCCACCTGACCCTCCGCCGGTGTCACCGCGGTGGGGTGGACCAGAGCATCGTGCCCGGAGCGCCGATGCCGCTGACCGTAACCCCCGCCTGACCACGGTCAGTGACGAATATCACGGACTGGTTCGTATCGAAACTATTGCGTCTCGTAAATAGAGGGCGCAGGCTGGGAGCCATGTCTGTTGCTGCTCCCCCTCAGACCGAGGCCGAAACAGCGGTCGGCCGGGACCCCCGCCGGTGGATCGTGCTGGTGACGATGTGCCTGTCGCTGCTGCTGATCGTGGTCGACAACACGATCGTGAACGTCGCCATCCCCACACTGCGCGAGGAGCTCGGCGCCAGCGCCAGCCAGCTCCAGTGGATCGTCGACGCCTACATCCTCGTGTTCGCCGGCCTGCTGCTGACGATGGGCGCACTCGGGGACCGGTTCGGCCGGAGGGGAGCGCTCGCCATCGGTTTGTCGATCATGGCGGGGGCGTCCACCCTCTCGGCGTTCGCCAACAGCGCCGACCAGCTGATCGCCGCGCGGGCGGTGATGGGGATCGGCGCCGCGCTCGTCATGCCGGCGACGCTGTCGATCATCACCAACGTCTTCACCGTGCCGAAGGAGCGGGCGCAGGCCATCGCCATCTGGTCGGCGACGGCGGGCATGGCGATCGCCATCGGCCCGGTCACCGGCGGCTTCCTGATCGAGCACTTCTGGTGGGGCTCGGTGTTCCTGATCAACCTGCCGGTCATCGGCCTCGCCCTGCTGCTGGGCCAGCTGTTCGTGCCGACATCCCGTGACCCGGAATCGCCGCCGGTCGACGTCCCCGGCGCCATCCTTTCGATCACGGGCCTGACCGCCCTGGTCTACGGCATCATCGAGGGCCCGCACGGTTGGACGCACGGCAACGTGCTCGGCGCGTTCGGGGTCTCCGCCGTCCTGCTCGCGGCCTTCGCGGTGTGGGAGTACCGGACCGAGCACCCGATGCTCGACATCTCGCTGTTCCGCAACCCCCGCTTCAGCGCCGCCTCGGGCGCGATCGCGCTGACCTTCTTCGGGATGTTCGGTGCCTTCTTCCTGCTGACGCAGCTGCTCCAGTCGGTCATGGGCTACACCCCGCTGCAGGCCGGCATCCGCCTCCTGCCGATGGCGGTCACCCAGCTCGTCGTGGCGCCGAACGCCGCCCGCCTGGCCGAGAAGGTCGGCAGCAAGATCGTGGTGGCCGTCGGCCTGGCGATTGCGGCGGTCGGCCTCCTCATGGCCAGCCGGGTGACTGCAGGCGCCGACTACTGGGACGTCGGCATCGCCCTCATCGTCATGGCCGCCGGCTTCGCCCTGATGATGCCGGCTGCGACCGAGGCGATCATGGGCTCGGTGCCGCCCGCCAAAGCCGGCGTCGGCTCGGCGGTCAACGACACCACCCGGGAGCTCGGCGGCGCCTTCGGTGTGGCGGTGCTCGGTTCGGTGGTCAGCTCCACCTACGGGCCCCAGGTGCGCGACGCGGTGGCGGGGACTCCCCTCCCGGCCAAGGCGGTCACGCAGGTCAGCGACCAGGTCGGCGCCGCGATGGAGGTTGCGTCCAGGCTGCCCGCCGGCCCGGGGAAGCTGCTGCACGATGTGGCGGCGAACGCCTTCATCGACGGCATGTCGACGGCGCTGGTCGTCGGTGCGGTCGCCCTGGCGCTCGGCGCTGCCGTGGTGGCCCTGTTCCTTCCGGCCCGGGCGCAGCGCCCGGACAGCGACGAGGCGTCGACCGACGACGACACCGACACCGAGGCTGGTCGCGCCGAGGACGACAGACAGCTGGTGCTCGACAGGGCATGATCATGGGGATGGACGGCGTGACATCGACGTCGGTGCGGCGCCCGGGGCGGCCCCGTGACACCCGGGCAGACGAGGCCATCCTCGACGCCGCCGCTGCCGTCCTCGCCGAGTGCGGCCCCGCCGGGTTCACCGTCGACGCGGTGGCCGCCCGGTCGGGCTGCGGCAAGGCGACGATCTACCGCCGCTGGCCCTCCCGGTCGCAGCTGCTGCTCGAGACGGCCAACCTCGCCACGATCCAGTTGATCGACCCCGACACGGGATCGGTCCGCGACGACGTCGTCGCCATCGGCGTGCTGCTCGCCACCAAGATGCGCGACACCATGGTCGGTGGGCTGAACGCCGCGACCATCGCCGAGGCGGCGGTGAACCCGCAGACCCGGGAGCTGTACGCCCGCTTCATCGCCGAACGCCGGGCGATCCCGTTGGCGGTGCTGCGCCGCGGCGTCGAGCGGGGCGAACTGCGCGACGACCTCGACCTGGAGCTCGTGCTCGACCTGCTGTTCGGGCCGATCTTCGTCCGGATCTTCATGACCCAGATGCCGGTCGATGCCGAGGTGATCGTGGCGAGCGTCGACTCCGTGTTCGCCGGCATCCGCGCCAGCACACCCGCAACCTGAGAGATCCCCAAGCTGAGAAACCGCTGAGAAACGGCGGCTCAGCCGCCCCCAACTGCGCGTACCGGCTCGCTTACGGTCCCTCACGAGGCCCGGACCACGGGATCTGACAGGTCCTTCATCCGGTCTTCACAGGTGCTCCCGCAAAGTCGGGGTCGTGGAGGGGAACGGATTCGGTGGGCCGAGCGTCAGAACCTGCGTGGCAGGACGGATTCGAGTGGGTCTGGGGGCGATCGTCTTCGCCACCGTCGGAGTGGTCGGCCTGGTCGGCTTGGAGCTGGCCGGCGGAACGCAGGTGTCGGCAGCACCGGACCGAGCCGGCGCCGTCCCGAAGCTCACAGTCGCGGCCGGGATCGACGGCCGGTTCATCCCGGGGCGGTCGCTGCCGGTGCGCGTGACGATCACCAGCGACCACCTGGTGCGGGGCGATCTCCGCGTGGAGCAGACGGGCAGCGGCGCGAGCGACGCGGCCGTCGTCGTGCCGGTGGAGGTCGCCGGGGGCAGCCCGAAGGCCGTCGTCGTGGCCATCCCGACAGAGCCGGGGTGGGACAAGATCGAGGTCGCCGCCTCGCTGCAGGGCGCCCGCGGCCTGGAGGTCACGGCGGTCAGCACCGCCGACGGAGCGCTGCACGGCACCGTCCGCAACACGACCGAGGTCCCGCTGGGTCACGTCGTCGTGCTGGTCGGCACCCGATCCTGGGACGGCGGCCGCCTTGCGCCGGGTGAGCAGGTCGACTGGAAGCTCGGACCGGGCGAAGGCGACCCGCCGGACGTGTGGAGCATGCCGGAGCGGCCGTGGGCGCGCTTCAGCGGCCTGGAGTCCGACCTACCCACCCGCCGCGCTCCGGTGAACTACGACCTGTGGGCCCTGCGGATGGCGGCCGAGGTCGATCCCTACGCCGCCGGCTGGGTGCGGGCCGCGGGATGGACCGACCGGTGGGACCCGCCGGTCGACGTCGGCGACGAGCTGTCGGGTCGGACGGTCTTCACCACCCGGGCGCCGGTGACGGCTGAAGGCCCGGGCTTCGCCCCCGACGCGGTGCGCCGAACCGTCCTGCGCCAGGAGGTCGACAACAGCGACATGAACCTCGGCCCGGTCGTCGACCTCGTGCTGCGCCTCGAACCACCTCACGCTGCCGCCCGGATGCAGCTCTCGCTCAACGCGGTGGTGCGGGGCGTCGAGATCTGGGACGGCACCCGCTGGTCGACCCTCGACTGCGCCCTCGCCGACAACCCCGACGCCTCCGCCAAGCCCACGACCTGCCCCCTCACCGCCGCCGCCGAGGGCCCGATCTACCTCCGAGTGAAGGCCACCGAGGACTCCATCACCGTCTTCCCCGGCGTCGACCTGGAGGCCGCGGCATGAGGCGGACAACGCGACTCATCACGATGGTGGCGCTCGGGGCCGGGGTGCTTGCGCTCCTGCTCCCCGGGAGTGCGGCTTCGGCCCGAGCGCCGGGCGACGGCGACGAGCACATCACGGTGCGGGTCGCCGCCGGCATCGGCGGGTGGGTGGCGCCGGGGCACGCCTTCCCGGTCACGGTCAGCGTCAAGACCGACCGGCTGGTCAAGGGCACGCTGGTGATCACCCACGGCAACACGGTCCTCAGCCGGGAGGTCGAGGTCGCCGGGGGCAACACCGCCCGGTTCCGGTTCCTGGCCCCGCCCGACACCGGCGACCCCTTCGGCGGTCGCTTCGGTGGCGGCGACCCGATGGCCGGCGGCAGCGTCGAGGCCCGGCTGGTGGTCGACGGCGACAGCGCCGCCCGGGACGACACCGACTACGACACCAACGCCGAGCGGGAGCTGGTCGGCGTCCTCCCCGAGGCGCTGGCCGCGAGCGGCCCGAAGGGCTCGCTGCCCAACGGGATCAGCCTGGCGGTCGGTGGCGACGAGTTCGAGCAGGCGCGTCCCGTGGCGCTCGACCTCGACACCCTGGGCCTCGGCGCCCAAGCGCTCGGCCCCCTCGACCAGGTCGTCGCCGAGCCCGACGAGATCGCCGGCCTCTCCCGCAAGCAGCGGGCGGCGATCTCGAGCTGGGTCGAAGCCGGCGGTCAGCTGCTGCTCGTCGGCGACACTCCCGATGCCGCCGACAGCGCCCTCCCGCAGGCCTGGGTGCCCGAGCCGGGCCGCAGCGTCCGGGCCGGGCTCGGCCGGGTGCGGTCGGTGCCCGGCGACTGGCGCGCGCAGCTGCTGCCCAGCCCCGTGCGCAGCACCTACGAGCAGCAGGCGATCGTCACGAACGTGGCCGGCGCCAACGACACGATCGGCGGCCGCCTCAGCGATGACGCCGGCGTGCGCCTACCCCCGGGTGTGCGCCTGGCGGTCATGCTGGTCCTCTACGTCCTGGTCGCAGGCCCGATGTCGTACCTGCTGGTGCGGCGGATGGGCCGCCGCCAGCTCGCCTGGGCCGCGATCCCGTTGCTGGCGATCAGCTCGACCGGCGTGGTCGTCGGCGCCGGCGGCTCGCTGAAGCGGTCGTCGCAGTCGGCGCACGTCACCATCTACGAGATCGGCCCGAGCGGCGCGACCGCCACCACGTGGTCGCTGCTGTCGAGGCCCCGGGACAAGGGCGACGTCGGCGTCCGCCTGCCCGAAGGCTGGGCCGCCACCACCGACCCGACCCAGCTGATGACCGACGAGATGAGCCCGGTCCGGGTCACGACCACCGCGGAAGGCCTGGAGGCCACGACCCGGCCGCCGACCGGCGGCTTCGGGCTGATCCGCTCCCAGGGTCCGGCCAACGGCCTGAAGGACGCCCTGGTGGTGACCGCCAGCTCCAAGGCGGACGGCACGATCACGGGCACCGTCCGCAACAAGCTCGACGTGACGCTGGAGCACGTCGCCGTGTTCGCCGGCCAAGCCGGGCTCGCCGACGTCGGCACCCTGCGGCCGGGCCAGCGGAAGGACTTCGCCATCGACGACGCCACCGCGGCGAGCGACGGCGGGGACCCCGAGCACCAGGTCTGGCCCGACCCGGTCGGCACCAGCGGCGGGGTCGAGATCATCAACAAGGGCGGCATGATCATCCGGGGTCGCGCCGGCGGCGGCAAGGGCCAGGTCCAGGTCGGCCCCGACGGCTCGATGAGCATCGAGATCGAATCGGGCGCACCGGCACAGGCCGCCGGCCCGGTCGAGGGCGAGTCGGCCGATGCGGCGCAGGAGCCGCCGGTCGTCGTGCCCAAGCCACCGCCGCTGCCCGGCGACGAGCGCCCGGGCGACCTCGGCCCCAAGCCCGCGTTCCCCGACCCCCGGGGCGGCGACGGCGACGCCGAGGTTGCCGACGACACCCCGGTCGTCATGGCCGCCTGGGCGGCGCTCATGCAGGAGGCCGGCTCCAACTACCGGCCCACCGGCCAGGTCGTCGCCGTCGGCTGGACCGAGGACCTCGACCCACCGGTCGGCACCATCAGCAGCGGCAAGGTCGCCCGCTCCCGCTCGGCGGTGGTCGCCCGGGCCACCGCGACCCCGGCCGGCGACCGGCTGACCGATGCTGCCGCGGTCCAGAGCGTCGTGAAGTCCGCCGAGGGCGACATCGACCCGATCGCGGCGATCGACCCGACCGACCCGATGGCCGGCATCGAGAAGGCCCCGATGCTGACCACCGTGTCGTCGTTCGACCTGCCGGTCGCGGTCGGCAGCCGCCCGGTCGACGCCAACCGCCTGGCGTTGCGCATCCCCGACGGGTTCGACGACGTCGAGGTGTGGACGCCCCAGGGCTGGAAGGCCGTCACCGCCGACCTCCCCGCGGGGGCGGTGATCGGCGACCAGGTGCTCGTGCGCTGGCAGCTGTCGTTCGACCGCGTCCTGACCGACCGGGGCCTGGTCCTCTACGAGAAGGAAGCGTGACGTGACCGACGCGACCGCAGTCGCCGACCCGGCACCCGAGCCGCCGCCGGACCCCGCGCCCCAAGCTCAGCCGCCGCCCGGCGCCGAGCCGGCCATCCGGATCGCCGGCCTCACCAAGCGCTACGGCTCGTTGTTCGCCGTGCGGGACCTGACCCTCGACATCCCCCGGGGCTCGGTGTTCGGGCTGATCGGCCCCAACGGCGCCGGCAAGACGACCACGTTCAGCGTGCTGGCGTCGCTGCTGACGCCGACCGCCGGCCGGGTGTCGGTGCTGGGCTACGACCCGGCCCGCCAGCCGCGGGAGGTGCGCAAGCGGCTCGGCTACATGCCCGACATCCTCGGCGTCTACGACGGGCTGCAGGTCGACGAGTACCTGGAGTTCTTCGCCTCCTCCTACCGGGTGCCGAAGGCCCGGTGGGGGGCGACCATCGACACGCTGCTGGAGCTGGTCGACTTGTCGACCAAGCGGACCGCCCGGGTCAACTCGCTGTCCCGGGGCATGAAGCAGCGGCTGTCGCTGGCCCGCGCGCTGGTCCACGACCCCGAGGTCCTCATCCTCGACGAGCCGGCGTCGGGCCTCGACCCCCGGGCCCGGGTCGAGCTGCGCAACCTGCTGGGCGAGCTGCGGGCCATGGGCAAGACGATCGTGGTGTCGAGCCACATCCTCTCGGAGCTGGCCGAGATGTGCACCGAGGTCGGGATCATGGAGAAGGGCGTGCTGCTGGCGTCGGGGTCGCCCGGCACGATCCGCGACCAGATCACCGAGCACCGCCAGATCAACGTCCGCCTCGTCGGCGGCGAGGAGCGGTCCTACGAGGTGGCCGACGACGCCGAGCAGGCGGCGCTGCTCCGCAGGCTCCTCGACGACGGCGAGCAGGTCCTGGAGTTCACCGAGGTCGGCGACGGCCTCGAGGACCTCTTCATGAAGATCACGACCGGGGAGGTCCAGTAGGCGTGGCCGGGATCAACGTCAACGTCAACCCCGTCCTGCGGCGGGAGATGGTCGAGCGCATGCGGGGCGGGCGGACGTTCGTCATCCTCACCGCCTACCTCGCCGTGCTGAGCCTGGTCCTCTACGGCGCCTACGAGGTCGGCCGCAACACCGACGACCCCACCCAGACCGCGCTGGTGGGCCGGGGCCTCTTCGGCTGGCTGCTGTTCTTCATGCTGTTGCTGGTGCTGTTCCTCGTGCCCGGCACGGCGGCCAACGCGATCGCCGGCGAGCGGGAGCGCCAGACCCTGGTGCCGCTGCAGGTCACGCTGCTGTCGCCCCAACAGATCCTGCTCGGGAAGATCTACGCCGCCGTCGCCTTCCTGATGCTGCTGGTGGTGGCCACGATGCCGCTGCTGTCGGTCAGCTACCTGGTGGGTGGCGTGACGATCGGCGAGGTCCTCGGCGGCGTGGCCGCGGTCCTGTTCGTCGGCCTGGCGCTGGGGTGCCTCTCTGCCGCCATCTCGACGTTCACCAAGCGGGTGCAGGGCGCGGTGGTCATGTCGTACGGCCTGGTGCTGCTGCTGACGCTCGGCACGCTCGCCGTCTGGGGCGCTTACGCGATGGTCGACGAGTCCCGGGGCGTCGACGAGGGCAACCCGCCCTCGTACCTCGTCCTCGCCAACCCGTTGGCGACCGTGACCGGCGTGGTCGGCAACGGCACGGACGTCGGGGGCAACGACTCGCCCTTCGACTGGTTCGAGGAGCTCGTCCTGCCCGACGAGTTCAACGAGTTCACCGGTGAGCCGACGGGCGACGCCGCCAACGGCCTGCCCGCCAGCTTCATGTGGAGCTCGATCGGGCTGTACGCCGCGCTGGCGGCCGGCGCCGTCGCGCTGGGCTCCCGCCGGCTCCGCACCCCTGCCCCGACCGAGCGCTAGCCGAGGAGGACGCCGCCATGACCGAGCTGCTGCACGCCGTCCGCCGCCGGCTCCGCTGGACGTGGGCCTGGGCAACCGCGGCCTGGGCCGCCCCGTTCGTGCTGGTCGCGGCCCTGGCGGTGGTGCTCGTCGGGTTCCTGCAGCCGTGGGCCTGGCCCGAACCGACCGCGCTCGGGCTGGTCGTCGCCACCCCGCTCTCGATCGCGGTGCTGGCGTGCGTCGTGAAGATCTCGACGTTGCTCGCCGCCCGCGCCGCCGACCGCGGCCTGGCGACCCGCGACGCCTTCGCCGCTGCCGTCGAGCTGGCCGAGGCGCCAGGCGACTTCCCCGACCGGGTGCGGGCCCGGGCGACCAGCCTCGCCTCGGGCGCCCGAGCCCGCGACGCTGTCCCGTGGCCGCGGGCGCCCCGTCGGCGGCTCGTCGCCATAGCCGGCCTGGCGGTCGTCACCCTCGGCGCGGCTGCCTGGCCCAACCACCAGGACGACGTCCGGGCCGCCCGTGCGGCCGAGAAGGCCAAGGTCGCCCGCACCGCCGAAGTGCTGCGGGAGAAGGCCGACGAGCTCGCCGAGTCCGACGACGAGGCCGAGCGGGCCGCCGCCGAGACGCTCGCCGACATCGCCAAGGAGCTGGAGGGCTCCGGCTCGCTGGAGGAGGCCCGCCGCGAGCTGGCCCGGCAGGAGGCCGAGCTCCAGGCGCAGATCCCCCAGGACCATCTGGCCAAGAAGGCCGCCAGCAAGGGCCTGCAGCGCAGCCTCGAGAGCAAGGCGCTGACGCCGTCGTCGTCGGGCTCGCCGGAGGACCAGCTCGCCCAGGCGGCCCAGCAGCTGGAGAACATGAACCAGCAGGAGCAGGCTGAGCTGGCCGACCGCCTCGACCAGCTGTCCGAGGGCCAGGCCGCCGGCGACCCCACCACCGCATCGGCCCTCGCCGAGGCCGCGGCGGCGATCCGGGCCGGCGACACCGCGGCCGCCAAGACCGCGCTCGGCAAGGCCCAGGCCGGCGCGTCGGCCACGTCGACCCAGATGGCCGAGGGCGAGGCTGCCCAGTCGGCCGTCGACGCGGTCCAGGACGCCCAGGACCAGTTGGGCGACAACGGCTCGCAGGCGGGCCAGGGCAGCGGCCAGCCGTGCCCGAAGGACACCGACGATCACGACGGCGACGGCAACACCACCGAGAACGATCCCGAGGCCAACTGCCAGGGCGGCCAGGGCCAAGGGCAAGGCCAGGGCCAGCCGTGCCCGAAGGACACCGACGACCACGACGGCGACGGCAACACCACCGAGAACGATCCCGACGCCAACTGCCAGGGCGGTCAGGGCCAAGGTCAAGGCCAGGGGCAAGGCGGGCAGGGCGGGCAAGGTGGGCAGGGTGGCAGCGCCTCCGGCAACGTGTCGGGCGCCCAGGGGTCGGGCCAGCAGGGCCAGGGCGGCCAGGGGCAGCCGGGCACCGGCTCGGGCAACGACCCCGACCAGCAGGGCGGCCGCAGCGAGGACGACAACGATCCCGAGCACAGCAACGGCGAGCAGCTCAACACCAACGGCACCAACACCGGCAACGACCAGGGCGAGACCGTCGGCAAGTCCAACAGCGCCTCGGGCCGGGGCATGGCGACCGTCCCCCAATCGCTGCAGGACGACCTGGACCGGGCTGGTCAGGCCACCAGCCACAGCCACACCTCGTACTCACCCGCCGTCGAGGAGCTGATCAGCCGCTTCTTCGACCTCCTGAACAGCTGAGCAAAGGCCGAGCCAATGGAACGCGCCAGCGGCCACTTGTACGGCCTAAGGACGCCGAGCACCAGCTCCACAGCGAGGCCTCCCAGCAGCACAGCATCGCAACCCGAGACATTGCGACCGACCCACAGACATCCAAAGGACACCGATGACCGCAACCACCGAGACGACGGACCGAGGCGCCCTCGCCGTCACCCCCGAGGACTATGCGGCCACCGCCGAAGCCATCGAGCGGGAGGTCGGCAAGGTCATCGTCGGCCAGTCCGCGCTGGTGCGGGCGGTCGTCGTGTGCCTGCTGTGCGAGGGCCACGCCCTGCTCGAAGGCGTGCCCGGCCTCGGCAAGACGATGCTGCTGAAGACCCTGTCCGACGCCGTCGACCTGGAGTTCAGCCGCATCCAGTTCACGCCGGACCTCATGCCGGCCGACATCGTCGGCACCCAGGTGCTGGAGGAGCAGGCCGACGGCACCCGCGGCTTCAGCTTCCGGCCCGGCCCGGTGTTCGCCAGCCTGGTGCTGGCCGACGAGATCAACCGGGCCACACCGAAGACCCAGTCGGCCCTGCTGGAGGCCATGCAGGAGCGCCGGGTCACGGTGGCCGGCGCCACCCGCCCGCTGCCCCGGCCGTTCCTGGTCATGGCCACCCAGAACCCGCTGGAGATGGAGGGCACGTACCCGCTGCCCGAGGCCCAGCTCGACCGATTCCTGCTGAAGGTGCAGGTGCCGTTCCCGTCGGCCGACGAGCTGGAGCAGGTCATCGGGCGCACCACCGGCACCGAGGTGGCCCAGGTCGAGCCGGTGGCCGACGCCGCCAAGCTCGCCGCCATGGTGGCGCTGACCCGCGAGGTTCCGGTGCCATCGCACCTGGTCCGCCACGCCGTCGACCTCGTGGTGGCCACCCACCCCGACAACGAGACCGCGCCCGAGCGGGTGCGCCGCTACGTCCGCTTCGGCGCCAGCCCCCGGGGCGCGCAGGCGCTGATCCTGGCGGCCAAGGCCATGGCGCTGCTCGACGGCCGGCCGTCGGTGGCGGCCGAGGACATCCGCGGCGTCGCTCGGGGTGCGCTGCGGCACCGCCTGGTGATGGGCTACGAGGCGGTCGCCGACGCCGTCACCGCCGACGACCTGGTCGCTGCCGTGCTCGACGCCGTCCCGGCCCCGGCCGCGGGCCTCCGAGGAGCTCCGTGACCATGCTCGAACCCTCGCTGCTGTCGAGGTTGGAGCGGATGCAGCTCCACACCCGGCGGCGGTTGGCGGGCAACCTCGCCAGCGAGCACCGGTCGCCGGAGCACGGCGAGTCGCTCGATTTCGCCGAGTACCGGGAGTACTACCCGGGTGACGACTTCCGCCGCGTCGACTACCAGGCGCTGGCCCGGCTCGACGTGCTGCTGGTGCGGCTGTTCGAGGCCGAGCAGGACCTGACCGTGCGCCTGCTGGTCGACACGTCGGGGTCGATGACCGCCAGCAAGCTGCGCCAGGCCGTGCGGGTGGCCGGGGCGCTGGGGTTCGTCGGCCTGGTGCGCCGGGACGTCGTGACCCTGCACACGTTCCCCCTCTCGCAGCCGCCCCGCCGGTTCACCGGCCGGCACGCCTCGCAGGCGCTGTTCCGGCAGCTGGAGGAGATCGAGGCCGCCGGGCCCACCGGCGAGACCAACTTCGTCGCGGCGGCCCGGGATCTGCTCTCACGTCCCGGGCCCCGCGGCCTGACAGTGGTCGTGTCCGACCTGCTGACCCCGGAGTGGGAGGACGGCCTGACCCGGCTGCCCGCCCGGGGCGGTGACCTGGTCATGGCGCACGTCCTGTCGGCCGACGAGCTGCGGCCCGACCTGATCGGCGACCTCGACCTGGTCGACGTGGAAACCGGTGCTCGGGTGCCGGTCAGCCTCTCGCCCGACGCCCTCCGTCGCTACGAGGAGCTCGCCCGGGCCTGGGCCGACGGCATCGCCCGCCGCTGCCACCAGCTCGGCGCGGGCTACGTCCGGGTGCTGGACGACGACGACATCGAGAAGGTGCTCCTCGCCCGCTGGCGGGAGACGGGAGTCCTGCGGTGAGCGGCGCCCTGAGCGAGCGTCCGTCCGCAGGGAGCGCCAGCGAGGCAAGGCGCAGGCCGGCGCAGAGCGAGCGGGGCCCGAGCGGCCCGGTGCGAAGCACCGAGAGCGGGGAGCAATGACCTTTGCCAACCCTGCGGGGTTGTGGCTGCTGGGGCTGGTCGTCCCGGTGCTGTTGCTGCACGTGCTGAAGCCGCAGCGCGACAGCGTCGACGTCTCCTCGGTGTACCTCTGGAAGGGCCTGGCCGCCCCGGTGTCGGCCGCCCGCCCGTGGCAGAAGCTGCGGATGAGCTGGCTGCTCCTGCTGCAGCTGCTGGTCGTGGTGGGGCTGGCGGTGGCCGTCGCCCGGCCGGTGCGCCTCACCGAGTCGGTCGTCGCCGAGCACACCGTGTTCATCGTCGACGCGTCCGGCTCGATGGGCGCCCGGGACGGCGACCCGAGCCGCCTCGACTCTGCGCTGCGCGAGGCCCGGCGCCTGCGGGACGAGATGCCCGCCGGCGGCCTCGCCAGCATCGTCGTCGCCAACGCCCACCCTGACGTGCTGCTCACGCAGTCGACCGACCGCTCGGCCTTCGACGACGCCCTTGGCCAAGTCGAGGTCACGCCGGGCACCCAGGCCGACTTCGCCGAGGCGTTCTCGCTGGCCGAGTCGTTGGAGACGCCGGGTGCCGACATCGGCTTCGTGCTGCTGTCCGACGGTGGCTTGAGCGCGGCCGAGCAGCGGCTCATCCCGCCGGCCACCACCTACCGGCAGATCGGCGAGGCGTCCGACAACCGGGCGATCACCGCGCTGCACGTCGAGCCCTATGGCTCCGGGCTGTACGCCGTGGTGGGGTGGCAGAACGCCGGCGGCGACAAGGCCACCCAGACCCTCCGGGTCGACGTCGACGGCAAGAACGCCTACTCCAAGCCGCTGACGATGAAGGGCGAGGAGTCCGGCGAGGTGGTCATCCCCGACCTCCCGGCCGGCGACAGGGTCGAGGCGTTCCTCGAAGGCGAGGACCTGCTCGACGCCGACGACCACGCCTACGCGGTGGCGCAGCGGGCGCAGCGCATCGACGTGACCGTCGCCGTGCCCGACTCGGTGCGGGACGACGAGCTGCAGGGCGCCGACCCCATCCTCGAAGCGCTGCTGAAGTCGATGAAGGGCGTCAAGGTCACGTGGGTCAAGGGCAGCCAACGGGCGCCCCAGGCCGACCTCGTGATCTACGACCAGGTCGACCCGCCGGCCGACCCCGGCACCCGCTTCTGGGCCATCGCCCCGCCCGGCGGCGCGCCGGGCATCGAGGTCGTCGGCAACCTGGCCGAACCCGCGCTGACGTTGATCGACGCCACCGATCCGCTGCTCACCGGCGTCGACCTGACCGCGGTCACCTTCGCCGACGTGCAGCAGCTCGACACCTCGTCGGGCAAGAAGCTGGTGGGCGACGACGCCGGCAACCCGTTCATCGTCCGCGGTGTGGCCGGCCAGGACGACTACATCTACTTCGCCTTCCCGTTCCAGCACTCGACGATCTGGAAGGACCCGGCGTTCCCGGTGCTCGGCAGCCGGATCGTCACCGAGCTGGCCGGCGCGGCGCTGCCGCCCGACGTGATCGAGGTCGGCGACCCGCTCCCGGTGTTCGGGGAGAAGACCACGAAGATCACGGCCCCCGGCGGCACCGTGACCGAGGTCCCGGCCGGCGCGCCTGTGCCCCGGGCCAACCGGGTCGGGTTCTGGAAGCTCGCCGCCGAGGATGAGCCGACCGTGACGCTGGCGGTCAACGCCGCCAGCGGCGAGGCTGACATCAAGCCGGCGCCCAGCCTGCTGGCCGAGCAGCGCAAGCTGCGCGACGGCGAGGCGCTGCCCCGGGGCCAGAAGTCGATCCTCGCCTGGGTGGTGCTGCCGCTGCTGGCAATCGCCCTCGCCGAGTGGCTGCTGGTCCGGCGCCGTGCGGGCGTCGGGCGGGGCCAGTTCCGGGTCGCCGCGGCGCTGCGGCTGCTGGTGGTGCTCGGGCTCATCGGCGCCCTGCTGAACCTGGCGTGGGTCCGGCCGTCGAACCGAGTGGCCACCATGTTCGTGGTCGACGCCTCGGACTCGCTCGGCCCGACCGGCCGGGAGGCGGCGCTCGACTGGGTGCGCCAGGCCATCGCCGACATGCCCGACGACGCCATCGCCGGCGTCGCGCTGGTCGGCGCCGACGCCCGGCTGGAGCTGACCATGCAGTCGGACCCCGTGCTCGGGCCGGCCACCGTGCAGCTCGACCCCACCCGCACCAACCTGGCCGACGGCCTGCGCAAGGCCAAGGCCGTGCTGCCCACCGACGCCCGCCGCCGGGTGGTCCTCGTGTCCGACGGCCGGCCCACCGACGACGACGTCGAGGCCGAGGCGGCCGAGCTGCGGGAGGCGGGCGTGCCGGTCGACGTCCACCTGGTCGAGCGGCCGTCGGGCGCCGACGCCTCGATCGGCGACCTCGACGTGCCCAACCGCGTCCGTCTCGGCGAGCAGGTGCACATCACCGCCACCGTGGTGGCCGACCGGGCCGGGCCCGCCACCGTCGCCCTCCTGTCCGACGGTAAGACGCTCGACCAGCAGACCGTGCAGCTGAAGGCCGGCGATGGCAACCGGGTCACGTTCACGGTCCCCGCGTCGACCCCGGGGGTGGCCCGGTTCCAGGTCAAGGTGACGTTCGCCGGCGACGGCGTGCGGGAGAACGACATCGGCTACGGCGCCGTGTTCGTCGAGGGGCCGCCCAAGGTGCTGGTGCTCGAGGGCCACCCGGGCGCCGGCGGGCCGCTGGTCGAGGCGCTGCGGGCCAGCAAGATGCAGCTCGACGTCAAGCCGGCCACCGAGTTGCCGCCGCTCGACGTGCTCGGCACTGAGTACCGGTCGATCGTGCTCGCCGACGTGCCGGCCGACCTGCTGACCGCCGACCAGACGGCCGCGCTCACCAGCGCCGTACGCGACCTCGGCCGGGGGCTCGTCACCGTCGGCGGCACCCAGTCCTACGGACCGGGCAACTACCTGGGCAGCGACCTGGAGAAGCTGCTGCCGGTGGTGTCGGACATCCTCGACCCCAAGCGGCGCCAGACCGTGTCGCAGGTGCTGGCGGTCGACACGTCGGGGTCGATGGACGCCTGCCACTGCGCCGAGGGGTCCAGCGGCCGCCAGCGGGACTCCGGGGGCGTGAAGAAGACCGACATCGCCCGGGCGGGGGCGGCGCGAGCCATCGACGCGCTCTCGAACAGCGACTCCGTGGGCATCCTCGGGGTCGACACCGAGGACCGCTGGCTGATGGACCTGCAGCAGGCGCCGGCCGAGGACGTCGTCACGTCGGGGCTGCGCAAGCTGACCCCGACCGGGTCGTCGACCGACCTTTCGACCGCGCTATCCACCGCAGCGGAGCAGCTGCGGAAGTCCAAGACCAACCTCAAGCACATCATCCTGTTCACCGACGGCTTCGTGTCCGACCCGGGCATCTTCGAGAACATGGCCGACCAGGCCGCGGCCCTCCGGGAGGAGGGGATCACCGTGTCGGTCATGGCCACCGGGGAAGGCGCGGCGGAGGAGCTGCAGGCGATCGCCGACGCCGGCGGCGGCCGCTTCTACGCCGGCAAGGACCTGCACGAGATCCCCCAGCTCATGCAGGAGGAGACCGTGATGGCGTCCCGGGACTTCATCAACGAGGGGCGCTTCGTGCCGGTGGTCAAGTCCAACGCCGAGACGGTGCGGGACCTGGTCTCCACGCCGGAGCTGCTCGGCTACGTGGCCACCACGACGAAGGACCAGGCGTCGACCGACCTCGCCATCGGGTCGGAGCAGGACCCGCTGCTCGCCTCGTGGAACGTCGGGCTGGGGCGGGTGGCGTCGTGGACGTCGGACGCGGGACAGCGCTGGGGCCAGCAGTGGGTGGGCTGGGAGGGCTTCGTCGACTTCTGGTCGGGAGTGGTCGGGTCGACGTTCCCGCCGGCGACGGCGTCCCGGGTGAACGCCTCGATCGAGGACGGGGCGCTGAAGGTCGAGCTGCAGGGCGAGCCGGGCGGCACGTTCCCGCCGGGCGCCGAGGCGTCGGCCAAGGTCACGTATCCCGACGGCACGGTGCACGACGTCCGGCTCGGCCGGGAGAACGCCAACCGCTTCTCGGCGACGGTCGACGACATCAGCCAGCCGGGGACCTATGCCGTCGCGGCGGCGATGTCGGGCGGGGGCTCGTCGGGCGCGGTCGGCGGCACGGCGCTCGCAAACCTGTCGTACAGCCCCGAGTACCTGCCGGGGAAGGCCGACGGGGCGCTGCTGCGGCGGGTGTCGCAGCGCAGCGAGGGGCGGGGCGAGATCACCCCCGAGCAGGCGTTCGACAAGGACAAGCTGCATGCGGGCCACCACCGCGTCGAGCTGGCCCGGTGGCTGCTGCTCCTGGCGGCCCTGCTGTGGCCGGTCGCGGTGGCCTTGTCCCGCCTGGTGCTGCGGGGCTCGGTGGCGGGCCGGGTCCGCTACGCGGGCGCCAGCGCCGCCTGGTACCTGAAGGTGGCCCGGACCCGTCTGCCCGGCCTGCCCGCCCGCAAGGCCGAGGCGCCCTCGCCCCCGCCTCGTCCTGCGCCGCCGGCCCCGGTGGCGACCGAACGGGAGAAGGTCGAGGCCGCCGCCCCGTCGGCCACCCTCGGCTCGCTGCTCGAGTCGCAACGCCAGCGCCGCGACGGGCAGGACCCGAGGAAATAGGTCCCTGTTTCCTCAGGTGGCGGGGGACGCGGCCAGCTCCCGGCGGGCGGCTCGTTGCTCGGCGACCCACCACTGGCGGACGACGATGGCGGCGGCGAGGAGGGTGAAGATCTCGCCGGTGCCCCAGAAGAGGGCGGCGGCGGCCCGCTGGTCGGCGAGCCGCGGGTAGGCGTCGGGGGCGATCGGCGAGCGGGCCGAGGTCAGGGCCAGCGCCACGACGGCGTGGAACGGAACGGCGGCCAGCAGCGCCAGCAGCCGGGCCGCGTAGGGCCAGCGCCCCGGCAGCGGGTCGACGCCCACCAGCGGCGCCAGGAAGACGATCCCCACCAGCGTGATGTGGGCATGCACGAGGAGGTGCACCCACGACGACCGGGCCGCGACGTCCAGCAACGGCGTCAGGTACAGCGCCACCAGCCCGCCCCCGAACAGGCACCACCCGACGAGAGGATGGGCCAGCACCCGGGCCGCGGGGGAGTGCAGCGCCCGCCGTAGCAGCCGCCGGGTCCCCGGCCGGGCCGTCTGCAGCGCCAGGGTCAGCGGCGCCGACAGCACCACGAGCAACGGCACGACCATCCCGAGCAGCACGTGCTGGGTCATGTGGGCGAGGAAGCTGCGGTCCTCGCCGGCCCCGACGGGCCCTTGAGTAGCGACGAGCATCGCAAGGAGCGCCCCAGCCATCGCCGCCGACCGCCCCACCGCCCACCGCCGCCCCTTCCCCGCCAACCGCCGCACCCCGAGCAGGTAGCAGGACCCCGCCACCCCCACGAGCACCAGCGCGGCCGGATCGACGTGCACCCTCCCGACCCTAGGCACCCCGCCGCCCCTGATCCCGCACCCGGCCCCAGGGCGGTGACGCCCATCGGGATGCGGCCAAGCCGGGAGCCCGCCGACCCGCACCGCCCCAGGGCGCCGACGCCCGTCGGGATGTGGCCAAGCCGGAAGCCCGCCGATCGCAGTGTCCCGCACCCGTCGTCGGGGGGGGGCGGCCGGCGCTCGTTCGGGGCGGGTTCGGCGGGGAGTCCGCCGATGGCAGCGTCCCGGACCCGTCGTCGGGGGGAGCGGCCGGCGCTCGTTCGGGGCGGGTTCGGCGGGGAGTCCGCCGATGGCAGCGTCCTGCACCCGTCGTCGGGGGGGCGGCCGGCGTCCTTTCGGGGCGGGTTCGGCGGGGAGTCCGCCGATCGGAGCGTCCCGGACCCGTCGTCGGGGGGCGGCCGGCGTCCGTTCGGGGGGAGCCCGCCGATGGCCGTGTCTCGGAGCCGTCGCCGAGAGGAGCGGCCGGCCCGTTCGGGGGCGGGTTCGGCGGGGAGCCCACCGAAGCGCAGTGCCGCGTTCGGTACGGGGCGGGGTGGTAGACCGTTCGGGTGGCGGTGACCACGCAGCCCTCCGCGAGCACCGACGCAGCCGACGCCGTCAACGTCGGTGTGGTCGTCTGGCTCGCGTCCGAGCTGATGTTCTTCGCCGGCCTGTTCGCCGCGTACTTCACGCTGCGGTCGACCAACTCGGCCTCGGCGTGGCCGCCCGACGACGTCGAGCTCGACAACGTGCGGGCCGTCCTCGCCACCGGGGTCCTGATCCTGTCGAGCGTCACGATGCACCTGGCCGTCCACTCGGCCCGCTCGGCCCGCAGCCGGACCCTCTGGCTCGGCGTCACGATGCTGCTGGGCGCGGCCTTCCTCGCCAACCTCCTCAGCGAGTACGCCACCAACACCTTCCAGGTCGACGACAACGCCTACGGCTCGATCTTCTACCTCCTGACCGGGTTCCACGGCCTCCACGTCCTCGGCGGGCTGCTGTTCATGGCCGCGGTCATCTGGTCGCTCCGAGGGCGCACCGAGCTCTCGGCGGGTACTGCGGTCGACGTGTGCAGCTACTACTGGCACTTCGTCGACGTCGTGTGGGTGGCCATGTTCACCACCATCTACGTGGTGCGTTGATGCGCCTGCGCTCCGCCGGCCCGCTCACGCTGCTGTTCGTCGTCACCGCCGCGGCGACCTGGGCGCTCGCGCCCCGGGCCGACGCCCAGGACGACGAGCTGCTCGAGGAGGGCCGCCAGCTGTACGTCACCGGCTGCTCGAGCTGCCACGGCAACGACGGCGGCGGGATCGAGATCAAGGAGGGCTCGGCCGGCGGCCCGTCGCTGAAGGCCGCGGGCGAGGCCGGCGCCTACTTCTTCCTGTCGACCGGCCGGATGCCGATCAACTCGACCGAGGAGCAGCCCACCCGCAAGGACCCCGCCTACTCGCCCGAGGAGATCGAGGCGCTGGTGGCCTACGTGGCGTCGCTGGGCAACGGCCCCGCGCTGCCCGACATCGACCTGGCCGACACCGACCTCGCCGCCGGTGGCTCCATCTACCGGGCCAACTGCCAGGCCTGCCACAACGCGTCCGGCAGCGGCGGGGCGCTCAGCTACGGCCGCGCCGCCCCCAAGCTGTTCGAATCCACGCCCGAGCAGATCGGCGCTGCGGTCCGGGTCGGCCCCGGGCAGATGCCGACCTTCGGCGACGACACGATCACCGACCAGGGCCTCGACGACCTCACCCGCTACGTCCGCTACCTCGACAACCCCGAGGACCCCGGTGGCCTCCCGATCGGTCGCACCGGCCCGGTGCCGGAGGGGTTCGTCGCGTGGCTGGTCGGGATGGTGGCGCTGCTGGCGCTCATCTACTGGATCGGGACCCGCAACCCGATCGAGAAGCGCCGCGAGCACGAGGAGGAGCACGGATGAACGCGGGCGTGCGCGTCGAGCGGGCGGCCACCGTCTGCTTCTTCCTCGCCATGCTGGCGGCGCTCGGGCTGGCCGTCACCTACTGGCGGGGTGGCCAGACCCAGCTCGAGGGCTTGCTGCTGGCCGTGGTCACCGGGGGCATCGGCACCGGCATCATCCTCTGGGCCAAGCACTTCATGCCCAACGAGGAGGTCACCGAGGCCCGGGAGCCCATCGCCTCGACCGAGGAGGACCGGGCCGCCTTCACCGCCGACTTCGAGGCCGGCGAGTCGACGCTGCGCAGCCGCCGCCTGCTGCTCGGTTCGGCCACCGGGGCGCTGGTGGCCTTCGGCGTGGCGCTCCTGTTCCCGATCCGCTCGCTGGGGCCGCGGCCAGGTCGGGGCCTCAAGCGCACCGCCTACGCCAAGGGCAACGTGCGGGTCGTGCAGGCCGACGGGTCGCCGGTGAAGCCCGCCGATCTGTCCACCGACGGGGTGGTCACCGTGTGGCCCGAGGGGCACACCGACTCGGCCGACGCCCCCACGCTGCTCATCCGCACCCGCGCCGACCAGGACTTCACGCCCCAGGAGGGCCGGGAGGACTGGACGGTCGAGAACATCGTCGCCTACTCGAAGCTGTGCACCCACGTGGGCTGCCCGGTCGGCCTGTACCAGGCCGAGCAGGGCCTGCTGCTGTGCCCGTGCCACCAGTCGACGTTCAACGTGCTCGACGGCGCCCGCCCGGTGTTCGGCCCGGCCGCCCGGTCGCTGCCCCAGCTACCGCTGGCGGTCGACGACGACGGCTACCTCATCGCAACCGCCGACTTCTCCGGCCCGGTCGGCCCCGGCTTCTGGGACCGGGACCGGTGAGGGCGAGGTCGCAGCGATGCTGAGCCGCCGCCTCGCCCGCTGGATCGACGACCGGCTGGGCTCGGCCCAGTTCGCCCGTACGGTCCTCAACAAGGTGTTCCCGGACCACTGGTCGTTCATGATCGGCGAGCTGGCGCTCTACTGCTTCGTCATCCTGGTCCTGACCGGGATCTACCTGACGTTCTTCTTCGACGCCAGCCCGGACATCACCACCTACCACGGCAGCTACGAGCCGCTGCGGGGCGTCGAGATGAGCCAGGCGTACCGCTCGTCGCTGGAGCTGAGCTTCGACGTGCGGGCCGGGCTGGTCATGCGCCAGATGCACCACTGGGCGGCGCTGCTGTTCCTGGCGTCGATCGTGGTGCACCTCGGCCGGGTGTTCTTCACCGGTGCCTTCCGCCGGCCCCGGGAGATCAACTGGATCATCGGCGTCACCCTGCTGGTGCTGGCGATGTTCAACGGGTTCGCCGGCTACTCGCTGCTCGACGACCAGCTGTCGGGCACGGGCCTGCGGATCGCCTACTCGATCGCGCTGTCGATCCCGCTGATCGGCACGTGGATCACGTCACTGCTGTTCGGCGGCGAGTTCCCCGGCCCAGACATCATCCAGCGGCTGTTCGTCATCCACATCCTGCTGATCCCGGCTGCCATCGCCGTGCTGCTCACCATCCACCTGGCGATCGTCGTCCGCCACAAGCACACCCAGTTCCCGGGCACCGGCCGCACCGAGGAGAACGTGGTCGGCACCCGCATGTGGCCGACCTACGCGGCCAAGGCCACGGGGCTGTTCTTCCTGGTGACGGCGGTGGTGGCGTTCCTCGGCGGCATCTTCCAGATCAACCCGATCTGGGTCTACGGGCCGTTCGACCCGGCCGAGGTGTCCTCCGCCAGCCAACCCGACTGGTACATGGGCTGGCTCGAGGGCGCGCTGCGGATCATGCCCGGTTGGGAGATCCGGGCGTTCGGCTTCGAGATCCCGAACCCGTTCTTCCCGGGAGTCCTCCTGGCCGGGCTCACGTTCACGCTGCTGTACGTGTGGCCATTCCTGGAGGCCCGGGTGTCGGGTGATCACCGGGTGCACCACCTGGTCGACCGGCCCCGCCAGCGTCCGGTCCGCACCGCCATGGGCGTCGCGACCCTGGCCTTCTACCTGGTGCTGTTCCTGGGCGGGGCGTCGGACGTGCTGGCCGAGACGTTCGGGCTGTCGGTCAACGCCGTCATCTGGGGCTTCCGGGTGCTGGTCGTGGTGCTCCCGATCGTCTCCGGCTGGAGCGCCTACCGGTTGTGCAAGGAGCTGTCGGCCCGGGACGGCGTGCCGACCGGCTCCCGGGTGACCTGGCGGGAGATCCCCGGGCGGGTGCTCCGGGGATCCGCCGACGCAACTTCGACCGACGCCTGACGCCTGGGCCGAGCGCCTAGGCGACGATCTCGACCGGGGTGCCGAGGGGCAGGATCTTCGACAGCTTCGTGATGTTCTCGTTCGACATCCGGATGCAGCCGTGGCTGACGTTCTTGCCGAGCGAGTCGGGGTCGTTGGTTCCGTGGATGCCGACCTGGGCGCCCGGGAACTGGGCCAGGAAGTCCGGGTCGGTGATGTCGCTGTACGCCGAGGTGCCGTAGGCGTAGGGGCCGTAACCGTTGGTCGGCTCCGGGTTCTTGTACAGCTTGACCAGGAAGAACTTGCCCTCGGGGGTCTCCATCCCCTCCTTGCCGAGGCCGACGGTGGCGTCGAGGAGCGTCTTGGTGCCCTGGGTGACGATCAGCTTGTGCTGGCTGAGCGCGATCTTGATGGAGTAGGGGTTCTTGGTCAGCGAGACCTGCGACTTGTCGACGAAGCCCTTGCCGTGGTTGGGCTTGTAGGGCAGCAGCACCGGGATGCGCTGGGCGCTGACGTCGGTGCCGTCGACCAGGAAGACCAGCGGCGGCTCCTTCGGGCCCGACGGCTTGTCGAGCGTCTTCGCCGGGGTGGCGGCGTCGGCCGTGTCGAAGACATCGACCTTCGGCGCTGTCACGGTGGCGAAGTAGCTGGTGCCAGCCGGGAGGAGGCCGCTCTGACCGGCCGTGGTCTCGGTGGACTTGTCCTTGCCGGAGTCCTTGGCGTCGTCGTCGTCGCCCCCGCCACAGGCCCCGAGAAGGAGGGAAGCGGCCAGCGCCGCGCCGAGAAGCTTGCTGAGTCGTTGCCGCCCGTTTGTCACGGCGGAGCATCGTAATGACTCTCGCGGCCCCGTCGTCAACGGGTCGCGGGCGCTGCGCTGGGTGCCCCCTGGTCGTCGCGCTGGGCGGGCAGACCGTCACAGAACGGTCACACCCTTGCGTAGGTGTCGCGTGCTAGAAACGTGCCTTCGCTAGGGACAGAGCGCTGGGGCAGGGGTGCCTCGCGCTGGAGCGGGAGCAAGCATGAACCGATTGTTCGCCGGCGGCCTCGTCGTGGGGCTCGCCGGAGCAACGACCTTGGGCTTCGCGGGCGTGAGCTCGGCCCAGAGCGCGGAGGACCTCACGTTCCTCAGCGCGCACATCGATGTGCAGGACTTCGCGCCCGGCGACACCGTCGACGTCTCCTCCGAGGATCCGTGCAGCTTCTTCGAGGGCGGCCCGACCACCGGCACCATCGAGTTCGCGGTGTTCCGGAACGAGTCCGAGGACGACCTCTCGTGGCAGAAGATCCTCGACGGTGAGGTCGGCCCGGTCTTCGCCGATGCGGCCGAGCTGAACGAGGACGGCAGCTGGTCGCTCTCGTTCGAGGCGCCGGACGTCGACGAGCAGAACAGCGACACGCCCTGGATCCCCGAGGGCGCCATCGTCGACGAGGTCTACGGCGGCTACGGGGTCACCGTGGTCGACACGGAGGCCGAGGCCGAGGCCCACTTCGCCTTCAAGGCGATCTGCCAGCCGGACGAGCCGTCGGACGAAGAGCCGACGACCACGCTCCCCGACGACGGCACGACGCCGCCTCCGCCGGCCACGCCGATCGAGGAGCCGCCGCCCAACACCGGTTGACACCGGAGCTGGGGTGAGTGTTGGAGGGCCACCCGGGCCGCGGCGGTCCTCCGCATTGAAAGAACCGTGACTCCTGGTCGCACGTCCAGGAGCCCGCGGTTTCCGCACGACAACCATGCATCCGACAAGGGAGCCCGACACCGCTGTTGGGCTGGAAGCGGGAGAGCAAACACATGAAGCGCGTATGGGCCGGCATAGGTTTGCTGGCCACAGCAGGCATAGGAACGGCCGCCTTCGCCTCACCCGGTGGGGCCGAGGAGTTGCCGGAACCGACCGCCGTCGAGCTGGGAGCCACGTGGTCTCCGAACCCGGCCGCGCCGGGCGAGGAAGTCACGGTGACGCCCGACGAGCCATGTCCGCTCGACGTCGACCGGGACAACGGCCACGCCTCCGAGCCCGGCGTCGTGTTCGTCTTCTCGGATGACGAGACCGGTGGCTTCGAGATCCCGATGAACGAGGACGGCTCGTGGAGCTACACGACGACTGCTCCCGACGAGCCGGGTGACTACTCATTCGTCGCCGAGTGCCGGTCCTCGACGTGGGAAGAGGAGATGCGCCTCTGCGGCGTGAACGACGACGAGATCGAGCCCGAGAACAAGTCGGACGAGAGCTTCAAGCCGATCTCCTACACCAAGCCGGCTGCGCCGACGTGGAACTGGTTCAACTGTGAGTTCGAGTTCTACGACGCCACGCTGACCGTCGCGTCGCCGGAGACCCCCACCACGGTCCCGCCGACCGTGCCGCCGCCGGCCACCCCCATCGAGGAGCCCCCGCCGAACACCGGCTGACCCCTCGAACACCCTCTGATGTGCGATGGCCGCCCACCCGGGCGGCCATCGTCGCGTCCGGCCTCAGGGGCGGAGCTTCTGGAGGCGGGCCTTCTTCAGGTTTTCCTTCGCGATCCAGGTGAGGTCCTGGTCGTCGGATGCAGCGAGCTGGTCGAGGAGGGTGAAGTCCTCGGTCGCCGCCGTCGTCACGCTGAGGGTGAAGGCGAGGGCCTGGCGGAGGACCTTCGCTTCGGCGGTGCGGCGGTCAGCCAGGGAGCGGTAGGTCCGCACCGCTGCGGACTGGATGTCGGCCGCGTCGGTCGCCCGAGTTGGGTCGGCCTTCAGGAGCGGGGGTTCGGCGACGGCGGCTGCGGCGGCGCGGACCACCAGGGGGTCGGGGGACTCGGCCCACGTCGACAGCAGGGTGATCGTGCGGGGCCAGTCGGCGGCCAGCAGGTGCTGGAGCGACTGGGCCACCACCTCGCGCACCCGCCAGCGGGGGTCGGAGGCCGCCCGCAGGAGCTTCGCCGTCTCGTCGGGCCACCAGTCGGGGCGAGCGGCACCGACGTGGCCGTAGGCGCGCACCGCCGCGCACGGCAGGACGACGGCCGGCTGGTCGCCCGGCGCCTCGTCCTCGGGGAGCGCCGCCCAGCCGTCGAGCAGCGCCTCGAGCTCCGACACCGGTGGGTCGGGCGCCACCACCAGCCGCGCCACTGCCGCAGCGAACCCGTCGACCAGCCGCAGGTTCAGGCGGGCGCCGGGCAGGCGGCTCCCCGCCTCCAATTCGGCACGCAGGGCCGCGTCGTTTCCCGTCGCCAACGTGGACGCAAGGAGGGCGGCGAGATCAGGCATCACCTCAGCATGACCCGCGTGCTGCAACGCACGAGAACGGGGTAGCAAGTCTCCTGTGGCGGACAGGAAGGGCAAGCAAGGCGACCAGGGGCCGTCGGCGCTCACGGTTGCCGTCATCGCGGTCGTCATCTTCATCCTCTACCGGGCTCTCACCGCCGAGCCGCCGGCCGTGCCCGAGAAGCTGACGGGCGACATCACCCACGTCCACGACCCGGCGCTCGTGAAGGACGGCGACACCTGGTACCTCTTCTCGACCGGCTGGGGCATCCCGATCCGCCGCTCCAGCGACCTGGCGCACTGGGACTCGGTCGGCAGCGTGTTCCCCCACGGCCTGCCCGGCTGGGTGCGCAAGCAGGTGCCCGCCCTGCCGTCGGGCGAGCTGTCCGGCTGGGCGCCCGACGTGTCCAAGGGTCGGGACGGCCGGTGGCACCTCTACTGGTCGATCGGGGTGTTCGGCAGCACCAAGGCCGTCATCGGCCACGCCAGCAACGCCTCGCTCGACCCCTCGGCATCGGACTACAAGTGGGTCGACGAGGGCCCGGTCGTCACCTCCGGGGGCCGGGGTGACAACAGCGCCGGCAGCATGGCCATCGACCCCGACGCCGTGGTCGACGAGAAGGGCGACCCGTGGCTGGCCTGGGGGTCGTTCGGCCACGGCATCATGCTGCGACGCCTCGACCCCAAGACCGGCAGCTTCCTCGTCGGCAGCCACACGTTCAACCTCGCCCGCCGCGACCCGTTCTTCCTGGGCATCGAGGGCGCCGACCTCGTCCGCAAGGACGGCTGGTGGTACCTGTTCGTGTCCTTCGGGTTCTGCTGCCGGGGCACCAGCTCGCAGTACTCGGTCCATGTGGGCCGGTCGCGGGCGATCAGCGGCCCCTACGTCGACGAAGCGGGCGCGCCCATGCTCAGGAACGGCGGCACCACCGTGGTCGGCTCGTACGCCAACGTCGTCGGCCCCGGCCACAGCTCGGTCGTGAAGAACGGCAACAGCTGGGTCCTCGCCAACCACTTCTACGACCGCAACGACCACGGCACCTCCACGCTCATGCTGCGGCCGCTGGCCTGGGGGCCCGACGGCTGGCCGATCTCGCCGGACGCCGGCTTCGACAGCGACCGGGTCGACGCCGCCGACGTCGAAGGCCGCTGGCACATCGTCGGCTACCCCGAGGACGCCCCCGCCCGTCCGCCCGACGACGTCACCGTCGACCTCCGCAAGAACCACTCCGTGGCGCCGTCCGGCACGTGGACCGTCGACCGGGGCATCGTCCACATCACCAACGTCAAGACCCGCCACGGCCCCCGCAACTGGTGGTTCGTCCTCGACCCCGACAAGCACATGGCCTTCGGTCGCGACAACCGCACCGCCGCCGTCCGCGCCCTCCACGGTTAACTGGGGGCGTGGAGCTGGGGTTCGAGCCGTTGGATGGGGATGGGTTTCGGCGGCATGCGCTCGCGCTGGCCGCCGAGGATCCGGCGATCGGGGCGGTCGTCGAGGCGTACGGGGTGCCGGAGTTCTGGCAGCGGCCGGCGACGTTCGCCACGCTCGTCCTGCTCGTGGTCGAGCAGCAGGTGTCGTTGGCCTCGGCGAAGGCGGTGTTCGACCGGCTGATGGCCGCGCTCGGGGCGGTGACCCCGGAGACCATCCTCGCCGCCGACCTCGACCTGCTCGGGCAGGTCGGGCTCACCCGCCAGAAGCAGCGCTACGTCCGGCTGCTCGCCGAGGCCGTCGCCGAAGGGCGGCTCGATCTCACCCGGCTCGCCACCCTGCCCGACAGCGAGGCCCGCGACCAGCTCCTCGCGCTCACCGGCATCGGCCCCTGGACCGCCGACTGCTACCTCCTCGCCGCCCTGTGCCGGCCCGATAGCTGGCCCGTCGGCGACCGGGCGCTGCAGGTCGGCGTCGGCGAGGTCCTCGGCCACACCGACATCCCGACCTCGATCGAGCTGGAGGGCCTCGGCGACCGCTGGCGTCCGGTCCGGGCCGTCGCCGCCCGCCTCGTCTGGCACGCCTACCTGACCCGGCGCGGCCGCGCCGAGACCGAGGTCGCCGGCCTCAGCTAGCTAGTCGCGACGGCGGGTCTGGCGGATGAAGCCGCCGAGGCCGAAGGCCAGGGCGGCCGCCCCGGGGACCACGACCCAGATCCCCAGCACCAGGCCGTTGACCAGGGTGGCGCCGCCGAGGCCCATGACGAACGGCCACACGCTGGCGTGGGGCATGTAGGGAACGGCTGCGGTGGTGGGGTCGTCGAGCGAGGCCTCGACAGCCGCGTCGCCCCGACCCCCGGCGAGGTGGCGCTGGCGCAGCCACAGGAACACCCCGAACCACAGGGCCATGGCGGCCGTCAGCAAGAGCATGACGGTGCCGGCGTCCTCGTAGGCGGTGAACCAGTAGATGGCGGTGATCACCGCCACGAACAACCCGATGCCGAGGAACAAGGCCGCCGCCGGGCTCACCGGCAACTTCGTCGTCAACCCCGAGGGATCGGGCGACAGCGGCACCCCATCCTCCGGCGGTGGGCCGCCGGGCGACGGTGCCTCGGCGGGCTCCGATGCCTGCGACGCCTCGGGGATCTTGGCCGGATCGGGCGCCTCGGCTTTGGCCGGCCCTGGCCCCTCCGGCGTCTGGCCCGGCTCGGGCGGCTGCCGCACCCCGTCCTCCGGCGTCCGGCCCAGGTCCGGCGGCGGCTGGTCGGGCGGCTCGGGCGGCTCGGGGGGCTCAGGCATGGCGGGCGTCCCAGACGGGGCGGTTGGAGCGGATCGGCGGGAGAGGTTCCTCGAAGTTGTGAGGTGGGGGTGGGGACGTGGTGGCCCACTCGAGGGTGTGGCCGCCCCAGGGGTCGTCGCCGGCCGGGGCGCCCAGGCGCCCCCGCGAGGTCCGCCAGGCGTTCCACAGGAACGGCAGCGTCGACGCCCCCAGTAGGAAGGCGCCCACCGACGACACCCGGTTCAGCGTCGTGAACCCGTCGCCCGGCAGGTAGTCGGCCACCCGCCGGGGCATCCCCTCCAGCCCCAGCACGTGCTGCACGAAGAACGTCAGGTGGAACCCGACCAGGGTCATCCAGAAGTGGACCTTGCCCCACCCCTCGGACAGCGTCCGCCCGGTCATCTTCGGCCACCAGTAGTAGATCCCGGCGTAGAGGGCGAACACCGACCCGCCGAACAGGACGTAGTGCATGTGGGCCACGACGAAGTAGCTGTCGGTGACCTGGAAGTCGATCGGCGCCGACGCCAGCATCACGCCGGTCAGCCCACCGAGCAGGAACGTGAACAGGAACCCGAGGGCGAACAGCATCGGCGTCGGGAACGTCAGCCGCCCGCCCCACATCGTCCCTATCCAGTTGAAGAACTTCACTCCGGTCGGCACGGCGATCAGCATCGAGAACGCCGAGAAGAACGGCAGCAGCACCGCGCCCGTGGCGAACATGTGATGCGCCCACACCCCCACCGACAGGGCGGCGATCGCGATGGTGGCGAACACCAGCCCGCCGTAGCCGAACACCGGCCGCCACGAGAACACCGGCAGGATCTCGGTGATCACCCCGAAGTACGGCAGCACCAGGATGTACACCTCGGGGTGACCGAAGAACCAGAACAGGTGCTGCCAGAGGATCGGCGACCCGACCACCCCGTCGTGCGACGCCACGTCGTAGATGTGGGCCCCGAAGTGCCGGTCGGCGAACAGCATGGCGCCGGCGCTCGTGATCAGCGGGAACACCATCAGCACCAGCACCGACGTCACGAGCATGTTCCAGGTGAAGATCGGCATCCGGAACATCCGCATGCCCGGCGCCCGCAGGCAGATGACCGTGGCCACGATGTTCACCGCGGTCAGCACGCCCGACAGCCCGGTCAGCACGATCGCGAGCAGCCACAGGTCGGCACCCAGGGCGGGAGACCGGGTGATCGACGACAGCGGCGCGTATCCCGTCCACCCGAAGTCGGCGGCGCCGTCCGCGGTGAGGAACCCGGTCAGCATGGTGATCCCGCCGAACAGGTAGAACCAGTACGACAGGGCGTTGAGCCGGGGGAACGCCATGTCCCGGGCGCCGATCTGCAGCGGCACGAAGCAGTTGGCCAGCCCAAATGCGAACGGCCCCAGGAACAGGAACAACATGATGCTCCCGTGCATGGTGAACATCTCGTTGTAGCGGCCCTGCGAGACGATCTGCTTGCCCGGGCTGTACAGCTCGGCCCGGATGATCTCGGCCATGGCTCCGCCGATGAGGAAGAAGGCGAACGCCGTGACCATGTACGCGAGGCCGATGCGCTTGTGGTCGGTGGTCGTGAAGAACGCCAGCAGCCCCCGGGCCTCGCTGGGTTCGACCCGCTCGTCGCTGACCTCGACGGTGGAGAAGGCGGTCGTGTTCATCGCTCCGCCTTCCGTTTGCTGAGCCAGGTCTCGTAGTCGTCCTGCGATACGACCTTCACCGAGTACGACATCTTCCAGTGGTCGAGGCCGCAGTACTCGGCGCAGCGCCCGTCGTAGGTGCCGGTCTTGGTCGGGATCACCTGGATCTCGTTGTCGACACCCGGGATCAGGTCCCGCTTCGACAGGAAGTCCGGCACCCAGAACGAGTGGGCCACGTCGTTGGAGATCAGCCGCAGGTGGATCGGCTGGTCGACCGGCAGCACCAGCTCGGGCGGATCCTCGGGCGTTCCGTGGATGACGACCTCCTCGTCGACGTAGTGGAACTCCCACGACCACTGGAACCCGACCACGTCGACGGTGACCGCCGGGGTGTCGGCCAGCGTCGTGACCCGATCCTCGGCCCGCACGCTGAACCCGAAGAGCACGGCCACGATGACCACCGGTACCGCCGTGTAGAAGATCTCCAGCGGGATGTTGTACTCCCGCTGGCTGGGCACCTCGTCGCCATCACCGGAACGCCGCCGGTAGCGCAGGATGACGAAGATCAGCAGCCCCCAGACCAGCGCCCCGACCGCCAGCGCCGCCAGGAAGAAGCCCTGCCACAGGGTGAAGACGCTCTCGCCTTCCTTCGAGGCCGGGTCCAGCGAGCCGAAGCCGGGGAGGTCGCACCCGGCCAACAGGCCGCCGCCCGCCAGGGCGACCCCGACAGCGGCGAGCCGCCCAGTGCGGGGGGAGGGGCGCACCCCGGCGACGGTAGTCGCGCCCCGACCCCGCGTTGGGTGACGGTGTTGGTTGGGGTCAGCCCCGCTTGGTGCGGCCCCTCAATGCCGAGAAGCACATCGACATGCTGATCGTGCTGACGATCCCGATTGCCAGGGCCGCCTGGCCGAGGTCGCCCCACTGCCAGCCCACCATGACCAGCGAGCGCAGGCCCTCGAGCAGGTACGTGACCGGGTTGAAGCCGGCGACCGTGTCCAGCCACGGCTCCAGCGCCTCGCGGGGCACGTAGGCCGTCGTCAGGAACAGGAACGGGAAGAACAGCAGGAAGCTCGACTGCACCGCGGCCGGGTTGCCGGTCTTCAGGGCGATGGCGTAGCCGAATCCCGCGAAGGCCAGGCTCCACAGCGCCGCCAGCCCGAGGAAGGCGAGGATCCCGAGCACCCCGGTCTCGAAGCGCACGCCCAGGATGAAGCCCAGGACGAGGATCGGGACGCAGAGGATCAGGGCCACCGTGATGTCGGCGACCATGTGGCCGACGAGGATGGCAACCCGCCGGACGGGGGTCATCAGCAGGCGGTCGAGGTAGCCGTCCTGGACGTCGAGGACCATCGAGCCCGCCCGGGACACGCCCGTGACGCCCAGCAGGATGGCGGTCGGCATCTGGAACGCCTCGTAGTCGAAGTTGGTGCCCGGTGCCTGGGTCAACTTCGACAGCGTGGCGACGTTCACGATGAAGAAGAACAGCGAGATGAACACCGGCGGCATGACCGCCTCGAGGTCGCGGGGCACGGCCCGCAGGGCTCGACCGGCGATGGTGACGATGTCGTGGGCCAGCCCCGAGGGCTTGGCTCGCAGGGCATCACCGTGGACCGGTGCAACGACGGTTGCGACGCTCATTGCTCCCCGCTCCTGATGCTGCGCACCGGGCCGCTCGGGCCACGCTCGCTCTTCGCCGCGCTTCGCTCGCTGGCGCTCGCTGCAGACGGACGCTCGCTCACTCGTCCTCCTCCTCGTCCTCGTCGGCTTCGGGATGGTCGTCCTGCTCGATGTGGGTGCCAGTGAGCTCGAGGAACACGTCGTCGAGCGTCGGCGTCCGCAGCGTGAGGTCCCGTACCGGGATCTCGCAGGTGCTGAGGGCCACCGCCACCGGGCTGATGGCGGCCGTGCCGCTCTCGGCGGTGATGACCAGCTCGTTGCCGTGGGCCTCCACGCTCGACACCTCGGGGACCTTCTCGACGAGCGGGCACACGCCGGCGGCGTCGCCGTCGAGCCGGACGAAGATGACGTCGGCCCCGATCGACCGCTTCAGCTCGTCCGGGCTGCCCTCGCCGACGATCTTCCCCGCGTTGATGATCCCCACCCGGTCGGCCAGCTCGTCGGCCTCCTCCAGGTACTGGGTGGTGAGGAAGATGGTCATGCCCAGCTCCTGGTTGAGCCGGCGCACCTCGGCCCACACGTCGGTGCGGCTGGCCGGGTCGAGGCCGGTGGTCGGCTCGTCCAGGAACAGCACCTCGGGGTTGTGCACCAGGGCGGCGACCAGGTCGAGCCGCCGCTTCATGCCCCCGGAGTAGGTGCCGATGGGTCGGTCGAGGGCCTTGGACAGCCCGATGAGCTCACCGAGCTCGTCGACCCGCTTGGCCATCGCGGACTTCGGCAGCCCGTACAGCAGCCCCTGCAGGCGCAGCAGCTCGCGGCCCGTCTGCTTGGGGTCGAGCGCCGCCTCCTGCAGCGCGGCGCCGATGCGCAGGCGCACGGCCCCCGGCTGCGAGCCGACGTCGTAGCCCGCCACCGTGGCGCTGCCGCTGGTGGGCATCAGCAGCGTGCACAGCATGCGGACCGTGGTGGATTTCCCCGCGCCGTTGGGTCCCAGGAAGCCGTAGATCTCCCCCCGCGGGATGGCGAGATCTACTTCGTTGACTGCGGTCAGCCCGTTGAACTGGCGAACCAATCCCTCCGTGCGAATCGCAGTGTCGTCAGGTGACGTACACATGTTCGTAGACGCTACTTCCGTCCTATCGATGGATCAATGGGTTTTTCGGACCGTATGACCTCACGTCACGTGAGGTGCAAGGGTTCCCGACATGTCCTAGACCCTCCGGCGCGCGGAAACTGATCGCTCAGGCACCCGGGAAGTCGATGAGCTGGGTCAGCCGGACGCTGTTGCCGGACGGATCGCGGAACCCGGCGTCGATGCCGTAGGGCCGCTGCTCCGGCGTCTCGGTGAACTCGACGCCCTTGGCCTTCAGCTCCTCGTAGGACGCCTGGCAGTCCTCGGTGGTCAGGAAGATGGTGCCGGCGAAGCCGATGGAGGTCAGCTCCCGCACCTTGGCGGCGGTGGCGTCGTCCATGACCGGCGGGCCGGGGATGGCCATCAGCACGATGGCGATGTCGGGCTGGTCGGCGGGGCCGACGGTCAGCCAACGGAAGTCGCCCATCTCGGGCAGAGTCACGTCCTGGCGCAGCTCCAGGCCGACCTGCTCGGTCCAGAACTTCAGGGCCTCGTCCTGGTCGTGGACCCAGAGTTGGGCGCTGGCGAGTCGAATCATCGGGGTTTCCTCTCTCTGCGTGGTGCTTGGGAGGAGGAACCTACGGGCGGCCGCTCGGAACGTCTTCTCGAAAACTGCGGTGTTGGGGGCGGCCCCGGAGCTGGAGCATGCAGCAGGGGATCTGCGCCCAGGTCGCGGCCGGCGGGAACTCGGCCCGGTACTGGGTCGGCGTCCGGCCGAACATGCGCCGGAAGCTGGTGGTGAACGAACCGACGCTGCGCAGGCCGACCAGGTAGCAGACGTCGATGACCGACCGGTCGGTGCCCCGCAGCAGCGCCGCGGCCCGCTCCAGCCGGCGCGTCAGCAGGTACTGGTGAGGCGATTCGCCGAACGTCCGGCGGAACTCCCGGCTGAAGTGGGCGGGGGAGAGGCCGGCCGCCCGCGCCATGTCGGCCACCGTGAGCGGTTCGGTGTAGCGCACGTTCGCCAGGTCCTTCGCTCGCTGCAGGTGGCGGGCCGGCGGAACTGTCCCCATGCGGCCAGTATTGCGGCGCTCGCCGGGCGGTAGGTTGGCAGGCGGTATGTCAACCGCCCCCGAAGCATCGGTGGCGCGCACCGTCGCGTCTCCAGGCCCCCTCGCCGCCGTCGTCGACCGGCTGCGCGACGAGCCCGCGCTCGCCCAGGTCCTCGGCCGCTCGACCGCGACCCTGGCCGTTCCCGACGCGGCTCGCGCCCTGGTCGTCGCCGGTTTGGGCCGCATCTCCAGCCGCAGCCCGCTGGTGCTCGCCGTCCCCACGTCGACCGAGGCCGAGCGGCTCACCCACGACCTCGGCGCCTTCCTCGGGGCCGACGCCGTCGAGCTGTTCCCGGCCTGGGAGACGCTGCCGTTCGAGCGGGTCAGCCCGGGCGTCGAGACCATGGGTCGCCGGCTGCGCGTCCTGTGGCGGCTGCGGGATCCCGAACGGGCGCCCCGGGTCGTGGTCGCCTCCGTGCGGGCCCTGGTCCAGCGGCTCGGCCCCCACGTCGAGGACTTCGAGCCCATCACCGTGAAGCCCGGCGCCCGGATCGACCGGGACGAGCTGGTCGGGCACCTGGTCGCCGCGGGCTACCGCCGCGAGGACATGGTCGAGCACCGGGGCGAGGTCGCGGTCCGGGGCTCGATCGTCGACGTGTTCCCCTCGACATCCGACCGCCCGGTCCGCATCGACCTGTGGGGCGACGAGGTCGACCGCCTCGTCGAGTTCTCCGTCTCCGACCAGCGGGCCACCGACGAGCTGCCCGAGGTCGTCGTCTTCCCGTGCCGCGAGCTGCTGCCCACCCCCGAGGTCCGCGAGCGGGCCGGCCGCCTCGTCGGCCTCGAGCCGTGGGGCCGTGAGCAGTGGGAGCGCCTCGAGCAGGGCCTCCACTTCGACGGCATGGAGTCGTGGCTGCCGTGGCTGACCCAGCACGAGCACGTCCTGTTCGACGTCATCGGCGACGATGCCCAGATCCTGCTGGCCGAGCCCCGCCGCATGCGGGACCGGGCCGCCGACCTCCTGGCCGAGGAGGCCGACCTCGCCAAGACCCTCGCCGTCACCTGGGGCGCGACCAACGGCGACGGCGACACGACCGAGGCGAAGCAGTTCCCCCAGCTCCACCTGGACTTCGACCGGCTGCTGGAGCACACGAAGGCCCCCGCCTGGCACCTGGTCAACGTGCCCGACACCCCCGAGACCCCGGCGGTCGCGGCATCGGGATGGGATCCGGTCGTCGGCGACGGCACCGGGTTGCTGCAGCGGCTCGCCAAGCTGCAGGGCGAGGGCTACCGCATCGTCGTCGGCGCCGACGGCGAGGGCTCGGCCACCCGCCTCAGGGATCTCCTCGGCGGCGAGGGCATCAGCGCCGAGGTCGTCGTCCAGCCCCTGGAGCGGGGTTGTGTCATCCGGTCGGTCCAGCTGGCGCTGCTCGCCGAGCCCGACCTCACCGGCCGGCGCCGCGCCCACCGTGTCGCTCGTCCCCGCAAGCGTGATGCCGAGGGGTTCTTCGACGACCTCAAGCCCGGCGACTACGTCGTCCACCACCAGCACGGCGTCGCCCGCTACGGCGGCATGGTCAAGCGGGCCATCGGCGGCGTCGAGCGCGACTACCTGCTGCTCGAGTACAAGGGCGACGACAAGCTCTACGTCCCCTCCGACCAGATCGACGCTGTCCGCCACTACACCGGCGGCGAGAGCCCGTCGTTGAGCCGCCTCGGTGGCGACGGCTGGCAGCGCACGAAGGCCAAGGTGCGGGCGGCGGTGGCCGAGATCGCCCAGGAGCTGGTGGTCCTCTACCAGACCCGCCAGCAGGCCGAGGGCCACGCCTTCCCGACTGACACCCCCTGGCAGCGCGAGCTCGAGGAGGCGTTCCCGTACCAGGAGACGCCCGACCAGCTGAAGGCCATCGTCGAGGTGAAGGAGGACATGGAGGAGCCGTCGCCCATGGACCGCCTGATCTGCGGCGACGTGGGCTTCGGCAAGACCGAGGTGGCGCTGCGGGCGGCGTTCAAGGCCATCCAGGACGGCAAGCAGGTGGCGGTGCTCGTGCCCACCACGCTGCTGGCCCAGCAGCACTTCCAGACCTTCAGCGACCGCTACGCCGGCTACCCGATCCGAGTCGAGGTCCTGTCCCGCTTCCTCACGCCGGGCCAGGCCCGCAAGGTCACCGAGGCCATCGCCCGGGGCGAGGTCGATCTCGTGGTCGGCACCCACCGGCTGCTGTCCCAGGACATCACGTTCAAGGATCTCGGCCTGCTGGTGGTCGACGAGGAGCAGCGCTTCGGCGTCAGCCACAAGGAGCAGATCAAGCAGTGGAAGACGGGGGTCGACGTGCTGACGCTCAGCGCCACGCCCATCCCCCGGACGCTGGAGATGAGCCTGACCGGCATCCGCGACCTGACCCTGCTGAACACGCCGCCGGCCGAGCGCCAGCCGATCCTGACCTACGTCGGCGAGTACGACGACCGGGCGGTCGCCGAGGCCATACGCCGCGAGCTGCTGCGCGAGGGCCAGGTGTTCTTCGTGCACAACCGGGTGCAGGACATCGAGCACACCGCCGCCCGGGTCCGGGACCTGGTGCCCGAGGCCCGGATCGCCATCGCCCACGGGCAGATGGACGAGGGCTCGCTGGAGCGGGTGGTCCTCGACTTCTGGGAGGGCCAGTACGACGTGCTGGTCTGCACCACCATCATCGAGTCGGGCATCGACATGCCGACCGTGAACACCCTGGTCGTCGACCGGGCGGACCTGCTCGGCCTCGGCCAGCTGCACCAGCTGCGGGGCCGGGTCGGTCGGGCCGGGCAGCGGGCCTACGCCTACCTGTTCCACCCCCGCGACCGGGTCCTCACGGAGGAGGCGTACGAGCGGCTCAAGACCATCGGTGAGTCGACCGAGCTGGGCTCGGGCTTCCGCATCGCCATGCGCGACCTCGAGATCCGGGGCGCCGGCAACCTGTTGGGCACCGGCCAATCGGGCCACGTCGCCGCGGTCGGCTACGACCTCTACTGCCAGATGGTCAGCGAGGTGGTCGCCGAGCTGAAGGGCGAGGAGCCCCGCGAGCCGGCCGAGATCAAGCTCGACCTGCCGCTCGACGCCAACCTGCCGAAGGACTACGTGGCCAAGGAGGAGCTGCGGCTCGAGGCCTATCGCCGCCTGGCCATGGTCACCAGCCAGGCCGAGGTCGACGACGTCCGGGCCGAGTGGGAGGACCGCTACGGCCCCGTGCCCGACGCCGCCGAGGCGCTCATCGACGTGGCCCGCCTGCGGGCGGAGTCGGCCCGGCTCGGCATCCGCGAGATCAACGTGGTGAAGACGACGGGCTTCGGCGCCGCCGTCTGGACCGCCCGGATCTCGCCGGTGAGGCTCAAGGTCAGCCAGGAGGTCCGCCTCAAGCGCCTGGCCCCGAAGGGCATCTTCAAGTCCGACATCGGCCAGCTGGTGGTTCAGGTGAAGGGCGGCCGCGGCGTGGCGACCGAGCTGGTCGACCTGCTCCAGAGCCTGTTCCCCGCCGAGATCGCCGCCTGACCACAGGATTTCGACTATCCAGTGACCCCTGATGCGGCGTTGGGGGGTGGTGGTTGCGGCCTTCGTGGCGTTGGTGGGGGCGTTGGTGGTCGTGCGCGTCTACGACGCGTCGTCGGCCGAGCCGACCGAACCGACGCGCCCCGTCGCCAAGAAGCGCCCGACCACCTGTGAGGGCGACCCCGGGTGGGTCGCGACCTGGGCGTCGGGGGTCGGTGAGCTGCCCCCGGGCGCACCCCGCCGCGACGGGTTCGCCAACGAGACCCTGCGCCAGGTCGTGCACGTCACCTTGGGAGGTTCGGCGGTGCGGGTCACGCTCACCGGTCCCACGGACGGCCCCGCCCTCCAGGTCGACGCCGCCACCGTGGCCCTGGCGGCACAGGCCCAGGGCGCCGGGCCGGGGTTGCAGCCGGACACCCGGCGACCGCTCACCTTCGCCGGCGGAGCCCGAACCGTCCGCATCGCCCCCGGCCAGCGGCTGGTCAGCGATCCGGTGAACCTCACCGTCCCCGACGACCACGACCTGGTTGTCAGCCTGTACTTCGCCCACCCCACCGGGCCGCCCGCCGGCCACGTCTACGGCGGCGAGACGTCGTGGGTCGGGCCCGGCAACCTCGTCGACGTCGATGCCGGGCCGGAGTTCCGAGGGCGGGGCGGCCAGCCGCTGGTCGCCTACCCGTTCGTGCCGTCGTACTTCGTGACCGGGGTCGACGTGGTCGCCCGCGGGGCCGCCAACATCACCGTGCTGGGCGACTCGATCTCCGACGGCTACGGGTTCATCTGGCCACCTGACCACCAGCTGGTGGCCTCCGAGCAGCTGTTCCAGCGGCTCGCGGCCCACAAACCCAGGTGCCTGGCGGTCACCAACGTGGCGCTGGCCGGCAACCCGCTCCTCGAGCTGCGCCACGGCTGGGCGCCCGGCCCCAACACCGGCGTCGGCCGCCTCGACCGGGACGTCCTCGACCGGTCCGGCCTCCGCGTGCTGGTCGTGGCGCTCGGCACCAACGACATCGCAGTCGGCGGCCGCTCGGCCGAGGAGGTCGTGCTGGCGCTGGAGTCGATCATCGACCGGGCCCACGCCGCGGGGGTGCGGGTCGTCGGGGCAACCATCCCGCCGCTGACGAACGTCGGCCAGCCGCCCGACCCCGAGGTCGAGCTGGCCCGGCGAGCGATCAACGCCCGCATCCGCCCCACCAGCCCCGGTGCCCTCGAGTTCGACTCGGTGCTCGACATGGAGCTCGCGCTCCAGGACCGCCGGCACCCCGGGCGCATCGATCCCCGCTACAGCGGCTGCGCGTTCGGATCCTGCGGCCAGTGGCACCCCGGTCCGGCGGGCCACCGGGCGGTGGCCCAGGCGTTCGACCTGGACCGCCTGCGGAAGCTGGCCGGGCAGTGAGGCCTGTTCGCTGCGGCCGCCGATCACCTCCTAGCATCAGCGCCCGTGCCCCGAGGCCTGATCCGACGCCGTCTTCCCCTCCTGGCCGTGGCGGGTGCCGCGCTCGCCATGGCGCTCACCAGCGGCTGTGCCGAGGAGGCCGCCGCCGCCCGGGTGGGCGACGACACGATCTCCAACCAGGACCTCATGGCGGAGGTCAAGGCGCTGGCCGGCAACGAGGCCCTGCTGCAGCAGTTCCAGATCCCGGCCGAGGCCATCGGCGGCGAGGCCGACGGCAGCTACAGCCAGAACTTCGTCGGCTCGGTGCTGGTGCAGCGCATCGGCACGATGCTCCTCGAGCGGGCGCTGGACAAGAAGCACGTCGAGGTCACCGACGCCGATGTCGCCACGGCCCAGGACCAGATCGACCAGGCGATCGGCACCGAGTCCGAGAAGCTGCCCGAGAAGTACCGCAAGCAGCTCGCCCACGACATCGCCGTCAACAACAAGCTCTCCGAGGCCTACCCCGACGAGGCGGCCGCCCGCAGCGCGCTCCAGGAGATCGCCACCGAGACCGAGATCTCGGTCAACAGCCGCTACGGCACCTGGGACGCCAAGCAGTTCACGATCACGCCACCCGCCGGCGCCGCAACCTCCAGCACGTCGACCACGAGCATCCCGGGCGGCTGATCCCGGTTGGGGACTCGGTCTGATGGCGCCGGCGGCGCTCGCGTCGTCGTCTGTGGGCTGGGGCCGGCGACCGCCGACCTGGTGACCGCGGAGACGGCTGCCGCCATCGCCCGCATCCCCCATCGCTACCTGCGCACCGCCCGCCACCCGTCCGCCGGCGTGGTCGGCGAGGCCACCACGTTCGACGACCTCTATGAGACGGCCGAGACCTTCGACGAGGTCTACGACGGCATCGTCGCCGCCCTGGTCGCCGCGGCCGAGGAGCACGGCGAGGTCCTCTACGCCGTGCCCGGCGCGCCGACGGTGGCCGAGTCGTCGGTCGAGCGGCTGCGGGCCGACGGCCGGGTCGAGGTCGAGCTGCTGCCGGCGCTGTCGTTCCTCGACCTCGCCTGGGCCCGGCTGGGGGTCGACCCGCTCGACGCCGGCGTCCGCCTGGTCGACGGCCACCGCTTCGGGATCGAGGCCGCCGGCGAGCGGGGGCCGCTGCTGGTCGCCCAGTGCGACCACCGGGACGTCCTCTCGGACATCAAACTGGCGCTGGAGGACGGCGAGGCCACGGTGACCGTGCTGCAGCGCCTCGGCCTGCCCGACGAGCACGTCGTCACGCTGCCGATCCACGACCTCGACCGCGAGGTCGAGCCCGACCACCTCACGTCGGTGTGGATCCCCCAGCTGGCGGCGCCGGTGGCCGGCGAGGTGGCCGCCTTCGCCGAGGTGGTGGCGCGGCTGCGCCGCGACTGCCCCTGGGACCGGGAGCAGGACCACCACAGCCTCCGTCGCCACCTGCTGGAGGAGTCCTACGAGGTCTTGGAGGCCATCGACCACCTCGACGTAGACGCCGGCGAGGGGTTCGACGAGCTGGAGGAGGAGCTGGGCGACCTGCTGTTCCAGATCGTCTTCCACGCCACGCTGGCCGCCGAGGAGGGCCGCTTCACGCTGGCCGACGTGGCCCGGGGCATCAGCGAGAAGCTCATCGGCCGCCATCCCCATGTCTTCGGCGATGTCGAGGTGACCAGCGCCGCCGAGCTGGCCGAGACCTGGGAGCAGAACAAGGTCAAGGAGAAGGGCCGCGCCAGCGTCATGGAGGGCATCCCCGCGACGCTGCCGGCGCTGCTCTACGCGCTGAAGGTGCAGAAGAAGGCGCGGGCATCGGGCGTCGAGTGGCGGGACCTCGTCACCGCTGAGGTGGCCGACGCTGTCGGCGACATCGGGTTGCGCCTGCTCACGCTGGTCGACGAGGCCGCCGCCGCGGGCGAAGACGCCGAATCTGCGCTGCGGATAGCTGCCGAAGCCGTCCGCGACCGCTTCGATAACTTGAGCAACACTGGTTGAGAGGGAGCGAACCGGAACATGTCCAGCATCGAGCACATCCTCGGACGTGAAGTCCTCGACTCGCGCGGCAACCCCACGGTCGAGGTCGAGGTCTTCCTCGCGTCCGGCGCGCAGGGCCGTGCGATGGTGCCGTCCGGGGCGTCCACCGGCCAGTTCGAGGCCGTCGAGCTCCGCGACGGCGGCGAGCGCTACGGCGGCAAGGGCGTCACCCGGGCCGTCGACCACGTCAACGGCGAGATCCGGGACGCGCTCGTCGGGCTGGACTCGGTCGAGCAGCGCGTCGTCGACCAGCAGCTGCTGCTGCTCGACGGCACCGAGAACAAGGGCCGCCTCGGTGCCAACGCCATCCTCGGCGTGTCGCTGGCGGTCGCCTCGGCCACGGCCGACGAGCTGGCGCTGCCGCTCTACCGCTACGTCGGCGGGGCCAACGCCCACGTGCTGCCGGTGCCGATGCTCAACGTCCTCAATGGCGGCGCCCACGCCGACAACAACGTCGACCTGCAGGAGTTCATGATCATGCCGGTCGGCGCGGTCAGCTTCTCCGAGGCGCTGCGCTGGGGCGTCGAGACCTACCACACGCTGCGCGGGGTCCTGTCGGCCCGCAGCCTGTCGACCGGCATCGGCGACGAGGGCGGCTTCGCGCCCAACCTCGGCTCCAACGAGGAGGCCGTGCAGGTGCTGGTCGAGGCCATCGAGCGGGCGGGCTTCACGCCCGGCGACGACATCGCCATCGCCCTCGACGTCGCCTCCACCGAGTTCTACGCCGACGGCGCCTACACCCTCGCCGGGGAGGGCGGCCGCGTGTTGACCCCGTCCGAGATGGTGGCCTACCTGGCCGACCTCGCCGACCGCTACCCGATCGTGTCGATCGAGGACGGTTGCGCCGAGGAGGACTGGAAGGGCTGGGCCGAGCTCACCAGCGCCATCGGCGACCGCGTCCAGCTGGTCGGCGACGACCTGTTCGTCACCAACGTCGACCGGCTCCAGCGCGGCATCGACGACGGCGTCGCCAACTCCATCCTCGTCAAGGTCAACCAGATCGGATCGCTGACCGAGACCCTCGACACCGTCGGGCTCGCCACCCGTTCGGGGTACAGCTCTGTCATGTCGCACCGCTCGGGCGAGACCGAGGACACCACCATCGCCGACCTGGCCGTGGCCACCAACTGCGGCCAGATCAAGACCGGCGCGCCGGCCCGCAGCGACCGGGTCGCCAAGTACAACCAGCTGTTGCGGATCGAGGCCGAGCTCGGCGAAGCCGCCGCGTTCGTCGGCCCCCGGGCCCTGGCACGGCGGCGAGGCGGCAGAGCCACGTGACGCGGCGGGCGGGATCAGGTTTCTGGCCGGGCGGGCGTGAGCGGAGCGTCCCCCCGGGATTCCCAGGCGAGGGCGACGAGCCGCGCCCCGACCCGCCTCGCGACTCCCCGTACGAGGCCGAGACGGTCGAGGAGCGGCGTCCCGAGCCCGACCCCACCACGCCCATGGCGGCCTCCGTCCCCAAGCGGAAGGTGCCCCGAGGGGTCGCCTGGCCGGGCGAGAAGGCCGGCCGCTTGCCGCTCGACTTCCCGGGCGGCGGTGGTGCCGGCGGCAACATCGTCTTCCGCAAGCCCCGCCAGCCCGAGCTGAAGGTCGTCGACCCGCCCCGCAAGGCCCCCAAGCCGCCGAAGCGCCGGGTCGTGGTGGCGCCGACGAACGAGCCGCAGCGGCTCCGGGTCCCACTCCCGGGCCGGCTGAACGACGTCGTCGCCGCGGTCTACGCGGCGCTGGCCGATCCGCTGTCCGCCGACAGTGCCGAGGCCCGCGAGGCGCGGGCCGCCCGGGTCCGCAAGGCCGGGTCGATGGCAGCGACGGCGGCGCTGGTCGCCATCGGGATCTACGGGATCTTCCCGGTGCGCACGTTCCTGAACCAGCGCCAGACCACGGCGGAGGCCGAGGAGCGCCTCAAGCACCTGACCGAGGCCAACGACAAGCTGGCGAAGTCCGCGGAGCAGCTGAAGGACGACGACGAGATCGAGCTCCGCGCCCGCCGCGACTACGGCTGGGTGTTCCCCGGTGAGGAGTCCTACCGGGTGCTGCCGGCCCCCACCGCACCCACCACGAGCGCGCCCGAGGACGAGGACGACGACGGCTGACCCGTCCGACGTCGTCGGACATCGTCAGACGGAGGCGAGCTCCTGCCGGCCCTCGCGCTCGAGCAGCCGTTCGCGCCGCTCGGCCTGGCGTTGACCGGCCTTGCCGATCCGGCCGATGTAGGTCATCAGGGCGTCGCGGGCCTGCTCGGCCTCGTCGTTGAGCCCGGTCAGCTGCTCGATGCCCCAGTGGCGCACCACGACCGGCACGAGGATCTGGTCGTGGTGGACCCGGAAGTCGTAGATCCCGGCCTTGGCGATGGCCCGGGCGTGGTTGGCGAAGTTGAGGATGCCGGTGCCCGGCATCTCGAAGGTGCGCACCTGGCGTTCGATGGCCAGCACCATGTTCGAGGGGTCGATCTCCAGCGCCCGGGAGCTGAGGTCGCGGTAGAAGAGGTAGTGGCGGTTCTCGTCGGAGGCCACCCGCTTCATGACCTCGTAGCCGACCGGGTCGTCGACCATCTTGCCGGTGTTGTGGTGGGCGATCCGGGTGGCCAGCTCCTGCAGCGCCACGTAGACGAGGCCGTCGTGGGGGAGCTCGGGCTCGGGGACCTCGCCGCACTGCACCTGGGCCATGCGGGCCCGCTCCAGCTCGACCGGGTCGATGGCCCGGGTGACGGTCAGGTAGTCGCGGATGACGATGGAGTGGCGGCCTTCCTCGGCCGTCCAGCGCCGGACCCACTCGCCCCACGCGGTGTCCCGCCCGAACATGGCCTCGATGGTGCGGAAGTAGTAGGGCAGGTTGTCCTCGGTGAGGAGGTTCACGAAGAGGGCGGACCGGACCTGCTCGGGGAGGTTGGCCTCCTCCGGGCTCCACTCCCAGCCGGGGGCGAAGTCACGGCCCCGGCTCCACGGCACAAGCTCGTGCGGAAACCACTCCCTTGCCTGGCTCATGTGTCGCTCGAGCAGCTCGGCCGCGACCGGCTCGAGCTCCTGAACGAGGTCGGCGTGGTTGTCCGTCGAAGTAGCCACGACTCCAGCCTACCTACTGGTCGGTAGGCTGACCCAGAGAAGCTTGTCACGTGCTCTCAGCTGGGTCTCAGGTGTTCTGGCCAGCTGGCAGACTCCGATGGTGCCTCCCCCGCCGGACCACGTCGACCGCGATCGCGCCGAGGTCGAGCACCTGCTCGGCCGGCCGGCCCGGGGCGCGTTCGAGGTGGTCGTCCGCCATGCCGACGGCTCGCCGGTAGTCATCCGCAACGTCCCGCTCCTCGACGACGGGACCCCCATGCCGACCCTCTACTGGCTCGTCGGCGAGCCCGAGCGGACTGAGGTCGGACGGCTGGAGAGCATCGGTGGGGTCGACGCCGCCGAGGCCGCGATCGACCCGGCCGAGCTGGCCGCCGCCCACGACCGATACCGGGCCGAGCGCGACGCGCTGCTGCCCCCCGACCACACCGGCCCGGTGCCGTCGGGAGGCGTCGGCGGCACCCGGGTGGGCGTGAAGTGCCTCCACGCCCACTACGCGTGGTTCCTCGCCGGCGGCGAAGATCCCGTCGGAGCCTGGGTTCAGGCCAACCTCGACTCGATAGCGTCGGACCGATGAGCGACCGTGCGATCGCAGCGCTGGACCTGGGGACCAACTCGACCCGGGTCCTGGTCGGGCGACCGGACGGGCACGGCGGCATCGAGCCGCTGCTACGCCGCAACACGATCACCCGCCTCGGCCAGGGCGTCGACGCGGCCGGTGCGCTGGCGGACGAGGCCGTCGAGCGGGTCGTCGCCTGCCTCCGGGACTACCGCACCGCCCTCGACGAGCACGGCGTCGAGCGGATCCGCATCGCCGCCACCTCTGCGGCCCGCGACGCGGCCAACCGGGACGCGTTCTTCGACCAGGTCGAGGACGTGGTCGGGCAGCGGCCCGAGCTGATCACCGGCGCCGAAGAGGGCCACCTGTCGTTCCTCGGCGCCACCCAGGGCCTGGTCGCGGAGAGGGGGCCCTTCCTCGTGGTCGACATCGGCGGGGGCTCGACCGAGTTCATCGTCGGGCGCGGCGGCCCCGACCCCGAGGTGGACGGCGTGCTGTCGGTCGACGTCGGCTGCGTCCGGCTGACCGAGAAGTTCCTGCTCCACGACCCACCCCAGCCCGACGAGCTCAGCGCCTCCATCAGCCTGGTCGACACCTACCTGGAGGACGTGCGGCGCGAGCTGCCGACCGCGGCCGAGGCCCGCACGCTGGTCGGCGTCGCGGGGACGGTCACCACGGTGGCGGCCGTCGAGCTGGGCCTCGTCGACTACGACCCCCGGCTCGTGCACCACTTCGTGCTGACCAGGGACGCCGCCGAGGACGTGTTCCGCACCCTGGCCACCGAGGCCCGGGCCGACCGGATCCACAACCCCGGGCTGGAGGAGGCGCGGGCCGACGTCATCGTCGGGGGTTGCTGCGTGCTGGTGGCCATCCTCCGCCGCTTCGGCTTCGACGAGATGACCGTGTCCGAGGCGGACATCCTCGACGGCCTTGCTTTGTCGCTCATCTCGTAGTGCCGAGCCCACATCGGCCCAAGTACCGTCGTGCGCCATGTCAGGCAAGTGGCGCAGCGGCGGGCCCCTGAGCGAGCGTCCGAGCGAGCGTGGCCCGAGCGGCCCGGCGCGGAGCGCCAAGAGCGGGGAGCAACGATGAGCACACTGGTCGGACGGCGTGTGCTCCTGCGTCCCCTGTCGCCGGCGGACTTCCCGGCCTGGCAGGAGGTGCGTCGGCGCAACAGCGGCTGGCTGACCCCGTGGGAGCCGGCCCGCACGCCGGGCATGCCCGACGTCGTCGAGTCCCGTGAGGCGTTCGCCATGCGCTGCAGCGCACGTGAGCGGGAGCGCCAGCTGGGCACCGGGTTCGGCTTCGGCGTGTTCGTGGCCGGCCGCTTCGCCGGCGAGATCAACCTGTCGTCGGTGCAGCGGGGGCCGTTCCAGTCGGCCTACGTGGGCTACTGGATCGACGAGGCCCAGGCCGGCAACAGCTACACCCCCGAGGGCCTGCTGCTGGTCATCCGCTTCGCCTTCGAGCAGCTGCACCTGCACCGGGTGCAGATCTCGATCATCCCCCGCAACCAGCGCAGCCGCCGGGTGGTCGAGAAGTTGAAACTGCGCGACGAGGGCATCGCGCTGCGCTACCTGGAGATCAACGGCGTCTGGGAGGACCACGTCCGCTACGCCATCACGGCCGAGGAGTGGCAGGAGCGGCGCGACGAGCTGGTGCGCGAGTGGCTCGGGTGAAGCTGGCGGCCACGGCTCTGGCGGTGGCCGTCCTCGTCGCTGCCGCGCCCGCCTGCGGCGACGATGACGACGACGCCTCGCCCAACGGCACCACCTCGACGACACTCGCCACCGGGGGCATCGAAGTCGACGCGCCCGCCGGGTGGCAGAAGGTGCCCCTGCCCCAGCTGGGCCTGGGCCTCGCCATCCCCGCCGAGTGGGAGGCGCTGGTGCTGTCGAGCGAGGGCCTCGCCAGCCTCGCCGAGGCCAACCCGGCGGTGCCGGGCTTCGCCGACTCCGCCCACGCGGCCGCCGCGGCGGGGGCGGTCTTCTACGCCGCGGGCGTCCAAGCCGATGACCGGGTCACCGACCTGAAGATCCGGGCCGTCCCGGACTCGGGCGTCAAGGACGTGGCCGACCTCGAGGAGTCGGCCCGCCAGCTGGCGTCCGAGGCCAAGCTGGCGAACCCCGCCATCGAGCCCGTCGAGGGGGCGGAGCGGCCGACGGTCCGGGTCCGCTTCCACTCGGAGGCCAGCCGGACCGACCCCGACGACCCCGAGGCCGAGCCGACGACGGTCCCGGTTGAGGGCACCGAGTACCTGGTGCTCGGGCCGAAGGACGTCGTCTACTCGCTGATCGTCACCAGCGAGCAGGCCGAGGGCCATGACGCCCTGGCCAAGGAGATCTTCGACACCGTGGCGTTCCCCGAGAAGGACTAGCTACGAGCCGCTGATCTTCTTCTGGAGCGCGGCCAGGCGCTCCTGGAAGGCCGGCTGGTTGATCGACCAGATCTGGGTGTCGAGCTCGCGCTCCACCGCGGCGACGTGGTCGGGCACCACCGCCATGTCGCCCAGGGTGCGCTTTACCTCGAGCAGCAGGTCGCGGGGCGCCGCGGCCGCCCGGCCGGCCAGCTCCTTGGCCACCGGCAGCAGCTCGTCGTCCGGGACCTGGCGCCAGGCGAGCCCCACCCGGGCCGCCTCGGCGCCGTCGAGGACCTCGCCGAACAGCACCATCGCCGCGGCGGCCTGCGGGCCCACGCGGCGGCGCAGCATCCACGTGTGGCCGCCGCCGGGGTGCAGGCCGAGCTGCAGGAAGCGGGTGTCGATGCGGGCCGACGCCCCGGTGAGGATGACGTCGCAGACCAGCGCCAGGTTCACCCCGGCGCCGACGGCAGCCCCGTTGACGGCGGCGATGGTGGGCAACGGCGAGCGACCGATCCGCAGGAACCCTTCGTAGATCCGGGTCAGTCCCTCGCGCTGGCTGGCGCCGAGGTGGGAGAGGTCGGCGCCGGCGCAGAAGGCGGGCGGGGCGCCGGTGACGACCAGCGCGCTCACCTCCGGGTCGGCCTCCAGGCGGTCGACAGCGGCCGAGATCTCCTCGACGAGCGGCAGCGTCAACGCGTTGCGTCGTTCTGGCGCGGCGAGCGTAACCAAGGCGACGCCTTCATCGATGTCGACTATGAGCTCGGACATGGCGACGGAGTCTCGCACATTTGGGAAAGTTTTGGGGCTTTCGGCGTTCTGCCGGTGTTCTACGCTACGAGAACATGGCGGCCGGGTGGCAAAAGCATCACGAGGCTGTGACAGCGCTGGTCGGGTTTGTTACGGTCCCGTGTCGAACTCCTGCCAGCCAGGGTGGCTGGGGACACACCGCTGGGAAGAAAGGCCCGCCGTCGTGCGGGGGAGGGACACAGCGTTTTGCGCGAGCGGCACCACCGGCACGACCTGCATGAGCTCGACTTCGGGCCGCCCCACCCCGCCGTCCGCGTGCTGCGGGCCCTGCGGGGCTTCCGCCGACCGGGGCGGGTGGCCCTCGCCCTGACGGTCGCGCTGAGCGGCGGAGCGTTCGTCCTCACCAGCCGGGGCGACGCCCGGCCGGCGCAGGAGGAGCCGACGGCCGGCAGCGCCGGCCAGTTCAGCGACACCGCCATCGTCGACGTCAACGTCGACGTCGCCGCGGGCGACAACGCCGGCGTCATCGACACGCTCGAGACCATCCAGGGCAACGTTGCCCGGCAGCTCTCCGATCTCGAGAAGGCCAACGTCCAGGTCGAGCAGGCCCAGAACCGCCTCGACGCGGCGGACAAGGTCGTCGCCAAGACCCAGGCCCACATCGACAAGGTCACCGGCCGCAGCGACGACGTGGTCACCACCGCCTACGTCAACGCCCCCGGCGACTCGATGATCGACACCCTCACGTCCGAGTCCGCCACCGACGCCGCCATCAAGGCGGCCATCCTCAACCTCCAGGCCGACCGCGACGCCAAGACCCTCGCCGACCTCGAGCGCTCCCGCGACAGGCTCGAGGTGCAGCGCAACCAGCAGGCCAAGGCCGCCGCCAAGGAGCAGCAGACCCGCTCCGAGAAGGAGGCCCAGCTCGCCGACCTGCAGGCGGCCACCAGCCAGCAGACCGACTTCGTGCTGGCGGTCAGCGACCGGCTCGCCGACCAGCTGGCCGAGGCCGAGGCGCTGAAGAGGGTCGACCCCGAGATGGCCGCCGAGCTGCGCAGCCAGCAACGGGAGCTCACCGCCAAGCTGCAGGCCATCATCGACGCCGCGGAGACCAAGAAGGCCATCGAGTTCCTGAAGACCGAGCAGGCCCGGCTCGCCAAGGAGGAGGCCGAGCGCCTGGCCGCCGAGCAGGCCGCCGCCGAAGCGGCTGCTGCCGAAGCGGCCAGCAGCATCGGCGCCCCGTCCGGGAGCCTCGCCACGGTCACCTGCCCGGCCGGCCTCGGCAGCATCACCGTCGACAGCTCGATCGAGAACGCCCTCCAGTCGATGCTCAACGCGGCGTCCGGCGACGGCGTGAACATGTGCGGCGGCGGCTGGCGCAGCCCCGACGAGCAGATCGAGCTGCGCAAGGCGCACTGCGGCACCAGCTACTACGCCATCTACGAGGCGCCGGCGTCCGCCTGCAGCCCGCCGACCGCCCGGCCCGGGACGTCGATGCACGAGCAGGGCCTGGCCATCGACTTCACCTGCAACGGCAACGGCTCGGTCTCCTCGGGCGACGTGTGCTTCAACTGGTTGTCGAACAACGCCGCCAACTACGGCTTCCACAACCTCCCCAGCGAGCCCTGGCACTGGTCCACCAGCGGCGGCTGACACCGGCGTAACGTCTCGCCTCATCGCGCCGCGGTGCGCGGTGGAGCGGACACCGTCCGCGTCAGCTACTCATGAAGGAACCTCGCTCGCTCCCGTACCGGCGTCACGTCGTCGCCGTCCTGGGCGTCGTCGCTGCGGCCGTGCTGCCGTTGCTGCCGACCGAGACCGAGGCCCGGCCCCAACGAGGCGTCGACGATCACCGATCGACCGAGCAGCAACGGCGCGCGGTCCGGGTCCGGCACGGCCAGGTGAAGCTCGAGGTCAACGCCCTCCAGGCCAAGACGTCCGAGCTGAACGCGGCGCTCGCCACCCTCACCAACAACGTCGCCAAGCAGAAGGCGCAGCTGGAGGAGGCCCAACGGGTCGCGGCCGAGGCGCAGAAGGACCTGGCCGAAGCGTCGGCCGCGGTGGTCGAGGCCCAGCAGCGCATCGACGAGCTCGACGCCGCCAGCCGGCGCTTCGTCGTCGATGCCTTCACCAGCCCGCCGACCGAGAGCGCGTTCGACGCCCTCGACGCGCCGTCGTTCGCCGAGGCGACGGTCAAGCGGGCGCTGCTCGACATCTACGCCGACAGCCACTCCGACGTGTTCGACCAGCTGACCGCGGCCCACGAGGACGTCGAGGTCGAGCGGCAGAACAAGGCCTCGATCGCGGCGGAGGCCCAGCAGAAGCAACAAGCCGCCGACGCCGCCCTCGCCCGGGTCCGGGCTGCGCAGGCCCAGCAGCAGGACTTCCTCGACGACGCCGAGGCGGCCCTGGAGCGGAAACTCGCCGAGTCGGCCCAGCTCGCCGACGTCGACCGCCAGCTGTCGGAGAAGATCGCCCGCGAGCAGGCCGAGCTGGCCCGGCGCCTGGCTGCGCAACGGGCCGCGGCCGAGGCCGCCGCCGCTCGCCGGAACGGGTCGGGCAACGGCGGCAGCACCAGTGGTGCGGGCGGCGGGGGTGGCGGAGCCGGGGGCGGATCGTGGGGCCCCGGCACCATCAAGGCCGTGCCCGGCGGGCTGGCCCGGGTCAGCTGCTCGTCCGGCTCGGGCATCACGGTCGCCGGCACGCTCGGGCCTCGACTGCGGCGCCTCCTCGACGCAGCCGCCCGCGTTGGGGTCACCCTCTGTGGCTGGGGCTACCGCAGTGCCCAGCAGCAGATCAACCTGCGGCGGGCCCACTGCGGCGGGTCCAACTACTCGATCTGGCACAAGCCGGCGGGGCTGTGCTCCCCGCCGACCGCCCGCCCCGGCTTCTCGATGCACGAGACCGGGCAGGCCGTCGACTTCTACTGCGACGGCGGGGCGTCCATCGAGTCGCACCGCAACCGCTGCTACAAGTGGCTCGCCCGCAACGCTGCGGGCTTTGGGCTCTACAACCTGCCCAGCGAGCCCTGGCACTGGTCGACCAACGGCCACTGACCGTTCACCTCCATGGCAGGCGATCGCTGAGTTCATTACGATCCGGGGTCGCCATCTGGCCGACGCGGGCATGGGGAGCTCTGATCGGCGGGCTGCTTTGGAGGGTCTCGGAGCGCTGTGATCTCAGGTCGATGGGTGACATGGCTGCGTGTCGTGCTGACGCTGGTCGTGAGCGGGGTGGTGCTGGTGCCGACGATGTCCGGCGCGCTGCCCAACCATCCCAGCCACCCGGCTCAGGAGCACGACCCCGGCGACGGTGACGACTCCGGTCAGAGCGCCGGCGGCCGCATCCCGATCGACATCGAGGTCGACCGGGCCGACGAGGTCGACATCGAGAACGCCTTCAGCTCGGTCAGCGACAACGTCCGGGCCGAGCAGGCCCGCCTCGACGCCGCCGAGGGCGCGGTCCGGCAGGCCGACCTCGCGGTCACCTCCGCCGAGGGCGCGGTCGCCAAGATCCAGGGTCAGATCGACGAGTTGGTCGGCCGGTCCGATTCGGTCGTCGTCCGCACGTTCGTCAACCCGCCCGCCGAGCGGGCCGTCGAGGCGCTCACCGCCGACTCGGTCGAGGCCAGCACCGTCAAGGAGGCGCTCCTGCAGATGCAGGCCGACGCCGACGCCGCCGTGCTCGACGAGCTGCACGGGCTGGAGTCGAAGCTGGAGAAGCAGCGGGAGAAGGTCGAGCAGAAGCGCAAGTCGGCCGCCAAGCGCCGCGAGGACGCCGAGGCGGCCCTCGCCGACCTGGAGGACGCGGCGTCGCAGCAGATCACGTTCGCCCGGGAGATCGAGAAGCGCCTGGAGCGCAACCTCACCGAGATCGAGATGCTCAAGGAGACCGACCCGGAGCTGGCGGCCCAGCTCCAGAAGCAGGTCGACACGCTGGCGGCCCAGCTGACCGACGCGCGGGAGCGGCTGGAGCGGGACGACCGGCTCAAGGAGCTGGACATCGACCCGCCGACGGTCGAGGGGCCGAGCCAGATCGACATCGACGCCATCGAAGGCAGCATCCTCACCGTGAGCTGCCCGTCGGGCGGCTCGATCCGGGTGCACAAGTCGATCGCCGACTCGGTGCGGGACATGCTGAACCTGGCCTACCAGCAGGGCCTGAAGCTGTGCGGCAACGGCTATCGCAGCATCTCGGCCCAGATCGCCCTGCGGCGGGCGCACTGCCCCGACGTGTGGTCGTCGCCGGCCTCGGCCTGCTCACCGCCGACGGCGCCTCCCGGCTCGTCGATGCACGAGAAGGGCCTGGCCATCGACTTCACGTGCGGCAGCTACGGCTCGGTCGGCCGGGGCGACCCGTGCTTCGTCTTCCTGGCGAACAACGCCTCGAAGTTCGGGCTGCACAACCTGCCGTCCGAGCCCTGGCACTGGTCGACGGACGCCACGTAGCTGTTGGGCTGTCACTCCCGGATGACTGCCGGCGAGTGGCGGAAGAACTGCTCGACGTCCTGCTCGTAGCGGTAGGCCTCGGGGTCGCCGACTGTGCTGCGGAGCCGCTGGGACTGGGCGAAGGACTCGACCGTGCCGGCGGTGGTGTAGTCGTAGGTGAAGCCGGCCCGGACCAGGCGGCGGTTGTCGACGCCTCGACCGTAGGTGAGGAGCTCGACCAGCTCGGGTGGGAGGTCGATGCCGAGGCGGCTGAGGCCGCCGGTCACCAGCCCGGTGCCGACCGGCGGGAGGTAGGCGCGGCGCTTGCCGCAGATGGTCGCGATCTCGCTCCAGGGCAGCAGGCCGTCGCCGGCGACGTTGAAGATGCCGGTCAGGCCGCTCTCCAGGACGTAGAGCAGGGCCCGGATGACGTCGTCCTCGTGGACGAACTGGAGGCGGGGGTCGAAGCCGAACACCGCCGGCGCCACCGGCAGCTGGAGGGCCTTGGCGATCGGCGTGACGATGTCGGGGCCGAGCACGTTGGAGAACCGCAGCATGCAGACGTCGACGTGGGGGTTGTCGACGGCGTAGTCCCGGACGTAGGACTCGACCTCGACCAGCGAGCGTTCGACCCGGTGGCGGGGCGGGCGGCTCCGGGGCGTGTCCTCGGCGAACCAGACCGGGTCGCGGTGGGTGCAGCCGTAGACGAGCGTCGACGACTTCACGAGCACGGTCTTCACCTCGGCGCCGGGCTGGCCGGCCGCGGCGAAGAGGTTCATGGTGCCGATGACGTTGATCTCGTGGACCTGGCGGGCCGGCATCTGGGTCGAGTCGACCACCAGGAACGTGTGGACGATGGTGTCGACCTTCGTCGCCCGGACGATGCGGGAGAGGATCGAGTAGCTGGGGTCGCTGCGGACGTACTCGGTGCGCTCGAGGGCGACCGTGGGCTCGCGGGCGTCGAGCCCGATGATGACGTCGACATCGGGGTCCAGTTCCAGGGCCTGGGCCATGCGGCCGCCCCAGAAGCTGCCGAGCCCGGTGATCAGGACACGTCGTCCCATCAGCGGGTCCTCACCCGGTCCAGACGCTGGTGCGTTGGCGGAGCATGTCGTGGAGGGCGTCCTGGATCTGCTGGCGGATGGCCTCGGAGGTGTCCATGATGCGGCTGCGGGAGTAGCGGGGCTGGTCGGGCGGCTCGTCGAACGTGACCGGTGGCAGGACCCGCAGCTTGAACTTGGCGGGGAAGTAGGTGACCGCGCCGAGCGGGCCGAGCAGCAGCATGTTGGCGGTGATGGGGAAGTAGGGCATGCCGGTGAGCTTGGCGAGGAGGTTCGACCGGTAGACGATCGGCATCGACTCCTCGGCGCCGACCACGGCGATGGGGACGATGGGGACGCCGGCCCGCATGGCGATCTGGACGAAGCCGCCCCGGCCGAAGCGGCGCAGCTTGTAGCGCTCCTGGTAGAGCTTGCCGGGGCCCTTGGAGCCCTCCGGGAAGGTCAGGACCAGCTGGCCCTGCTCCCGCAGGAGGCGGTAGGCGTTGTCGGGGTGGGCCTGGACCCCGCCGAGGCGCTGCCAGTAGACGTTGACGACCGGGAGCTTCTTGAACATCTCGTCGGCCAGGCCGTAGAGCGGGCGGCCGAGCTCGGTCTCGATGCCGTGCATGATGGTCGGGGCGTCCGAGGGGATGGCGCCGGCGTGGTTGGCGACCAGCAGCGCGCCGCCCGCCTTGGGGATGTGCTCGAGGCCCTCCCACTCGGCCCGGAACCAGTGCTGGTAGATGGGGTCGTAGACGGTACGCAGCAGCTGCCGGAGGCTCTCCGACCGCCCCCACTCGTCCACATCCCCCCGCCGGAGCGGATCGCTCAACGGCTCATGGTCGTCGCCCGGTTCCGGGTCCGGCCGGGCCACGGCCCTCAGCTTCGAGCGCACCTTCCCCTTGGGGTTCCCCTTCGGGGTCTGCTGGCTGTTCACCTCCCGGGCCATACCAGCGCAGGCTACTCACGCCGCTCCCCCGGGGTGCTGGACCGAAAAGTGCACGTCCATTACCGGCTGTCGTCCGCCGTCCTAGGTTGCGGCCTGTCAGGCGGGGAGCCGGGAACGAAAGGCGGACCGACGGTGGGGACATCTCTTCGGCGCTGGGGCGCGGTGGCGGTGATGGTGGCGCTCGTGGCCGGGGTCGCGGGGTGCTCGGGGACCTCGCGCAGCGAGGACGCGTTCTGCGGGGAGCTGCGGAAGTCGGCCGCGGCACTCGATGCCCAGACCGCCGGCGCGGGCGACGACCTCGGCAGCCAGGCGGCGATGATCCTCGAGAACCTCAGCGACTTCAACGCGATGCTCCATCGGCTCGACGACCGGGCCCCGGACGAGATCCGCTCCGACATGCGCCTGGTGGTCGAGGCCTGGGACGAGCAGGCCGAGGCGATGGAGGACGCGGCCGACAACCCGCTCGGGGCGCTGAGCGGTGCCCTGACCAACGGCATCATGGCCGCGTCGTCGATGGAGGCGGTCGACCGCTATGCCAAGGACCACTGCGGCCGGGTGATCTTCGGCGGCCTGCTGTCCGACGGCAGCGGCGGGGGCGGCGGCTCCGGGGATGGCGGCCGCGAGGTGAGCGCCGCCTGTCCGGACACGCCCGGTTCGACCCCGGTGCTGGCCAGCGACACGACGTTCAGCGCGTTCACGTCGACGCTCGACGGGTTGAAGGACATCGGCAAGGACGTGAAGCGCCAGGTCAAGAAGCTGGAGGAGGCGTTCGACGACCTGTCGCCCGAGCCGCTGTACGCGCTCGAGGCCCTCGGACGGCTGGCGTTCGACGGCGGGTCGTCGGCGGGCGCGGGTGGTCTCGCCGCCCTCGACACCGCGATCGAGGCCCGCTGCGGGCGGGCCGCGTTCGGGCCTGCGCTCGAGAACCTGCAACCCGCCCGACCCCAGCGTTCCGGGGATCGGGTGCTGGTCGGCAGCAGCATGTACGGCACGCCGTGCGCCGGCGGCGGCGGGATGCTGTCCAGCGGCATCGAGCCGGCGGCGCCGTTCTCCCAGCTCTTCTACTGCCCCGACGCGTTCGTGGTCGTCGACCTGGAGGACGGGACCCCCAGGTGGTTCGACGTGTCCCAGGAGGCGGCCGGCACGATCGTCGACGCCGGCGACCGGGCCGTGTGGCTGCAGCGGACCGAGAAGCCCGCCAGCGGTGTCAACCCCGTCCTGACGTCGGTGACCCTGCACATCCAGCCGCTAGACGGCGACGACCCGTTCACCGTGCCGATCGTCAAGGACAACCCGAAGCCGATGGCCGACGTGCGCGACGACGTGGTGCTGGCATGGCGGGGTCGGATCGTGACGCTGGAGGAGCACCTGGACGAGTCCGGCTCCGACCTGGTGGTGCGGGACGGTCACGGCAAGGAGCTCGCTCGCTTCGACCTGGAGCGGGAGGGCCTGTGCGGCGACTGCGTCCAGCCGGCGTCCAGCGGGGTGAGCGACCAGCAGGTGGCGGAGGGGTTGCTCATGCTGAGCTCGGGGCGGCCGTCCGTGGCGCTCGACATCCAGGCGGCCAAGCTGGTCCGCTTCGACACCGACGACCTGGACTTCGTCCGCAACGAGGTGTGCTGGGACCGGGGGTTCCTCTACGACTTCGAGCCGGCCGGTGACGCGATCGGGGTCCGGCTGTTCTCCGGGGCGCCGGGGGTCAAGGTGGGGGGCCGAGTCCGATGGGCGTACTCCAACGACGTGCAGCTCGACGTGGGGGTGCCCCGGGCCGGGGTCGTCGTCGTGCACCCGCTGGACGGGGGTCTGCAGGGCCGCGGCACCGACGGGCGGGTGCTCTGGACCATCGGCTCCGACGTGGCCG